>Ga0308166_1000777_pt1 | contig 38726 bp, 34 predicted proteins | sample PhyCR2_2_FD_202137 | JGI IMG/M metagenome (GOLD analysis project Ga0308166, IMG submission 202137) | Phyllosphere microbial communities from UC Gill Tract Community Farm, Albany, California, United States - DLSLCC.R2 | ecosystem: Host-associated > Plants > Phyllosphere > Unclassified | place...
TGACCAAAACTGCGTATCTCGCCGGTACTCCCGAACACGTTAAACAGCACGACCACAAGCGCGATGGCGAAGGCAATCGCGAAATATTTAATGACAAGCGCCATGTTCAGATTTCCTTATTTTCTGCACTGCTGAGCGGCACTCAGCATGTTGTCCATGAAGCGCGGGGGGACATAACCGTACTGCTGGTTCATTTTCTCCAGCTCCCCGTGCGTGTATTTCGTCTGCAGGATGTCGTAAACGCAGCCGCAAAGGAGGGTCGTGCCACCACCGGATTTACAGCCCCGGATAAACTCGCTTTCGGCTTTGGATTTCGCATCACCGCAGCCACTGAGTACCACTGTCGATAACATCAGGCAGATCGCGGAAAAATAACGTGCCGAACGGAGTGAACCGCCAGCAAGGGAAATGTTCATTGCTATATCCTTGAATAAACAGAGGGTTGAGTTTGATAAAACGGGTTAAAGGCCATCCTGTTGGGGGATGCCTTCATCCTGCAATCCGTGGCTGATGTCGTTAACCACTGTATCCGGGTCAAGCGAAATGGTCGCCAGATGCTTTCCGGTATCGGGGTTGCCCCGATACACATCGAGCGCGGCAAAAGGTTTGCCGTCATCATCCGAACCGGTAGAGACCTCGTAGGTGGTATCCCCGTTGCGGACGCTAAATTCCTGCAGGTTGATAACCTGGTTGCTCTGGTACGCGTAGCCCGTCGCCTGAGCCGGAACGGTAATATCCATCTCCTTATGCTCAGCGCCAGTCTTACCGAATGAATACGATACCGACGGGGTAACGATGCAGATTTCGACCTCCTTTTTGTGATTCAGGGTCTGTGCATAAAAGACGGGCTTTGCGCAGCGCTGATAATGCGCGTCGCGAAAGGCATCGGGCGTACCGGCATTCGCGTTCGGCAGCGATGCCAGCGTCAGTCCGACGCTTAATAACAGCAGGGTTGTGGGGTGTTTCATAGCCGGGCTCCTTTTAGTCCGGAGGTGGCTTCCGGGAACACTCCCCGGAAGGAATGAATAACGTTACTGATGAAGCGAAAGTGAGGCAGCGCGGAGATAAACTCTTCGCTGGCCGTCAGGGCATCAAGCTCAGGCTTGTTGCGAAAGGAGGTTTCCAGGACAGTGACGGCATTAATTTCTTCCATCCTGAAAACCTGGAGTGTTCTGGTGCGAGTGGTGACCAGAAACCAGTTTTTGCTCTGGAAGATCAGACGGTGTGGTGCTACGGTTTCATGAGTGCGTCCGTTAACCTGCAGCGTGACGGTGTGGTGATCGCGAATGGCTTCTGCCAGCAGTAAAAATGACGCTGACTGTGTGACTGCCGACGGTAAGCCGCCATGCCCGATAAGACAGGGCGATATCCCCGACGTGCTGGTGAGCAGCCGAATGAGCTTTCTGTTCTGGATGGGGATGATCCCTGAAATTCCCGTATTGTGGATAAAGGAGGATGTATCCGGCGAATGGGGCCGGAGAGGGCGTCGGGCAAGGCGGTAGGCTCCGCCGGAATGCTCAATACCCAGATGGAGCAGGCGCTGCTGGAAATCCCGTTGCAGCGTGCGTTCTGAGACAGCAAATTCATCAGCCAGTGTTTTCAGTACCAGGGCATGGCCCGCCAGTAGCCGACTGATGATGACAGACAGCCTGACGGCCAGGCGGTCATAACGATCGTGTTGTTCTTTCATTCTGAAATCAGCCTCCGGCTCTCCGTATGCTCCTGTTGATGGTGGAAAATTATGCCGTACCGGTTCGCCACGTTATGTCGTCCCTTTATGGTGGATGACGTAAAAATTATGACAACAACCATTTTTAGTTAAGTGGCTGTAAGTAAAAGGGTATAAGAGTATTAAGGGAAGGTGAGTGAAGTTTTTTACGACACATCCTGTCATTGGTGCGAAGGGCTGAAGGGATAAAAAACCGTATCACAGAGACGCCGTGGCATTCACGTTATCGTCGACGGTGTCTTCCGGGATACGGTTGTACCCCATACCGTTTACTGGAGCCGCTGAGTGTTACGCCATATTGAAGGTCTGCTCACACTGTGTGCAGCAGTATTCATCAAATACCGTCCCGTCCAGCCTCTCACCGGCTACTGCTCCCGCTACTGCGCCAGCACAGGCGCCGGACAGAAACCCAATGAGCCCTCCGGCTATCGTACCGACAACCGGAATGACTGAACCTATCAGCGCACCGGCGGATGCACCTTCAAGCCCGGCAAGGCCTCCGGCCGTTGCACCAATCACCCCACCCGTTTTTTTACCCACATGACGCAGCTGTATGTGTTGCGAACCGCAATTCGGACAATTCATTTTGTTCTCCCTTGTTACTGGCAATAAAAGCCGCCTGAATAAACAGGCGGGCCGTGGATAAAAACGGCTCTGATACCGGAACAGGGAATGTGGTGATGGCAGCGCCGGAACGGGGGAAGCATGCACGCAGGTATTTTGCAGGGCTGTTCAGCGGGGAACAAGAGTAGCGGCAGGGCATCAGAACCCCGTTTTTTCTTATCAGACACATTAACCTCCGTGAGTGAAATAACAAAACGGCAACATTTCTGCTGCCGTTCTCACATTGGTAATATAGGTCTGAGATTTTTTTGAATGTCATTTCAGGTCTGTATTGCTGTCTCCACTCACTTTATTTTCAGCGTAAAGTCCTCACTCACCACCACAGGTTTTTCGGTAATGGTCATTAATCAGCGTTTCCAGCATATCGCTGATGCGAACCCCGCTGCGTTCAGCCATAAAGTCCAGTCGTGTTTTGGTGTCGTTCTTCAGGTAGGTATTCAGTGCTTTTTTATCGGTACGGGACTGGCGTAATTTTTGCTGGTTCCAGGCTTTATTCAGGTTCAGAAGGAATAAACGCTTTGTGTCCGGTGCGTCACCCCATAAATCCAGCGCGGCACGTAGTGCCAAATTGCGCTCGGAATGACTCAGTGGCGTGAACCAGGTCGTTAATCCGGGCGTGGATAAACTCATATAGAGTCCGCCGATATTACCGGCTTTCTCCTGCTGAACTTTTTGCAGGTTGTTCCAGGCCCATAATACCGCGTCTTCTTCATCCGGCAGCCATTTTAACGGCAGCGGTTTACTGTAAATGATTTTCCACCGGTCTTTCAGTTTTTCGAATACCTGTTTCTTAAGGTGATTCACAGGGGGTGTGGAAATGTAAATGTTGTCAAAGAAGGTGATGAGAATATGCATTCTCTCCTGATGACTTGCCGGAGATAAACTCAGATTTATTCGCTGATACCAGTTTTTCCCGAATTCAGCATTTGCTGGCGGGCCAATGCCAAACTCATAATCCCCGGCCTTACAGAGATACCCCCATAGCCAGAACGTGGCCCGCTCATTCTGACGAAGCCAGTCAAAACTATCCAGTGGAAGCACATTTTCATCACGGGCTGTTTCCATTTCAGACAGCAGTCCTGCCTGCTGGTTTTTATCCGGGATGGCCTGATTAATTAGCTGGTTTAAAGCCTGTCGACAGCTTTCTGCATCCTGCCTGGGAATATTGCTGGTGTTAATTTTGTTGCTGGCATTCAACCATCCGGCATAAAACACGCAAACTCTCAGGTCCCGACTCGTTATGAGTCCTCGCCTGCCATTATCATAATTTACAGCCATTATCAACACCTCATAAATTAAATTACACAGTAGTGGTGGTTGTAGTGATTGTCGTGGTTATACAGTAGCATGATGATGGTTTTCACGTCACTTAAAAACACATCTGGTAGTCATCGTGAAGTAAGGTTGTGGTTATGTTGTGGTTTTGACTGGGTTTTATCATGGTTTTACAGTCGTTATTTTTAGTGTTTTATCCCTTTTATTCGCCTTGTTGCCCTGTTCTATGTCTGTATTTCAGCCTCTCTATACACTCAGTGTACTCTCTCGTTAGAGCGCCTGAACGTTCTCTGTTTTGCCCCGTCATGGCGCCTGGTTCGCTTCTTGATGCATTTCTGGCATCAGACAGGATCAATCATTCATATTTTCATTCGTTGCTCAGAATCAGTATTAAGGCCTTCTATGGGGAGTGATGATTCAGGGGTTAATCTGGCTGGGGGTTATTTGAGATGATGAGGTGTCTTTTCTTCTGGTTGTTGAAAAGATAATTCCAGAGTGAGTGTTTATGGTTCTTATTGCATGTAACGACTGTCTGGTGCTGCTTTGGTTGGTGTTACTATCAGGCTGAATGTGTTGGATTGGTAATAATATAATAAAGAAGGGGAGTGATTACTGAAAGTATAATGAGTGGTGATCGCTAAAGAGTGGGTTGTGATCAGTAAGACTACTGTTTACTACAGCAGTGGTTACTGCTGGTAAGAGAGTCATGACTACAGAAATGAATAAGATGAATAACTTATGGTGGCTTGATTACTGCCCTGGTGGACAGTTATTAGAAACAGGGTGACTATTGGGTAGGGGTATTGGTGGGTTAAGATTACAGACCATTAAGTCATGGCTGGTATCCATTGCTTATCTGTTACCAGAGTCATCAGTAACCGTTACACGACTGACAAGACTACTGGGAATGTAATAAGTATCAGGCTGAGAATAAGCTAACGTTGAGTGGAGTGGTAAGCACGATCGCAATGTGTTGTGAATACACTGGCATTATCCTGTCTCAATAGGTTTTGTTATTGTGATAGCTAACCATTGCAGGTAATTCGTTACCCAATAACGACTGAATGGCCTGAAGCCATTCGCGCGTGTATTTACCTGGGCTTTATTCACATCAATGAGAACGTGAGCTAAAGAGTATGGAGAGTGATTGCGAGATAATGGTAAGCGACGTGGCGGGTGATCGGGGGAATAGCCCAGGGATATACTTTCAGCAGGAATGCAGTACGTGAAATTGAACGTGTTTATCCAGAGTCAGTATGTGAAGAATGATTGGCGCATTAAGCAGATGTTATTTTAACAGGGGTGAACGTTGTAATATTGTATTTCGCTGAATATCCCTGTAAGCCCGTATAAGTGTGTTTGAGTTAATATTGATGGAAAGCTGTGGATAAATCGATTGTATCGCTCCTGAAGCGTTACAGCGCGTTTGAGAAGGGGGTAAGCTGCCCGTTGGCTGACCAGAAAGTTAATACCCGTTTCTGTATTGTTATCGGTTCACCGGGTAATGTATCGGGCGTTTAACCCAACGGAGGCAGGTGTTACCCATGAAAGCAGACGTACAGTATGAGTTTCATCATTTTGGTATCCCGTTGCAGGATGGTAATACTGCAGGCAAGTTCAGTGCCAGCGCGGGGATGTATACCACCGATAATCCAGGCAAGTTTCGGGTGCAGTGGCATCGTTTCACTGATGACTCGCCGCTCCATCCGTTGCTGAAAACCGTTCCACACGTGGCGTTTAAGGTCAGTAGTCTGGCTGAGGCGATTGCGGGCGAGACGGTTATCCTGGGGCCTTATGAACCCATCGATGATTACCGGGTGGCCGTTATTGATGACTGCGGTGTACCGATTGAACTGATTGAGACAACGCTCAGCGATGAAGAACTGTGGGCACGTGCAGCATCCGGTCAGGGGAGTCTGTATCGCAAGTAAGATGCTCTGGGGGGCATCAACGCTCGCTGCCATCAGGCGTTCGTTCAGACTGTTATTATGCAGAACACTTTGCACGGGTGCAGGGGCATCTCTGGTGATGAGCCCAATAGGATCAGTACCCACGATGAAAAATGGGTAAGGATGACAGCTTGCTTTACCATATAGCGCTGTAGCCCTGTTCTTTCAGTCGATGACGGGTTCGTTTCACGTAGGCCGCGTCAATGAGCGCATCCGGTGGCAGATCGCGTGTGATATTACAAATCGTCGCCAGCGCAGCATCTGAAAGTTTAAACGTCCGTGGTAAGGCGTAGTAATCCCCTGTTTTTTGCTCGTTAATATTATCAAATAACTTCCTGAAGAAATCCGTCCCTGAAGGCCTGTGGGCGTTGATAATCGCCTCTGTCGCTTCATCTGCAAAGGTAATCTCCACCTCTTCCATACCCAGCGAGCGAATGATCCCGGCAATGTCAGGCCAGTATTTGAGATCGAAACTATTGAGCCGCTGCAATTCTGGCTTCAGATACGACAGGTAATGACCGTTCCCCTCTCCAGCATCGTCGATAAATTCAGTGAGTTTTAGCATGCGTTCACATGCAAAGTGGCCGTTCTCGCATAGCGCTGCGCGTCGTTCCAGCATTTCAGCCAGTTGTATGCTCATGGCGCTGATAGTGTCATTCAGAGCCGTAAGCTCCTGATGATCGGCCCGCAGTTGTGCAAAGCGCTTATCGGTGCCAAAGCTACCGGCATGAATAATCTGCTCAATCAGTATCCAGAACTGTTGCCTGGAGAGGTTACTGGACGCTATCTCCCTGTACACCAATGCCATCTCATCATGACGTTCAATAAGCCGATTAAAAACAGGCCAGGTTGAAGGCCAGGATGGCGGAACGGTCTTTTGCCAGTTGTGAAGTTTCTCTTCCAGCAGTGCCAGCGCAATAGCGGCGGCTTTATCAACGTCAATAATCATCGGTATTTCCTCTGGTTTTCATCTGCTGATTGCCATTATTCACGAATGTCCCTTATGTGTCGGTAACGGGAGGGGCGTTTTTATACAGCTTTCGGGGTACTTCGTTGTTTCTGACGTATCCCCGTGATTTCAGCAACGGCGGCATCTGCTGCTTTGCCTGATGCATTGGCAAACGAAATATTTCACCGACGCCCCGGAGAACGCCAGTGGCGTTGTTACTGTACTGACGGCTGAAAGTACTTTTTTACAGCACCGGTAATGGTTATGAACCATAACCCACCGGAGTCCATTTCAATGAGTTACACCTACCATCCTTACTGGCAGCAACGCATCGCCGATACCTTCAATTGCGCACTTAGCGCTTACACCCGCGTATTGGCGCTGCGCGTTGACCTCAGGCTGCCGGATACGCCTGCAGCCACCGATGCCGCTGTTATCTCCCGCTTTATCGACGCCCTGAAAGCCCGCATTAACGCGTACTTCCTGCGCCATCAGCGTGAAGGTAAACGGATCTGGCCGACCACGCTGCGCTTTGTCTGGGCGCGGGAGTTCGGCGAAATCAAAGGGAAGAAGCACTACCACGCGGTGCTGTTGCTGAACCGAGATACGTGGTGCGGGCCGGGGGATTACCAGGACCCGGAAACGCTCGCCGGCATGATTAAACAGGCGTGGTGCAGCGCCCTGAAGGTGGATGCGCAGGCTCATGCCGTTCTGGCCCGCTTCCCGAAGCACCCGGTGTCCTGGCTGACGCGCGGTGATGATGCTCAGTTGCAACAGGCACTGGCGCAGGCCGCTTACCTTGCCAAACGCGAAACCAAAGAGACCGGTGACGGTGAGCGTAACTTCGGCTGCAGCCGGGGCTGAGCGTACCTGCACGCTTAAATTCTGCCGGCCTGATGATACAGGTCGGTAATTTTTTACAGGCAATCCCTATCCTTTGAGGAGAACCGGCGTGTCGATGAATCAACGACACCGGATGTCTCCCGACCACCATTCCTCAGAGGGAGATAAATACCATGACCACACCGAATACGAATAACGCCAGCACCGCAACCCCCACGCTGCTTTGCGCAGAAGACCCGCTCATCGATATGACCTTTATTACCACCTGCACCGGCATGACAGACAAATGGTTTTATCAGCTGATTAGCGACGGCAAATTCCCGAAACCGATTAAATTAGGGCGCAGCTCCCGCTGGTTCAAAAGCGATGTGGAATCCTGGATGCGCCAGCGCATTGCTGATTCCCGTGGCGCCTGAGCAGAGGGGATATCTGAATGGAAAAACGACGCCGTACTCAACCATGGAAAATCCCTCCACGGTGGACGTGCCCCCGTTGCCGGCGACGGTATTGTGGTATCAAACCCTGTCCCGTGTGTTTTCGTCCCTCCGGTACCCCGGAGTAACCGTAACCTTTCCGTCTTCCGGGACCGGCCATCGCCGTTACCGACCCGCTGACGCATAACTGACCCGCCATTCGCACGCTACCATGCTGCCCGTACCGGGATGGCTGACGCCTGCGTGTCGTCTGGCGGTAAGGACCCGAACGATGTATGCAAAATCCTTTATGGCCCTCGACGGCAAGGGGCGTCTTACTGGGGCCAGAACCGCACAGACCGCGCCGTATGACCGCTATATCTGCCATCTGTGCGGCAGTGCACTGCAGTACCACCCTGAATACCAGACTCAACGCCCGTGGTTTGAACACCGGCACGACGGACTGACGGATAACGGGCGACAGCACTGTCCGTATGTCAGGATGAAACCCAAAGAGATCCGCTATCACCGGCAGTTGCAGTGTTATTTACCTGATGCCCGCCCGCTGGTTTACAAATCTGACTGGCACTGTAGCGGTTGCAACAGTGAGTACCACGGCGAACGTTACTGCCTGACCTGCAGGAGCGGTGAATACAGTCGTGAAAGTGCGGATGCGGGCAACCTGCCCGCAGAGGTGACGACATGCGCATGCTGAAGTGTTACCTGGCAAATGACCGCGAAGGGCATTTTGTGGCGGCCGGCGAGGCGATGAGCGTACCGGGTCAGGTATGGAGCTGTGCGTCCTGTGGCTGTCGGCTGATACTGCATGCCAGTATGCACGAAGACCCGTGGTTTGAGCATGACCAGCAGACCGTGGCCCGGCATGTACTGATGAACTGTGCGCATCTGGACCCGGAGGTGAAGGCCGAAGCCCGGCACAACAAACTGCGCAGTATTATCTGCGGGCTGGATGCGCCGGTGATGTCGCTTGCCTGGTACTGCGTGTGGTGCGGCGACCATTACCAGGGCGTGAAGCATTGTCCCCGGTGTATGACCGGCATCTACAGCATCGAAGAAGCGAACTGGCAGATGAATTACTGCTGTCACACGCTCCCCGAATAAGCCCCGTGAGGGCTTTTAACATCAGATTTATCGTCCTGTCTGCCGGTGCACTGCCGGCTTCAGCCTGAAGAGAGAATCCCCCATGAATGACCATTACACCGGCGCAACAGCCGGTAATGCTGCGGATGCAGCAAATATACGCGCATTTCTGCAGCAGGCCGTTGATCATTACCCCCGACTGGTGGCGTTCAGCTTTACCCTGGTGTTGCCGCACCGCGAAACCCTGGCCGATTACCGTTCTTTAATTTTACGCTTTCACACTGAGGTCTGGCAGCGTACTGGTGCATACTCTCAGGAACGTCAGCAGGAACGTAAGAATTCTCCACCGACGGTGTTACGCTGGATATGGGAGGCGGCCAGCGCGCCAGAATGCAAAATGGTGCTGATGCTCAATCTCGATACACTGGGGACAGAACGAAACCCGCAGATGGCAGACGGTGCGCCCCAGGCGCTTAACACCATCATCGCTGACACATGGCAAAGGGTAGCCGGAACCGCTTGCGCTGGCGTAACGAGTATGACGCAGAACATTATCAGCCGCGCTGGCAGGGACGCTTTCACTGCGCCATTTAACCAGCTAAAGACGCGGGTGCAGGAAATGACGATTCCGGTAACTCTCGCCCGAACGGGCGTTATTTGCACCTGAGTGTCCAGGCTGTGTGCCGATGAGGGTAGATGTTTCGTTCTGCGCTGATGTTATCCCCGGCCTTCCGCCCTTTTCCGCGCGACGCGCTGCCGATATAATCTCCGCCATGAATAAAACGAATCACACTGCATTACCTCCTGAAGAATCACTGGCTGACCTGGCGCATTTTGCCTGGTGCGCACTGACGGCCTTGCGCCTTGTACAGCAGGAGGGGCAGGCGCACTCCTCGCTGACCTCTCATGCTTTTTTACTACGCTGGCTGGCGGGGGCGCAGAAGCAGCGCCGCTTTCCGCGCTCTGTTGCCTCTGATATTGACAGCTTGTTGCACCTGGGACGCCAGAAAGGTCCCGCTGCGAATCTGTTATCGCGGCTGGAGTGCCTCCTGCAATCCTGCTCTGAACCGGTGACGCAGCAGTCAGACCTGTTCCGGCTGACGCACGCCATTGAATATCTGCGCTCACAGGGCTGGGTCAATGCCGTGGTGGCGGACGAAGAGTGGGTTCCTGAAACCCTGTATACCGAATATGCGAATACCTCTGCATTACTGGTCAGGAAATCCGAACTGCAGCGCCATTTTAACGAACAGGGTTAATTTTTCGTGCGTAACATTCGCTTCCGTGTAAGGAGACAAAGACCAGACCGCCACTAGCTCAGCAGGACAGAGCCGGTGACATTGATGTTGCAGGTGCGGGGTTCGAGGCCCCGATGGCGGCCCATTTTGGCTTTCCGGTCAGCGATGAAGGGATAACCCTGAGCGACCAGAGAGCCCCTTCTCATATGTGATGTGTGTAAACACTCATCTCACTTGCTGTTGACCACCGCATACCCGCACTTAGCTGCAGGTAAACCTTGCAATATACTCACCATACCAGTACTCACTTCCCGCACCACACCGGCGAGATCCATTCACATGGATACGCAGGGGCTTCTCTGTCGTGCCGTTTAGTCTACTGACCTTAATGAAGCGTCAGATTTTTGCATGCGTCACAGGCTGAGGTCATACCTGTTTGCCTTCCCGCCCTCATGGTACGCCAGGCCTGAACGCCGATGACGTTTATTCATTAAATTTACGCCTGGCATAACCATGTTACAAAAAATGGTTACCCCTTGTTAAGCACCCGTTCGTATATTTCCGCGACTTGATTGGCCGATATTTTATTCCTCTGTACCCGATAAATGGCTATGCAACATGCTTGTTAATGAATGATTTTCGCACGTTCTTACTGCTATTCAGGGGCTCAGTTGCGTAGTGCACAGGTTAGCGATAATCCTGCACTGCGGACACACGGATATGGGCTGGATCTATTAACCCACAGAACAGGGACAGCTATGTCTAACTCTTTTCAGTCAGAAATACCCAAAGCGCGAATTAATCTAAAACTGGATGTACATACAGGTTCTGCACAGAAAAAACAGGAATTACCCTTAAAACTGGTGGTTGCTGGAGATTTCAGCAATGGCCGGGAGACGGCATCGCTTTCAGAAAGGAATAAGGTCAATATCAATAAGCTGAACATGCAGCAGGTGCTGGCAGAGTTCGCGCCGTCGACAAGCTTTGACGTGAAGCATACAGACGGTGATGAAGAAACGGAAGAGAAGATTAACCTCACGTTCCGTCATATGAAAGATTTTACCCCTGAGTGCATTGCACAGCAAGTGCCACGACTGCAGGCAATGCTGACGATGCGCAATCTCCTGCGCGATCTCAAAGCGAACCTGCTGGATGACGCCAGTTTCCGCCGCGAGCTGCTCAATATCCTGCGTGACCCCGCCCTGAGTGACGAACTTCGCGCCGATATTGCCGCGCTGGCTCCTCAGGACGTCTGATCTTCCCCCCTTCCATTCACGAGATAAACCATGTCAGCAGAAAATACGACAGCCACAACGACAGAAACTCTGGTGCAGGAGCAGTCTGCCGGGATCTATACATCTTTACTGAATAAAATCAACCTGGTACCTGTTGAGCAGCTCAGCGACATCAGCGCCTGGAAAGACGAGGCCGATATGGCGGAAGCCGGTGCAAGCCAGCGCGTGACCGCTGCCCTGGGCGTCTTTCTGGAGCAGTTGCGCCAGTCGGGTACCCGTAAAGTCGATAAGCTGGATAAAGCCCTGCTGGATCAGATGATCGGCGAACTGGATCGCCAGCTCAGCCAGGATCTGGACAAAATCCTCCACCACCCGGAGTTTCAGAAGGTGGAAAGTCTCTGGCGCGGCGTTGAGCACCTGGTGGGTAAAACTGATTTCCGAAAAAATATTCGCGTAGAATTACTTGATTTGTCCAAGGACGCGTTGCGGGAAGACTTTGAGGATGCGCCGGAAATTATCCAGAGTGGATTATACCAACATACGTATGTAAATGAGTATGATACTCCGGGCGGTGAGCCTATCGCAGCATTAATATCTGCCTACGAGTTTGATGCGTCTGCGCAGGATATCGCGCTGCTGCGTAATATCTCTAAGGTGTCCGCCGCGGCGCATATGCCGTTCATTGGCTCGGTGGGACCGGCGTTCTTCATGAAAAACACGATCGACGAAGTGGCCGCGATAAAAGATGTCACCAACTATTTCGATCGCGCAGAGTATATCAAATGGAAGAGCTTCCGGGATAGTGATGATTCGCGCTATATCGGTCTGACGATGCCGCGCGTGCTGGGGCGTCTGCCGTATGGCCCGGACACCGTGCCGGTGCGCAGCTTTAACTATGTGGAAGAAGTCAAAGGCCCGGATCACGACAAATACCTGTGGACCAGTGCGTCCTTCGCCTTTGCGGCCAACATGGTGCGCAGCTTTGAGAACAATGGCTGGTGCGTGCAAATTCGCGGCCCGCAGGCCGGGGGCGCAGTGGAAGACCTGCCCATCCATCTGTATGACCTCGGGACCGGCAGCCAGGTCAAAATTCCGTCTGAAATCATGATCTCCGAAACCCGCGAGTTTGATTTTTCAAATCTCGGGTTAATTCCTTTAAGTTACTATAAAGGAAGGGATTATTCCTGCTTCTTCTCGGCCAACTCCACCCAGAAACCGGCGCTGTATGATACGCCGGACGCCACGGCCAACAGCCGCATCAATGCCCGTCTGCCGTATATCTTCCTGATGTCGCGCATTGCGCACTACCTGAAAGTTATCCAGCGCGAAAACATCGGCACCACCAAAGACCGCCGCGTGCTGGAGCAGGAGCTGAACCGCTGGCTGAGCGGACTGGTGACTGAGATGACCGACCCGGGCGATGCGCTGCAGGCGTCACACCCGCTGCGCGAAGGCAAAGTGGTGGTGGAAGACATTGATGACAACCCGGGGTTCTTCCGCGTGAGGCTGTTTGCGGTGCCGCATTTCCAGGTGGAGGGGATGGACGTCAATTTGTCTCTGGTCAGCAAGATGCCGAAGGCCAAAGACTGACGCCGGAGGGGCGCGTGAAGATAACACAACCGTACTGGGGAAAAGGTGTTTTCATTTCCCAGCACCACTTTCAGCAACAAATCACGGCGTCAGCCTGGCAGAGTGAGTGTATTGCACAGATGGGGCTGAATCACCCCTGGGGCGTGCTGGAAGCCACGTTTGAAACCGAATCGCTGAAGGTGGAGCGTCTGCAGGTGCAGCGACTGTCGGTGCGTTTTCAGGACGGAACGCTGATTGAGACCGGTAACACCGACACCCCGGCACCGGTCCTGGCACTGAAGGGACTCACCGGTGAGGTTGAAGTGGTGCTGGCCCTGCCGCTGCTGCACAGCGGTGAGAGCAACTGTCTGGAAGCGGAAGAACGGGCCGAGCGCCCGATCCGTTACCGCCAGCAGTGGCGTGAAATCCGCGACCAGTACGGTGACGGCACCCGTCAGATAACCGTGCTGCAGCATGAAGTCTCACTCCGGCTGGCCTCTCAGGACAACAGCGAATACCTGACCTGTCCGGTGGCGCGCCTGCGCCGCGAGCCGCAGGGGAACTGGGTGCCGGATGAGACCTTTCTGCCGCCGTTGCTGAGTATGCGGGCCAGCCCCTGGCTGACGAACGGTCTCGGACGGCTGCTGACACAGCTGCGAGCCCGCCAGTTGCGTCTCATGTCCATGCGCCGGGAGAGTAACGAACGCATGGCCGATTTTGCCGTGGCGGACGTGTCGCTGTTCTGGCTGCTTAATTCTCTCAACGGCGCGGATCCGTTGCTGGGGAGTTTTCTTCGTTTTCCACAGAGCCCGCCGGAACGACTCTGGCCGGTGCTGGCCCAACTGGCGGGGAATCTGCTGACCTTTTCACTGGAGCATCAGGCAAGTGTTATTCCGCAATACGATCACGAGCAGCCGGAAAACGTCTTTCCGGCGTTATTCGATCTGCTGAGTGATTTGCTGGAGGCCAGTCTGCCGTCCCGGGTTGTCAGGGTTGAACTCACCTTTGATAACCGGCTGCACCAGTGGCAGGCCGACGTGCGGGATCCCCGACTGCGCGAAGGGGCTGACTGGTATCTGTCGGTACGCTCGACCATGCCGGTGGCACAGCTGCAGGATAAATTTCCGCGCCAGTGCAAGATCGGCTGCCCGGATGATGTCACCGATCTTGTGAATGCGTCACGTCAGGGCATTCCCCTGCAGCCGCTGCATCATGTGCCTGCGGCAGTACCGCTGCGTATGGAGAACCAGTATTTCTCCCTCGATCTGACTTCCCCGGCGGCGCAGGCGATGCTGGACAGCGGTCAGTGCGTTTTTTACACCCCGGGGACGCTCGGCGAGCCGGAGCTTGAACTGTTTGTGGTGCTGCGAAAATGAGTGAAAGCCGGAACCCGAAACATGATGCCCGTGATATTGACAGTCTGCTGCAGGACACCTGGCTGCAGGTTATCAGCCTGCGCCACGGCCCGACATTTAAGGAAGGAGAAGCGCAGGACGTCTGGGCGCAGTGTGTTACCGCGACAGAAAAGGTACAGCGCCTCCTGGAGCAGGCCGGAATGGACGAGACCAGCCGGAAGGATATTCTCAACGTTCAGTGTTCACTGCTCGATGAAGTGGTGAAAAAGCGCGACATACAGGATGATCTCTACTTTCAGTGTCGCGGCCTGCCGCTGCAGGGACATTTTCTTGTCGATATTGACGCCGGGGATGCGCTCTGCTCGCGAATGCGGGAGGTGCTCAGGAGCCCGTCGGCAGACCTGCGGGTACTGACCTGTTTTCACCGGGCGATGATGCTGGGGTTCCTCGGGGAATATCCGGCAGTGGATACGCCTGAGCGGGAACAACTGGTCGCTGAATTAACGGCCCGGGTACCGCCTTTCCGTTATCCGCAGGCACAGCCGGTGCTGGCGGGCGTAAAAGCCGGTTACCGCCTTACGGGCTGGCTGAGCCGCTGGCCGCTTCAGATGGTCGCGGGCGTATTACTGCTGGCCGGACTGTGGTGGGGCTTACATTACTGGCTTGACCAGTCGCTCGCCACCCTGTTGCCGGGTGTGGTGAAATGAGTCAGCCGCTACAGCGTGCGCTGGCGCTGTGGGCTGCCCTGCTGTCGGCGGTGGTCTGTCTGGTCTTTCTGCCGGTTTCACGGCCTGTCGCCATCGCGCTCATGGTCTGTATGTGGGCGGGGATTAGCGGGCTGCTCCTCATCCGTCGTCGCACCGTCACTACAGAGGTCTCGTCTTTTTCGGCAGAAACGCTGCCTCCCGCTTCGTATCGTCAGCCGGTGATGCTGGTCTGTGGCGATACTGACGCACTCTGGCAGGATGCGCCTGACGTGCAGACCTCGACAACCGGCTGCCGCATCCGCGTGGCGATGCAGCAGGACGTGGCGCAGGTGGTCCGTGAACTGCTGCAGGCCCGTCCGGGCTGGGGGCCGCAGTTGTCGGTGATGCTCATCGTCTGTCCGCAGCAGCATACCGACAGTGTGGTGCTGACCGGGCACCTGCTCGCCCTGCGGGGACAGCTCAGCCAGTGCCGCCGGGAAACGGGGGCTTCTCTGCCGCTGGTGCTCTGTTCCGTGGTGAGTTCCTCCCTGACGCCCGTCCCGCTGTGGCAGGCGCTGCTGCCGGGGGGGCGTGTCAGCGTCTGGTCCGGCGATGTGGCACATGGTCCTGTGTCCTCATGGATGGCCGCCTGTGGTCCACACGCGGTATCGCAGCAGGTGCTGATAAACAGCCTGAGCACATGGTGTCAGCAACACGTCACGGATGTGCTGGGTGCGGTACAGGCGGATTTTCCGGTGATATCACCGTCCATGGTGCTGTGGGGCGGTATTCCCTTTGCAGACGTTTCGCCGTCACCTTCTCTCTGGATGCGCTGGCTACGGGAGCATACCACGCTGCAGGAGGTTGCCGGATGGCAGCCTGTCGCTGATAACGTCTCCCCCCTCCCGGCGCTGCCGGATTTTATGCTGTCGTCCCTGCCCGGCGGGCACGGGTTAACGCCCCGGCAACGCGCCTGGCGCAGCGCTCTGCGAATGTTCCTTCTGGCCGCCACAGCGGCGCTGTGCAGCAGTGCCTGGAATAACCACCAGTTCATGCAGAGACTGGCTGCTGACATGCTTCAGTACGCTCATTCGGGCAATCAGAGTGAACGCCGCGCTGCCGCTGTACAACAACTGCAGCAGGATGCCGCACTGCTGGATGACTACGCCCGCAACGGCGAACCGCTTCGTATGGGGCTCGGGCTGTACGAGGGCGAACGACTCCATCTGCCGGTCCTCGACACCCTGCGCGGCTATACCCCACAGATTGCGGCGACCTCCCCGGAACCACGTCCGGTGACAGCCACGCCTTCCATCGTGCGCCTCGACAGCCTGTCGCTGTTCGACACCGCCAGCGCCACCCTGAAATCCGGCTCCACAAAAGTGCTGGTGAATGCGCTGGTCGGCATCAGGGCGAAACCGGGCTGGCTGATTGTGGTCAGCGGGCACACCGACAACACCGGCAGCCCTGTACTGAACCAGACGCTGTCGCGAAAACGCGCAGAAGCCGTAAGGGACTGGATGCGTGATACCGGCGGCGTGCCGGAAAGCTGTTTTGCCGTGCAGGGCTACGGGGCTACCCGTCCCCTGCAGGCGAATGACACGACGGCGGGCCGGGCGGCCAACCGTCGGGTTGAAATCAGTCTGGTACCGCAGGCGGATGCCTGCCGGATACCGGGCGTAAACCCTGCGTCATCACAGGATGATGGCGCGTCTCAACATCATGAATAAAGGAAGCAATCCAATGGCAATTCCGGTTTATCTGTGGCTGAAAGACGACGGCGGTGCGGACATCAAGGGCTCTGTGGACGTCAAGGACCGTGAGGGCAGTATCGAGGTGGTCGCGCAGGAGCATAACCTGTACATCCCGACCGACAACAACACCGGCAAGCTGACCGGTACCCGTATCCACACGCCATTCATGCTTACCAAGGAAATCGACGCCTCCAGCCCGTACCTGTACAAGGCGGTGACCACCGGTCAGACCCTGAAGTCTGCGGAATTTAAGTGGTACAAAATCAACGATGCCGGTCAGGAAGTCGAGTACTTCAACACCCTGCTTGAGAACGTGAAAGTGGTGAAGGTGAATCCGGTGATGCACGACATCAAGGACCCTTCCTACGAGAAACACAATCATCTGGAGCAGCTTGAGCTGCGCTACGAAAAAATCACCTGGACCTACAAGGACGGCAACATCATTCATTCCGATTCCTGGAACGAACGCGCCACCGCGTAAGCCTTCTGGCGGGCAGCCCTTTCTGCCCGCCTTTTTTGTTCAGTTCCTGCCCGGCGGGTGCTGAGCAAAAAAACACCACAATCCGAAAAACTGACCTGATGCGCTCTGGGCTCCTTATCCACGGGAAACAGCGACGGGCGGTAGCGTGTCTGAAATCCCCGACTGCGAGTAAATGAACATGGAAAATCCCGCTGTACTGTTACGTCGTCTCAACCCGTTCTGCGCCCGTGCGCTGGAGGATGCGGCCACGTTGTGCCAGACCCGCGCCCATGCGGAAATCCATCCCGAGCACTGGCTGCTGAAGCTGCTGGAGCAGGGCGAAGGTGACCTCACCGTGCTGGCCCGTCGTTATGAATGGGACCTGGATGTCCTCTGGCAGGATTTGCTGGCATACCTGGACCGTCTTCCCCGGTCGGTCAGAAGCCGTCCGCAGCTGTCTGCGCAGTTTAACGAACTGCTGCGTCAGGCCTGGCTGTGCGCGTCGCTCGCCGGGGAAGAGCATATACGCAGCATCCATTTACTGATGGCGTTTCGCAGTCATCCGTCGCTGCTGCGCTGCGATGGTCTCTGGCCGCTGCTCAGCCTGACGGCCGGACAGATAACACAGCTGCGCCCGCTGCTGGATATGCACTCCGATGAGCGCCCTGCGGTTCAGCAGGAAGAAGCCGCACTGATGGCCGATGACAGCCATGATACCGGCAACGGTAACGTGACCTTTGTCGGCCGTCCGGTCGGTGCGGGCGGGGCGGCAGACTCAGCCACAAAAGAAGGTAAACCCGCAGCGGGCCTGCTGGCCGTCCTTGACCGCTTCACCACAGACGTGACCGCCAGAGCCCGTGAGGGCAGAATTGACCCGGTATTCGGACGTGACACTGAAATTCGCCAGATGGTGGACATTCTCTCCCGTCGTCGCAAGAACAACCCGATACTGGTGGGGGAGCCGGGCGTGGGTAAAACCGCCCTGGTCGAAGGGCTGGCGCTGCGTATCGCTGAGGGCAATGTGCCGGCGAGCCTGAAACCGGTCATCCTGCGCACCCTCGACCTCGGTCTGCTGCAGGCCGGTGCGGGGGTCAAGGGTGAGTTTGAACAGCGGCTCAAAAACATCATTGACGCGGTACAGCAGTCGGACAACCCAGTACTGCTGTTTATCGACGAGGCCCACACCATCATTGGCGCGGGCAACCAGGCAGGCGGGGCCGACGCGGCTAACCTCCTCAAGCCCGCCCTGGCCCGGGGCGAACTGCGCACCATCGCCGCCACCACCTGGTCGGAATACAAACAGTACTTTGAACGCGACGCTGCCCTGGAGCGCCGTTTCCAGATGGTGAAAGTGGATGAGCCAGATGACGATACAGCCTGCCTGATGCTCAGGGGCCTCAAGTCCCGCTATGCGGAACATCACGGCGTGCATATCTCAGACGAGGCGGTGCGCGCGGCGGTCACGCTTTCCCGTCGCTACATTACCGGACGCCAGCTGCCGGACAAGGCGGTGGACCTGCTGGACACGGCGGCGGCCCGCGTGCGCATGAGTCTCGACACGGTACCGGAAGCCCTCACCCGACTGGCCGCGCAGGAGAATGCGCTGGTGCTGGAAGAAGCGGCCCTGCTGGAAGACCAGGCCGTGGGGCAGTCCGTGCCCGATACCCGACTGACGGAGATTGCACACCAGACCCGCCAGCTCACTGCCGAACAGCAGCGGCTTGAAGCCCGTTACCAGGAAGAGAAAGTTCTGGTCACGCAGCTGCTGGGCAGCCGCAAGACCTCCGGGCAGCAGGCAGCAACCGCTGTGCTTTCACAACAGCTCCGGACCCTGCAACAGGGCAGCCCGCTGCTGTGCCCGGATGTGGATGTCCGCACGGTGGCCGAGGTGATTGCCGACTGGACCGGCGTACCGCTCTCATCGCTCATGAAAGACGAACAGACGGAACTGCTGCATCTGGAGGCGCATTTGCAACAGCGCGTGGTGGGGCAGGAGACGGCACTCACCTCCATCGCACAGCGCCTGCGGGCATCAAAAACCGGGCTGACGCCGGAGAACGGTCCGCAGGGCGTGTTCCTGCTGGCAGGCCCGAGCGGCACGGGCAAGACCGAAACGGCCCATGCACTGGCGGACGCGCTGTACGGCGGGGAGAAATCCCTGATTACCATCAACCTCTCCGAATATCAGGAGCCGCACACCGTCTCGCAGCTCAAGGGTTCCCCGCCGGGCTACGTCGGGTACGGCCAGGGCGGCATTCTGACCGAAGCCGTCAGAAAGCGTCCCTACAGCGTGGTGCTGCTCGACGAGGTGGAAAAGGCCCACCGGGACGTGATGAACCTGTTCTACCAGGTGTTTGACCGGGGCGTGATGCGTGACGGCGAAGGCCGGGAAATTGATTTTCGCAACATCGTCATCCTGATGACCTCCAACCTCGGGAGCGAACACATCATGCAGCAGCTCGCGGAAAACCCGGAGACCACCGACGGTGAGCTGCACGCGCTCGTCCGCCCGCTGCTGCGCGACCACTTCCAGCCTGCGCTGCTGGCACGTTTTCAGACCGTGCTGTACCGCCCGCTTGGTGAAGCCCCGCTGCGCACCATCGTGGCGATGAAGCTGGAGAAGGTCACGCAGCGCCTGACCCGCCACTACGGTATCACCACCACCCTCGATGAAAGCCTGTACGACACACTGGCGGCGGCCTGCCTGCTGCCGGACACCGGGGCGCGCAATATCGACAGCCTGCTTAACCAGCAGATACTGCCAGCACTGAGCCAGCAGCTGCTGCATCACCTCGCTGCCGGACAGAAGCCGCAGCACCTGACACTGGGCTGGCACGATAAAGAAGGCATCGTGATGGAATTTGACGCCAGGGCAAACCGCGAAGCGTAAACCCGCCATCCCTTTTTTACCCTTTTGATAAACAACAGATAATGAAAGAGTCTTTTATGCGTATGAAGAAAACAGCGTCAGTCCTGAGCCTCCTGGTGGTATCCGTCTGCGCATATGCAGGCATGTTCGGTGATTCAGGGGATTTCAAATGCGGCCGGGACGATGCGGTACAGGCTGTGAAAAACGCCATCCGGGATGATGCTTCCGCGAAACTGCAGACGGAGTTTATTACCGAAGCCGGTATCTTCACACTGCCCCGTAACAGTTACAGCACCGCGCTGGCAAACATACAGGCGGATGTTCGCGGTGTGTCCACCCTCAGCCAGAATGAGAATGGCATCGCCTGTACGGCTACTGTCTCCATCCCCCTGCCGGAGAATGCCCTGATAGCCGCCACAAAAATCCCTGGTCTTTTTGACGAATATCTCCAGGAAAACGGCGCGTTCAGCAACGGGCATGTGACCTGGAAAAACTATTCGTACCGCATCAGGCTGGCGGATAACAAAAAGGATATCACCGTCAGCGACATGGACAATATTGCCGCCGTGATGACCAAAACCGCCTGGACCAGCGTGAACAAGGACCAGTTGATTAACCAGGTGAATGCGCAGGCGCTGGCCGATGTCCGCACCGAATACGAATCGCAGGACGCGCGTCTGAACGCCGTCTGGAAAGACCTTCCGGACGCGGTCCGCGCAGCCATGAAGACTGAGCAGGTTAACTGGGTCAGTGCCAAAACCCGCCAGTGCGGAAAAATCAGCGACACCCGCCTTGAGTCCATTCCGGTTGAACGCCGGGCTGAAATTTTTAAATGCCAGACGCAGATGACCACGCAACGGATTGAGTTTCTCAGCAACAACAGTAATGAATTGCGGGACGAGAACTATTCACAAAGGGAAGGTTAACGCATGAGTACACAATCCGTTCGATACAGCCACAGTCACCATCTGCTGGCGGTGAAAGGCTGCAGCGCCATGCTGGACGTGCTGGCCCTGGAAGGCGATGAAGGCCTGAGCACGCCGTTCCACTACCGTATTGAATTTACCAGCGATGACCACGGTATCACCCGTGAGGCCATGCTGATGAAACCGGCCTCACTGACGCTTCAGAAACCGGGTAACCGGAAAGTGGCGGCACAGCCCCTGCGTATCATTCGCGGGGTGGTGATCGGTTTTGAATGCCTGAGCACCTCGAAGGACGAAACCCGCTACGCCCTGACCCTGCAGCCGCGTCTGGCGCTGCTGGACCGTTCGCACCAGAACGTGATTTATCAGGACCAGTCGGTACCACAGATTGTGGAGAAAATTCTGCGCGAGCGCCACGGCATGCGCGGTCAGGATTTTCTGTTTTCCTTCGATACGGAAAAATATCCGCGTCGCGAACAGGTGATGCAGTTTGGTGAAGACGACCTGACCTTTATTACTCGTCTGCTGGGGGAGGTGGGTATCTGGTTTCGCTTTACCACCGACACCCGTCTGATGATTGACGTGGTGGAGTTTTATGACAGCCAGCAGGGCTATGCGAAGGGAGTGACGCTGCCGTCCATCCCGCCTTCCGGTCAGCTTGATGGTGAGACTGATGCGGTCTGGAATATGGAGAGCCGTTTTGCGGTGGTGGAGAAGCAGGTCAGCCTGCGGGAATACAACTACCGCCAGGCGGCAGAGGACATGAGCACGAAGGCGGATATCACCCGGGGCGACAGTACCACCTATGGTGAGGCATACCACTGGGGCGACAATTACCTCACGCCCGGTGACAGCTACGCCCGCTACGCTAAGCCGGAAAGCGGCATGTTTTATACCCGCCTGCGCCATGAGCGCTACCTTAACGCGCAGACACACCTGACGGGACAGACCGCCTGCTGCACGCTTTTCCCCGGCCAGGTGATGCGCGTGACCGGCGGTCATGAGGTCAGCGACATCTATGCGAAAGGCGTGCTGGTGACCCGGATTATCAGCGAAGCCCGCCGGGATAAAGCGCTGGTGGTCAGTTTTGAAGCGATACCGGATAACGACAACTATGCTTATCGCCCGCAACCTCCTGCACGTCCTGTGATGGCCGGAACGCTGCCTGCCCGGGTGACCTGTACCCCGGGGAACGAACTCTACGGTCATATTGATCCTGACGGGCGTTACCGCGTCAACATGCTGTTTGACCGCGATGAGTGGAGGCCTGGTGGTGAGAGCCTGTGGGTACGGCAGTCACGGCCTTATGCCGGTGACACGTACGGTCTGCACCTGCCGCTGCTGGCGGGAACGGAAGTGGCGATTGGGTTTGAGAATGGCGACCCGGACCGCCCGTATATTGCCGGGGTGCTTCACGACTCAAAACACCCGGACCACGTGACCATCCGCAATGACCGGCGCAACATTCTGCGTACCCCCGCGAAAAATGAGATTCAGCTTGGTGACAGTCGGGATCAGGAGCATATCCGCATCCGTACCGAATACGGTGGCAGGAGCAGCCTGAGCCTCGGACATATCGTGGATGATGCGGGCGAGAGCCAGCACCAGAACCAGAAACGCGGTGACGGCTTTGAGCTGCGCACCGACACCTGGGGAGCGCTCCGTGCCGGTAAGGGGATATTTATCAGCGCCGACGGCCAGCCGATGGCGCAGGGGCAGCAACTGGAGATGGATGCAGCCCTCGGTAACCTGAACCTGGCCCGTGAGCAGATGAGCGAAATCTCTGCGGATGCACAGGCTGCCACCGCCAGCCCGGCGGATTTACAGGCACAGATTGCCCTGCTGGAGCAGAAACTGACAGATTTGAAACAATCCGTTCTGCTGCTGAGCGCCCCGGATGGTGCGGCGATGACCAGCGGCGAACAACTGCAGCTGTCGGCAGGCAGCAACCTCATTGCCACTGCCGGTAAAAATGCTGATATCAGCGTGGTGAAGAATTTCTTTATTGGCGTCGGGAATACGCTGAGCGTGTTTGTGCGCAAACTGGGGATCAAACTCATTGCCAATCAGGGACCGGTTCAGCTCCAGGCCCAGAATGACCTGATGGAGCTACTGGCGCGTAAGGCCATCAGTATTGTCAGCACGGAAGATGAAATCAAAATTATTGCAAATAAAAAACTGACCTTAAGCGGCGGCGGTAGTGCTATCACGCTGGATGAAAACAGTATTGAGGCCGCAACCATTGGTGACTGCCGAATCAAGGCCGGGCAGTTTATTCGCTCTGGCGGCGCGTCCCAAAAAATGACGCTTCCGGTATTTCCTGTGATTGAGTCGGGTGAACAGAGCATGCGCTTTGCTTTTGCCGGAGCAGATACTGCCGCTGAGGTCATGGATCTGATGGTAGATCAGCCTTACACGATCGATGACGGGAAGGGAAATATTCTGGCATCCGGGAGAACAGATATGACGGGACGATTACCGGAAATTGTTACCAAAGAGAGTGAGGCACTGAATTTAATTATCGGTGACGAAGAATGGCAGTCCGAAATTCTGGCACGGCAACCTGTGGATGTCGAGTCCACCGACGATTTACTGGACGATGAACAGGATTCTGACCTTTTTGTTTTCGACAGTGAGGATGGTCCGGAAACGTCGCTGACGGAAAGCATGTTGAATAAATTACTCAGTACATCATGAGGCTACGAATAATGTTCACAACATTAAGAAAATGGATTGCGGGTGCAGTCATTATCCTGGTAAGTACCACCACCGTTTACGCTGGCTGCCTTAAAGAGGGGGACAGCGTAGAACTTAAAGGCATCATGAAGGAAGAAATGAGCTATGGCCCTCCGGGGTGGGGAGAAGACTCGGCACATGATGAAAAAATACACCAATGGATATTATATCTGAATACACCTCTGACCTGCGTCGTTAATGCGAACACTGATAGTATAAACTGGAATGAAAAAGTTCAACTAGCTCCAGCTAATTATAAGGATAAGAGCCTTATTGGCAATACTGTGACAGTTACTGGCAAGCTATTTTTAGCCTGGAATGGCTATCATAGCACTCCAGTCTTACTGGGTGATGTTAAATTTATCAATAATAAATAATAGCATGGAGTTGCAAAGTGCGATTTATTAAAGCGACATATACTGAAAATTTAAAAACTGTTGAATATGAAGCAATCGATGGCTCTCGTTTTCTTAAAACGGGTGGAACACTTAACTGGCGTTTTAACAACCCAGGAAATATCACTGCTTTACCTTATTCCCAAAAGCAACCAGGGAGAATAGGTTCGGGAACAGTTCATCATGGTCAGAGTAAAAATACATTTTTAATATATCCAAGCATTGAAGTTGGCGAAAGAGAGAAAAAAAACCTATTGAGAAGGAAGTATAAGGAACAGTCAATACCAGAAATGACGGAGATATACTCACCAAGTAGTGATGGTAACGATCCGGTCGGTTATGCTAAGTTTCTCATGGAAAAAACAGGTATATCAGCTAATGAAAAAATCGGTGATCTTGATGATGAAAAATTCAATAAGCTGGTTAATGCCATTAGTACAAAAGAAGGAGGACTAAAACCTGGGGAAGAAAAATGGGTTTACGTGACGAATATAACAGTTTCTGATGGTTCCCGCCCTGTTGCTGATGTGCCTTTTAATGTCACTCTTGACAAAACGACTTACGAATGGAAGACAGATTCATACGGAAAATTAAAGCCAATCATTCACATGAAGAAAGGCATGGTGATTGCCATCAAATATGTGAATTCAGCAGGTAAGGAAGATATTGTTTACTCGGCAATTGCCGGAGATGAAACGAAAAATGTACTCATCACACGTCAGTTTTCACAGTTTACAGCCAGTACTCTAGTCCGTACGCCAAAGATACCGCGAGAAAAAAGTCAGCCCAAACCAATTAATTACATTGTGAGATCTGGTGATACGTTGTCAAAAATCGCTACCCGATACCAGGTTACAGTAGATGAACTGGCGAAAAGTAACAACATCAAGGATGTGAACAAGATTTACCCCGGGCAGACTATAGTCATTTATCATCAATCTGCAGCGGTTCAATCAACAGACAAAGCGAAGTCGGTTAGCACGACTTTACCAGACTCAACGACCAAAGATAATCCGACATCACCGCCAGCACAGAAAGTCACGGCAGTTACCCATAAATTGAAACTGGAACCCGTTGGTAGCAAATCATCAGGCAATCCGATCTCGATTTTACCTCACGATCAAAGGGAAGCTCCATGGATGGCTATTGCTATTCATGAAGCTTATATGTGGGCAGGAGTAAAGGAAGGTAATATAGGTCATAATTACCATCAACTAATCAATCCCAAGTGCAGGTTTACGCTTTCTAATACTCCTTGGTGTGCTTCATTTGTTAACTATTGTTTAATAAAAGCATTTTATCCCCGAACTGCGAATTTTGCAGGTTCCAACTCGTTTGTAAGTGATGTCACAAATTTCAAACAAATAAAAGAGCCAATATATGGGTGCTTGATGGTGTGGCGCAAGGGGGAGCATGGTCATGTTGCATTTGTATATGGTAGAGATACCATCAGCAATGAAATAATAGTTCTAGGTGGAAATCAGAATGACTCAATTAATTTCATGCTAGAAAGTAATACAACAAAAAAGCTTGTGGGTTTTTTTATCCCAGTGTCATACTCCAGCAAAAACTTAGATCTGCAGCAATTTGATATAGTAGAGTTAAATGAGTCTATTAAGTACCCATATAAAAGAAAAGGGATACATGGACATAACAGTATTGTGAAGGATAGATGAAATGCCAAGGAGACTTTTTTGTTTTTTATTATTTTTATTCTGCGCTGGCTGTTTTTCAGGGGAAAGAGGTTATTATATTTTTGTTGGTGGTGATGATGTTGGGAAACGATTTTTTAAGGAGTACAGGGAAAATAACACCACATATGTCAAAAACGAGTATTGCTGGTCAACTCGAAGCGCATCGGGAATTTCCATTGTATATATTAACTTAATCCCCAATGGAATAGATCAGGAGCTAATTTCCAATGTAGTTCGTGGAGATAGCTCAGCGGTAAATAGAATTCAATATATTCTTTCTACGTATCATGATGATGAAATAGATCATGGTTTTGATGGAATGTTGTATGTGGACAGGATGAAGTCTGGATTAAAAATTCATCTAATACCACTAGTGGGTGAACCTACATCGGTTTACTCAGAGAAAAACATGATGGCGTTTGATTTTAATATATGCTCGATTTTGTCTGGTGTTGATAAATATTTCAATCCTTAATTTTTCATGTGTGAATTATATTAATGAGGTATATCAAAATATAGAGATGCAATTTGATGCTACAGGGCAACAATAAAATAAAGATAACGATGAAATATTCCTTAAAGAATCCCCCACCCGTTGCTTATCGACCCGATCCGATAGTCTGGGTCCGCTGGCTGCTATTTTTTATTTTTTTGATGATTACAGGAGTTATTCTGACTCGTTTGTTCGGCAAGTATGCGGATGCCCTGTCATTCTGGATGCTGACCGTTGGCGGGGCCTGTGCGGTCTGGCTGGGCTGTTTTCTCTTCAGTGCCCTGCTGTGGCTGATGCAGCAGATTATTGCGAATGGTTATGATGAGCGCCGGGAAGAATGGCTTCTCCAGAAGACCCGTCAAAGTCGTCGGGCTCTGCAGGTTCTGCAGGCTAAATTTATTACCGTTTACCCCGATAACTCAGCGACACAGTCTCCGCTGGAAGCAATGATGGCAAATGACAGAATCATTGCAGCGCAAACTGACCGTCGTGGTAAAAAAGGTATCAATCATTCGCAACTGGCAGCAAAGCGAACCGAAACGGTGAAGGATATCGTCACCCGAGCGCTAGCGGATTTATTGCTGCCGATAAAAACGACACTGCAACAGCTTCCTGTTTCACAGCCTGTCAACGTCCTGCTGGAAAGCACCTCATCGCTCGATAGCGATGAGGTGAAGTCCGTATTTGTCGCACAATGGCAGTCTGCCGGTTTAACGAATCCCTTTGCCTTCATCGCCGGAAGTGGCGTGCAGGTAGTGGAGCACTGGCTCGATCACTGCATTCACGAAAAAGCCCTTCTGCTGGTCCTGGCGCTACAGATTGATCCTGAACAGACCGACAACACTGGCGAAACGGCGGTGGCATTGTTACTCGGAAATCGCCTGACGCAGACCACAATTACCCCCACGGTGCTGCTACACCGCCCGGATCGTTCGTCAGCCGATACGCTGGACACCGGCATGAAACAGGCAGCTTATCACGTACCGTTGCACGGCGATGACGTTCAGTACCTCTGGTACTCCGGGCTGACGCCTGCGCAGTGCTCAGCCGTGATGACCCACAGCAATGCTTTCCCTGCCGGTGCTGTTGAACAGGAAAATCTTATTCAGCCTGACCGGTCCATCGGACAGGCCGGGGTGGCAACCTGCTGGCTGATGTTTGCCGCCGCAGCGAACGCCGCCGATATAACCGGACATCCCCATATGGTGATAACCGGGGACAGCAAAACAGATGAGATATGGAGCGCCATTATCGCGCCGGTTGATTTCCACCAGGAGAAGGACGCTTGAAACGTTACAGGTCACTGATTTTACCCTCATCGGGGGAAGTCACTTTTGTGTGCATCCTCGCCGTTTTTTTTCTTGTCGTGCTGGGACTGGGTTATGTCTCCTGGCATGACCCCGCCATGCTGGGGCTGGTTCAGGGGAGTGCACAGCAGCAGCGCTGGATGAACATTACCCTTACGCTCTCTGCCGTCCTGTTCTTTTTGCTGCTGATGTCGGTCTTTGCCTTACGTCGTGCAGGTAAAGGGACGTTTAACAAGAATGCGGGCGATAAAGGCGATGACGATGTGGTTAAAGCTCAGGATGCTGCGGTTGCGACGGTACTGCCGTTCATCTCACAAATCCGCAGCCATCTGCATTTTCGCTATCACACCTTCTGGCGTAATAAGGTCACTCTGTTGCTGGTGGTCGGTGATGAAGTCACCGTCAGCCAGCTGGTTCCCGGCCTGATCGCGGCACAGTGGCAGGAGGGTAACCGCACCGTGCTGATTTACGGTGGTGACCCGTCAGCGGAAATGGACAGCGAGCGTTTCACGGCCCTGCGCCGGTTACGCTATGGCCGCCCGCTCGACGGTATTATTCGTGTCCTGAGCCCTGAGCAGACAATGACCCCGGCGCTCAGCGATGCGGATTTACGCTGGCTGGAGCGGGTGGGGGGATTATTGCGCTATCAGCCGCCGGTCTGGCTCTGGCAGTTGTGTAAAAGCGAATGGTCGCAGGCAGGACGTGTCCCACAGCCGGTGGGAATTTCCCTTTCCCGTCAGGCCACAGCAGACGAGGTGGCGACACAGCTGACCGGGCTGCTGCCACAGCTGCGTGAACAGGGGATGGCGCAGATTGCGGTCCATCCACAGCATGACTTTCTGCTGCGTCTGGCACAGTCGCTGGCGGACGGGGAGATTGCACACTGGCAGCAGCGTCTGGTGCCGTGGTATTACGCCTCACAGCGGAAGGTTCCACTGGGCGGCGTGATGTTCAGTCTGCCGGAATCTGGCGTCGCAGAGGCGCAACCGGTCACCGCGCTGCATGTGCTGCCACCGTCACCACTCTGGCCGGGTATCGCCACCGCCTGTCAGCAGGTGGGTGGGGGGCGTCCGGCCACCGCACGGGAAAGCTGGCTGCCGCGTGCCGTGTTGCTGGCAACCGGCTGCTGTGCAGCGGGCATGGTGCTCTCCTTTGTCCTCAACCGTCAGCAGATTATCCTGGTCGCGGACCGGGCGCGGGCACTGGTTGCGCATCCGGCGGTATCGGATGCGCAGCTCACCGCGTTGCACGACCTGCGCAATCAGGCCGGACGTCTGCAGCACGATGTCCGCTCGGGAGCACCCTGGTATCAGCGCTCTGGCCTGAATCATGCACAACCTCTGCTCGACGCCCTGATGCCGTGGTATATCGAGGCAAATAACCGTCTGCTGCGTGACCCGGCCACGCAGGCGTTGCAGCAGAAACTTCGTCATTTTGCGGACCTGCCTCCGGCAAGCCCGCTGCGCTCACAGCAGGCGAAGCCCGTCTATGACCAGCTGAAAGCGTTACTGATGATGAGCCGCCCCGATAAAGCGGAGGCGGCGTTTTACGCTGCCACGATGAAAACCGTACAGTCCGCACGGCCTGGTATCTCGCCGGGGCTGTGGCAGAGCCTGGCCCCGGATTTGTGGGCGTTTTATGCCGCTGAACTGGCCGGGCACCCTGAGATGGCGATAAAACCTGATGCGGCGCTGGTCTCGCAGATTCGTCAGAGCCTGCTCCAGCAGCTCGGCAGGCGCAACGCCGAAGGCACCCTGTATGAGAATATCCTCACGCAGGTGCGTCACAACTACACCGATTTGACGCTGGAGGACATGACGGCCGGTACCGAGGCCGGTCGTCTGTTTACCACAAAAGAGAGTGTGCCGGGGATGTTCACCCGCCGGGCCTGGGAAAATGAGGTGAAGGACGCCATTGACCAGGCGGCTTCTGCCCGTCGCGAAGAGATTGACTGGGTGCTCAGCGACAGTCGTAAACCGGTGACCGGCGACGTTTCACCGGAGGCACTGAAGGCCAGGCTGACGCAGCGATATTTCACCGACTTTGCCGGAAGCTGGCTCGGCTTCCTCAACAGTCTGCGCTGGGTACCTGCCCGCAACATTGCCGACGTGACCGACCAGTTGACGCTGATGAGCGACGTGCGTCAGTCGCCGCTGATTGCACTGATGAACACCCTGAGCACTCAGGGCCAGACCGGTCAGCAGGGCACCGGGCTGTCGGACTCGCTGATGAACTCGGCGAAGAAGCTGATAAAGCGTGACGATATCCCCGCCATTGACCAGCAGGCCGGACCCACAGGTCCGCTGCAGGAGACCTTTGGCCCGTTACTGGCGCTGGCCGGGAAAAAAGACACCGACGGTGCTGTCAGCACAGGTGGTACGCTGACCCTCGCGGAATACCTCACGCAGGTCACGCGGGTACGCCTGCATCTGCAGCAGGTGGCAACCGCACCGGACCCGCAGGCGATGATGCAGACCCTGGCACAGACGGTGTTTCAGGGGAAAAGCGTGGACCTGACCGACACGCAGCAGTATGGCACGCTGATGGCGGCGGGGCTGGGAGAAGAGTGGCACAGCTTCGGACAGACGGTATTTGTGAGACCGCTGACCCAGGCCTGGGAAAACGTACTCCGCCCGTCTGCAGCAGGGCTGAACGACCAGTGGCGGCGTTCGGTTGTTACCGGCTGGGATGCGGCCTTTGACGGCCGCTATCCGTTTGTGGCTGCCGGAAGCGATGCGTCACTCCCGGAACTGGCGGAATACATCCGCCAGGGCAGCGGACGTATCGACACCTTTTTAACCAGCCAGCTTGCCGGGGTACTGCATAAGGAGGGTAACCGCTGGGTGCAGGATAAATCAGCCAGCCAGGGGCTGACGGTGAACCCGGGGTTTTTGAAAGCCATCAATGAACTGAGCGGCCTCTCGGCGGTGTTGTTTGCCGACGGCGGCCAGGGGCTGAGTTTTGACCTGCAGGCCCGTCCTGTCCCCAGGGTGGTAGACACGACACTTACCGTGGACGGACAGGTGCTGCGCTATTTCAACCAGCTTCCGGAATGGCAGGCGTTTCACTGGCCGGGCGAGACTTACAGCCCCGGCACCATGCTGACCTGGAGTACCACCACCACAGGCTCCCGCCTTTATGGCGATTATAACGGGACCTGGGGACTCATCCGCTGGCTGGACCAGAGCCAGCGTCAGCAGCTTGACCAGCACCGCTGGATGCTCAGCATGAAAGCACCCGACGGCAACACCCTGCAGTGGGTGATGCGCCCGCTGCTCGGCAACGGCCCGCTGGCGTTGCTGGCCCTGCGTGGCTTTACTCTGCCGGAGAAAATTTTCCTGGCAGGGAGCACTACGCCCCCGCAGGTACAGGCGGGTGACGACGATGATGAAACTGACGGGATGGTGCCATGAGTACGCTTCAAAAACTGGTGGTTGTCTGTCAGGCGGATGCTGACCTGCTGAGGCGTCAGGCACAAATAAACGCAGAGCGCTGGAATACCTGGCTTCTGCCGCTGAGCGAGTCTGCGCCAGTCGGGGAAGACCCGGCGTATGATGATGACTTTCAGCAGCTTCGCGAGGAAATTAACCGCCTCTCCGGAACAGATACATCGCAGATTGTCGGGCTGGCCGAAAAACTGCTGACCACCGTCTGCAAGGATATTCGCGTGGCGACGTTTTGTGCCTGGGCACGTCTGCAGGGGGAGGGGGACAGCGGACTGGCGGAAGGACTGGAGCTGCTGGCCGGGATGCTGCAGCGTTTTGGTGCTGACCTGCATCCGCTGCGTCCGTCCAGTCGTAAAAGCGCCCTGGTATGGCTGTCCGGCCCGAAAATGCTCGACAGCCTCGCCCGCTGGCCGGAGGCGGATGTGCTCATGACGCAGCGTATTGCCGGGGCCCTGCTGCTGGCGGAATCCGCGCTGCTGCCCGAAGAGGTGGCGTCGTCCCCGTTTTCAGGACTGAGCCTGGCGTTGTTGACCCGGCTTGAGCGTAGCGGCGGTACACCGGCCCCGTCGCCCCTGTCTGCCGGAGAAACAGTAACGAATGCCACAGCCTCACCACAGGGGGGAGTATCCGTATCGACCCGAATCACCAACAGCCGCGAGCTGCTCGACCAGGCCCGCCTGATGGCGGCCTGGCTGCGTGAACAGCCGCAGGGATGGCTCGCAGGCCACCATCTGATGAAGGCCGTACGCTGGGCACCGGTTAACCAGTTACCGGCGCTGGACGCCTCCGGCAGAACCCGTCTGGCGGTACCGAAACCGGAGCACCGTGCACAGCTGAAGCGTCTTTTTCTGCAGCAGTCATGGACGGAACTGCGGGCACTCACCGACGACCTGTTTATGCAGGGCGTGAACCATCTGTGGCTGGACGTGCAGTGGTACGTCTGGCAGGCGCTGGTGAACACCGGCAACGACAGCGTACTGGCCGATATTGTCCGCAACGACCTGCTGGGGTTACTGCGCCGTCTGCCTGGACTGGAAAGCCTCACCTTCAGTGACGGCACCCCCTTCGCCGATGAGGTGACGCTGAGCTGGATACAGCAGCAGGTGCTGAATGAAGACAGTGACATGCTGGTTCAGCAGGTGACGGCCACAAGCCACACCGATAATGACATTCTGGCGCTGGAAAGCGAAGCGCAGGCAATGGCTGACAGCGATGGTCTGGACGCCGCGCTGAGCTGGCTGCAGCACCGCCCCGGCGTGGTCACCGACCGCGACCGCTGGCTGATGCAACTGCTGATGGCCCGTCTGGCGGAACAGTACGGAAAAAACGCGCTGGCCCTGCACCTGCTGGGTGAACTGCATACCCGGTCCCGTGACCTCACGCTGCGTCACTGGGAGCCGGAGCTGCTGTTTGAGGTGAAGGCCCGGAAACTCAAACTACTGCGTTTGCAGGCCGGGCGCAGCGAAACGGAGAAAACGCGACTGCAGCCGGACATGGAGGCACTGCTCGCCGGACTGGTTGCACTCGATCCGGTACGGGCTGCCGTACTGTGTGGATAATCACAACTGAATAAGGAGAAACACCATGGCAACTGGCTATTACCTGGCACAGGGGGATAAAACCTCCTGTGGTGGCAAAATCACGGGCGGCACCGCCGACCATCAGCTGCCCGGTAACGTGGCAGCCTGTGAGGGCGATCCGGTCACCTGTGGTCAACATGCCGGTACTTACAAAATCACCGGGGGGATCCCGGGCGATATCGTTCACGATCGCCACATGGCCGGAACTCTGCACAGTACCAGTACCTGCCCGTGTAAGGCGCACTTTATTCCATCAATGATAGATGATACGTACGAGAAGAGCAGTGGATCTTCCTCTGGAGAATCGGCAGCAGGCTTTACAGCGGCTCCGACGCAAACTTCTCCTGAATTGCCTGGTTATCTGACCGGTGAGCAAAAACCATCTGGTTTTGTGCCAGATTACCCGGCATTACGTAATACACGTAACTTCCCGGATAGTAAGTTAAGAGCCATGCTGCAGGCCAATAGCCAGGAAGTTATGCTACTTACCCTCGGCGAAGTATATGAAATACTGTCGTCATGGGGGGGTTACAAAAATGGTTGGGTGGACCTGACACAAAGTCAGCCGGGACAGATTGCAGTAAATTATGGCCTGGGTATTAAAGACGCCATTACAACAACCATGCTTATTGCCGATTTAAAACTGTATGACATTAAATCTACGGTGTATGTAAATAAAAATGGAACTGAGCTCATAAAGCTTACTGGATATGCAGGGATACGAAAAATATTAAACGCGCCTGTATATGCGCTTAAAAATCCCAAGGTCGTCAGCCTGGGGATTGGGAAGTTTGGTGTTAAGAGTGCCATTGTCGAAGGCACTGTTATAACGTTTTATTTCGCTCTCGCGTATCGTACTATTGATTTCATAATGAATGATGATACCAGTCTGGCTGAATTTATAGGCTCGCTGGCAACAGATGTCGTAAAAATCGGTATAGCGTCTGCTGTCAGTTGGGGGGCCGGTGCCTTATTGACAATGACTCCATTTGTTATTGGCCCGATCGTGGCTGTCGTACTTGTTGGTCTTGGGGCGAGCATCGCATTGAACGTACTTGACGATCACTTTAAAGTCACTGATAAGCTTGTTGAGTTGATTGAGAATGCACAGCAGGAATTTGTTGATAAAGCTCGCGAGATCGAGGACGGATTCTGGGATCTTGGAGCTATGTATCTGGATGGGATGCTACGGACAGGGAGAGAGTTCGTGATTGCAGAAACCAGGAAATACCTGCGTGAAACACTACAAGAAATTATGCCAATGGATTATTGATAATGTATCCTCTTAAACAACGTGTAATTGCATTTTTCGGGGTGGTATTCTTCCTGGCGATTTCCGTCGGGATTTCATATCTCGGTATTTTTAAGTTGCGAGAATACCTTTCTTACCCCGATGTCGTTAACTTCTCTTTTTGGGTAACTTTTGCTGCCGCATTTTTCTTTTTTTTCTCACCGTTATTGGCGATGATTTTTCCTGTTATTTTTACCGGGAAGCAGATAACCATTGCATCAGGTAAAAAATTACTGAAAACCACGTTTATCATCTTAGGGTTAACTGTCCTGGGAATGTCTATCTTTTCAGAAAGATACACAGCATCTTTAATGCATAAAGGTTACACAGAATGTCAGGGGATCCCTTCGGGTTGGATGCCTGGTATGGCAAAAAAATATGCCATAGAACCGTCCCTTTGTACTCAGCATTGATGGTTCTCTTTTCTCTATGATTACCCGTGCCAGACTCCCGGAGTCTGCTTCAGTGTTTAACACGCAGCAATTTACTAAGCAGAATAAATATGGATGATGTGACCCTGCGTTATTTTGACGCGGAAATGCGCTACCTGCAGGAGGCGGGAGAAGAGTTTGCCCGCGCCCACCCTGAGCAGGCAGCAATGCTGCTCCCCGACCGGGTCGGTGCACGCGACCCGTCCGTCGAACGTCTGTTTGAAGGGTTTGCCTTTCTGATGGGACGCCTGCGGGCGAAGCTTGATGATGACCTGCCAGAACTGACCGAGGGGCTGGTCAGTCTGCTCTGGCCCCACTATCTGCGTGCCATTCCCTCGCTGTCTGTGGTGGCCTTCACCCCGGACTGGCAGGTCATGAAAGACCCCCTAACACTCCCCAGGGGTTTTGAGGTGATGTCCCGCCCTGTGGGTGAAAAGGGCACCCGCTGCCGTTATACCACCACCCGGGAGGTGAATCTGTTACCGCTGTCGCTGGAACAGGCCACGCTGACCAGTGACACCGATGGCCGCGCCATGATCCGCCTGCGCTTCGCCTGCAGCGGACTGGCCGACTGGAGCAAAACGGATGTATCCCGTCTGCCGCTGTATCTGAATGCCGATCCCGCGCTGGCCTGCGCCCTGCACGAGGCCCTGACGCTGAATGTGGCAGACATATGGCTGCGTTTACCCGGTGAAGCGGATCGTCGTCCGTTGAACGGGTATTTTGCGGCGCAGGGATTTGGGGAGGATGACGGGTTGTGGCCGCAGGGCGGCAGCAGTTTTGCTGGCTGGCAGCTGCTGCAGGAGTATTTTACCTTCCGCGAAAAGTTTATGTCGGTCTGCCTGCGGGGGCTGGAAACCGTCGAATTACCCGAAGTACTTTCCGGGTTTGAGCTGGACGTGGTGCTGAATAAACACTGGGACCATCCCTTTTCGTTCCAGGCGCGGCATCTGCAGCTGAACAGTGTGCCGGTTATCAATCTTTTTCCGCTGGAGTCCGATCCGCTGAGTATCAGTGCCCTGCAGACGGACTATCAATTGTGTCCCATGCGTATTCAGGACGGCCATACCGAAATTTACTCGGTAGATACGGTGCTCTCCGGCAGCGGACACCGCTACGTGCCATTTTCCAGTTTTCGCCATAAGGGCGGGATGATGCGCCATGCCGCGCCGGAATATTATTACCACACCCGTGTGCGCCGGGGCGCATCCGGGCTGCATAACACCTGGCTGATACTGGGCGGTGAGGGGTTTGACACGCTGAGTATCCCGGATGAACACCTGTCACTCAGCCTGACCGCCACCAACGGGCAGCTCCCCCGGCGGGCGCTGGAAAACAGCGTGCTGGATACCGTGGTGAAAGGCACAGAGGTGGCCCTGTCCGTACGTAACCTGTGCGCGCCCACTCAACCCTGTTATCCCCCGGACCGCGATCGCTTTCACTGGCGCGTACTGAGCCACCTGGTGTCCGGTTTTCTGTCGATGATGGATAACGCCGAGGTGCTGCGCGGGACGCTGGCGCTTTATGACTGGACCGGTGAGGAAATGAACCGCCGTCGGCTGGAGGCGATAATTGACGTCAGACACAGCGAAACTGAACGCTTCCATCAGGGCTATCTGCTGCGCGGCGTATTGATTGAAGTGACGCTGGACAGTACGGGCTTCACCGGTCGCGGGGATATCTGTCTGTTTGGTGAGATGCTGAGCCGATTCTTTGCGCTCTATACCGACATTCATTTGTTTAATCGCCTGGTCTTTATTCTGCAGCCAACCGGAGAACGCCTGGAATGGGAAGAGAAACATTCGCGACGGATACCCGGTTAAATCCGCGCCTGGAGGCGGACATCACCCGGGTGGGATTTTACCGGCTGTGCCAGATCCTCGAAAAACGGCATGCCGGTCATCCGCCAACCGGCAGCACGTCGAACCCGGCTGACGATCCGGTGCGTTTTTATCCGCATCCCGGTATGGGCTTTCCGGCGGGTGAAGTCAAAGCGGTGGAGTATGACGACAGTGATCGTCACGCCCCGCCGGTAATACGTACTACCTTTCTTGGACTGTATGGCGTGGACTCGCCGCTACCGACCACCTGGATTGATGACATTGTTACCCGGCGGGAAGGCCATGAGGCGATGCAGGGGTTTCTCGACATCTTCAGCCACCGCATCATGACGCAGTTCTACCGGATCTGGCGCAAATACTCGTACCCGGCCACCTTTGAAGCCGGGGGCAGTGATGCCATTTCACAGTCGTTGCTGGGACTGGTGGGGCTGGGGATCCCCGGTACGGCAAGCCACATTGCCACGCCGGTGTCGCGCTTCCTGGCGTTGCTGAGCGTACTGCGTCTGCCGGGACGTACCGAAGCGGGGATCAGGGCAATCGTACATCTGCTGGCACCGGCCACCACGGTTCAGGTGTTGCCTTACAGCCCGAGGACGGTGCCGGTGAGAGAACCGCCGGAACTCACGGATGAAGGAAGTATTCTGCTGGATGGCAGCCTTCCGCTGGGGGATGAGCTGACGGAGCTGAACAGCCAGATACGGATTGGCCTGCGTACCGCTGATGAAGAGGAAGCACAGTCCTGGTTTCCGGGCGGCGAGTTATATCATGATTTTCTGGTGATGCTGCGGGTCTATCTCGGGTGGCGCTGCAAAGCCCGTATCACGCTGACACTCAGCACGGCATTGCTTGCCGTTCGACCGCTGGGTGACACCGGGTTTTCACTCGGGATGAGCGGCGTACTGAGCGTGGACAGCCCTGTTACAACGGACGATATTCAGGATGATATCCCGCCCGATTTTACCCTTGAACTCTGCCATTACCACGGGCTTACACCGGCGGTATCAACGAAAGGAAACACGCGTGTTATCTATCAGTTCGACTAAAGGGTATTACCTCCTCCTGCTGGCGGTGCTGTTGTCGGGCTGTGGGCTGGCCCAGCGGACCTCAGAGGGCACGGCTTCAACCATGAAAGCCATTTTCTACAAAAAAATCACCACCCTGCATCTCGATATCACCGCCCGCGAGGCGCTGAATACTGACGCGATGGAAAGCAGCCATATCTCCGAGCCGGTGATGGTGCGGGTATACCAGATGAAGGATCGGAAAGCGTTTGACCTGGCGCTGTATCAGCAACTGGTGAAAGACGACAGTGGGGTGCTGAAAGGTGACCTGCTGAGCCAGCATGACGTGGTGCTGAAACCCGGTGCCGACGAAGCGCTGAATCTGCCGATGGACCCGGAGGCGAAGTTTGTGGCGGTGGTGGCCTTCTTCCGCCAGCCGGACGACGCGAAGCAGAACTGGCGTCTGGTGATTGACCGGGAAGCGCTGGATCCGGATAAAGCACGGATCGTTGAAGCCCGTGATAACTTGCTGACGCTGCTGCCGGTGAAGGAGTAATAACATGCGCCGTCCGTCTCTGTACGAAAAACTCTATGGGCATTTTGCCGGTGGTCTGCCCCTGGGGCAGGTTAGCGAAGAAAACCAGTACATTCTGTCGGTGCTGGATAACCTGCAGCGGGTGCTCAATACCCGGGCTGGCTCGGTGGCGCATCTGCCGGACTATGGTCTGCCGGATATGACACTCATTCTGCAGGGGATGCCCGGTACCGCCCATGAGCTGAAAACCACCCTGGCCACTGTGCTGCTGAAATACGAGCCGCGCATTCAGGACATTCATGTGGTGATGCTGGAGCAGGCCCAGCCCGGTGAGCTGCGCTACGCCATCGAGGCTGAGATGCCGGACGGTGAACTGGTTCGCTTTGGCACCGAGTTTATGTCCGAAGGCAAAGTTCTGCTCCGCCACCTGAAGCAACAACGTATTCTTCCCTCCTGATTAAAGGTACTGACGCTATGTTTTCCCGACACCTGCCCCTGCATGCGGGCCAGGACCCGCGCGCGTGGTCTGAATACACGCAACTGCGCGATGAACTGAGCAAGCTGACCCACCCGGCCAGACCCGACGTGGACTGGCAAAGCGTGGAGCAGCTGTGTGTGACCCTGTTTCGCCACAATGGTACCGACCTGCAGACGGCGGCGTGGTTTTGCTGTGCCCGCCTGCAACGTTCCGGCCTCACGGGGCTGTCGGAAGGGCTGGAGCTGGTGGATTCATTGATAACGCACCAGTGGAGCGTCATGTGGCCGCCCCAGATGCCGGTGCGCAAGGACATTCTGGTGTGGCTCAGTGAACATCTGATGCTGAGCCTGCGCCGGTTTACCCTCAGTCATCAGGACCTGCCTGCTATTTATCGTCTTGAGCAACAACTTCGGCACCTGTGTGACCTGCTGCAGCGTCTGGTGCTTCGCCAGGTGAGTAAAATGGATGCACTGCTGCACTGGATGCACGCGGCGGTGGTGAGGCTGGAGAACGCAAAAGATGC
>Ga0308166_1000779_pt1 | contig 38677 bp, 33 predicted proteins | sample PhyCR2_2_FD_202137 | JGI IMG/M metagenome (GOLD analysis project Ga0308166, IMG submission 202137) | Phyllosphere microbial communities from UC Gill Tract Community Farm, Albany, California, United States - DLSLCC.R2 | ecosystem: Host-associated > Plants > Phyllosphere > Unclassified | place...
TTCAGATCCAGGCCGTTGATCTTCTTGAATTCGTCGATGATGTAGTCGATCACGCGCTGGTCGAAGTCTTCGCCGCCCAGGAACGTGTCGCCGTTGGTCGACAGCACTTCGAACTGCTTCTCGCCATCCACGTCGGCGATTTCGATGATCGAGATGTCGAACGTGCCGCCACCCAGGTCATACACGGCGATCTTGCGGTCGCCCTTGTCGGTCTTGTCCAGGCCGAAAGCCAGCGCGGCCGCGGTCGGCTCGTTGATGATGCGCTTGACGTCCAGACCGGCGATACGGCCGGCGTCCTTGGTTGCCTGGCGCTGCGAGTCGTTGAAGTAGGCAGGCACCGTGATGACGGCTTCCGTCACTTCTTCGCCCAGGTAGTCCTCGGCGGTTTTCTTCATCTTGCGCAGCACTTCAGCGGAGATCTGCGGTGGCGCCAGTTTCTTGTCGCGCACGCCGATCCACGCATCGCCGTTGTCGGCCTTGGTGATTTCGTAAGGCATCAGGGAGATGTCCTTCTGGACTTCCTTCTCCTGGAACTTGCGGCCGATCAGGCGCTTGACCGCGAACAGCGTGTTGCGCGGATTGGTGACGGCCTGGCGTTTCGCCGGCGCGCCGACGAGGATCTCGCCGTCTTCCTGGTAAGCGATGATGGAAGGCGTGGTACGCGCGCCTTCGGCGTTCTCGATGACCTTCGGCTGGCCATTTTCCATGATGGCGACGCAGGAGTTGGTGGTGCCCAGGTCAATACCGATCATTTTGCCCATGATTTGTTCTTCCTTAACTTGTGTAGTTTCTGATGTTTGTTATATGTGGAAAATCGTGTTTGTTTTCAAGGGGTTCCATTTCCCCTGACGATTTATTTTGGCTGGGCAGCCGTCACGATGGCCGGACGCAGCAGACGGTCGGCGATCGTGTAACCCTTCTGCAGCACTGCGACAACGGTATTGGCTTCCTGCTCGGCCGGCACCATGGCCACGGCCTGGTGCCTGTTCGGATCCAGCTTGTCGCCGGGGGCCGGCACGACTTCCAGCAGACGGTTGCGCTCGAACGCGGCGGTCAGCTGCTTCAGGGTCATCTCGACGCCTTCGCGCAGCGACTCGATCGTGGGCACTTCCACTTTCAGCGCCATTTCCAGGCTGTCTTTCACCGGCACCATGGCTTCGGCAAAGCTCTCGACAGCAAACTTGTGCGCCTTGGCCACGTCTTCCTGGGCCCGGCGGCGGATATTGTCGCCTTCAGCCTTGGCACGCAGGAAAGCTTCGTGCGTCTCCGCCAGCTTCGCTTCGGTAGCGGCGAGCTGCTCTTCCAGGCTCGGCGTACCTTGGGCGGCTGGCTCGGCGGGAGTCGAAGGCTGGGCGGACGCCAGCTCCTCATCGGGATTCGGGCTGGCCTGATTTTCCTGATCTTGCATCGTGAGACTCCTACATTCTGTTGTTAGACATTGCCGGGAAGCTTGCATTTGCTGCCGCTCCCCCGTTGCACTGGGCCGCATATGGGCCTATCCCCTACCTTTTCAAGGGTTATTGTGTGCCCTTGTCCACGCGGTAGCGCACATTGTGCGCAGGTTGACAGGCCATTTATTTAACCTGTCACAACCCGGGACGCATGCCCGCAACTGAATATTTTAACAGGCTGGCACTCCTCCCCGGCAAGTGCTAACAACACTTGCCAGTGACAGATAAGCAACAGCGGGGAGGGGTTTACTGTGGCGCGCCTTTGGCCAGAGCCGATTCCCGGCCCTTGTCGGCATCGAGCTGGCGCTGCGCGCGCTGGGTGGGCGTCATCATGGTCGGCCAGCCGATCATGTGCTGTTCGGCGATCTCGGCCAGGGCCGCGATCCAGTGCGGGCCTTCGTTCAGGCACGGGATGTACTGGAATTCCTTGCCACCATTGCTGAGGAAGTCGTGGCGCACCTCCATGGCGATTTCCTCCAGCGTTTCCAGGCAGTCGCTGGTGAAGCCGGGGCAGATCACGTCGACGCGGCGCACGCCATCGCGCGCCAGCTGGGCGACAGTCGGCGCGGTGTAGGGCTGCAGCCATTCCGCCTTGCCGAAGCGGGACTGGAACGTGACGAGATAATCCTCGGGTTTGAGTTTCAGCCGGGCCGCCAGCAGGCGCGCCGTCTTGTGGCATTCACAGTGGTACGGGTCGCCCAGCAGCAGCGTGCGCTTGGGCACGCCATGGAAACTCATGATGAGCTTTTCGCCGCGGCCGTGCGTGTCCCAGTGCGCCAGGATGTTCTGGCGCAGCGCCTCGATATAGCCGTCGTGGTCGTGGTAATTCTTCACCAGGCGCAGCTCGGGCACGTTGCGGATCTTTTTATAGTGTGCGAACACGGCATCCCAGATCGACCCGGTCGTCGTGCCGGAATACTGCGGATAGGCAGGGACGATGGCAATGCGGTCGCAACCGTCCTCCTTCAGGCGCGCCAGCACGTCGGGCAGCGACGGCGAACCGTAGCGCATCGCCATCGCCACGATGACGTCACCGTGGCCGCGTTCGTTCAGCGCTTCGTGCAGCAGCATGGCCTGGTTGCTGGTGTGCACGCGCAGCGGCGAGCCGTCGCGCGTCCAGATCGTCGCGTATTTTTTTGCCGACGCGCCGGAGCGGAACGGCAGGATGATGCCATGCAGGATGAACCACCAGACGGCCCGGGGAATCTCGACGACACGCGGGTCGGACAGGAACTGTTTCAGGTAGCGCCGCACGGCGCCGCGGGTGGGCGCGTCAGGCGTGCCGAGATTGACGAGCACGACGGCGCTGCGGCTGACGGTGCCGTGCTGGTGAGGAGGTTCTTTGGCGAAAGACATGGCTATTCTTGTTATTGGCGAGAGAAAAATCGGAAAGCCATTATATGCGGGCCCCAACCGGACTGCTGTTCCGCTCACCGTCGAAATAACCCGGCAATTGCATTATCATGTTGGTAATAACAAAATAACTACCAGACAGGGTTAAATAAATGACGGGTATCCATTATTCCCGGCTGACGGTCGTGACGCGGGTTGCCGCGGCGGCCGCCGTGGCCGCCATCGCGCTGCAGGCCAGCGCCCAGAATGCCGTGCTGACGCAGGACGGCCATACGTTTTCCTATCAGGAGCGCATCGAGATGGCGCCGGGCGACCTGCAGGGTGAAGTCGTCGGCACGATTACCATCCGGCGCGAGGACGGGCAGGAAATCGTGTATGAAGAGGACACCGATTTACGCCCCGGTTGCGGCGACGAGCCGGCGGTGGAATATCTCGGCGGCGATTTCGTGGCGCTGTGCGGCCACCTGGGCGGGCGGCACTACACGAAAACGGTGTTCCGGCTGACGCCGGAGCCGGCGCCCCTGGCCCAGCTCGACTTCTTCGACACCCCGGCACCCATCGGCCTCGACCGCAACGGCATTCTGCGCACCCGCGTACTGCGTCGCGACGTCTTCCGCGGCGTCACGGGACCGGAGTATTTCCCATACGTTTATTCCCTGGACGAGACCGACATGCAACCGGTCTTCGCCCCGGATTTCAGCGCCAGCGCACGGCCGATCTACCTGGATTACTACGAGACGCTGCGGCGCGAAGGACAGCCGGCGGAACACTACCGCGAGATGGTTGCCGCGCTGGTCGCGGCCGGGGATGTGCGGTTCGCGTGCCGCGAGCTGGCTGAGTTGAGGCGGGCATTGCCGGGGGCGGTCGACTTGCGCAAGTGGGTGCGGACGTTGCCGCAGGGTGGGTATCCGGCGTTTGATGTGCGGGGGTGCAAGGGCATCTGAGTCGCTGGCCGCGATGCCGCTGGGGACTGGCTCCTCTTCGGGCGAACGCCCGACGAGGTGCCTGTCCCCGACCTTTTGCTGCCGACGTCGTTGCAGCTTGCGCAGTCGGACATCGGCGGCTCGACCAACACGAATGTTGATACACCACGTCGGGGACAGGCACCTTTCACGGGACCGGAGGCCCCGCGAAATGAGCCAGTCCCCGGTAACTCGTTGGCCGCGGACGCTGCTGGGGACTGGCTCCTCTTCGGGCGAAGGCCCGACGAGGTGCCTGTCCCCGACCTTTACTTGTCGACGTCACCGCAGCCTGCGCTGTCGGACTTCGGCGGTTCGACGATCCCTTACAGCGCCAGCAACTCGCGCGCGTGCTTGCGCGTGGTGGCGGTGATTTCCAGCCCGCCCAGCATCCGCGCCACTTCTTCCACGCGGGCCTTGGCGTCCAGTACCTCGATGCGCGATGCTGTCTTGCCGTTTTCCAGCGTGCTTTTCGCCACCTGGAAGTGGCTGTTGCCCTGGCTGGCCACCTGCGGCAGGTGGGTCACGCACAGCACCTGCCGCTCCTGGCCCAGGCGCTTCAGCAGCCGGCCCACCACTTCGGCGACGCCGCCGCCGATGCCGCTGTCGACTTCGTCGAAGATCAATGTCGGTACCGTGGTCGCGTGCGATGTGATGACGGAAATCGCCAGCGAGATCCGCGCCAGTTCGCCGCCCGACGCCACCTTGGCGAGTGGCCGCGGCACGACGCCGGCGTGGCCCGCCACCATGAACTCCACCTGCTCCAGCCCTTTCGCGGACGGCTCGGCCGGATGCAGCGCCACCTCGAAGCGGCCGCCCGTCATGTTCAGGTCCTGCATGGCCTGCGTGACCGCATCGCTCAGCGACCGGGCCGCGGCGGCGCGCGTGGACGACAGCAGTTCCGCCACCGCCATGTACTCCGCCTTCAACCTTGTTTCCTGCTTGCGCAGTCCTTCCATATCCGTCGCATCGGCCAGCTGCGCCAGCTGCGCGGCCAGGCGCGCGTGCTCCGTCGGCAGCTCATCGGCATCGACGCGGAACTTGCGCGCCGCCGAGTGCAGCGCTTCCATCCGCGCATCGACCTGGCGCAGCCGGTCCGGGTCCAGTTCCACGCGATCCAGGTAAGTGTTCAGCGCATACACCGATTCCTGCAGCTGGATGCGCGCCGACTCGATCAGGTCGACAACGGGCTGCAATTCCGTATCCACCGACACCAGCTTCGTCAGCTTCTGGTTCAGCGATGCCAGTTGCGACACGATCGGCTGTTCGTCCGATTCGGAGATCACGGACAGCGCTTCCTGCGCGCCTTCCAGCAAGCTCGCGGCATGCGACAGCCGGCTGTGCTCGTTGCCGATCTCGCTCCATTCGCCCGGCTTCGCGGCCAGCTTGTCCAGCTCGCCGACCTGCCATTCGAGGCGTTCGCGCTCCAGCAGCACGTTGGCGGCATTCGTCTCGAATTCCTCCAGCTGCTTCGCCACCGCGCGCCACGCTTTATAGGCCAGCACCACGTCGCGCACGTTCGCACCGGCCTGGTTGTCCAGCAGTTCGCGCTGCGCATCCGTCTTCAGAAGGGACTGGTGCGCGTGCTGACCGTGGATGTCCACCAGCAGGTCGCCCAGCTCGCGCAGCTGCGCGGCCGTGGCGGCGATGCCATTGATGTACGCCTTCGAGCGGCCCGCGTTGTCGATCACGCGGCGCAGCAGCGCGCCGCCATGCTCGGATGTGAACTCGTGTGCGTCCAGCCAGGCCTGCGCCTGCGCCGTGACGGCGAAGTCGGCCGTGATGTCGGCCTTGGGTGCGCCCTCGCGCACGACGGATGCGTCGCCGCGCCCGCCCAGCGCCAGGGTCAGCGCGTCGATCAGGATCGACTTGCCGGCGCCCGTTTCGCCCGTAAACACCGTGAAGCCGGCGGAAAATTCCAGTTCAATTACATCGACAATGACGAAGTCGCGGATGGACAGTGTACGAAGCATAGGTTCCAGATTGATCAGATTTTCCCGTCGCTGGACGGGTACTCGTTCCAGTGCAGCTTGTTACGCAGCGTGTTGTAGTAGCTCCAGCCTTCCGGATGCAGGAAGGTGATGTTGTGCGGCGAGCGGCGGATGTGGATGCGGTCCTGCGGCTGCAGGCTGGCGAACGTCTGCATGTCGAAGTTCACCGTGATGTCGCGCCCGCGCATGATCTCGATGACGATCTCGCTCGAGTCGGGCAGCACGATCGGCCGGTTCGACAGCGCGTGCGGCGCGATCGGCACCAGCACGATGCCGCCCAGCGTTGGGTGCAGCAGCGGTCCCCCTGCCGACAGCGCATACGCCGTCGACCCCGTTGGCGTCGAGACGATCAGGCCGTCCGAACGCTGGTTGTACATGAAGTGCTCGTCCACGTCGACGCGCAGCTCCGCCATCCCCGCCCCCGCGCCGCGCGAGACAACGACGTCGTTGACGGCCAGGCCGATATGGATCGGCTTGCCATCGCGCAGCACCCGCCCTTCCAGCAGCGTGCGGCGCTCCGCCTTGTGCTGGCCCGCCAGGATCTTGCTCAGCACGGGCAGCATGCCTTCCAGCGGGATATCCGTCATGAACCCCAGCCGGCCCTGGTTGATGCCGATCAGCGGCACCTCGAACGGCGCCAGCTGGCGCGCGATGCCCAGCATCGTGCCATCGCCGCCCATGACGATGGCGACATCGGCCTTCTCGCCGATGCCTTGCGGGCTCATCGACGGAACCTCCGGCATGTTCAGGTGCGCCGCCGTTTCCGTTTCAAACACCACGCTGTAGCCGCCGCCCTGCAGGAACCCCAGCACATCGCGCACCGAATCCTCGATACCGGCCGTGTTGGGACGGACGACCAGCGCGATCGTGTTGTAGATGGACGGAGCAGCGGCAGGCGTGGCGGACATAAATACTCAGCAGTTCAGATTAGAGAGGCAAACGCCACCCCGGTGGCAACACGCCGAAGAGTAAACCATTCCCGGTTCTTGTGCCATTGTCCACGGTTGCCCCGCCGCTTCCCATTGGGTCCGGCGGTGAAATACTGTATATTTGACCAGTATAAGTGCAGCGCGACAGAACCGCAAGCGCGACTCTGCCGCGCGCGCTCATGCCCGCGCTCAGGCCCGCGTTTTGCGCGGCTTGCGCACGCTGCAGACCGTATCGAACCACGACTGCATGCCCACCAGCGGCTGCGGATTGATCGGCAGCAGCGCGTTAATGTTGACGCCGTTGCCCCGGCCGCCGCGGCGCTCGTCCCACCAGACCAGCGCATCGAGATCGTCGACGACCGGCGCCGGGCCGAACGCCTGCGCCGCGTCCGGCCCGATGCCGCGCGCCGCCACTTCGCCGCGCCGGCCGCTGATGCCCTGCGCGGCCCGGCCGCCCGTGACCCAGCCCAGCGAATTCGACACGGCCAGCACGCGCGGGTGGATCGCATCCGTCACGAACACCTTGACTTTCGCCGTGCCGATCCTGCCGCCCGTGCCGCGCCATGCCTGGCCATCCGCGACAGGGCGATACGTCGTCAGTTCGACGGTGTCCCCGGTGCGCACGCCGAGGCGGCGCGCGGCGCTCGTGTGCATCCACATCGGGTTGTCGTGCACGATCTCGCTGAGGTATTTCTGCGACGCCGTGCGGCCCTGCGTGTGCACGTTCCACTTGAACGTCGTCAGGATGAAGCGGTCCGCGGCCAGGCCCTGGTGCGACGGGATGGCGTGATACGACGGCATGCCGTCGTCCTGCAGTCCCAGCTTCGCCGCCACCTGGCTGACCTCGGGCGCGAGAATCTCGAAACGGCGCGACGGCGTGGCAAAGCCGCGTACCGCCTTGCCGTCGACGATCAGCCCCGCCGGCTTGCCATCGGCCTTGCGCACGATGCCGCCGTCGATGTTTGTACCCGCCAGCTGCTTCGCATCGAGCGGCTTGCGATACACCTCGTAGGGCTTCGGCTGGCTCGTGTCGACGTAGACGCCGTACTCCTTCATGTACTCGAAGCCGTCGGCAAAGCGCCGGCCGTCCGGCCCGACGGTTGGCAGCTTCGAACACTGGGCGCGCACGAACGCTTCGTGGTTCCCGAACTGGAAGTACTTCGCCTGCGCGGGCCCGAGCCGGCGGCCGATCTCGAACAGGCTGTCGGCAAAGCTGACCGCCTCGCCCGGCGGCGCCACGACCGGCTGGCGCAGCGTCACGTAATGCTGCAGTTCCAGGTTGTTGCGGATGTCCATGCCCCACCGTTCCAGGTACGTCGCATCGGGAAGGATCATGTCGGCGTAATGCGCCATTTCGGAATACACGATGTCCGAACAGACGTGGAACGGGATCAGCTTCTCGTCGCGCAGCACGTCCACCGTCGTGCTGCGCCCTTCCGGCCACGTCATCGGTGCGGCCAGCGTGTAGCTGATGTAGACGTCGACTTGCGCGCGGCCTGCGCGGATGAAGTCATACACCACCTGGCCCACCTTCATCTTCTGCCAGCGGTTCGCCAGCGGCCACTCGGGCGGGTCTTCCAGGTCGGTGCGGATTTTTACGGCAGGCGGCACGGGCTGCGGCTGCGGGTAGCGCGACGCCGACAGCTTTTCCTCCAGCCCGTAGCAGTAGCCGCCGGGACGGGCAATGGAACCCACCAGCGCATTGAGCATGACGACGGCCCGCTCGGCGTTGAAGCCGTTGTAGTGGGCACCCGTACCGCGATTGGTGAACGCCACGGCGGCGGGCCGCTGCCCCGCGAACTCCAGCGCCAGCCGTTCGATATCGTCGGCAGCGATTCCCGACAGCTTTGCCGCCCATTGCGGCGTACACGGCGCCAGCCACGTGCGGATGGCGTCGAGGCCGGGCTGCACGAAGTTCTCCACGAACTCGGGATCGAACACGTTCTCGCGCACGATCACGTGCGCCATCGCCAGCGCCAGCGCCCCTTCGGTGCCGGGGAACGGCTGGTGCCATTCGTCGCTGCGCCCCGCCGTATTCGACATGCGCACGTCGAACGTGACGAGCTTCGCGCCATGGTCGAAGCGCGCCTTGACGACGCGGTTGACGAGGTGCAGCCCGCCCTGGTGTGCCTCATAAAAATTCGCGCCGAAGTTGAGGAAGTAGCGGCAGCGTTCCGCGTCGATCGATTCCCAGTCCGTCTCGCCCAGCGAAACATAATTGGCCGCGCGTTTATTCGACGAGCACAGCGCCCGGTGGTTCAGCTGCACGGGCGAGCCGATGGCGCCGAGGAAGCGGTTGATCTCCGCGTCGATGCGCGAGCGGCCCTGGTGCAGCGCCACGCGTTCCGGATTGCCCGCATCGATGCTGGCGCGGATGCGGCGCGCGATCTCGTCGTACGCCTCGTCCCAGCTGATGCGCTGCCATTTTCCTTCGCCGCGCGCGCCGACCCGCTTCAACGGATACAGCAGGCGTTCAGGATAATCGTTGATCGTCGGGCCGCTTTGCCCCTTGGCGCACGTCATGAAGGAGTTCGCCATGTTCGGATCGCGCGGATTGCCGCGGATCTTGATGACCTTGTTGTCCTGCACGAAGGCCTCGATGCCGCAGACCGTGGAGCAGTTCAGGCAGACGGTCGTCACGCGCTTCGCCGTGCGGTAGTCGTTTCTGACCTTGCGCTGCGTACCGTCGATGAGCGGTCGGTAGGTCAGCGCCTGTGCCGGCGCCAGCTCGATCAGTTCCCCGAGCCCGAGGCCCGCCAGCGCGGCGATGCCGCGCGCGATGAATGTACGGCGTTCCATCAGCGCTCCTCCGCCCAGCGGTCGATCTCGTACGAAAACGGGTCGTGGTTGCGTCCTTTCGGGATCTTGCGCTCGGCCGCGCGCGGCACCACGCCGCCCAGGCCGCGGTACTGCACCACCGGCTTCGTCCCCTCTTCCGGCTTGAGCACGGACAGGCTGTCGCGATGGCGCGCGTTGAACGTACTGACCTTGCTGGCCGGGTCGTTCAGGTCACCGAAATGGAAGACGTCGGCCGGACACGATTCGACGCACGCCGGCTCCATGCCTGCGCCCAGCCGGTGCGAACAGAAATCGCATTTGTCGGCGATCTGCGCCACCGGGTCGATGTGCAGCGCGCCGTACGGGCACGCCTTGATGCAGTCGCGGCTGCGGTCGCAGTCCGCTTCGACGATGCGCACGATGCCGTCGATGCCGCGTTCGATGGCGTCGTTCGGGCAGGCCTTCAGGCATGGCGCATCCTCGCACTGCATGCACAGCGTGGGTAAAAAGGCGCGCTTCATCATCGGCCGCGCCGTAACGGGGTTGGCCGACTGGTAGTCGTGGTAGTACACCTTGGTACGGAAGTGGCCCAGCGAAACGCTGTTCTCCACCTTGCAGGCGACGGAACAGGCATGGCAGCCGATGCAGCGCTCGAGATCGAGCGCCATGCCCCAGCGCGGGGCGGTTGTAGCGGAATTCAAGATAACGGTTTTCTCAGTGAGTGAAAGCGACGCCCAGGCCCAGTGCGATGACAATGGCCATCGACAGCGACAGGCCATGCAGTCCGACCAGCAGGACCCAGCGCCACGCGGTGCCCCAGCGGCCCTTGCGATAGACGCGTTGCATCGCCCACGGCAGGTACACGAGCAGCCAGCAGAACAGCATGAATTTCAGGAAGCCATCCGGCATCGCCAGGAAGGCGCCGAACAGCACGAACGCGAACGCATTCGTGTGCAGCGCGAACAGCACGTGCTCGCCGTAGCGGCGGCCCGTGCCCAGGTACAACAGTTTCAGGTACAGCGCGAACAGCGGCATCAGGCAGAACATCGCGTACGGCGCGTAGCGGAAGAAGCTGGCGCGCAGGACCTCGCTCTTGCGTTCCGTGCTGAGCCGGTCGAAATCGTCGAGCGACTGGCGCAGGCCCGGCGCCAGCTCTTCCAGCGGTGTCGGCAACGTGGTGTGGTGCGGCATGTCGGCCGGCAGGTCGTCGGCATCGCCAATGATCATCGCACCCGGTTTGGCGTCCGCCGTCGCCACCGGCTTGCCCTGCGCATCGGACTTCGTGTTGAAATGCACCACATCCGTGCCGGAAAACTTCATCAGCGCGAAAAACAGGATCGACAGCGACAGGTACAGGCGCAGCGGCTCGACATAGCGGCGGCGCCGCCCGGCCATGTATTCGTTGGTCAGCGCGCCGGGACGGAACAGCAGCAGCGCCAGCGTACGCCACAGCCGCCCTTCCACCGCCACGTAATGGCCGACGAATTCATGCACGAACTCGCCCAGGCTGGGCATGTGCAGCCGCGTCTCCTGGCCGCACGCCACGCAGTAGTTGCCATGCACGGCGGTACCGCAGTTGCGGCAGTTGGCGGGCACGTCGTGGTGTCCGGCCGCTTCGATCGTCGCTGGTTTCAATTCCGGGCCCTCTGGTGAAACCACCATGCTACGCATTCCATGCAATAAATGCACCATGACAAGACGAGAAACCAACAGTTCAAGCGCGCGACCGACAGCGGTAATCGCCGATATGATGTGATTCAGTTAAGTTTTTTATGAAGGACACCATCATGACCGCTACCAACGACACCTCGCCCAACGAAAAAGACCGCCAGGTCAACACCGACGTCGAAGTCGGCGCCACGGGCGGCAAGCGCCTGCCGCACGAGCGCGACGAATCGCCCGAAGGCGTGCAGCACCAGGGCGGACGTACCCGCATCGAACAGGCCGCGCGCGATATCGATGCCGGCCTCGTCGACACCGACCTGCGCGAACAGCGCGGCGTGCAGAAGGCGCCGCCCGGCAACGGCGATGCCGAAGCCAAACCGCTGCCGGAAATTAAAAAAGACTAATCTCGAGGAACCTCCATGAATCGCCTGATCGCCTTCGGCATGCTGCTCGCCAGCGGCGCCGCGTTTGCCCAGAACGGCCAGTACCCGGTCGGCTACGGCCCGAATCCGAAGCTGCCGGAACCCGAGAAAAGCCTGATCCCCACGGTCAACGTGGCCCCGGTGGACGTCTGGAAGGGCGACGCGAAGCCCGTCGCGCCCGCCGGCTTCACGGTGACGGCGTATGCGCGCGACCTGGCGCACCCGCGCTGGCTGTACGTGCTGCCCAATGGCGATGTGCTCGTGGCAGAGACCAACGCGCCGCCGAAGCCGGAAGACAGCAAGGGCATCAAGGGCAAGATCATGCAGATGCAGATGAAGAAGGCGGGCGCCGTGACGCCGTCGGCCAACCGCATCACGCTGCTGCGCGACGTGGACGCCAATGGCGCGGCGAAAACCCGTGCCGTGTTCCTGAAAAACCTGCATTCGCCGTTCGGCATGACCCTGGTCGGCAAGGATTTTTATGTCGCCAATTCCGATGCCGTCATGCGCTTCCCGTATGAGGAAGGCAAGACGGCCATCACGGCGGCTGGCGCCAAAGTGATGAGCCTGCCGGCCGGCCCGATCAACCATCACTGGACCAAGAACATCACCGCCAGCCCGGACGGCAAGTTCCTCTACATGACGGTGGGTTCGAACAGCAATGTGGCGGAAAACGGCATCGACAAGGAAGAAGGCCGCGCCGCCATCTGGGAGCTGGAGCGGGCCACCGGCAAATCGCGCCTGTTCGCCACGGGCCTGCGCAATCCGAACGGCATGGCGTGGGAACCGAAGTCGAAGGCGCTGTGGACCGTCGTCAACGAGCGCGACGAGCTGGGCAACGACCTCGTGCCCGACTACATGACGTCAGTGAAGGACGGCGGCTTCTACGGCTGGCCGTACAGCTGGTACGGCCCGAACGTGGACGCCCGCGTCAAGGAAGGACGCCCCGACCTCGTCGCCAAGGCCATCGTGCCCGACTACGCGCTGGGCGCCCATACCGCGTCGCTGGGCCTGACGTTCTACGACGGCAGCGCCTTCCCCGCCAGCTACCACGGCGGCGCCTTCGTCGGCATGCACGGCTCGTGGAACCGCAAGCCGCACAGCGGCTACAAGGTCGTTTTCGTCCCGTTCGCGGACGGCAAGCCGGCCGGCCCGCCGCAGGATTTCCTGACGGGCTTCCTCACCAAGGACGAGAAGGCGGCCGGGCGGCCGGTGGGCGTGGCCGTTGCCAAGGATGGCGCGCTGCTGGTGGCCGATGACGTGGGCAATACGATCTGGCGGATCGTGCCGGCGAAGTAAGCGCTGGGGACTGGCACCTGTCACAGGCCCGCGCGGTTCCATCAAGGTGCCTGTCCCCGCCTTTCGGCGCTTGCCGCCAATGCCTCACGGTCGCGCAAGCGGCCGTTTTCGTTTATATTTCTTGCTTTTTTGCTAAAGCAGGATTCCCATGAAAACCATCGTGCTGGCGGCCACGCTGCTGACCAGCGGCATCGCCTCGGCGGCCGATCCTTGCGAGCCGATCGTCCAGCGCATCGCTTTCGCGCCCGAGGTGACGGAAAAGGCACCGGCCACGGCCCAGGTGCGCGCCTTGTTCGACGCCGCCAGCGAAGGGGACGAAGCAGCGTTCGCGCGGCTGCTGCCCGCGGTGCCGAACATCAACGACTATCAGATCGGTGGCGACAGGCTGCTGCACCGACTGCTGCGCCCGGCGGCCAGCCTGCGTGCGGACGAGGCGCAGTGGCGCGAGAAGTCCGTCGGACGTGGACAGATTGGCCACTGGGCCGGCCAGCAGCGCAAGCATGCGGCGCTGTTTCCAGCCAGGACGCGCATGCTTGCCTTGGCCCTGAAAGCGGGCGCCGCTATCAATGAAGCCGGCAACGACGACCTCGCGCCATTGCATCTGGCCGCGCTGTACGGCACGGCTGATATGATCAGGATGCTGGTGGCGGCTGGTGCCGACGTGCGCCAGGTGAGCGGCGACTCGCCACGGCAGGAGCCGCTCGAAATCGCCCTGAACCAGGACGTCGCCGGTCAGTTGGAAAGCATCGTTACCGCCGAGGAGCGCACTGGCGTCGTACTGGCCCTGCTCGCTGCCGGAGCGCCGCTGCCGGGCAAGCAGATGGAAGAACTGTATGTCTGCCGCAGCAAGGAGCGCGAGGAGAGCGGCAAGACGATCGACCGCCCTCACTTCGACTTTCAATGGAGGGCGCTGCTGGCGCTGACACGCGGGCGCGAAGTGCTGGACCGTATGGCCGCACTGGGCACCCGACCCTACACCGACGAAGGCGCCGGCCCCCTGTTCGCTTATGCCGCGGCAGCCGGCAATGTGGACGGTGTGGCGTGGCTGAAGGACCACGTGCCCCGCTTCGAGAAGGATGGCAAGGATCTATGGATCGAGGGCGCCATCTGGGCGCTGCAGGCGCCACCGAACGCATCGGACCGCATACTGGACTTGCTCCTTGGGCCGGACCTGCGCTGGCAACAGCGGGGACCGGGCCATTTCGATAACTATGGCCGCGCCCGGCGCCACGTGCCAATCAATAACGCCAACGAAGAAAGCTTACTGGGCCGTGCCATCCTGGCCGGGCGCGCCGACGTGGTGCGCCGCCTCGTCAAGCTGGGCTCGCCGGTAACCGAACGCGACGCGGCGCTGCTGTCCAAGGCCGTGGTGGTCGGGGACGTCGAGATGGTGCGCACGCTGATGGCGCTCGGTGTCTCTCCGCTCAGCGGCAACCCAAGCGGACTCGACCTCACCGCCGTTCCACCGGCTCATCTCGAGTACGAGATCGTGCAGATGGGCCGCGAGCCCAACCTGACGCAGCGGGCCGACATGCTGGCCGCGCTGCTGGAGGGATTGCGGCAGCAAAAGCTGGCCGTGCCAAAGGATTCCACCCTGCTGGACAATGCGCTGGAGTACGCGACTACCGCCGAACGCTCGCGGCTGGCCCACATTGCGCTGGATGCGGGCGTGCCGGTCAGTAGCGTCGGTTTCTATGGCGCCCGTGCCGCCCTGCGATCGCCGGACCGCACTCTGTTCGACAAGCTGTTGCAGCGAGGCTTCCTGGCGACGCCGGACGGCGATCTCGCCAAGCTCGCCAGCTATGCCGGCGCCATCGTGCGCGAAGCCTTGCTGGCCGGCCGCAAGGAGACCGTACCGGCCCTGCTGGCGCTCAAGCCCAATCTCGGCTGGCGCGACCGCGACGGTGTCGGTCCGCTGGACATCGCCATGCGCCAAGGCGATATGGCCATGATCGAAACACTGCTGGCCGCTGGCGGCACGCTCGACGCCCGCGCGTTTGACAGTGCTATCGCATCGGGGCACGCCGATTTGGTCCGTTTCGCAGCAACAAGGACGGGACAGCCCATCGGGGCGCAGTGCAACGGCAATGCGGACGAGTTGGCCCGCATGCTGCGCACAGCCGACGACGCTTACTGGCGCATGCTGCGCGAGGAGGGCTTCGGGGCGCGCAGCTGTCCCGACCTGGCGCGCCGGCTGGCCGAGGCCTTCGCCCATGACGAACCGATCCTGTACGCCGGCTGGGTAGGCGAACGCATGCGTCGGCGCATGGCGGACCTGTACGCGGACAATCCGGGCAAGGCAAGTAATGACACCACCGCCAAACTGCTGCGCCTGCCGCGCAATGCCACGCTGGCAAACGTGCTGCGGGGTGCCGGCTGGACCGCTCCCGCGACCGGAACGACGGACAAACGCACGGCGGCCCAACGTGCCGCCGACCTGGCGCTGACGAAAAAACTGCCGGGCGACTATGACGGCTCGGGGCATGAGCTCGCCACCGGAATCCGCCTGCAGCGGGACGGTACCTTCCTCTACATGCTGACTTATGGCGCCACGGACGAGGAACAACAAGGCCGCTGGACGGTAAAAGACGGTCGCCTGCACCTGATCAGCGTACCCGCGACAACGAAAAACCTGTACACCCCGTTCGAGGAGAAGAACCCGGAGGCATCACGGCCCGGCGAACTGACCGTGACCGTGTACATCAAGGACCGTGCGGTCCCCGGCTTGCGGATTGCCGCGCTGGGTGACGAACCCGCGCAATCGGCCGGTGTCACGACGGAAGCGGGCTGGCAAGCAGGATGGACCGGTCCGGTGCGCCAGATCGTGATCGCCCATGACGAACTCGACGATGGCCGTCCCTTCGTGTTCGACGTGCCGCCGGAGCAGGCGAACGCCGCGCGCTTTGCCTTCCGCCTGCCCGACAGCGTGCCGGGCCGCACGTTCGAGGCGCAACTGTCCATCCAGGGCACTTCGCTGGTCTGGCCGCGCGAGGAAGGCGAGTTCGTCTACAAACGCACCAGCCGGAAAACCAAACCTTGAACCTTCCTATGACCCACCATGCAATGAAAACGCTGTACGCCACCTTGGTTCTCGCCGCCCTGGCCGGCTGCTCGCGCGACGAACCAAAGCCTGCCGCCCCTCCCGCGCCGCAGGCGGCACCGCCAGTGGCGGCCGCCGCGCCAGCGCCGGCGCAAGTGAAGCAGGACCCGTACGCCGACCTGATGCGCGCCATATTCGGCGCGCGCTACCGCCCTGCCACGGCCGACGCCCTGGCGGAGATGCCGGATGCCGACAACCCGAAGGTGCCCCTGCGCGTGGTCGCGACCGGCGCCGGCTCGACCCGCTTGCCGACAGGCGAGACGGTGCTTGCTGTCAACGCCGATGTCGCCGAGGCGGATGGGACGGCCAGCGCGGGCCACTCGTCGCCCGGCATGCTGAGCATTTACGTGCTCGACAACGCCGGCGGCCAGTGGCGCGTGCTGCGCCGTCACGAGAACGTCGCCGCGCTGGGCTCGCTCGGCCAGATTGGCGACGTCAAATGGGTCCAGCTGGCCAAGGGCAAGACCGGCCTGGCGGTGCTCAACGGCGCCACCTACCAGGGCGCAACCGTCACGTACCTGGCGCTGTTCGACCCGATGGCGCCAAAGGTCGCCGACCTGATGGCGGAAGACCCGGCCGTGTATTCGGGCAATGGCGACGATTGCGGCCCCGTGCCCACGTGCTGGGAAGCGAAGGCGGACTGGCGCTTCGAACCGGGCGCGGCCGTCTACGACGACCTGGTGCTGACGATCACGGGGCACGAGGACATGGCCAAGGACCCCGATGCCGAACTGGGCAACGAGGCCAGGCCCGTACGCATTCGCAAATCCCTCGACGGCAAGGCCCGCTATGTGTTCGACGGCAAACAGTATCGGTTGAGCGAAGGCGAGAATACGATTCCGGGTATTTGAATACGAGGCATGCTATCATGTTGTCTTTTTAGCATGTTGGCCGTATGAAAGTACCTGTCGTTCTCCTGTTGACCGCCGCCACGCTGGCGCTTGCCGGCTGTGCCCGTAACGACAGCGGCGTGTCGGATGCGCCCGTCGTGTCCCCCGCTGCCGCGCGCGCGGCCGAGCTGGCGGCCAGCAAGGACCCGTATGCGCCGCTGATGCGGGCCGTGTTCGGTGACGATTACCTGCCGGCCAAGGGGCACGCCGTGGAAGGCATCGGCGATCCGGACACGTTCCAGAAGTCCTATGCCCCCATCTATACGGGCGCCACGTCCACCCGGCTGCCGTCGGGAGAGACGGTGCTCGTCGTCACCAGCATGGCAACCGACGAGAACGGCGACGAAAATCCCGCACTGCCCGATCCGGGCCGGCTCAGCCTCTACGTGCTGCGCCAGCAGGGCGGCCAGTGGAACCTGGTGCGCCGGCACGACGACGTGGCGCAACTGGGCCGCGTCGGCTTCGTGGGCGACCTGCGCTGGGTGATGCCGGCCCAGGGCCGTCCGGTGCTGGCCGTCGAACACCACGAAAGCGGACAAGGGTATCGGGGCACGTGGCTGTCGCTGTTCGATCCGTCGAAGGAAAAGGTCGTCGACCTGACCGGCAACGGCATCATGACGGAGTCGGACAGCACCGGCGCCTGCCCGGCCGCCGTCCACTGCTGGAGCGCGCGGGCCACCTGGCGTTTCGAGCCGACCGCCCATGCCGACGGCTACGACGACCTGGTGCTGACCATCGCGGGCGACGAGGACGAGGTCGCCGATGACAAGGCCGAGGACAACGCCAATGAAGCCGACGCCGTGCCCGCGCCGGCAAAGACGCACTCGCTGGCAGGGACCGCCCGTTACGTGTTCCAGAACGGCAGCTACCGCCTGCGCGATGGCGCCAATACGCTGCCGTCGTTCTGATTTTTTATCGTCTACTTATGAAAACTGCTGTTGCACCGCTGATCGCGCTGATCTTCCTTTCCGCCTGTTCCCGCAAGGAACCGCCTGCACCACCCGCCGCCGCGCCGGTTGCGCAAGCCCCCGTTGTCGCCAGGCCGACGCCTGCACCGGCTGTCGAGGACCGCTATGCGCCGCTGATGCGCGCAGTGTTCGGCAGCCAGTACCGCGGCGACAAGGGCGATGCTCTTGCGCCGATGCCGGACTCGGACCATCCGGGCACACGCTCGCCGCTGGTGCTGTCCGGCGTCGAGTCGACGCAACTGCCGTCTGGCGAGACCGTGCTGGTTGTCGCGGGCGAACAGGTGGACGAGAACGGTAATGCCAACTCGTCGCATGCCTCGCCGGGCTACCTCAGCCTGTATCTGCTGCGCCAGGAAAACGGCCAGTGGAACGTGCTGCGCAGGCATGAAAACGTCGCGCAACTGGGCTCGCATGGCAGCGTCGGCAAGCTTGCCTGGGTAGAGCTGGGCCCCGGGAAGACGGGACTTGCGGCCGAACACGGCATGACGGGCCAGGGCACCACCGTCATGCAACTGTCGCTGTTCGACCCCGCCGCCGAGAAGATAGCGGACCTGACCGGCAACGGCCTGCAGATCCACTACGACGATGAAGGCGGCTGCAGCGAAATGCGCGAACGCTGCGCAAGCGTGGACGCAAAGTGGCGGCTCGATGCGGCCTCGCCAACGGAAACCTACTACGATCTCGTGCTGGACATCGAAAGCACGGAACGGATCGCGAAGCCCGGCGCGATGGACGCGGGGCTGAAGGATGGCGCCGATGACATCGAGCGTGACGAGCGGACAGCGCGAACAAGCGCCCGCTACGGCTTCGTGGACGGCAAATATCGCCTGCGCGAGGGCAAAAATCCGATGGACGCCGAATAACGTAGCCGGCACGCTCTCAGCGGGACAGGGCGAAAACGCATACAATCGCTCCTTCCGGGACCTGCGCAAGCGCCGGTTCCCTTCAGCCTCAACCGCCAAAAGAGAGATTTCAGCATGCGCATCCTGCATACGATGCTGCGGGTCGGCGACCTGCAGCGCTCCATCGACTTCTATACCAAAGTGCTCGGCATGAAACTGCTGCGCACCAGCGACAATCCCGAATACAAGTACACGCTGGCGTTCGTCGGCTACGGCAACAATCCGGACCACGCCGAACTGGAACTGACGTACAACTACGGCACCGACAGCTATGAGATGGGCACGGCCTACGGCCACATCGCCATCTCGACCGACGACATCGTGGCAGCCTGCGACGCGGCCCGCGCCAACGGCGGCAACGTCACCCGCGAGCCGGGCCCCGTCAAGGGCGGCACGACGGTGATCGCGTTCATCACCGATCCGGACGGCTACAAGGTCGAACTGATCGAGCGCTCGTTCGACGGCGCCGGCGGCGGGTTGAACAGTTAAATAATAAAAAAACCGGAGCCAGGCTCCGGTTTTTTTTGGGGACTGTCCCTCTGGGACTGTCCCCGACGTTGCTTTCGCGTTTATCCAGGTCGCGTGTGGCTCGCATCGAACACCCGGTGTCGCGTTGCCCAAACGTCGGGGACAGGCTCCAGCCAATCAGCCGTTGGTCAGCAACGCATTCACTGGCGCCAGATCCGCTTCCTTCAGCGTGCCGGCAGCGGCCTTCAGGCGCAACCCGTTCATGATCGTGTCGTAACGGGCCTTGGCCAGGTCGCGCTGCGTCGAGTACAGCTGGCGCTGCGCGTTCAGCACGTCGATATTGATGCGCACGCCCACCTGGTAGCCCAGCTTGTTCGATTCCAGCGCCGACTTGCTCGACACTTCCGCAGCTTCCAGCGCGCGCACCTGCGCCAGGCCGCTGTTGACGCCGAGGTAGGCCTGGCGGGCGTTCTGGGCGGCGCTGCGCTTCGTGGCCTCCAGGTCGTTGCGGGCCTTCTCTTCCAGCGCGATCGTCTCGCGCACCTTGCTGGTGATCTGGAAGCCGCTGAAGATCGGCACCGTCCACTGCACGCCGATGGCGTTGTTCTTCGTCACGCCAAACGCCGTCTGGCTCTGGCGCTGCGATTGCGCGACCAGGTCCACCGCCGGCATGTGGCCGGCGCGGTTGCGTTCGATCTCACGCTTGGCGATCTCCACGGCAAGCTGCTGCACGGTGACGCCATAGTTCTGCTGCTCGGCCGACGAGATCCACGGCTCGATCGTCGCCGGCTGCGGTGGCGCGATCGTCACGCCGGTGCGCAGCGTGGCCAGCGATGCCGGTGCCGTACCGATGATCTGCTGCAGCGCCGTGCGGCGCACTTCGAGGTCGTTGATCGCCGCGAATTCCTGCGCCACGACGAGGTCGTAGGCCGCCTGGGCTTCGTGGGTGTCCGTGATCGTCTGCGTGCCCACTTCGAAGTTGCGCTTGGCCGATGCCAGCTGCTCCGTCGTGGCCGATTTCTGTGCCTGGATCGACGCCAGGTTGTCCTGCGCCGTCAGCACGTCGAAATAGGCCTGCGCCACGCGCACGATCAGGTCCTGCTGGGCCTGCGCGAACTGCGCTTCCGCCTGCGCCTGCGCCAGCTTGCTCTGCTGGTATTGCTGCCAGTTGGCCCAGCGGAACAGCGGCTGGGACAGCTGCAATGTGTACGTGTTCTGGCTGTTGTCCGTATCGCGGCGGGCGATCCTCACGGGCTGCCCCTCGATGACCGTCATTGCGCCTTCGTTATACGGCGTCATCTCGCCATTGTTCTTCATGTGGCTGCCGCTCAGCGAAACCTGCGGCAGCAGCAGCGAGCGCCCCTGGGTGATCCGTTCCTGGCCTGCCGTCAGCGAATTGCGGGCGCTGGCGTACGTGGCGTCGTTCGCGAGTGCTTGCTGATAGACTTGAACAAGATCGGCCGCCTGTGCCGCATTTGCATACAGCGTGAATGCGCTGGCGAGCAGCACGGCGATAAGGGGTCTCTGCATTGCATTCTCCGTTGGACTCGTCAAAAAATTATTCTGTTTTATAACTGAAGCTGCCACGACTTGCTGCCACCACGCCGGGCACGTTGCCGCGCACCCGTACTGTCCCCGCGACGCATGGGAACGTTGTTGTCTCAATCAGGCCGGCAACCCGCGATTGCCGGCCATGCCACGACTAATACTTCGGCATCGCCGGATCGACCTGCAGCGCCCACGCATGGATGCCGCCGGTCAGATTGCTGACTTTCGCAAACCCGTGCCGTTCCAGGAACGCGGCCACCTGCAGGCTGCGGGCGCCGTGATGGCAGATGCAGACGATTTCCGCGTCCTCATCCAGGTCGTCGATGCGCGCCGGAATGGTCTGCATCGGCATCAGCGCTGCCCCTTCGATATGGCAGGTCTCGTATTCCCACGGCTCGCGCACGTCCAGCAGGGTCGGTCGCGGACGGTCGCCGTCGGCCAGCCATGCAGCGAGGTCGGGAGCGGTCAGATGCTGCATGGCGGCCTCCGGTCTCAGAACGTGAAGTGCGACGGCGTCACGGCCGACAGCAGCGGTTTCACGTCCGTTTCGAACAGCTTCTTCGTGTCGTAGCCGTTCTCGCCCGTGCGCGTGATCAGGTGCGCGGACATGACCGGCGACTCGCCGATGATGGCCAGGATACGGCCACCCGTCTTGACCTGCTGCAGCACCCCCTCCGGCAGCACCGGCAGCGCGCCGGTAAAGATGATGACGTCGTATGGCGCGCCATTGGTCCAGCCCTGGGCACCGTTGCCCAGCTCTACGCGCACGGTCGACACGCCGTTGGCGGCCAGGTTCTTCTCGGCCAGCGCCTTCATCGCCGGATCGATTTCAATGGCGGTGACCTGCTGGGCGCGGTGCGCCAGCAGCGCGGCCACATAACCGGTTCCGGCGCCGACCAGCAGCACGTTTTCATGTTTCTTGACTTGCGCATCCTGCACGATGCGCGCTTCGATCTTCGGCGTCAGCATCGCATTGCCACCCGGCAGCGGGATCTCGGTGTCGACGAACGCCAGGCTCTTGCAGGCTTCCGGTACAAAATTCTCGCGCTTAACGACCATCAACAGATCGAGGATGTCGGTGTCCAGCACATCCCATGGGCGGATCTGCTGTTCGATCATATTGAAGCGGGCTTGTTCGATATTCATCTTGATGACTCGGTGAAGGAATAAGAATCCGTCATTTTATCGTTGAACTGGTCAGGACGGCATATTAACGACAACAACGGCGCATGGCGGGAAATTGCGACAGTCTGCAGATTATGGGGGCTGAAGCCGCGAAAATTGCCACCCAGTCATCCGGGCGCGCGGATGCCGCGCTCGACCAGGCCGAGGAACGCGTCCATGAACGCCGCCGGATCGATGGCCTGCGTGTCGCAGGGGAAGAAACTGTGCGACCACAGCATCAGCATCAGCACGGGCGCCGTCAGCACCCGCGTCATCACCTCCGCATCGACGGGGGCGAATTCGCCGCTGGCGACGCCGCGGCGCACGATGGACGCGATCAGCCCGTTGCCGCGCTCGATGACTTCGTCGTTGTAGAACGCGGCGATTTCTGGGAAATTGCCGGCTTCGGCCATGACCAGCTTGGCCAGCCCGGCGGCACGCGTCAGGCCGACTTCGCGCCACCACTTGTCCAGCATGCCGCGCAGCAGTTCGTTGCAGCTGGCGCCGGACGCGGCAGCAACGTCGCTTTCCGCCTGGCCGATGACCTGGACGATGTTTTCGCGCACGACCGCCTTGAACAGCTCTTCCTTGTTGTCAAAGTAGAGATACAAGGTGCCCTTGGAAACGCCGGCGCGGCGCGCCACGTCTTCGAGGCGCGTGGCGGCATACCCCCGATCGACGAACAGGTCCAGCGCGGCGGCCAGCAGTTCTTGCGGGCGGGCGTCCTTGCGACGCTCCCAGCGCGGCTTCGGGTCGGATTGCATAGAGAGAGAAAGCGTAACTTACCAATTGGTCATTTAATCATAGCCCTCCCTCCCGGCAACCGTCAAGGAACCGGACTGCCGCGTTATGTTAGTCAGGCGCTACAGTGCAAGGCGCCGATGCGGCACAATCGGGCTATCGGAACCACGGGAGCCCGGTGTGCCGCGCAATAACCCCTCGCAACGTCTGAAACGCATCCGCCGCATTGCCACCTGCCTGCTGGCGGGCATGGCCGCCATCTTCGTCATCGCCCGGCTGCTGCAGGGACGCCACCCGTGGCTGGGCTTTGTTGCCGCGTTTGCCGAAGCGGCGATGGTGGGCGGCCTGGCGGACTGGTTTGCCGTGACGGCGCTGTTCCGCCACCCGCTGGGCCTGCCGATTCCGCACACGGCCATCATCCCGCGCAACAAGGATCGGATCGGCGCGAATATCGCGGAGTTTCTCGAACATAACTTCATTACCCACGAAGTCCTGCAGGAGGAATTGCGCGACGTGGACTTCGCTGGCGTCAGCGCGCGCTGGCTGGCCGAGGACGCCAACAGCCGCGCCGTGGCGGAACGCCTTGTCGGCACCATTCCCGCCGTCGTCAACATGATCGACGACCGCGACGCCGCCGAATTCTTCCGCGGCGCGCTGGGCTCGTCATTGAAGGACGTCCAGCTGGCGCCGGTGCTGGGCCAAGTGCTGAATGTGCTCGTCGCCGGGCGCCAGCACGTACGGCTGCTGCAGCGCGTGCTTGGGCTGGTGGCCAATGCGCTGGAAGAAAACCGCGGCTACATCCGCCAGAAGGTGCACGACCACAGCCCCAGCTGGATACCGAAAATGGTGGACGAAAAGTTCTACGAGCGGCTGATGAACGGCATCCAGAGCATCCTGGACGATATGGCCGACGAGCACGGCGAATGGCGCGCCCGCTTCCAGACGTCGATCGAGGACCTGATCCACGAGCTGGAGACGTCGCCCGAATACGAGGAAAAACTGCGCGCACTGCTGGCCAAAGGGCTGCATCATCCGCTGTTCCGCGAATACGTCGGCACGGTCTGGGCCGATGTACGGGCGCGGCTGCTGACAGCCGGCACGTCGCCCGAATCGCGCCTGTTGGCCCGCGCGCAGGGCGCGTTGCAGGTGTTCGCGGCGGCGCTGCAGCAGAACCCGGCGATTCGCGGCAAGCTGAACGACTGGATGCGCGGCTTCGCCATCGAAGCGATTGTCGAGCGGCGCAGCCTGATCGTCGCCGTCGTCCAGCGCGTCATCGACAAATGGGATGCCGAGACGATTTCACAGAAGCTGGAATTACAGGTCGGCAGCGATCTGCAGTTCATCCGCATCAACGGCACGCTGGTGGGCGGTGTGGTCGGGTTGTTGCTGTATTGCGTATCGCTGGCACTGGCCAGTACGCATTGAGCCCGGAGCGGCGTAAAATATGCGCCCCACTCGTCCGAACGCCACCATGAACTGCCGCGACCACTGCGGTGCCTGCTGCACCGCCCCTTCCATCACCAGCCCGATTCCCGGTATGCCGAACGGTAAGCCCGCCGGCGTGCGCTGCATCCAGCTGGCCGACGATAACCGCTGCCGTATCTTCGGCAAGCCGGAGCGCCCGGCGTTTTGTGGCGGGCTGCAGCCGTCGGTGGAGATGTGCGGCAGCACGCGCGAGTACGCGCTGCGCTGGCTGGACGATCTGGAACGCGCGACCCGGCCGACGTAAAACCGCCGAAGTCAGCCCGCCCAGGCCATCTTCTGCACCGAAATGTGCGGATGGCTTTCCAACGGTTCCCACTCGGGCAGGAACTCAAAACCCTGCCGCTGGTACAGCGTTGCCGCGCTGACGTTCTCCGGCGCGACATCGAGCACGATGCGGCGGTGGCCGCGCGCCAGCGCCCGCTCCTTGATCGCGGCAATCAACTGCCCGGCCACGCCGCGGCCTCGATATTCCGGCTGCACCCACATCGCGATCAGGTTGTATTCGACCTGCCCGTTGATGACACCGGCGACGATACCGACCGCCTGCTCACCGTCGAACGCCAGCAGGTATTCGGCCTTGTCGGAGCCGGCGGCGCGCGCCTGCCATTGCGCGTCGGTGTATTGCGCGGCCGATGCGTGGGTGACGCCGAAAGCGGTCGGCGCGTCGCGCAGCGCGGCGAGGCGGATGGCCTTGAGGGTTTGCCAGTCGTCCAACGTGGTGGGGCGGATGATCATCGGGTCGTTTTATCCGAAAAAACAACATGGTCGCATCGGCATGTTTTATATGCAAACCCGCGCTATGATTTCCGTTGTTCTTACTCGACGGAGACAATGCGATGAGCAAAAGATGGACGATGCGATGGGCAGCGGCAGGCCTGATCTTCACGGCCACAGGCGCCCTGGCGGACGACGCCACCGATGCGAAGGCGTACCAGAAATCCCGTGCAGCGGTGGCCGACCTGACGCGCATCGTCGCGCCGGCCGGCATCCAGGCGTCCTACAAGGCGCCGATCGGCGGCATCGACCAGTGGCTGTTCGTACGCGGGCAGGACAAGGCCAATCCCATCATCCTGTTCGTGCACGGCGGCCCGGCGTCTCCCGTGACGCCGACGGCGTGGCAGTTCCAGCGCCCCATCGAAGAGTACTTCACGGTGGTGAACTGGGACCAGCGCGGCGCTGGCCTGACGTTTCGCGACAACCCGCAGGACAAGGTGGCCGATACGCTGAAGGTGGCGCGCTACGTGGACGACACCATCGAAGTGGCCGAGCACCTGCGCAAGAAGTACGGCAAGGCGAAGGTGATCCTGATGGCGCACAGCTGGGGCACCGTGCCGGCGCTGGGCGCGGCGCTGAAACGGCCCGACCTGTTCTACGGCTATGTCGGCATCGGCCAGGTGATCAGCACGCGCGAAAATGAGCGCATCAGCTTCGACTACGCGCTGGCGCAGGCGAAGGCACACGGCAACCAGGAAGCGCTGCAGGATCTGCAGTCGATCGCGCCCTACCCCGGCGACCAACCGATCACGCGCGAGCGCATCGTCACGGCGCGCAAATGGCCGCAATACTACGGCGGCCTGTCCGCCTTCCGCAGCGAGTCGACTTACTTCTTTGGCGGGCCCCGCCTGTCGCCTGACTACAGTCCCGACGATGTGAAATATATCGACGAGGGCAACGTGTTCACCCTGGGCCGGCTGCTCCCGGAATACGTCACGGTCGACTACAGCCGGGTAACCAGGTTCCCCATCCCCGTCGTCATGTTCCTCGGCCGGCACGACTACACGACGCCAACGGCGCCCACCGAAGCCTGGCTGAAGCAGGTCAAGGCGCCATATAAACAGGCCGTCTGGTTCGAGCGCTCGGCGCACATGGCGCCGTGGGAGGAACCGGGCAAGACGCTCGTCAGCCTGCTGCGCTACGTGCGCCCGCTGGCCGACGGCAAAGTACCTGACTAGGTCGTGCGCCGCTCGACGATCGTGAAGCCGACATCGCGGATCGGCTGCTCCACCGCGCGGCCTTCGGCCCGCTGCATGATGTAGCGGGCGGCCGTGTCGCCGATCAGCGTGCCGTCGACACGCACCGTCGTCAGCGGCGGCTGCAGGTCGCGCGACAGGGCCAGGTCGCCCATGCCGACGATGGCCAACCGTTCCGGCACCGCGATGCCCAGCGCCTGCGCTTCGCTCAGCACGCCCAGCGCCACCATGTCGGAACTGCAGAAGATCGCGTCGATGCCGGGTGCGCGCGCCAGCAGCACACGCAAGCCTTCGCGGCCGCTGGCGACGGTGCTGGGTGCCGGCACGACGTGTTGCGCCACCGCGCCGCCGGCAATATCCAGCGACTCGGCCGCCGCCGCGAAGGCCGCGTGGCGGCGGATGGCGCGCTCGTCGTCCGCCGTGATCGAAGCCACGTGGCGGCGGCCGCGCCGCTGCAGGAAGTGGGCGACGGCGGCGCCCAGCTGCTCGTGCGAAAAGCCGACCAGCATGTCGACGGGATTGGGCGTCAGGTCCCACGTCTCGACGACAGGGATGCCGCTGGCCACCAGCCGGCGCCGCGCCAGCGTCGAGTGCATGATGCCCGTCAGGATCACGCCGTCGGGCCGGCGCGCGATGATCGCCTCCAGCAGCGCATCCTCGCGCGAGCCCGCGTAGCCGGCCTGGCCCAGCATCATCTGGTAGCCGCTGGCCGCCAGCGTGTCGGTCAGCGCCTGCACGGTTTCCAGGAACACGGAACCGGTAATCGTCGGGACGACAGCGGCTACCAGCCGGCTGCGGCGTGATGCCAGGCCGCCGGCCAGCAGGTTCGGCACGTAGCCCGTGCGTTCGACGGCCGCGCGCACACGCTGCAGGATTTCTTCCGACACCGCCTCCGGCGTGTTCAGCGCGCGCGATGCGGTGATGGGCGCGACGTTGGCCAGCCGCGCCACGTCGCGGAGCGTCAGGCTCGTGCCCTTGCTGCGCCGGCGCTTCGGTGCAACTGCCTTGTCGATATCGTGTTCCGCCATCACCGCTCCTGCAGCCGCAGCGTGCTTTCGAGGCGGATGTCATCCGACGCGCGCCCCACCATCAGCAGGAAGTCGCCCGGTTCGGCGGTCCATTGCAGCCGGCTGTCGAAGAACGCCAGCGTGTCGCGGTCGATCGTGAACGATACCCGCTGCCGCTCGCCCGGCTGCAGCACGACCTTGCGAAAGCCCTTCAGCTCCTTCACCGGCCGGACGGTGGATGCCACCACGTCGCGGATGTACAGCTGCGCGATCTCGGTGCCGGCCACGTTGCCCGTATTCACGACGTCGAACGACAAGGTGGCCCGCTCGCCGTTCGCCAGCGTCGGCTTGTCGAGCGTGAGGCCGGAGTAGGCGAAGGTCGTGTAGCTCAGGCCGTGGCCGAAGGCGTAGCGCGGCGTGTTCGGCGCGTCGATGTAGGCCGAACGGTAGACGATGTCCTTCTCGTTCAGTACCGGCCGCCCCGTCGCATACTGCGCGTACGGCAGCGGGATCTGGCCCACGCTGCGCGGGAAACCGATCGGCAGCTTTGCGGACGGGTTGTAGTCGCCGAACAGCACATCGGCGACGGCATTGCCGCCTTCGGAGCCGGGGAACCAGGCGTACAGGATCGCGTCCGCCCGGTCCGCGATCTCGTTGAAGATCAACGGACGGCCGGCAAGCAGCACGACCACGACCGGCTTGCCGGTCGCCTTCAATGCCGCGAACAGCTCGTTCTGCCGGCCCGGCAGGCCGATATCGGTGCGCGACTTCGCCTCGCCGCTCATGTCCCACGTCTCGCCGACGGTCAGCACGATGACGTCCGCCTTCGCCGCGGCGGCCACCGCCTTGGCAAAGCCGTCTTTCGACGCGCAGCCGGGCGTGCAGCCCGCGGCATGGATCACCTGTGCCCCGCTGGCGCGGGCGCGGATGCCGTCGAGGATCGTCACGACGTCGCCGCGCACGTCGCTGACGACCCAGCCGCCCTCCAGGTCGCGCTTCGAATCGGCCAGCGGCCCGATGACGGCAATGCGCCGTGCGCCGGCCGCCAGCGGCAGCGTGTTCTTCTCGTTCTTCAGCAGCACGATGGATTTTTGCGCCACGTCGCGCGCGACCGCGCGGTGACTCGGATCGGCCAGCACGGTTTTTTCCCGCTGCGGATCGGAGAAGCGGTACGGGTCGTCGAACAGCCCCAGCTCGAATTTTTTTGCCAGGATGCGGCGCACGGCGTCGTCGATGTTCGCGACGTTGACCTTGCCCGCCTTGACGGCGGGCTCCAGATGGTTGACGTAGGCCTCGCCTTCCATATCCATGTCGCTGCCGGCATTGAGCGCCTTGACGGCGGCGTCGGAAAGGTCGCTGGCGTAGCCGTGCGCCACCATCTCTTTAACGGATGCCCAGTCGCTGACGACAAAACCGGAAAACTTCCAGTCGCCCTTCAGGATGTCGCGCTGCAGGAAGCTGCTGCCGGTGGCGGGCACGCCGTTGAGCGTATTGAACGAATTCATGAACGTGGCGGCGCCGGCGTCCAGCGCGGCCTTGAATGGCGGCAGATAGACCTCGTACAGCTGCTGCGGGCTGAGATCGACGGCGTTGTAGTCGCGCCCCGCGATCGCCGCGCCATAGGCGGCAAAGTGCTTGGCGGTCGCCATCACGCGGTCGGTGCCGCCCAGTTTCTGTCCCTGGAAGCCGGTCACGCGGGCGCGGGCGATCTGCGAGCCCAGGTACGGATCTTCGCCGGCGCCTTCCATCACACGGCCCCAGCGCGGGTCGCGCGCCACGTCCACCATCGGCGCGAACGTCCAGTGGATGCCGGCGGCCGACGCCTCGCGCGCGGCAATGCGCGCCGAGGCCTCGATCGCTTCCATGTCCCACGATGCCGCCTCGCCCAGCGGCACGGGGAACACGGTTTTGTAGCCGTGGATGACGTCCAGCCCGAACAGCAGCGGGATTTTCAGGCGCGATTGCAGCGCCAGCGCCTGCATCTCGCGTGTGTCCGCCGCGCCCTTGATGTTGAGCAGCGAGCCGACCTTGCCGGCGCGGATATCGGCCAGCTGGCTGGCGCGCGACGCCGCTTGCGGCCCGGTCGCCTCGCGGCCTGTCAGCTGATTCAGTTGACCGATCTTTTCCTGCAGCGTCATGCGCGCCAGCAGCGCGTCGACCTTCTGCCTGATTTCCTGCGTCTGTGCCGGCGTGGACAGGGGTAACGCCAGCAGGCACAGTGCGGCGGTCCGTCGTAGTTTCATCTTGCGTCTCCGGTGGTTCGTCTTGTTTTTCCGCCTGGCGTCGCCGCCCGCCGGCTTTTGGTAACGCTACCAAATTTAAAAAAATATTAAGTTCAGTCGGGTTTAATGTCAAAGCATAAATCCGCAGCCTGACAGTTCCGACAGCGCGCGCGCAGCTTCAAAATCACGTTCCTGTCGGCATGCTGCCATGCAGCGGATTTGTTGTAATTCCTATATCATCACGTGCGGTCCGGGGAATGCCTGAGCTGGCGGGTTGCCCGTCCGCTCGTGGTAAGCTTCGGGCCCACGCCGGGCCCCGTGCCATTTCACCCACCTCACACCCGACATAACAATGGATATCGTTCTCGCTCTGAAGGCCCTGATCATGGGCCTGGTCGAAGGTTTTACCGAATTTCTGCCCATCTCCTCCACCGGCCACCTGATCCTCGCCGGCAGCCTGCTCGAGTTCACGGGCGAGAAAGTCAAAGTATTTGAAATCGCGATCCAGGCGGGTGCGATGCTGGCGGTGATCTGGGAATTCCGGGCGCGCATTGCCGCGGTGCTCAGCGGCCTGGGCAGCGACCCGAAAGCGCAGCGCTTTGCCGTGAACGTGATCGTCGGCTTCCTGCCGGCGGCCATCCTGGGCCTGCTGTTCAACAAGGTCATCACGGCGGCGCTGTTCAAGCCGGTGCCGGTGGCCACCGCCTTCATCGTTGGCGGCCTGATCATCCTGTGGGTGGAGCGGCGCGCCAAGAATAACCCGGTGGCCGTACGCATCCAGTCGGTGGACGATATGACACTGCTGGACGCGCTCAAGGTCGGCTGCGCCCAGGCGTTCGCGCTGATTCCCGGCACCAGCCGCTCGGGTGCCACGATCATCGGCGGCATGATGCTGGGCCTGTCGCGCAAGGCGGCCACGGAATTCTCCTTCTTCCTGGCCATTCCAACTCTGCTGGGTGCCACGTTCTATTCGCTCTATAAACAGCGCGAACTGCTGTCCGCCGCCGACCTGCCGATGTTTGGCGTCGGCACCCTGTCCGCGTTTATTTCCGCATTCCTGTGCGTGCGCTGGTTGTTGCGCTATATCAGTTCGCATGACTTCACGATCTTTGCGTGGTACCGTATCGTGTTCGGCATCGTCGTCATCGCAACCGCCCATTTCGGTCTCGTGAATTGGGCAGAGTAAGAATTTAAGTCAGTTATGGATCATCTGGATATCAGTCAGCGCGCGCTGCACCTGCTCGAAACGGTTTTTGGCTACCCGGCCTTCCGCGGCCAGCAGGCCGAAATCGTCGAGCAGGTCGCCAATGGCGGCGACGCGCTCGTGCTGATGCCCACCGGCGGCGGCAAGTCGCTGTGCTACCAGATTCCCGCGTTGCTGCGCGATGGCGTCGGCGTCGTCGTCTCGCCGCTGATCGCGCTGATGCAGGACCAGGTGGACGCGCTGGAAGAAGTGGGCGTGCGCGCCGCCTTCCTGAACTCGACGCAGACGTGGGAGGAAGCCTCCCGCATCGAGCGCATGGTGCGCACCGGCCAGCTCGATCTGCTGTACGTGGCGCCGGAACGGCTGATGACGCAGCGCTGCTTCGACCTGCTGCAGGACTCGAAGATCGCGCTGTTCGCCATCGACGAGGCGCACTGCGTCTCGCAATGGGGCCACGATTTCCGCCCCGAGTACATCAAGCTCTCCGTGCTGCACGAGCAGTTCCCGAACGTGCCGCGCATCGCGCTGACGGCAACGGCCGACCCGCAGACGCGCGCCGAGATCGCGCACCGGCTGGACCTGACGAACGCGGCGCAATTCGTCTCGTCGTTCGACCGGCCGAACATCCGCTACCAGATTGTCGAGAAGACCACGGGCCGCAAGCAGCTGCTGGACTTCATCACGGCCGAACACCCCGGGGACGCCGGTATCGTCTACTGCCTGTCGCGCAAGAAGGTCGAGGAGACGGCGGAGTTCCTCAACGAGAACGGCATCCGCGCCCTGCCCTATCACGCCGGCATGGAGCACGCCAAGCGGGCCGCCAACCAGTCGCGCTTCCTGCGCGAGGAAAGCCTGGTCATGGTCGCGACGATCGCGTTCGGCATGGGCATCGACAAGCCCGACGTGCGCTTCGTCGCCCACCTGGATCTGCCGAAAAGCATCGAGGGCTATTACCAGGAGACGGGCCGCGCCGGCCGTGACGGCCTGCCCGCCAGCGCCTGGATGTCGTACGGCCTGCAAGACGTGGTGCTGCAGCGCCGGATGATCGACGAATCGGAAGCGGACGAAAACTTCAAGCGCGTGCTGGGCATGAAGCTCGACGCGATGCTGGGCCTGTGCGAAACGCTGTCGTGCCGGCGCGTGCGTCTGCTGGATTATTTCGGCGAGGCGTCCGGCCCGTGCGGCAATTGCGACACGTGCCTGCTGCCGCCGGTGTCGTTCGACGGCACGGTGCCCGTACAAAAACTGCTGTCGGCGATCTACCGCGTCGACCAGCGTTTCGCGGCCACGCACGTGATCGAGGTGCTGCGCGGCGTCGAGACGGAGCGCATCAAGACGTGGCGGCACGACACGCTGTCCGTGTTCGGCGTCGGTGCCGACCGCAGCGAGCAGGAATGGCGCGCGATCCTGCGCCAGGTGATCGCGCTGGGTCTCGTCACCGTCGACCATGACCAGTACAGCTCATTAAAACTGACGGACGCGGCGCGCCCCGTGCTGAAAGGTGGCCAGAAGGTGCAGCTGCGCCAGTACCAGAAACCGTCGAAGCCGAAGCGCACGTCGGCCCCGAAGGGTTATGCCGAGACGTTCCTGGAGCCGGAAGAGCAAGCCATCTTCGAACGCCTGCGCGCCTGGCGCATGGGCATGGCGCGCGAACACAACGTGGCGGCCTTCGTCATCTTCCCCGATGCGACGCTGCGCGACATCGCCAAGGTCAAGCCCACGTCGCTGGGCGAGCTGCGCGGCGTGTCCGGCGTGGGCGAGAAGAAGCTGGCTTCCTACGGCGGCGATATCGTCGGCATCATTTCCGAGATGGTGTAAGCAAAAAAAAACCGGTGTCTGTCACCGGTTTTTTTTCAGGCTGCCGAGGCTTACTTTCTGGTGAAGACGAGGTCCCAGACGCCATGGCCCAGCTTCAGGCCGCGGTTCTCGAATTTCGTCAGCGGACGGTAGGCCGGCTGCGGCGCGTAGCCCTCGGCCGTGTTCTGCAGCCCTTCCTCGGCCGACAGCACGTCCAGCATCTGCACGGCGTAGTCTTCCCAGTCCGTTGCCAGGTGCAGATAGCCGCCCGGGGCCAGCTTTTCCACCAGCAGCTTGACGAACGGTGCCTGGATCAGGCGGCGCTTGTTGTGGCGCGCCTTGTGCCACGGGTCCGGGAAGAACACGTGCACGCCGGCCAGGGAGCCGTCGGCGATCATATTGTTCAGCACTTCCACCGCGTCGTGCTGGATGACGCGCAGGTTCGTCAGTCCTTCTTCGCCGATCAGTTTCAACAGGCTGCCCACGCCCGGCGTGTGCACTTCCACGCCGATGAAATCCTTCTCCGGCATGTTCTTCGCGATGTGCGCCGTGGTCTGGCCCATGCCGAAGCCGATCTCCAGGATCACGGGCGCCTTGCGGCCGAACGCGCCTTCCAGGTCGAGCGGCGCCTTGGCGTACTCGATCATGTAACGCGGCCCCAGCTCGTGCAGCGCGCGTTCCTGCGCGGTCGAGAGGCGGCCGGCGCGCGTGACGAAGCTGCGGATGCGGTGGTCAAGGGGGTCGTACAGCATGGACCGCGCGGGGCCCTTCGGTGGAGTGTCGGAAGACATGGAATCTGCTGAAAAAAGTGGCGAAAAACGGACGATTATAACACCGGCCATTGCCACCAAGCGACCGCGCCTCTGCTACACTTGCCTATTCCCAACCCGCCGAGAAGATCATGAAGGACGCATGGCCCTCTTATGTACAGGCCGTCCAGGCCCTGCCCTCCGTGCCCGATATCCTCAGCGTGATGGCGGAGATGACGGGCCTGCGCTTCGTCTGCGTGGCGCACGTCACGGAACGCAGCTGGACGACCTGCGCGGTGCTCGACCAGATCGGTTTCGGCCTGCAGCCGGGCGATGAACTCGACGTCGGCACCACCCTGTGCCGCAGCGTGCGCGCGGCCGACGCGACGATCGTCATCGACCACGTCACGCAGGACGACCTGTTTCATGATCACCCCACGCCGCGCCAGTATGGTTTCGAGAGCTATGTGTCGATTCCCGTCTACAGCCACGGCAAATTCTTCGGCACCCTGTGCGGGCTCGATCCGCGCCCGCTGCCGCTGTCCGAATCGAAGACGCTGAAATCCTTGCAGTTGTTCGCCCAGCTGATCTCCAAGCAGCTGGATGCGGAGCGCCGCTACGAGGACCGCGGCAGCGAACTGTCGGACGAGAAGGCCACGGCCACGCTGCGCGAGCAGTTCATCGCCGTGCTGGGTCACGATATCCGCACGCCGCTGTCGTCGATCCTGCACGGCGCCGAAATCCTGCTGCAGCAGGGCGCCGACGAACGCACGCTGCTGATCGCCCGCACGATGCAGCGCAGCGGCCAGCGCATCGCCCGCATGATCGACGACGTGCTCGATTTCACGCGCGGCCGCCTGGGCGGCGGCATCGGCCTCGACGCGGGGCCCGTGGCGGACCTGGACGACGCGCTGCGCCAGGTCGTGGCCGAATGCCAGACCGAACACCCCGGCCAGACGATCGACGCCGTCATCGACGTGCCGGGCACCGTCTGGTGCAACCGTGACCGGGTGGCGCAGGTGCTGGCCAATCTGCTGACCAACGCGCTGCGCTACGGTCGCAACGATGCGCCGATCGGCGTGACGGCAACGCTGACGGACCGCGGCTTCACGCTGACGGTGACGAACGAGGGCGAAACCATCCCGCTGGAAAAACTGGACAAGCTGTTCCAGCCCTATTGGCGCGACGACGACGGCCAGCCGCGCCGTGGCCTCGGCCTGGGCCTGTACATCGCCAGCGAGATCGCCAGGGCCCACGACGGACGCCTGGAAGTGGTGTCCTCGGCCGGCCGCACGTCCTTTGCCTTCTCGATTCCCGCGCGCACTGCGATAATGCCGGCCCTCTCATCGATTCCGTAAAGCGCCCGCATGGCTGAAGCACTGAACCTGGCAATCATCGTCGTCGCGCTGCTGGCGCTCATTTTCCTGCTCAGGGGCCGGCCGAAAGCTCGGCCGCTGCCCGAGCGCCCGAGCGCGGGCTCATACACGCCCGTGCCGGCCGGCGAACCCGTGCTGCACTGGTCCGACGCCGGCGGCCACTTCGACGTGGAAGTGCTGGGCGAATCGCGCTACCGCGACACCATCCGCAAGCTGGCCGGCGACCATGGCGACGCCAGGGCCGACGCCCGCCACAAGGCGCTGCTGCTGCCGGACGACGCCAACCCGTACGAAGACAAGGCCGTGGCCGTGTTCGTGGCCGGCGAGATGGTGGGCTACCTGGCGCCAAAGGATGCGCTGGCCCTGCGCCAGCTGTTGACCCGGCAGGAAATCCCTGGCGCCCTGACGTCGTGCGACGCGGCCGTGCGCGGCGGCGCCCTGTGGGAAGGCAAGCGCCTCGCCTACGCCGTCTGGCTCGACCTCGACCTCGGCAACTGAGCTGCATAAACCCTGCAATACGCAGGGACATTCCAAAACGCAAATGATTCTCATTTATAGTGTCGGGTTTCGATTTGCAAGGAATGTCATGCTGCCTCGCACCAGTAAGCACTGGCTGGCACTGGGCCTGTGCTCCGCCGCCCCGTTTGCCCACGCCGTTGACGACGCGGACGCCCCGCTGCCGCAAGTCACGGTGGCCGGCGAACGCACAACGACCGGCGGCTACAACCCGCAGGACAGCCGCGGCGCGACGCGCACGGACACGCCCATCCGCGAAGTGCCGCAATCGGTGCGCGTGATCGGCACGCAGCAGATCGATGACATCGGCGCACTGCGCCTGGCCGACACCGTCGATTACGTCAGCGGCGTCGCGCGCCTGAACGATTTCGGCGGCACGTGGGACAACTTCGCCATCCGCGGCTTCTCCAGCACGGACATGGGTTTCCTCGTCAACGGCTTTCCCGGCTCGCGCGGCTACAACCCGCCGCGCGACACGGCCACCGTGGAGCGGTTCGAGTTCCTCAAGGGCCCCGCGTCCGCCCTCTACGGCAGCAGCGAGCCGGGTGGCACGATCAACGTCGTCACCAAAAAGCCGAAGTTCACCAGCCGCAACGTGGCCGAAGTGGGGATCGGCAGCCGCGGCCTGCGCCGCGCCACGTTCGACAGCACCGGCGCCCTCGGCGGCAGCGTGGCCTACCGCATCAATGCGATGGTGGAGGAAGGCGACAGCCGCAGCCACCTGCTGGGCAATAACCGCAGCCTGATCGCGCCGGCGCTGACGTGGCTGATCGACAGCCGCACGACCTTGAACTACGAAGCGGAATTCCTGCGCGCGGACACGCCGCTGGACCGTGGCCTGATCAACGTGCGCGGCACGCTCGGCACACTGCCGCGCGACCGCGTGCTCAACGAGCCGGGCGACGCCAACATGACGCTCACCAGCGACACGCACCAGGCCACGCTGGAACACGCGTTTTCCGATAACTGGAACGCGCGGTTCGGCGCCAGTTACAAGGGAAGCACGTTCGACGGCAATTACACGGAAGCGACGTCGCTGGCGGCGGACAACCGCACGCTGAACCGCCAGGCCACATGGCGCCAGCTGCCTTCGCGCGACGTTTCCGTGCAGGCGGAGCTGGTGGGTAAATTCAGCACTGGCGCCATCGGCCATACGCTGCTGGTGGGCGCGGAAGCGTCGCGCCTGTGGATGAATACGGAGATCCTGCGCTCGGCCAATCTGCCGCTGGATATCTACCACCCCGTCTACGGCGCACCGGTGCCGGCGCTGACGAACCGCACGTCCAGTTCGGACGAGCGCCAGCGTGTGAAAGCGCTGTTCGTGCAGGACCAACTGAGCCTGTCGCCGCAGTGGAAACTGCTGGGCGGCCTGCGCTGGGACGAGTACCGGCAAGACGTGGAGAACCGCGTCGCGAAGACATTCAACGCGAAGCAGCAGAGCGCCGTGTCGCCGCGCGCCGGCATCACCTACCTGCCGAACGACTGGAGCTCGCTGTACGTCTCGGCCGGCAAATCGTTCCGCGGCAATGGCGGTACGGACATCGCCGGCCGGCCGTTCGAGCCGCAGCGCTCGAAGGCTTATGAGGCGGGCTGGAAGCTGCAGACGGCGGACGAGCGCCTCGGTGCAAATTTTGCCGTCTACGACATCGCCAAGACCAACGTGCTGACGGCCAGCGACGTTCCCGGCTACTCCGTCGCGGCAGGAAAGATCAAGAGCACGGGCTTCGAAGCGGACGTGTACGGCCAGATCGACCGGCAATGGCGCATCAGCGGCAACCTGTCGTTCGATGACGCCCGCGTTACGCATGACAAGGCACTGCCGGCCGGCACACGGCTGACGAACGTACCGAAATGGAGCGCGGGCCTGCTGGCGCTGCGCGAGGCGACACTGGCCAACGGCGCCCGCTACGGCATCGGCGCCGGCGTGAATTACGTGGGTAACCGTGCCGGCAATACGGCGGACACGTACGCGCTGCCCGCCTACACGACGGCCAAACTGGTGAGCTGGTGGCAGGTGACGAAGGCGGCCCGCGTGTCGATCGACGTGCACAACCTGTTCGACCGCGAGTATTACACGGCTTCGTGGGGCAATCTGTATGTCACGCCCGGGGCGCAGCGCAGCGTGGTGGCGCGCCTGAAGGTGGAGCTGTAAGACCGCAGCTCGGCTTTTTAGACGGCAAATCCATGACGCTGCGCGAGCGTATCGCGCAGTCGATGGCGCTGCAGCGCGCTAGTGCGCCGTCTGCGGTGGTGCCGCTTCCGCCGGCGCCGTGCGCAGGCGGTCTTCCAGGCTGCCGCTGTCGATCAGCTCGCGCGCCAGGGCGCGCGCTTCGATCTCGGCGGCATGCTCGCGTTTGAAGCACGCCGGCGTTTCGATCACCACGGGCGGTTCGAACGTGCGACCGGAATAGCGGTGTGATTTGATGAGGATTTGCCCGCGGTATTTGCCGACTGGCTCTTCCGCAACATCCACACTATAGACGTACCCTTTTACCCAGATATCTTCAGTCATGCCCACTGCATCAAAAAGCGAAAACGCGCATGCTGCAAAGCGCGAATGCCGTCGCGCGCGGTGACTGCCGGCCGTAGCCTTGTCCGCGGGTGGGTCGCGCATGCGCTGGCGACCCCGCGGATAATCCCATCATACTATCACTGCACCCGATGAGGATGCACAAAAACGCCGCGTTCAGTGCGGCTTGCCCAGATGCTGGCGCACGGCGCTGGCGCTGGTCCCCGCCACCTTGACGGCTTCGCGCAGCTCGTCTTCCGACAGGCCCAGCTCCTTCGTCCAGTACCGCAGTTCCCAGGGTTCGTTCACGTTGATGCGGCTGCGGTCCTGCGCGCCACGGTCTTGCAGATTGTCTGACATGGTTTTCTCCCGATGCACGACACACGTCGTTGTGATGAGAATCTCGCAACGGCCATTGCCGGTCAGTTAGATGCCGCACGTTTCACAACACTTGCTGTCAATCTGCCAGTGGCCGCACGTGCAGGCGGAACGCCTGCTGATCGGGATACGCGCGCGACAGTTTCAATGGCCGCTCCCGCTTCGCCGCCCATTCGCGCAGGTGCCGCTCGGCCTCCGGTGGCGTCAGCGCGCCCAGCACGATGCCGGTGAGCGCCTCCGGCTCGAACGCGACTTCGCCGGGACCGTCGTAGCGGATCAACCGCCATTCGCCCTCGTAATGCCAGTGGCTGGCCTTCATCAGGAACGTCTTTTCCGCCATCTCCTCGTCACGGTCGCGGAACGGGTTGATCAGCAGGCGGCTGTCCTCATAGCCGATCGGCCGCGCGCCGGCCAGGAACGACGCGCGCGTGTCGAACTCCAGGCAGATGCCGCGGTGGCAGTCGGCGTAATGCGACCACATCAGGATGTGATCCCGCTGCGACGACAGGCACAGCACACCCAGCTCCTGCGCCAGCACATGCGAGTGCAGTTCCTGGATCTTCTGCTGGCCCTGGGGTGCACACAGGTCCGGCTCGGCAAACAGCTGCTCGATTTCCGCCTCGACTTCCCGCGCCGTCAGGTGCGGCATGCGTTTGGCGCACAGGCGGCGGTAATACGCCTTCATCTCGTCGAACGGCGCATCGAACGAAAAGGCCGGCCGGCAGTCGAACGGATCGTTGAACGAACACGGGGGCGCAAAATAAATATGGTGGTCGCAGACGATGCGCTGCGTGCGCTCGAAGTCGCACGGGCTGGAGAAGGAACGGTATTTGTAG
>Ga0308166_1000782_pt1 | contig 38606 bp, 52 predicted proteins | sample PhyCR2_2_FD_202137 | JGI IMG/M metagenome (GOLD analysis project Ga0308166, IMG submission 202137) | Phyllosphere microbial communities from UC Gill Tract Community Farm, Albany, California, United States - DLSLCC.R2 | ecosystem: Host-associated > Plants > Phyllosphere > Unclassified | place...
GTATTGATTTAGGTGGCCCAATCAATAAGGCAGCCTACGCTTTTACTGTCGGATTACTTACAACAAATACCTATATGCCTATGGCCGCAACCATGGCTGGCGGAATGGTCCCTGCTATTGGTATGGCTATTGCAACTTTCGTGGCTAAAAATAAATTTAGTACAGGAGAGAAAGATGCTGGAAAAGCCGCTTTTGTATTAGGTTTATGTTTTATTTCAGAGGGTGCAATACCATTTGCTGCTAAAGACCCAATGCGTGTTATCCCGACCTGTATTTTAGGTGGAGCTGTGACTGGGGCACTTGTTGCTTTATTCCACTGCGAATTAGTTACTCCTCACGGCGGCGTATTTGTTCTTTTAATTCCAAATGCAATTAATCATGCTTGGTTATATCTCTCTGCAATTGCAGCAGGCAGTATCGTTACAGGCATAAGCTATGCAATTGTTAAGAAAAAAGTAGAAGAAAAAATTGTGACCACTGCATAACAAAAAAAGGGAGAATATAAATTCTCCCTTTTTTATTTACCACGCTTAATCCAACAAAAAATTAAGCTTACGATTATCTAATGATAACTTAAATAATCTTATTATCATTTAATCTAAATAGCTCAAGCCATAATCTGTATTGGTACTTCCTCTGCCAACATTACAGTTAAAGTTGGCTCTTTTTTTTGGGATTTAGTAGATGAGCGACATACTGCCTGAGTAAAAATTGTTAAAAATATAATTTATAGACAAAAAAGCTAAATTTATAACGCTAACCTTTCAACTAGTTTTTTAATTTTATATAAAATAATCAATAAGTTGTTAAATAAACCCATTTTATTTTTGTGAGTTATCTATTTATTCTGCACTTAATATTGTGGGATTGAACGGGATATTCTGGGATGAACTGGGATAGAAGCTATGAGTAACAATAGTTTGAGGAATATTTAAGGGTAAATTTAGCCGCGTTTAAATTTACCCATTATTTTGCACTACATTTAGTAGTTACAACATAACTCTAGGAAATTTGTATTTTATTTTGCACTTGTTGAATTGCGGGTATTTGATTCAACAAACTTTCAACTGTAGCCCCTACTGTCTTAGTTATTGTTTTGTTAGGCACTTGCAGATCATCTAAAACAAACTCCAACTTGAACAACTCACTTCCAGCAATTTTAAGTTCTATGGTTATCGTTTGTTTTTCTGATTCATTTAGAAATATATCTAATGCTTTCTTAGGTAATTTAAGCCCAGCATCTTTCAATGTTTGAACGTCTACTAGGCTTGGTGTTGTGGTTTCTGGCATATCAGCTTGTACTCCTTATTAACTCGTCTAATGTTGTCTTCATCGCTTCTTTATAAGCTGAGTTGCCATAGTACAAATCGTAGATAATTAAAATCAATTCGGATTTAGCAGCAGACGACATTATACGTCGTGTGTCGAACAATGCTTGCTCAATTGTTTCTATACATTCCTGTAATAATTCAATTTTTGCATTTCTTGGTTCAGAAAGATTGTCATATAAGCTTACTACAAACTTTGCTTTTGCCTTTGGAGACATGTTCCGTTTTGTCACCTTCAACGCCTTATCAAGAGTATCAAAAGCTTGTTGTAATAGTTGAGTATCAAGTCCATCAAACTCAGGATTTATATTATTGCTCTCCAGAACCTGATCCATGGCTTCTTCTATTTGTTGGTTAATGATTTCATCCATTGAATAAATTGGAAAAGGTATACCCGTACCATTTTTGATCCAATCTACATCTGCTCCTGTTGCGTATGAAATAGTCTGAGCGACTGACTGGTGCATGTTTTGGTTGCCCTTGGAAAAAATTCCAAAAGCTGTTGATTTGGATAGCCCTATTCTTGCACACCATCCATACAGAGATTCTTTAGCCCCTCTCGGTTGCTTTCCATTAAGCATTAAAAAATACAAACGCTTCTGTATGGGGGTTTTTTCTTGTTCGTAATTAAACTCTTTGAATTGCGAACCCTGTGCAATATCAAAATCAGAAAAACTAACAAATTTATTATCATTAATATCAATCACTTAAATAAATACTCCCAAAAAGTTTCGTAATTTCTATTGCGAACTCTTTACTTCGAACTTTTTACGAACTATTATTTCGTTAGAAAAGGCAACCGCCCATTCTAACCGTTAAAAAAAACGCCTAATAAGGCTAAGGAGTTCATATGGGATTCGAGCAAAACCCCACAGAACATTGGGATAAATACAGCATTAAGGCTGAAATTGAGCGTAGAGGTAAATCTTTAACTCAATTAGCAAAGGACAATAACTTGCCTGCACAAACAGTTCGTAATGCCCTTTGCCATCCCAGTAAAAGTGGAGAGCTTGTTATCTCTCAATTTCTAGGAAAGCCCTTGCATGTACTATTCCCAGAACGTTGGACTAAAGATAACAAGCGTTTATATCCACGTTACACCAACAGCAAGAAGGAATGTGCTTAATGAAAACACATTACAGCATTGCTGATTTATTAGGTTTGAACCTATCAAACTTCCCAACCACACGAAGAGGATGGGAGAAATATGTTCAAACAAACAGTTTGAAGTATAGAGAAGTTCCAAGTCGCGGAAAAGGGGGAGTTCGAAAAGAATACGAACTTTCTAACGAGTTAAAAGAGTTATTAGTTCTTAAAAGTATTCAAGAGGATGTGAATCAAGTAGCTGATTCAGTTTCTATAGATTGTGAAATAGATATCCCAAGAGCTAATGCTGCTGAACTAATGAATTGGCAACGTGAAGTAGCAGAAAACCGTTTATTTATAGTTCGTTATATCCAGCAACAAATGAATCATGGTGTATTAAAAACTCCAGCGATTGAACAATTTGTCGAGAAAGCTTCTTTAGGGAAATTGCCAAATGAAATTTTGGATGCTGTCGCTAAAGGGAATGCCAAAGCTGGTGAGCATCGAGCAGTTAGTCGTCGATCAGTATTTGATTGGGTAAAAGCTGTTGAAGAAGCGGAGTTACAGAAAATCCCTGTAATAGCAGTTCTTGCACCTAAGCAAAGACAGTCAGTTATACCCGCGTGGGCTGCTGCCTTATTAAAACTTTGGGGACAACCTCAAAAGCCAACACTGACTGTAGTGCTGGAACAACTTCCAAACTATTTGGATTCTAAGATTCCATGCCCTAGCTATGCCCAAGCTTACCGTTTTCTTAACGAAAAGATGGGCAATGTTGATGTGCAAAAAGGCAGGATGGGTAAACGCGAATTAAAGAATATTCAACCATTTATTCGTCGTGATACTTCTGCCCTATTGCCTACTGATATTTATACGGCAGATGGTCACTGTTTTGATGCTGAAGTTGCTCACCCTCAACATGGTAAACCCTTTAGACCAGAACTCACATCAATATTAGATGTTGCAACTCGTCGTTTAGTTGGGTGGTCTATTGCACTTTCAGAAAGTAGCTGGGCTGTATTAGATGCCATTCGTATGAGTGCAACTGAATGCGGTATTCCTGCAATTTTCTATGTCGATAATGGCTCGGGTTATAAAAATGATTTATTGAAGGCCCAAGGCCGTGGTGTATTAGCTCGACTTAATACAGAGATAAGCCATGCTCTACCTTACAACTCGCAAGCAAAAGGCTTAATCGAACGTAGTCATCAGACTATATGGGTTAAAGCTGCCAAAAATTTACCAACCTACATTGGTAAAGATATGGATAGTGAAGCCAGCAATGCAGTCTTCAAGCTTACACGTAATGAAATAAAGCGTTATGGCGAAACTAAGGCAATGATTAGCTGGTTGGATTTTATTGATTACGTAGCTCAAGTAGTTGAGCAATATAACAATAAACCTCACAGCGGTCTAAAGCGAATTACCGACCCAGTTACACTAAAAAAACGCTATCAAACACCGTTAGAAGCTTGGAATGAGGCGTTAGAACAAGGCGCTCCAATTGATCGTGTTGAGGATTGGGATGCAGAAGACCTATTCCGACCATATGAAGAACGTAAGGTTCGCCGTGGTGAAATCGATTTATTTGGTAACCGATATTTCAGTACCGATTTGGAGCAGTATCACGGTGAAAGTGTTCTCGTTGGCTATGACATTCATGACGCAAATCGAATTGTAGTGCGTGATGAGAATGGTCGCCTAATTTGCTATGCATTTTGGAATGCAAATAAACGTAATTACTTCCCTGTATCAAAAGTTGAACAAGCTCGTGCTGCACGTGCTGATGGCCGTATGCGTCGTTTAGCAGCAAAACAGTCAGAAGTAATGGAAGAAATGAGTCCAAAAGCAGTCATTGAACACGTGGAAAATCAAACAATTATTCCATTTAGCATGGATAAACGTGAACAAATCATGGCTGAGTTGGAAGCACTTCCAGAGCAAAAGAAAAATCAGGAAATTATTTATTTCAAAGATGCTCGTTTACCTGAGGAACCTCAGCGAGAGCAAACAATTTCACTTACTCCAGTACAACGCTGGATAGCTATTGATAAACAAATTTTAAATGGCGAGGAGATAACAGAACAAGACAAAACATTTTGGGAAATGTTCCAAGTTTCTAAGAAGTTTAAGCAAAGCAGCTTAGATGACGAAACGCTCAAAACGCATTTAGAGCGTCGTCAAGCGTGATGGTATTGGCGTACCAGCACATAAAACACACAACTTACTTTTTTATGGTGATTTAAATGACATCAAATGTCAATCCTTCAAATTCAACTAGCGGTATCGCTCATATTCGCAATATTGCTCAATGTTATGAAGCAGTTAGTCGTACTTTACAACGCAATCCTTTATTGCCGGGTATTTCAGCATTTTATGGCCCAAGTGGATTCGGTAAATCAACGGCAGCTAACTATGTTGCCACAAAAACCAATGCTTTTTATGTACAAGTTAAATCTACATATACAAAGAAAGCGTTTGTACAAGCACTGCTGCGTGAAATGAGCATTCCACCTCAAGCAACACTTAGCGACATGATGGAGCTTGCTAGTGCTGAGCTTGCTAAGACTGGGCGACCATTAATTATTGATGAATTTGATCATCTTATCCAAGGCAACAAAGTTGAAATTGTTCGTGATTTATACGAATCAAGCCAAGGCACCTTTCTAATTATTGGCGAAGAGCTTCTACCTCGAAAATTAGAAAAATGGGAACGTTTTCATGGTCGAGTTTTGAACTGGGTGCCCGCCTTACCTTCAGATATTAATGACGCACTTTTATTGAGCCGGATTTATGCACCTCGCGTTGAAATTGATATTCCTGTCTTAGAACAACTCATAGTCGCAGTGCGTGGTTCTACCCGACGAGTATCTACCAACCTTGAAATGCTGCATGAACAATGCCTTGAACAAGGTATTAGTCGAGTTTCACCACAAGATTTAAAAGTCATTTTACCGCACGGATTTGTTACTGGCGAAAGCCCTAAACCTCGGAGTTTCTGAACATGGAAAGCGCGTTTTTTACACCCAATTCTAAAACAAAGGCTATGGGCAAAAGTTTTAAAGTAAAAACATATGAACCACCACATCAACGTGTGTGGAATGAAATACGCCAACGCTCACAAGGGTTCACCCTTGTAGAGGTGGCTGATGCTGGCTCGATGCAGATTAATTCTGCACGAGCGTTTATTGATGGTCTCAAAGCTGCTGGATTTTTAAGTGTCATAGCAGAAAAACCAACTCGACGTTATCAGCTTGTACGCGATACTGGTTATACCCCACCGGAAATTCGCAGAGATGGTTCTTTTATAAAACCTAAAAACTCTGAATTATTTGAAAAGTCAATGTGGAACACATTGCGAATCACTCGAGCAGCTGTAGATGCTCACGAACTTGCCGCTCTATCAAGCAATGATGAGATTACTGTGCCTTCACGCATAGCTGAAGAATATCTAGTCATGTTGTGGTGTGCCGGATATGTCTCAAAGCTTGGAACAAGAACAGATAAAAAGACCAAGTATCAACTTTTACCGGATATGAACACAGGTTCAAAACCTCCAACGATCCGTAGTATTCGCCAAGTTGTCGATCAAAACACAAATGAGCTGATGTTCCAAGAATCGCATGTCTTTGAAGAAGAATTAAAGCATGGATCACTTTTGAAACAAGGAATTAAGAAATGAATAACAAAATCCAATCATCTGTTTTTAAAAATGAAAAAAATCAGTTGCTAGTGGTTGATCAGGCGCGCCTTCTATCAGACGGCATGATTGCCATTCACATCCGTCAAAACGTAGCTGAACGTAAGCAACTTCTAGCAGACCTTGCACAGCAACGTGAATGCGTAAAACAAGCAAAACTTGAGCTGGTGTACAGCAAGAAATTTTACCGTCGTCTTGTCGCTGTTTTGATTGTCTTAATCGTAATTATGTACGGAGGGCTTTGGTATGCCAACAACATCAAAGAAGCTGCCTGTATCTGAGATGGAGCCATGGAAGCAGTTGGTATATGCCCGAATTGACGAGTTGGGCAGTATCAAAAAAGTTGCTGATGAGCTGGGTTACGCACGCCCAAGTCTTTCACTCGCTCTTCGGGATAAGTACATAGGCAGCACTGAAAAGCTAATCAAGTGCGTGATGAGAGTTTTAGGGCAAGTTCAATGCCCTTACCTCGGCAAAAGTATTAGCCCTAATGAATGTGGTGCCTACCGAGAACGAAAGGCACCTACGCAAAATCCTGCAGAAATGCGCCATTGGAGAGCATGTCAGTCATGCCCAATGGGTAGTGTAAATCGCAAACGAATTATTTAAGGAGTGGCCATGGCTGACTTAGTAGATGTTGCTTCTGAAATTATTGAAGCAAATGTGGCTTATACACTAAGCCACGCAAACCGCTTTGATGATCAAAGCAATATTGAATGTGAAGAATGTGGAACAGTGATTCCCGAACAACGTCGCAAACTTGGTGGTGTTACCCGTTGTATTGGCTGCCAAACAGAATTTGAAGCAAAACAAAAACATATGAGAGGCTAAAGATGAAAATCGAAGCTAAACGTCAAAACTTTTCAAAAGATTTAGACAAATTAATGAGTGGAGATTACGTGCTTGTACCTCGTGAACCATCGGAAACCATGGTTCACGCTGCAAACGTAGCAATGAACCCACATCGCGCTCATTGGGTTCACCCAGTGACATGCACAAATCGTAAAAAAGTATACAAGGCAATGATCCAAGCCTATGAGAAAGAACAAGGAGTAAATATTTAATGGCACGTAAAGCACTTAAAGAGCCTCATCTCAAGAGCTGGGAAGCTGTCGATCAGACACTTGCACAATTAGCAGACCTTAATCGCGACATCACGCTTGAAGAGGCTGCTTGTAATGAGAAGGTGGACAAACTTAAAGAGACAACTAAAGAGCGTCTTAAGCCGCTTCTTGAACGAGTTAAAGCTCATGAGCTTCAGCTCAAAGAATTTTGTGACCACCGTAAAACTGAGTTTTCACAAGTAAAAAGTAAAAAACTGACACATGGTTCTGTGGGTTATCGCCTATCAACGAGTGTGTCTATACCCGACCCAATTTTTACATGTCAGGTGCTTAAGCAATTACAGCTTGAGCATTGCATTCGCACAAAAACCGAACCATGCAAGGAGGCTATTAAGCAACTTACACCCGAACAAATCGCTGAAATTGGTGCAAGTGTTAAGTCACGCAACAACTTTGGCTATGAAATTGAAACCGTTGATCCAGCAGCAACAGCTGCACACTAATTAAGTTAAACCAAGGAACTTTAAATCATGAATAAGTCAGAACTTATCAAACATATCGCTTCTACCGCTTCTCTTACTCAAGCTCAAGCTACAGCTGCTCTTAACGCCCTTGAAAGTGGTGTCATCAAAGCACTTTCCACTGGTGAAGACGTTGCATTAATTGGCTTCGGAACTTTTTCCGTAAAAGACCGAGCTGCACGTACAGGTCGCAATCCTAAAACTGGCGAAGAGCTTCAAATTGCTGCGGCAAAAGTACCTTCATTCAAACCGGGCAAAGTACTTAAAGAGGCTGTGAATAAATGATCTCAGACACAAAGCGACTCGACTTCCTAATTGAGAACCGTCTGAAGGTAGAAAAATGGTATCGCGGCCCTTCTAACGTTGTTTTTCATGTCATTGATGAAGATGACGAATGCTTAGCTCAAGACCATGACAGTCGAGTAGCAATTGATAAAGCAATGGATTCACATCTGAAAGCATAAGCGAAACACAGGCATCCGTGCCTGTGTCTGCCAGTCGTCGTGGACTGGTACTGATGAGCAGCGAGAATAAAATGATCAACATTGAAGATTTAGAAAATTTACCACCAGAAGTAGTTGAAAGTTTGGGAGAGGTTTCATGAGTAAAATTAAACCTTTTATCCATATGGAATTGTCAGCTGATGAACAAAAAATCATTCTTGAGCGACGTGCAAAAGAAGCTCACGAAAAAAATGAAGCTGAATTTCAAATTAAAGCCTTAAAAGTAGCTAATGATTACGTTCAGTGGTCAATCGACCGTGGTTATGAATATCCACATATGGGTTCTTTCATTAATTCATTTGGTTATGATGAAGATGATAGAAAAGCAATGTGTGAGGCTGTACAAAAAATTTGGAAATTAATGTTCTCATTAAAATTACCAAAGGGAGATTTTCCATGCTAATCATCCCCTTCTATCTTGTTTTTATTATCGGACTTTACAGTTGCTGTAAAGCATCAAAACAATCTTGGAAAGCTAGTCAAGATCAAGCTTTGCCACCTTTTGATCAGCTGAAATTTAAAACAGTAGCTATTGTACCTCTAGTACTTTCTATTGGTGCGGTATGTGGCTTGATACAAGCTGCTGTGGAGGTACTGTAAATGGCTCTAACCAAAGAACAAAAAGACTTTATTCTTAAACAATTAAATAGCCAATATTCAAGTGTAAAGTTTAAATGTGATGAACACGAGGTCAGTCTTTCACTCGAACGTATTGATACTTTAAAACTTGCTATATGTGTTTATGTAGATGGAATCAGTAAATCGATATGGTTGCATAAACCTGAAGAACATAAGCAAAGTAAATTTTATCCAACTCGTTATAAATCATACTACTCCGCAAAAAAGAGAGCTGAGTTGATTAAAACTTTTGGAAAAAGATGGGTTAAAGAACATTTTGATATTGATGCAAAATTTGAATATAAATTACCCTTTTTTAATACAGCAAAGTCAGCGTTAAGCCATTTAATAAAAGTTTCTAATGATATTGATTTAATTACGGAGGTGAAAATTGAAAGCACCTTCGCGTAATCAGCGACTTGCTGCAATACACATGGGTAAAACTAAGCTAGGTCTTGACGATGATACTTATCGTGACATGCTTGAGCAGATCGCTGGAAAGCGGTCTGCAAAAGACCTAAGTGATGATGAACTAGTAAAAGTATTACAACATTTAGAAACGCTCGGTTTTACCAAACGCGAGTTTGGGAAAAAACCAAAAGTTAAGCATAGTAAAGATGCTTTGATTTCAAAAATTGAAGCTCTTTTGACAGAAAGTAATCTGCATTGGAATTATGCTGTAGGTATTGCTAAACGTATGTTTCAGAAAGAAGCGTTAGAATTTTGTACGGAAAATGAGCTATGGCGTATAGTTGCTTCATTAGAGTATAGAAAGAAGCGAGCAACACATGAAACAGGACGAATATCTACACAAGTTACCAGAAAACCTTAGAGTTATTATTCAACTTACAGACTACCGAACTGCGATGATTTTGATTGAGCAATTCGGTGGATCTGACTATAAATTCCCTCCCCTCAGAACTATTACCGAAGCCCATGAATTAGCTGAACTCCTTGGCTTCAACAACTTGAAAAAGTTGTGCCAGTATTGGAATGGTGATCTTGTATATATTCCAAAATCTGACCGTTATCTTGGTGTATTACGAAATAAGCGAATTGAACAAGATCTGGAAGAAATTGGTGCAAATACTGAAGCACAGAAGTCTTTAGCTAAGAAGTACAATGTGACATCTCGCTGGATTCGTCAGGTACGTCATAATATGTTGAATAAGAAAACTGACTCTTTCAAAGGCCAAAGCAACCAGCTTGATATGTTCGCCTAACTACTCTTTTTCTTACTCTAACCGCCTTCGGGCGGTTTTATTTTTGGAAATAGTTCCACTCAAAATTAGACTTCTTAAATCGAATAATTACAGTACGTTAATTATTAGAGTTCCATTCGATGCAAATCACTTTTGATGAAGTGTTTGAACGCACCATTGGTCACGAAGGTGGCTATGTCAATAACCCCAAAGACCCGGGTGGAGAAACCAATTGGGGAATTACTATTGCAACAGCGCGAGCTAATGGCTTTACAAATTCTATGAAAAGTATGACTCGTGCACATGCAAAAGAAATTTACCGTGTAGCCTTTTGGAATCGCGCTAAGTGTGACCAGTTCACAGGAGCTATCAGCTATCAAATTTTTGATGCTGCGGTTAATCACGGCATTGGTAATGCAATACGTATGTTGCAACGTGCTGTAGGTGTTCTAGATGATGGACTTGTTGGGTCAAAAACATTAGCTGCTATCCAAAAAAGAACACTTGATGATGTACTGGTTTTATTCATTGCTGAGCGTCTTGAGTTTTATACCAACCTTTCAACATTCAATAGTTTTGGGCGTGGTTGGGCACGTCGTGTTGTGGGCAATCTTCGCTATGCAGCTGGAGATACGCCATGAGTAAAAAGTACCACGTTTCACCTAAAGAATTGCAACGTCGCTTAAATCAGCAAAAGAGAGATTTATCTGCTAACAAACCCAATAATATTGTTGAGCCTAAATATTTCCAAGCTGTTCATGGGTCAACCTTAAAACTTGGCTTCTGGGTACACAACTGGCAAACAGGCTGGAAGTGGTTTAGTAACGTTGCTTTTGCTGGCATCGTTGCTGTACAAGCTTTCTATGAGACATTACCCCCTGAAGTAATAGCAGCTTTACCACCAGATACACAGTCAAAGATAACTTTAGGTTTGGCTGTACTTGGATTGTTAGGCCGCTTTATAAACCAAAGTAAATCTAAGCCTTTACCGCCCGCCTCCGATGTTAAGGGGGATGCATGACAATACAACTTGAACCTTATCAAGTGTTTTTAGTTCTATCGGCTGTGCTAAGCGCAGTCGCTGGAATGATCAGAATCATGGGCAGCCAGATTAATAAAAACATTCAGCAAAACTTTGAATCAACAAATCAGAAGATTGAGGAAGTATCACGCCAAGCTGTTAAAGGTCAAGAAGAAGTCCGTGAGCTTGAGCGTAAATTCCTTGAATTTAAAGCTGATATGCCTTTTCGCTACATCGCACGTGATGACTATATTCGCGGTCAAACAATTATTGAAGCAAAGCTTGATGCTGTCGCTGACAAGCTTGAGAAAGTCCAGATTAAGCAAGGAATTAAACCATGAGTTTTGATATGCAAAAAATTCGTCGAGAAGGTATGCGCTGGCATTTACTAAATGCACTTGATAAAGCACGTCCGCTGGGTGCGGTAGATACTTTACTGTTAGATGTAATGCGTGCTTTGTATGCTGATACGACCCCTCAAGAATTACATGTCCAGCTAGATTATTTAGAAGAACGAAAACTGGTTGAAATTACAAAAAAACCTGATGGTCATTGGCATGCAAAATTAGATCGATTAGGTATCGATATAGTTGAGTACACAATTGATTGTCAAGCAGGTATTGCCCGCCCCGAAAAATATTGGAACTGAGCTGAGGTGATGCATGGCGCGTGAGTCTTCAATTGATCTATTAAATGCTGAAGATAAGGCATGGCTTGATAGACGTTTCATTGATCAAGGATTTTGTGGTTATGAAGAAATTGCCAAAATTCTTCAGGAACGTGGTTACAACGTTAGCAAATCAAGTGTCCATCGCTATGGTCAAAAAATAGAACAAAAGCTAGCAGCGGTTAAAGCAAGTACACAAGCCGCAATGATGATTGCGGATGCAGCTCCAGATGATAGCGATATGAGAAGCTCTGCTGTGTTGTCTTTAGTGCAGACGGAACTTTTTAATGCTTTAGTTGATTTGCAAGAATCTAGCGACCCGGATACTGATCCCGCTGACCGTATCATGCTGATGGCAAAAGCTGGTAAAGGTATTGCAGAAATTGCAAAAGCTTCAGTAAACCAGAAAAAGTGGGAATCAGAAGTTAAAGAGCGTGTTCAAGCTGCTGCAAAAGCAGTCGATAAGATTGCAAAGAAAGGCGGATTAACTGCTGAAACTGCTGCTGAAATTCGAAAACAAATTTTAGGTATTGTAGAAAAATGACCACAGTTGAAGCTTCACCAATTGAACTATTACAACCTGATTTTGATAATGATGTTCCTGCTGTCCTTTTGCCATATCAACAAGAATGGATTGCAGATAAAAGTCCACTAAAGATTGGCGAGAAATCACGTCGTATTGGTTTGACATGGGCAGAAGCTGCGGATGCTGCATTAGAATGTGCAAGTGACCGTTCAGCAGGTGGTCAGAATTGCTATTACCTTGGCTACAATAAAGACATGACAGTTGAGTTCATTCAAGCATGTGCGATGTGGGCGCGTGCTTATGGCCTAGCTGCTGCTGAAGTTGAGGAAGGTATATGGGAGGACGGTGATAAACATATTCAGACCTATATTATCCGCTTCCCTAAGTCGGGTTTTCGTATTGAAGCATTAACCAGCCGCCCTTCAAATTTACGTGGACGTCAAGGACGAGTAATTTTAGATGAAGCCGCATTCCATGAATCGTTAGACGAACTACTTAAAGCAGCTATTGCATTACTGATCTGGGGAGGTTGCGTCCGTGTTATTAGTACTCATGACGGTGAAGACAATCCATTCAATGAACTAATTAATGAAATTCGAGCTGGTAAACGGAAAGGTACAATTCATCGTACAACTTTCCGCGAAGCTGTCGAGCAAGGCTTGTATCAGCGTGTATGTATACGTGAAGACATTGCCTATGATGCGACTCAAGAGGCCTTATGGGTACAGGAAGTTTATGACTTCTATGGTAGCTCTGCGGATGAAGAATTGGATGTGATTCCTAGCAAAGGTGGTGGTCGCTGGTTGCCCCATTCACTCTTGGAAAGCAAGAAAGATGCTTCTGTTCCAGTCATCCGTTTTGAAGCGCCTAAAGGCTGGGATGACTTTAGTAATGTGAGTGAGGAAGCCCGAAATACTGAGGTGCAAGAGTTCTTTAATGAGCACTTAAAACCATTGATTGAAGCACTACCTAAGAAACTAAGAAGTTACTATGGTCTGGACTTTGCACGTAAACGCAACGCATGTTCATTCTGGCCATTGGTTGAACAGCAAAACACCAAGAAGCGCATTCCTTTCTTGTTTGAAATGTTTAAAGTTCCATACAAACAGCAAGAAGAATTTTTAAAACTTATTGTTGGGATATTGCCTAACTTTAGCAAAGGTGCGCACGATGCCAGTGGTAATGGTGGATATTTAGCTGAAGCAATGCAAGTTAAATATGGTGAACGTATCGAAGCTGTTATGTTGACTGAAGCATGGTATCGAGAGAATACACCGCATTTTAAATCATCGTTAGAAGATGGTGATATTGAGAACATGCCAGCGGATCAAGACGTGATAGAAGATCATCGGGCATTTGTTATGGTTAATGGTGTGGCCCGTATTCCTGCGATGGGGAAAACAAACTCAAATAATAAAGACCGACATGGTGATAGTGCTATTGCTCACTTGCTAGCCGATTTTGCCAGCAATCATCCTTCAGCACCAATTGAGTTCACTTCCCTTCCGTCCAGAGAAGAGATAGAAGCGAACCCAGATAATTTTGTTTGGTATGATGAAGTTGGGTGTATTTAACCAATTTTAGAATAAGCTACATCAAACGCGTAACTCATTGTATGTTTTTCAATATTTAATTCAATTGGGTAAGATTTTAAATATCTAGAACCAAGACTTGTTTTATAAGCAATATCTAATCTTAAGTTTAAGATTGGTTTGTTTATAAAATCGAGCTGATCTTTACTTATTAATAAGGTTTCATTTGTTTCTTTATTTGTATCCAACAAGATATGTGAATTAATAAATCTGTCTATATCCCCAGAAATATTTATAGTAATTGTGGAAATTTTCTGACCAGAATTTTTAATTTTTATGCTTAACTCTCTGCCTATAGTATTGGGAATAGCCACAGCTCGTTTTAATTTTTCATCATATTGAATCTGTGATGCAGGTGATGCTCTAAGTATTAGATCGAATATGGGCTGGGCTGCATGTTCTCGTTCTTTTAGTTCTGCTTCTTGGAGAGCAATTAATCTATTCTGCTGTTTAAGTTGTTCTGAGAGATGATCGTTACTTTTCCTCAATGCTTCTCCTTGCTGTAAGTAACCTAAATATAAAAATAAGAAAGCAAGAGGAGCAAAAACACCTGCTAAAAAATCCCCTAACTCATTCGAATTAAGAAGACGATTGTCACCCGGTGCATGAACAGCCTTAAAAGTATAATAACTAATGATGGAACCATAAATCAGCAATAATATTAATATCCCCCAAAATGTCCATTTTTTATAAAAAGGCTTTGACAATGACGTTAGAATTTTTTCTTGCATTAAACTTCTTCTTAAAAAATATTAACTTAAAATGTTTTACTCTTAGGGTTTATATAAAGTGCAAACGAAGACCCTCCAGTGTCTCTAAAAACCCTTAAACGATAAGTTTGAGTATGTGGTTCATCAACTTCATCTAAATATGAAAAAGAAATATCAGAAACATAGTTTCCTTCTTCATTTAAATATTCCTTACTAAAACCATTCGAATATGGAGCATGATAAAGTACGGAAAAACTCTCACCTTTTTCTAAAATAGGTATGGTTTTAACAGTTCCTGAAGTATTGCCATGAGAAATAATTATTTTTAGTTCTCTTGCTACTGCTCTGGAATTGTAAGCTTCAATTCTAACTCTAAACGAATTATAAATTGAATCATCATAGACGTCCCCAGTAACTCCTTCTGGTTTTATACGTTCCCCTGAATATTTAGTAATATGAAAAAAAGGTTGTCTCTGGACTACTTCTTTTTTACTTTGTTCATTTGCATTGCTCGTCAAAAAGGCAACTTCTTCTTTTGTTGTTTCTACCAATAGTTTTTGTTGTTCAACACTATTTTCTAACTCTTCACATTGTTTCTTTAATGCCTGATTACTAATTTTTAGTTCATCCCCTTGTATTCTCAATGCTTTAGTATTTTGTGCATATCCTAAAATTAAAAGAATAAAACCTAAAGGAGCAAAAACGCCTGCAAGAAAATCTCCAAGACTGTTAGGTTCTAATGCCTTTATTTCTTTTAAGCTAATATCAAAAAAAATACATATCCCAATAAAATAGATAATACTTATTAAAATAAATAAAAAATATTGGGATGATGGTTGTTCAAGCTTTTTAGTTTCTTTCATTTTTGCCCCTATCAAGTTGGAACTATTTCCACTTATTTTTAAGTGTTAATACTTTAATAATAAAAACACGGGGTGACTAGACTTGCTGTAACAAGAATAGCCCCTCTCGACAATTAGCCTGTCAAAAGCAAAGCCCCGTTGCCATGTACATAGCAACGTTAGGTTAACAAAATTTCTAACGCTTTGAATTAGGTGATTGTATGAAAACTAGCCCGATTGTTCCGTGGCTTGGCGGCAAACGTCGACTTGTGTCGCAACTTATTAAAAAATTACCAGAACATCAATGTTATGTAGAACTTTTCGCAGGCGGTGCTGCCCTGTTTTTTATGCGTGAAGAAAGTTCAAAAGTTGAAGTGATCAATGATATTAATGGTGATCTCGTCAATTTATATCGTGTCGTTCAAAATCATTTAGAAGAATTTATTCGGCAATTTAAATGGGCGCTTGTTAGTCGACAAATGTTTGAGTGGCTCAAAAATGCAAGTACCGATTTGATGACAGATATTCAACGCGCAGCCCGTTTCTATTACTTGCAACAGTTAGCTTTTGGAGCTAAGACTTCAGGTCAAAGTTTTGGAACCGCAACAACATCCAGACCAATTAATCTTTTAAGAATTGAAGAGCAACTTAGTGAGGCTCACTTACGCCTATCAGCTGTTACTGTTGAGCATCTAGCTTGGGATAAATGCTTGGTCAAATATGATCGACCACATACGTTCTTCTATGCAGATCCCCCCTATTGGCAGCTTTCTGGGTACGGGGTGGATTTTGGAATTGAGCAGTATGAAAAATTGGCTGAACTCATGACTAGTTGTCAGGGGAAAATCATGCTTTCAATTAATGATCACCCTGATATCCGAGCAATTTATAAAGAGTTCAATATTGATGAGACTAAGATTTCTTATACTGTTGGTCGTAAAACACAAAGCCGTGGAGAAAAGAAGGAACTTATTATCACTAACTATTAGGAAGTCTTTCCAATCAAAATATAGTTGTAAGTAAATCATATTAGGCACAATCTCGTATTGTGCTTAATTTTTGATATGGCAAAAAAACCTAAAAATCCTAAAGAATCACGTCAAGCCTTAGAAACTAATCAAACAGCTGAAATTGCTTGGCTTACTAATGAATGGCAGGAACATCCTGTTGTTGGGCTTACCCCTATCAAATTACACCGTCTTTTGGTTGAAGCTGAACAAGGGAATTTGCAAGCACAAGCTGATTTATTCGGTGACATTATCGAACGTGATGGACATATCTTTTCAGAGATGGATAAGCGAATTAAAGGTGTTAATAGTTTATCTTGGGGTGTACGTGCACCGAAAAATGCTAATGACTCTGAGCGTAAAATTGCTGAAGAAGTGAGAGAGTGGATTGATGAAATTGAAAATTTTGAGATGTTTCTTCAAGATGCAATGGATGCAGTAGGTCATGGGTATAGTTGTCAGGAAATAGAATGGCATCGGTTGGGAAGTATTTGGCTTCCAAAGAGTTTTGGGTATGTATTACCCCGTAACTTTATGACTCCATCTGAGCAACCTAATGAACTTAAATTAAATGATGGTTCTATTAATGGCTTGGATTTTTGGGATTTTGGTTGGTTTATTCACCGTCACAAAGCAAAATCTGGCTATATAGCTAAATCAGGTTTGCTAAGGGTTCTAAGCTGGCCCTTTTTGTTTAAGAACTATGGTATTAGGGATGTCATGGAGTTCTTAGAAACTTACGGTTTACCAAATAAAATTGGGCAATATCCACCGGGTGCTACAACTGAAGAAAAAAACACTTTGCTCCGTGCTGTAATGATGTTGGGTCGAAATGCTGGTGGCATCATTCCGAATGGTATGTCTATTGACTTTAAACAAGCCACGAATGGTGATACTAAAAATCATTTCGACTTGGTTGACTGGTGTGAAAAAACCGAATCAAAAATTATTGTTGGTGGAACTTTATTAAGTCAAGCTGATGGTAAAACGAGTACAAATGCTCAAAGCAAAACACATGAAGTTCAATTTGAAGCTATTATTAAATCTGACTCTTTGCAAGTTGCCCGTTCTATTAATGATTGCTTAGTCAGTTATTTAATGCGTTTGAATTACCCAAATATCACACCAGACCGTTATCCAAAATTTTATTTTGATACTACTGATACAGAAGATTTAGAAACTTTTAGTAAGTCTTTACCTAACCTCGTAAATATTGGAATGAAAATACCTGTTTCATGGGCACATGAGAAACTAGGTATTCCTGAACCCGAAGATAATAAAACACCAGTTTTACAAAGTGCGCAAACAGCACCTAACCTTGCTGCTAATACTTATCAACCTCAGCTTTTAAATCAATATTTAGCTGCAAATCAATCTCAAATACCTGTTGAGGATCAGGCTCTTCAACTTTTATTAAATGATCAAACCAAACAAAGTCAAAAGATTGCTGAGAATTGGCTAGAGTCACTCTTGCAGAAAATTCATAGCTCCAAGAGTGAAGATGAACTTTTACAATTGCTGTCAGATTTATATCCAAACGATGACGAACCAGCTCTGCAAGACAAACTTACTAAATTAATTTTTGCCTCTGAAATGCTAGGACGACTTAGTGTTGAGGCGGAGCAAGATTAATGCCTACACCACAGCAACGAGAGCTTAACGCTCTATTTAAATTACCTCCACAAGATGCTGTAGATTATTTAAAGAAAAAGGGTTTTAAAATCGGTTGGGATTGGCATGAAACCTTAGATAATGCGCACAGTCGAGCATTTACTGTCGCAAAGGTTGCTCGAATAGATATTCTACAAGATATTAGAAAGTCACTTATAACCGCGTTAGAAAGCGGTCAGAGCTTCGAAAAGTGGAAAGCTGATATAACGCCAGTCTTACAAGAAAAAGGCTGGTGGGGGCGAAAAACTATTATTAATCCTGAGGGTAAAGAACAAGAAGTTCAACTTGGTAGCCCTCGCCGCTTACGCACCATTTATGACACTAATATGCAAAGTGCTTTCTCGGCTGGTCGTTATAAGGCCATGTTGCTTGGAGCAGAAGCACGCCCTTACTGGGAATGGCGTCATGTATCTATTACAAATCCACGTAAGCAGCATGTAGCATTAAATGGAAAAATCTTTAAATATGATGATCCATTTTGGGGTGTGGCGTTTCCCCCATCCGAGTGGGGGTGTAAATGCCGGGTGATTGCTAGATCGGCCCGTGAAGTCGGTGAAAAAGAGATTCTCTCCGGAGAAGGTTTCTCAACCGAAATAAACGATAAAATTGGTGTTGATCGAAATACGGGAGCTGATGTCTTTGCAAAACGTACTCGGTTTAAAATCCCTACAAAAGATGGAACATTAACTTTTGCACCAGCTGCGGGATTTAACGGGTCACCAGCTACAAGTCATTTAATTGATAAAGTTCTTACAGATCGTGCGACCAAAGCATTTGGTGATACCTCTGGTCTTAAACAAGTTGAACAAATTCTAACTACCCCAACCCGGATGAAAGCTCATGAAGCTTTTGTGAACAATGCTCAAAGCTTTGGTAGAACTCAATATCAAACGAGCACTGTCGGAGTAATGAAGGTTCCCGATTTAGATTTTCTTAAAAGCAAAGATGTGAAAATTGATAGTCCAATTATGGTTATTAGTGATCACTTATTGCTAGGTAAGAAAGCTAAACGCCATGCTGATGCTGGCAATGCCCCTACTCTTCAAGAATGGCTTGCGTTACCCAAATTAATGCTTGAGGTAGAACGTGTGCTTTGGGATGTAAAAAATGAAAGTGTTTTATTTATCTTGCCCACACTTACAGAAGGTTCAGAAATTTTAAAGTTATCTGTACGTTCAAAAGATGGAGTTATGGAAATTGTCAGTATTTTTAAGATCAATCCACAAGCTTTAGAAGATGGATTGAAAGCAAAACAATACGAATCTATTCGATGAATGGGTGGCGGATGACTTGCACATCATAATACTGAATAACATATGCGTTAAACCGTAACCTTTCTATTAGGAAACTACCACCCATAAAACGAGTATAAATCATGAGCAATATATTCATCAATGATAATGCGATGGTTCAGAGGTTACGGACTGTTGCTGAAAAGTTAGCACGACCTGAAGAACTTGGGCATTCAATTGCTAATAGTTTTTTAACTATTGTAGAAGATAATTTTGATTCTGAAGGACGGCCTTCTTGGGCAGGTTTAAGTCCTTTAACAATGGCTAGACGAAAGCCGGGTAAAATATTATTTCAATCTGGTCAACTCCGACGCAGTATCGTGACCCAAGTAAAACCAGATAGCATTACAATTGGCAGTAATGATCCTAAAGCCCCTACCCATCATTATGGTGTAAAACAAGGTGCTTATGGGAAAAGCTCTCGAGGCGGACCTATTCCTTGGGGCGATATTCCTGCTCGTCCAGTCCTACCTATGGGTGAAAATAATATTCTTCAGCCAGAAGCTGAATCAGCAATTTTTGATGATGTAGACTATTTTTATAAGAAGATATTCGACTAAGCACAATGAACTATCGTTAGACAAGCGTTAGACCTTTATAAATTTAATAAAGAACCATACACATGATGAATGAGTCCATATCATAAGAACTATGGCTTAAATCACCTTACAACAAGAATTAGAGTTTTGGAATTTTAGGAAGCTTTTCCAATCTTTTTTTTATGCAGGTAAAACTAACCTATCTGCATGAAAAAGACTTTATTAATAGCCGCGTGCTCATTCGCTCTCGATGCGACATCTACTTACCTTGTCTTGATTCCGGAAGGCATCTTTCGTGGTGTTGATGGTCGCCCGCATGATGCCCCTCACTGGGAACTTACTCCAGAACGAGGGCAACAAATTGCAGCTTTGTTAAATCAACGATCTATTGATTTAGTTGTGGACTATGAGCACGCGACTTTAAAAATTCAAGAGTCTGGTGAACCTGCACCAGCAGCTGGTTGGTTAAAGCCTTCTGGTTTCCAATATATAGAAGGAGTCGGTTTATGTAGTGCTAAATTTGAATGGACAAATAAAGCATCTAGTTTCATTGAAGCCAAAGAATATAAATATATTTCACCTGTTCTTTTCTACAACAAAGCTGGCGAGGTCTTAGGCCTTCACAGCGTCGCTTTAACAAATACTCCGAATTTAGACCAATTACCCGAAGCACGACTTGCTGCTGCGGCTCAGGACTTTTTGTCTCAACAATCCGATGAGGACTCAACAATGAAAGAGTTTTTAGAACTCATGCGTAAACGTCTGGGGCTACCAGAAACAGCTACTGAAGAAGAGTTATTGACCGCTGCAAATAGTGCATTTGCACAAATTGACAGTACATATGGAACAACTTTAGTGGCTGGTCAACCATTCACTGATGCATTTGGAAAAGCTATTGAGGCAAAAGCTGCTGCGAATAGCCAAACCCCAGATCCTGCTAAGTATGTACCAATTGAAATGTATAACGAAGCCAAAGCCCAAGTTGCCTCTGTTGCATCTCTTGGTCAGGAAAAAGACATCAAGGATTTGATCACGGCTGCTTGTAGCGATGGTCGCTTAACTGGTAAGGCCGCAGTGGAATGGGCAAATAATTTTGCTAAACGGGATTTTGAAGGATTTAAAGCTCACCTAGAAGGTATTCCTAAAATTGCTGCTTTATCTCAGAAACAGACAACAACTGTTGATTTGACTGCGGCAAATCAACAACAAAACCAGCAACCAGCTGATTCCCTTGAACAACAAATTGCAGCTCAATTAGGTATGTAAGGGCTTTAGGAGAAAAACAATGACCGCAACTCAAAATGCAATTGTGACAGAGTTCCGTGATGGAGAGTTAATCCCAATTCCATTGAAGTCCGGAGCCATCGTTTTACAGGGCACATTTGCTCTTGTTGACGCAACAGGTTTTGCAATTAGTTCATCAACAGCTGTAGCAAGTACACAAAAATGCTTGGGTGTTTGGGATGACAGCGCGGATAACACTGGTGGTGCAGATGCTGATCGAGTGGCATGTGTACGTCGCAATAAGCAGTTTTTATTTGCAAACCTCTCTACAGATGCACTTACCCAAGCTGACCTAGGTGCGACTGTCTACGTTGCTGATAATCAAACTGTTGCCAAGTCGAGCAATACCAATGCACGTCCTGTAGCAGGAAAATTTATGGGTTTTGATGCCCAATACCCTGAATACGTTTGGGTGGAGATTCAATAATGATTTTTAACGAACAAAATGCTCAACGTGTGATTGACACGATTACAACCAATCTGAAAAAGATTTTCGATAAAGGATTTGAAGCAGCTGAAAGTACATGGGAACAAGTTGCTATGAATGTACCAAGTACAGGTGCTTCAAATACTTATGCTTGGATCGAAAACTTCCCAAAAATGCGCAAATGGATTGGCGATAAAGTCGTCAAACAGCTTAAAGGCCATGCTTATACACTTGTGAATGATGATTTTGAAGCAACCGTCGAAATTGATCGTAATCACATTGAAGATGATCTTTTAGGTATCTATAAGCCCCAAGCTGAAATGGCTGGTGAATCTTCAAAACAGTGGCCTGATGAAATGGTTTATACCGTATTGACCAGTGGTTTTGAAGAAAAGTGCTATGACGGTAAACCTTTTTATGCAACCAATCATCAAGTCGGTGAAGGTAAAACTGCCAAGGTTGTCTCTAATAAGCTTGATGTTCCTCTTAAAGCAGATACTTTAGCCAATGCTCAAGCCTCTTATGGCAAAGCACGTACCATGCTGAAAAGTGTACGTGATGAAGAAGGTCGTCCTTTAAATCTTAAACCCACATTACTTATTGTGCCGCCTGCGCTTGAAGATACTGCTAACGCACTTATGACCAATGATCGCTTCGAAGATGGTAAGCCCAATCCTTACAAAAATACTGCCAAAGTACTGGTCGTCGGTTGGTTAAAAACTGATACCGAATGGCATCTACAAGATGCCAGCAAGCCAATTAAAGCAATCATTTTTCAGCCTCGCAAAATGCCTGTTTTTGTGAAACAAACTGATAGCTCTAGTGATTCAGTATTTATGCGTAAGAAGTTTAAGTTTGGTTCTGAAGCACGTGGTGCGGCAGGATATGGCCTCTGGCAAATGGCAGTTGGCTCAACAGGTACTGGAGCTTAACCATGTATGCAACGGCAGATGCGATGATCAAAAAATTCGGTGAGAATGAGTTAATTCAACTCACTGATAATGAAGAATCTGAATATTCAGATGCTATTAATTACGATAAGTTGAATGCAGCACTGCAAGAAGCGAATTCTGAAATTGATGGCTACCTTATTGGTCGTTATAAGCTGCCGTTGCAACCTGTTCCCCCGTTTTTAGAAAGTATTGCTTGTCACATTGCACGTTACCACGCTTGTACAGGTGCAATGTCTGATAATGATCCAATTAAAACTCGCTATGACAATGCTATTAAAACTTTGAAAGAAATCGCTAAAGGTATTGTTAGCTTGGGCAATGCTCCTGCTGGAGATGCTGAGCCTGTAAAAACCTCCTCAAATAATGTGCAGTTTCAAGTTGGCCGTAATGATTTTGGAGGGAAAGGCTGGTGATTAATTTAAGTATTGTCGAGCAAGCCATCAAAGATTTGATGGCAAATCAAATAACCAATAAATCTTGGCCGTGGATCCGCGAAATCAAGACTTATGGAGGTGAATTTGATGAAGATCTTACAACCGTAATTAGGAGTTTTCCTGCAATCTGGATTGTTTTTGATGGTTCAGGTTCTCCTAAAAAACATAGTCATAACAAGATTGATTATCCAGTGAAATTTGCTGTGTTAGTAGGTGCACGGTCTGTACGCAATGAAGAGTCGCGCCGCCAAGGTGCTGGGAACAGCATTGGCACATATGAAATGTTAGACCACGTTCAACACTTATTGATTGGTAATGACCTTTCAGCAGTTGGTGTAACAGGACTGGCACCACTTGAGTTAGGACGGACTAAACCAATTTTTAATACAGCAACACGTGGGCAATCAATCAGTGTGCTCGCTCAAGAATTTACTACCCAATACACAATTATTGCTTCAGATCGTGACCGAGAAGAAGCTGAAGTCGGTGAAATTCACCGAGTCAATGTCGATTACTACTTCCAACCTAGCGATGAAGTCAAAGACGAAGCTGATTTGGTTGAACTGAAGGAAAATTAATTATGTCTATTCAAGCTGGTATTAAAACACCGGGTGTTTATACAGACGTCAATATCAATACTTTGCGTACAGGTCTACCTGCAAATATTCATAAAGTTCTATTTGTGACTTTAGATGTTTTGTCAGAGCAGTTCATACCAGTAGATATTTATGACAAATCTGACGCAGATAAAAAATTCGGAGCTAACTCTCAAGCTGGACGCATGATTACAGCAGCCGTCAAAACCAATCGTCTGGTTAATGCTCAAGCTGTAGCCCTTGCATTGGAAAATGTCCAGACACAAGCGGCTTTACATACCGAATCAGGTGACCCAGTGTTAGCTGAAGACGGTGCTTTGATTGAACCATAAGGAGTAATGTATGGCTCAACAAATCGTAATTGAAGTACCTGGTACTAAGATCAGTGAACTGGAAAGAACTTCTAGCGTCTCACGTGGTGATGTTGCTCCAGTAGTCCAAGGTGAAGAAACAAAACAAGCTGATATTGGACAAATTTCTGATTTTGTTATATCTGAACTTGGTTCTGCTGCATTAAAGAGTGAAACAGATTTTGCTACACCAGCTGCTGTTATTGCTGTAAACGCTGCAAGCCAGCAACGTGATGATGCAATTAACGAGCGTGTTGATACCGTAGAATTTTCCGTTACGACTATCGCAAACGGGGCTGATGCTTCTTTCAATACTTATGCTGAAATGATTGCCTATACTCCAAGTAAGTCAAATGTGTCAGTACGTGTGAATGCTGATCCAGATGCGACAAAAAACGGTACATATACGTGGAATGGTACGCAATACAATAAGGGATTCGACATTGTTCAGTACCTTCTAAATATTGTTAATGCCTTGGCAACGGTTAAGCCTCAGCATTTAGCCAATGCAACAGACTTTAATTTAATTGTTAACGCTGGCAATTACTTTATTTCGTCTCAGACTGATGCACAAACGATGTTGAATTTACCAGCGGCTTATCAGCTTTCAGGTTCATTAATTAATGTTCCTATGTCAGATATGGTACAAAACGGTGTCTTGCGCTATGGATATCAGATTTATAGAACTGGTCTAGGTACAGCAATTGAGCGCTATTGTGTAAGTTACGTTTGGCGTGATTGGTCTGTTGTTGCTGATAAAAAAAGCATGACAGATTTACAAGGGCTTGCTCTGACTACATCAAGCCTTGAAGGACGTCATTATTACAAGCAAGTTCTTCAATATTTAGGAAAACATTTTGTTGAATATCTTCCACTCGGTGGGACTCGTTTTCCACTCTATATAGATAAGAATCTTGGAACTATTCTTGAAGTAGATGTAATTACTGGAGAAATTATCGGTAACTTTTCATCAAATACTTCAACTCAAAAAGTTAAATCAATTGGTAGCGAGCTGCCAGAGCATTTAATTGTTGCACCTTATAAAGTTGACCACTTCTTGTTCTACGGTCAGTCATTATCAGTTGGTGCTACTGCAACAACTATCCTCTCAAGTACTCAACCTTTGCATAACCTGACATTTGACACGGGTACACGTATGCAAGGTCTTGTTGCTACTGCAACAAAAAAGTTAATTGAAGAATATTTTGCTGGTCAAACTGCTCCAGATGGCGGAAATAACCGTGGTGAAACGGTTTGTTCTGGAGCTGCCAATATGACGGCTTTACTTGCCTATCAGGAAAACTCTATTGATCCAGAGGAATTTCCTATATTTGCAAGTACAGCAGGTAAAGGTGGGACAGCAATTGCAAATCTAAAGAAAGGTACTCAATGGTATAACGATGTCTTTTTGCTTCACTTAAATAAAGCTAAAGAGCTTATCGGCAATGACTACGGTGTAAGTTGTATAGGTTGGTTGCAAGGTGAACAGGATGCAGCTTATACGACTTCTTACGAAAGTTATTTGAGCCAGCTTCTTCAGCTTCGTCAGGATATGGAAGCAGATGTACAACTTATTTCAGGCAAAAATCAGCCTGTCCATTTACTAACTTACCAGATGAGCTACCGAGCGCTGGGTTCACGGGATGTCATCACCAGAGCATTATATGATGCAACAAATCTTGATGAAAAAATTCATCTAGTTACACCAACTTATCTGTTTCCACACAATCCAAATCCTTCGGATCAAGTTCACCTGACCTCTATGGGTTATAAATGGATAGCAGCCTATTTTGGTCGTGCTCGTAAAGAACTTATTTGGGATAAGATTTTTCCACGTTCGCTCAAAGTTTTGTCAGCTACTTATTCGGGTAAAAAAATTACCATCAAGTTCAAAGTGCCAACACGACCACTTGTTCTTGATACAGCTAATTTGGCTATGACCACTGATTATGGTTTCAGAGTTACAGATGGTGTGAACACACTGGCAATCGACACGATTAATGCATATGACGATACCGTAGTTATTAATCTACTTAATGCACCTGCCTCTGATGTGTATGTGCGTTATGCCTATGATTATTTGGGAACTGGACTCACGATTTACAACGGTGCATCAGGAAATTTACGTGATAGCACTAACGAAACAGTTGTGATTGCTGGGGAAACTAAGCCGATGTTCTATGTGGCCCCACATTTTGAGCTAAAGGCTATCAAGGAGGCTATCTAATGTTAATACAAGTTCTTCCTGTAGCTGTAGCAAATACAATGCGTCAGCTTGATGCTGTAGATGTTGAACGGTATGACTCAGTAGTAAACAGCTTGTTTGCTCGTTGGGACTTCCGTTCAAACACTGTGCCATCCGCTGGAGGTTTCACAGTACTAAATGCGCAAAACAAACCGTATAAAAAGCTTATTCCTATTGATGGTAACTATTTAACTTATCAGGCTGATGGATTGCTTGTACAGGGCTATGCATCTCGTGGGGTTAGAAGTCCTTTATTTAACCGTGATTTGCCTCATGGTTACACATTGTGCTGCTTAGCTACTCTTGTGGGTATACGAGACAATAAGATTTTAATGGTCATGGGTGATCAATCAGACTCAGAAGCGTCAATAAGTCGTACTGGTGCTTCAATTTTCATTTCTGGAGCAACTGATAACAACGTCTTTGTAGGTATTGGAGGTGCGTCATCTAGCGCTACTTTCTATCCAGTACAGTTAAATGTGCCGATATTTTTTTGCTTAACCGTTGAAAATCTACCAAACGCTGTCAATGTGCGTGGCTATATAAAAGCAACTAGCCTTGATCATCAAATTCCAATGTCTGCACCTCGGTCACTAAATGATAACCCTCGCTCTCAGATCGGACTTGGTAGCGTTGACTACTTATCAACAAGTACGTCTCAAAATCTGAAATATTCAGAATTTTCAATTTTCACCAAACAATTAACTGCTGAAGAAGTTGAAGCCGAATATCAAGCAGTCAAAGTACGTCACTCTTTATAATAGGTAATATTCACTATGACTCTTCAAAATACACTCGATACCATCGCCCCTTTAGGTCACACCATCATTGCTGTATCAACTCCTCCAGCAGCTGGAGCTGATACGACTGCATGGATTGATCACTTAACCTCTGTCAGTGACTCAATTGAACAACGCCCAGCAATTCTAGTTGTACCTTTTTCTGATATTGAAGCGGCTGAAGCTTTTGCGGATCAAGTTCCTGTTAAATCAACTTACCGTGTAATCTGCCCTTGCTATCATGGTGCCACAGGACAAGAACCAGAAATTGCAGCAGCAATCGCAGCTGCAATAGCTGATTCAAATGACCCTGCTGTGCCTTTTAATGGTGTAAATCTCGGTGGCGTTACTGCTGTATCCGATGAATTTAAACTTACATTTGAACGCATGGAACGCGCTATGAATAAAGGCGTTTGTATAATTGCAACTGGAGCAGATGGTAAGCCAGAAATACTACGCGCGATCTCAACTTATCGGATTAATCCAGATTCAGGTTTAGCTGATGATCTTATGTTAGATATCAATGGTGTGCTGACTATTGATTATGTGCGTAAAGTTATACGCGAAGACTTAATGAAGGAAAGACGTCGTAAAAATACAGCCGCACAACGTCGTAATATCAAATCAATTATTTTGACTCGTGCCCTTCAGCTTGATAAAGCTGAAATCTTACAAAACGTTCGAGAAACAGCAGATCAGATCACTGTAACTGAAGATACGACTGACCGTTATCGTGTCAATGTAAAGGTTCCAGCTGATTGGGTACGTGGTATGCATGTAATAGCGACCACTCTAGACGTTTATTAATACACTCTTTTTGAATAAAGGCCGCATTTGCGGTCTTTTTTATTTTTGGAAATGCTTCCACCTGACTGGCTCAGATAGTGGCATGACAATATCCTCATCTTATATAGAGAGATTAAAAACATGGCTGAAGAGTCTGTTGGATATGTAATTTTGAGTGTTGATGGACAAGAATTTGATTGTGCATCATTCAACCCAACTAAGAATTCAGGAAAGCGCCCTGTCCCTACAATGAACCGAACTGGTGAAGTTAAACATACAGCAAAAGGTATTAAAACTTATGCTGTATCAATTGCAGTAGTTATCCCAGACGGTAAAGACCCAATTGATTGGCTCAGTATTGAAAATGGTCGTCTGAGTTCGGAGTCTGAAACAGGTAATTTTCGTGAAACCTATATTGACGTCAATATCCAAACAATGGGTGACACATATGACGTAAATGGTGAGGTTCGTCGGAACCTTGAAGGCTTTGCTTTAAGTTATATCAATGAAAGTATGTAAAGGGTAAAAAATGAAACAAATTCAAATTGAAGGAACTTTGCCTGTTTGCATTAAAAAAATGGTTGGTCAAACAGAAGTAAAACTTCGTAATGTTGTTATGCGTCAAGTAACATCGATTGAATATCTACAAGCTCAAGCTTTAATTGAACCCGGGCAATTTATTTCTATTGCAGATTTAGCTTCTATGACTAAGCTTGTCGACGAAGCAGGTAATGAACATGAAATTACTTACGACATGTTAGGTCATTCTTCTTCAGCTAATTTAAAGTATTTAGAAGATAAACGCATTGAATTAATTGCAAAGGAAGCAGCCGCGAGTTCATCCGAAGAGCAAGAATCATCAGAAATTTAATGCTTCTGGGTGTGCCTTATGATCAAGCGGTCATAATGCCGCTTGATGTAGCTTTAGCATTACTCAATGATGAGCGGCTAGATAATACTCATCAAACAAAACAAACCAAATCTAACGCCCCTTCCGATAAATCTAACGTGCATTTAAATAAGGCTGATGGTACTACGTTTGTTGCTAAAGGTCGCAAAAACTCTAAATCTAAGGATTAAGCTATGAGCGGAAACAATACTACTGTTTCATTAACGCTTCAGATCAGAGGTCAACAAGCTACCCAAGAGATGAAGCGTTTCACTGATCAGCAAATTCAAGCTAACAGAACGATCAATACGCAATGGACTCAGATTGGCTCCGCTCAAGCTAAATTCGTTAATACTGCAAGAGCTGGTACTAGGGAAACCATTAACACGGCTCGAGCTGGTGAACAATTATTACGTACAAACCGTATGCTTGAAGGGGTTTTACGTCAACAATCAATACAGACTAAGATACAAAGCCAATCACTAAAACAACAAGTTGCTTCTGCTCAACAGCTCACAAACTGGATGAGGCAAGTTGAGCAGTCAAGCAAACGAACTCATCAGTCCACTCAGCAAACCATGTCTCTTTGGCAAAAAAGCACAGCTATCGGTGGGGCTGCTATGGCTGGTGGTATGCTCCTTTCCAGTACTTTACAGAAGCCACGAAATTATGATCAACAATTAACTTACATTGCCGCAACTGCCACTGGCGGGCAAGGTCTGTCACCTGAAGCACGTCTTGCCGCGCGGGGTCAATTAAACGAATATATCAAGTCAGCAGTTCGTAGTGGTGGCGGTACACGAGAAGATGCTGCAGAAGCTGCGAATGCACTGATTGCTTCCGGTAAATATGAGCTGAATAATGTTTCTCCAGCGTTAAATGCTGCGGTTAAAACAGCGTTTGCTACAGGTGCAGCTGCTACAGATGCTGCTGCTCTAACTACACGTATGCAGGACTTTGGTATCACAGATTTACAACGTGGTCATGATATAGCAGTACGTGGTGGGCAGCTTGGTAGTTTTGAGTATAAAGACCAAGCTAAATGGCTAGCACAACAGATGGCAGCCGCACGTGCTGTTGGCTATAGCGGAGAAAAAGGCCTTGTTGAACTTGTGGCAATGAATCAGGTGGCAATGAAAACAGCCGGTACTGCTGATGAGGCTGGCAACAATGTAGTTAACCTACTTGCAAAGTTATCAAGCCGTGAATTTAGTAAATCTATTGGAGATGCTGTTGTCCCAAGTGCGGGAGATCCAACAAAATCCGATGGTAAGAAAAAGCCGAAACAAGTCTTTGATTGGAATAGTTACTCTATTCAACAGCGTGAGCAAGGTGTATATGGAGTCGAAGCATTTGTAAAATTGCTTGAGCGTCAATTAGCAAGTAACTCTCAGTATCAAAAATTACAGGCTCAAGCAAAATCCTCAAACTCAGCAACACGTAATGCAGCTCTGCAAGACATGAGTAATATTGCGATGGGTTCAGAAATTGGTGAGATTATTGCTGACAGACAGGCCCTAATGGCTGCTTTAAGTGTTGTTTATAATAAAGACACTTTAAATAATTTAAGACAACAATTACCGAATGCATCTGGCACAGTTGCTGCTGATTATTCAATGGTTAGCCAGACTGAATGGGCTAAAGATCAGGCATTAAATCAAGAGAAATTATTCGCTCAATCTAAAGCATATGATGCTGTTTCTGAGTCACTTGGCAATGCAAAAGAAAAAGTATCAGAATGGGCATCTGGAAATGAAGCATTAGCAGCAAGTGCCTATACTGCTTCTGTAGCACTTAGTGCACTTGCTTTAGGCGCTGGAGCCGCAACAATATTAGGAGGTAAAGGGGGTGTTGCTGGGAAAGCTGGCACAGCTATGGCATCACGAGCAATCCCCTATCTTCAAAAAGCTGCTGTTCCACTCACTGTCGCAGCTGGAGCTTATAATCTATATGACACTGCAACAGATGAAACATTAACTAAAGCTCAAAAGCAAACACAATCATCCGCAATTGTTGGCGGAACTGGTGGTGCGGTGGCTGGAGGGTATGCAGGTGCAGCAATCGGTTCTGCTATCTTCCCCGGTGTTGGTACCGCAGTAGGTGGAATTATTGGTGGTGGCCTCGGATATCTACTAGGTGAAAAAGGTGGGCAAGAGCTAGGAGAATACTTTTCAGAACAGACAAGCATTTCTGGTGAACAAAAATCTTTAATGGAACAACATACCCAACAAAATGAACGGATAATTCAAGGTTTACAAGACGTTAAAAATGCAGTAGCTAATAATAAGCCAGCCTTTGGTGGAGGGTCTTTACTTGATATGATTTCAAATAATGCTGCCACTGAACAAAAACGGCATGGTGCTCCAAATGTGCCATTTTATTTGCAAAGACACTAATTTTTGTTAATTTGCCTTTTAAATTATTCCATTGAGATATATATGAAAAAGTTTGTTGTGATAATTACTCTAAGCTTAATGACTTTGACTGGTTGTACGAAAAAAAACGATGTTGAGAACACTCAAGCTATTAGTGAACCTCAAGTAGCAGATACGACTTCAAACTTGAATAATGATGAACGTCGAAAATTGGCTTTATTACTTACTATGACACTAAGCCAAATGGGTAAATTAAGCGAAGCCAAAAAAGTTGAAGAGGAATATAGCAAAATTAAAGATCCAGCTATTGCTGACAAATTTTTAATTGAAAAATACAGTACAGCCAAAAGTGAATTAGAACAATTAGCTTTAACTGGTGATTATCAGGCTCAAAGGAATATTGCTTATTCTTATGCGGCTGATCCTGAAAAGTTTGGTCGAAATCATATTCAGGCATGTGGTTGGTATTTGGTAGTTTTAAGCTCTGGCAGCCCTAAAGTTGATGCTGGTGATAAAAGCAATGTAGAAGTTTATTGTAGTCATAAATTTTTGAATGATAGCGAACGCTCACAGGCATTTTCCTTCGGCAAAGAAACTTATGGGAAAATTTATAAAGATACTAAAAAATTTGATAGTTTTTACGGAACCATATAATTGGAACTATTTCCACCTGAATAAAAGTTAATACATAACCAAAATTACCTCACAAGCGTGAGGTTTTTTTATGGGTTGGCAAACAGATTTACAAGATGCAAGTTTCAGAGGTGTGCAATTTGAATGTACATCAACTAGTGATGCTGTAGCTAAAGTACTCGCAATCCATCAAGCCCCCTACTCTAATGATGCTGAAATAGAGGACATGGGCAATGATCCACGTAAAATTTCAATTCAAGCAGTTTATATAGGTTCGGACTATTTAACATGGGTCAATGCTTTAGAAGCGGCGCTTTTAGCAACTGGATCAGGTGAGCTAATTCATCCAGTGTTTGGTGTTCAGCAAGTTAATGTAGCAACTTATACTGTTAACCATGACGCAGAAAATCCTGATTTTTGCAGTATTTCAATCGAGTTTATTAAAGCAAAAGACCAAAAGCGTGAGCTGTTTGTACCTGTTGCTGTACCTGAGAAAATTGCCACCACAACCATTATTGATGCGCCTGCTTCAGCATTAGAAAGTGCCTTAGAAAAACTTAAAATTGCAGACAGCGATAAATTATTTAGTACAGTCAATACGATCCGCAACAGTATCGATCAGGCACGCACCTATTTGGGTGTTGCAAAACAAGCAATTGAAGATGTTTTATCACCTGCCGATTGGATCGTCGGTCTCGTTGATGATGTCACCAAGCTTGTGACCTTTGATACCAATATTTCGGCTTTATCGAAATGGCGTGATGTTGTGCATCGTGTTGAGCGTTTTGAAAACCTTTTTCAAAATGATGATGATTCTCTGGAATTGCAACGAGTATGGCGCTCAACACATGTAGCTAGCCAAGTGGCTATTGCACAGCAAGTTGTGGCAACAACACGTACAGAAATGGCTAACAATCGAGAAATCAGCTTTACACCAGTTGATTTAGCACTTGTACGTAAAAAAACACGTGAAGTACTTCAGCAAGCTATTCGTAAAGAACGTGTCATAAATACTTTTGAAAGCATCACACAAATTCAGGTCTACAAAGACGTTGCTGCTCAGATTCAGGATCAAATCCAAGAACTCATTGAAACACGTCCACCAATCACCAAAACACAAGTACCAGTGCCTTGCACCCTGCATTGGTTAGCACACTATTTATATGGTGATATGCGTCGTGCAGACGAAATCCGTCGTTTAAACCCTGATTTAGTGAACCCTGCGACATTGCAGGTCGGCATGGAGCTAACCATCTATGCAAGATAATCAGGGTAATGAAATTCGCCTAGTGATTGCTGGCCTTGAAGCTAAAGGTTGGGATCAGGTTGAAATTGACAGCCAAATTGATACACCTGCCGAAAATTGGAGCTTTACGCTATTTGAAAAAGGTGGACAAGCACTAAGTCCTGATATTAAAGGCAGTGCCAAGGTTCAAGTTTACTATGCAAATCAGCTTATTTTGACCTCTGTTGCCGACAGAGTTTCTGAAGCTGTAAGCCGTGATGGCTATGGCCTACAGGTTTCTGGCCGTGATCTCGTTGGTCAGTTGATTGATTGTTCTGTGCCTATTTTTAATGGTCGTCAAATTACTCTTGAAGAGTTGGTAGGTCGCTATGTTTTAGGCGGTGACTTGGGTTCACTGTTTCATGATGTCCGCATTCAAAACAATGCTTGGCTGAAGAACAAGGTGTCTGTTGAGCCGGGTGAATCATTGTGGGATTCATTGACCAAGGCAGCTCAAATCACTGGACAACATGTCTGGCTTGATCCAGATGGCACATTGCAAATTGGTGACCCTTTTGCCAATCCATATCATGTGCAAACCCCATTACGCCTGATGCGCCCTTTAAATAACAACAATAACGTTTTAAGTCTTCAATATGACAACGACGTTTCTAATGTCTTTAGTCATATCAAGGTTTTGAGTCAGGACGGGAACGCTTCATCAATTTTGTCTGAAACCACAGCTCAAACTCAGTATGCCTATAACCGCTTGAAAATCGTGACTTTGGGCGACGTAGAAACTGAAGCTGAAGCAAATGCAGCATTAGAGAAAATCAAAAAAGATAATGACCTTGAAGCACACACCCTAACCGCAACAGTATCAGGTTGGATGATCGACGGAAAGCTGTGGTCCACAGGCTGGTACATCAATTTAGAAACCAATGTTTTATCAAGAGCGACAGCCAAATGGGCTGTGTATGGTCGCACGTTTCAACTTGATCGTAAGAATGGCAAAACCACAAAGCTTCTTCTGAAGCGGCAGGGAGATTGGGCAAATCCATTGGTACTGAAGGAGAAAAAATCATGATGAAAGCTGTGGCAGCTCAGATAAATAAAGCAATGAAACAAATCCGACAACCATTGTTCGCCATGGTCGCACGTGGTGGCTCAAAAGTATTGCAATTAAAGGGCTTTGCTGATGAAACCTTGCAAGAAATTGAGCTTTTTCAACAAGTCGGCTTTAACTCACACATTCCTGAAGGTGCACGCGTTGTAGTTATTCCATTGCATGGCAAAACATCACGTTCAATTGTTGTGGCAACGACTGGTGGAGCTGTGGTGGTCAACGTGGATGAAGGTGAAACTGTAGTTTATGACCAGTTCGGGCACAGTCTCTTGCTTAAAGAAGATGGCACGCATATCACTGCTGGTGACCTTTTTGTTGATGACGGTGATTTGCATGTGACGAATGGTCAAGTCTTTGACAAGAAAGGCTCAATGCAGGAAATGCGCGATATTTATAACAAACACAAACACGGTAATACACCGACTCCAACAGAAACAATGTAGGTGAATCATGGCGAATATTGATTTAAAAACGAAAGATTATGTGTTGATGAGCCTTGATGCTGCCTTCAGTAAAAATGAGGTACAAGCAATTTGTCAGCGTTTAAATATCCACCGCAGTAAGTACTGGGCAAATCCTAAGATTGGTAGCCGTTTTTATACTTTGAGACGTTCAAAAGATGTAACTCGTACTATTCAAACAGTTAAGCAATATGCTGAAGAAGCCTTAGAAGGCTTGGTGCCGAATCGGTTTGCTTCAATTTTGGTAAATGCTTTTCAGACTGTTAAAAGTCAGGTGGACCTAAATATTGAAGTTACGCAGCTGTCTGGCCAGAAACAAACAATCCTTTATTTTGTTAAGGTTGGAGGCTAAACCATGGCATATCCAATCAAGACATTTGACCAATTACGCGCTGACATTATTCAGGAAGTCGAAAATTTAACTGGATTAATACTAGATGATGAGGATGATGCCGCCATTCGTGCAGATGGTGAAGCTGCTGTAGTTGAGGGCCTTTATCATCATCAAAGTTATATTCAAAAACAGCTATTTGTTGCTACAGCCGATGAGCCTTTCCTTTATATACATGCAAAACGCTTGGAATGTCCGCGTAATGGAGGCTCTAAGGCTTCAGGACGAGTCAAAGCGACGTCAAATACAGCGGTTACTATTCCAGCTGGCACAAAAGTCACGGATGGCAAAGGCCATTACTGGCTAACTTTATATAAAGAGACTCTTACAGCAAATAAGCCAAAAGAAATCCAAGTTATTGCTGAGTTTGACGGTGTGAGCTGGAATTTCGATGGTGAGCAGCTGCTTTGGGTTAGTCCGTTGCCGGGTGTAGCTGCACAAGTGGATGTTATTGAAATATCTGCGGGTGTTGATGTTGAAGACGTTGAAGCTTGGCGTCAGCGGATGATGGATAAAGAGGCTTTAGGCCTTATTCGTGATCGTGAAGCTGATCTTCGACGTATTGTGAAAGATGTGCCGGGTGTTGCCGATGTTTTTATTTTTCCTAAACGTCGTGGCCTTGGCTCTTTAGATGTCGCAATCACAGCAGCTGGTAATCCTCCGAACTCCCCAAGTACTGCATTGTTGGCTTTAGTTCAAACGACACTAGATGACTATTCAGGTTTCTGGGGTGATGTAAGAGCCTATGCACCAACAAAAGAATATTTGAATATCACTGCTGTATTTACTGGCTCAGTAAGTGAAACAGAGGTTAAACAAGTCATACGTGATTATGTTGGTTTACTAAAGCCGGGTGAAACTTATGTTGCTTCCACACTAGTGAGCAGAATCAAAGATTTGCAAGGTCTAACAGACATTCAACTTACACCCGGAGTAAATCAAACACCTATTTTGAGTGTATTTACTACTGGTTGGCTCCGGATCGGCACAATCACGGTGAACCCATCATGACCTTTGATCAAACAATAGAGCTTTATGCTTCAGTACTTCGCCAATTACTGCCAGCTGGCGGTTATGACACCTCACCTAAAGGTGTTATCGCAAAAGATATATACGCTCATGCAAAAGTACTTGCACAAGCTGATGTTGATGCAAAACGTATTTTGACTACGTTGGAACGTATTCCTGAAGAATTAATTAGTGAGTATGAAGCTGCTTATGGCCTGCCACTGAAGTGTTCTGTGAATACAACAAAAACTATTGAAGAACGTCTTCAGATTATCAAATGGGTTCAAGAGACAAAGAATGTTTTAAACCGTACCTATCTTGAGCAAGTTTTATCGATGTTTGATGTTGAGTTAATTGATGTTGTGAAATTTACGCCAATGCAATGTACAGAGCCATGCGACTCTCCAGTTAATACAGAGAGCCTTCGCTATAAAGTCAAATTAATTCTAAAAGCCCCAGTGCAAGCTGATATGGCATGCATTATTGAAAACTATCTTCCAGCCTATGTGCGATATGACATTGTTGAGGAACAAGTATGAAACGAATTGATAGTGCAAATGCACGCCCAGACGTGAACGGAGCAGGTAAAGCTGGCTTTCATGACAATTCAGATTTAAGCGGCCAAGATGCTACTTATCTCTCTCCAGATTGGCTTAATGTCATCCAAGAAGAATTAGCAAATCTACTGGAGCTTAGAGGTATTACTTTAGATTCAGAGAAACGTCGCCAACTGTTTGATGCATTGGCGGGTAAAGATGATCTAGATGCTGTACTGGATATTGTCCAATCATTAATTGAAGGTGAGAGAAATGCACGTATTGCAGGCCTTCAAGGGCACTTAAATGCCTTAAATCCACATCCACAATATGTGATGAGAAAGGATTTTAGGTTGCTATACAAGGATTTGACACCTGAAACTACTATACATCCTGTTGTATATATTCAAGACCCTAGCAAATGGATTGTTAAACACACTGTTGAAAATATATCTGTGCACATCATGCCTAATGGTTTTATTGAACAAACTGTTAAGGTTAGAGCTGTAATAGGTGATTACAATGCTCAAGTGTATTTACCTGTGTCAATTTCTCATATTTTGAATGTAGGTACAGTTTATCAAGCTCAAGGCCGATGGGATGAGGGGAATGGAGACTTTGAAGATGATTCGACGATTAGGCTACTTGATATCTATGATGAAATTATTCCTGTAGAGAATGGTGGCGGCCTTCAAGAGCGAAAGACTGTTATTAACTTTAGGTTCGACTATTTGAATGGCGATACTTCACATAATCAGGAAAGGTTTGCATACATTAGAATAACTGGATTTGGTGCTTCAAATACAGATTTAGAGAACTTAAATAGTTATCCATATCCTTACTATAAAAATCAGAGTGATTTAGATGGTCAGGTTGTTTATATCGATCAGAATCTTACTAATGTAAGCCTGTTAGAGCTATTCATTCAAACATACGGTGCTCCAACTGCCACTACACGAGCTATTTTCGTTGTTGCTTCAGGTGTGGTACTTATCGGAGTAACATCAGGCAGTTGGTTGGATGGTTCAAGTCGTCAAATCATTAACCATGGCCAAATCTTCGGTACAGGTGGTTCTGGCGGTTATTATGATGATGATGTAGCAATGGTTGGTGATGGTGGCACAGCTATCATTGCACAGAATGCCAGTAGCTTTATTGATGTACGCAACTATGGTTTGGTTGCAGGCGGTGGCGGTGGCGGTGCTGCTGGCAAGTCTGAATATACAATTGGCGCTCAACAATATTATGGAGTTGCAGGCGGTGGCGGTGGTGTTCCATTGGGCACAGGTGGCAGTAATATCAATCAAACCGCACCTACAGGCAAAACCCTTGTAAATCTTGTTGGAACAGCGGCAACCTTATCAGTTGTGGGCAATGGTGCTGACGGAACAGGTTTAGCAGCTGGTGACGGTGGTAATGTTGGTGAGAATGGTAAAGCTAGTGAATCAACACTTCAAAATGGTATTGTCGGTAAAGCCGGTTTAATTTACCAAGGTAATGTCACAATCACGAATATTGGCGGTGGACAAATGAAAGGTAGAGTGCCGTCAGTCTAGCTAATGTTACATCCAAGAGTACCTGTTAAAATATAGGTACTCATTCCTTCCCCATTAATATTGTCAAATTTATTCTAGTGCAAAATAATTTAGAAAAAGCTTAGTGCAGAATAAAAAATAAATTAGTGCAGAAAAAATCGAAAACTTACAATTTTGCTAAATAATAGATGATTCATGTTAAATGTATGGTAAATTTCACCAACAATAAAATAATCTAAGATTCTGATATTTATAAATATTTTTTATTTAAATATCTTGATTTTTCATAATTATGACTTTAGAGACAAAAACTATCTCGTTCAATGCCACGGTCAAATCATCTTTTTTTTTCTACGATGCGTTTGCAAGCCAATATCGTTTAATTAACGATCAAGCAAGCCTAAATGCAATCTTGTATATCTGTTCAAAGATTTTAAGGAATTAATGGTGATGCCTCATCAAATCACATTAATTTTCAACAAACTTTGACTATAGAAGAAGAGTATTTGTAGTTTATGCAAAGTATAGAGATGTTTATCAAGATAAGGCCTGTTAATGCATATCATTGTTAAATTTAGCTATATAAATTTTGCTCAGCAAGTAAAGTCCTGCTATAACTTGCTTGATGAAACTATATTTTTCAACTATTAAAGATAGTTCACCAGAAATGCGATCCACCAAGGT
>Ga0308166_1000784_pt1 | contig 38521 bp, 35 predicted proteins | sample PhyCR2_2_FD_202137 | JGI IMG/M metagenome (GOLD analysis project Ga0308166, IMG submission 202137) | Phyllosphere microbial communities from UC Gill Tract Community Farm, Albany, California, United States - DLSLCC.R2 | ecosystem: Host-associated > Plants > Phyllosphere > Unclassified | place...
GTCCCTCGTCGCCAGGGCCCGCGCCACCTGGACGCCGATGGAGCAGCTGAACGAAAAGATCCAGGCGCGCAGCCGCGTCATGGAAGACCTGGGGCGGCAGATGGGCGAGCTGGCCGGCCAGTTGGGGCAGCAGATGGCGGTAGCGGGACAGGAATCGTCGATGCGGTCGTTGCGCGAGGCGTACGAACGCAAGGGCCGCGAACTGCAGCCGCTGGGGCGTGAACTGGAAGCGCTGGGCCGCAAGCTGGCAGGGGAGGCCACGGTGGCGGGCCGCGATGCGGTCGTCGCGCGGATGCAGGCGTTGCAGCGCAGGATGGTGCCGCTGCAGGCGGAAATGGATGGCATGGCGGCCAGCATGGCATCGCTGCAGCAGGCGCGGCATCCCGACCAGGACAGCATCCGCGCGCTGCGGGCGCGGATGAAGGCGCTGGATGCGCCGATGGGCAAGCTGGGCAAGGAAATCGGAGAACTGAGCCGCGACCAGAGCCTCGCCAGCCAGGCCGCCGACCGCGGCACGCGCGCGCTGCTCGATGAAGCGCTGCGCAACGGGCACGCGGCGCCGGCCGGCGCGGGCTGAAAGCGGTTGCCGGGCGCGGCGAAGCCTCTTATCCTGTCATTTTGCGCGGAGAACCGATGATGGGAGCGAACGACGTCCTGCGGACGAGCATCGTCTGGGATAACCACACCTGCCTGCCGGTCCGGCCCGAGGACGCCAGCTTCCTGCCGCAACTGGAACGGGCCCGCGCCAGCGGTTTTACCGTCGTCTGCATCAATATCGGCTATGGCGACACGCCCGTCGAACAGCATTTCCTGATGCTGGCGCAGCTGCGCAACTGGGTCAGGACACACCCCGAGAAGTACATGCTTGTCCTGACGGCGGCCGATGTCGTCCGCGCCAGGCACGAGGACAAACTGGGCGTGTGCTTCGACCTGGAGGGCGTGGGCGCGCTGCCGCGCCAGCCCGGGCTGGTCCGCCTGTACTACGATCTGGGCGTGCGCTGGATGCTGCTGGCCTATAACCGCAACAACGCCTATGCGGGCGGCTGCCTGGACGACGATTGCGGCCTGACCCAGCAAGGGATCACGCTGGTCGAAGAGATGGCCAGCGTGGGCATGGTGACGTGCGCGTCGCACGTGGGGCCACGCACGGCGCACGCGATCATCGACACGTCGCCCAATCCCGTCATCTTCTCGCATTCGAATGCGCGTGCGCTGCACGACCATCCGCGCAACATCACGGACGACACGATCCGCGCCTGCGCCGCACGCGGCGGCGTCATCGGCATCAACGGCCTCGGGCCGTTTCTCGGTGCGAGCGACAACCTGGCGGACGCGGTGGCACGCCACATTGATCACGTGGCGCAACTCGCCGGCATCGAACACGTCGCGCTGGGCCTCGATTACGCGTACGACCAGCAGGAAGTGGATGATTATCTGGTCAAAATGCGCCAGGCGTATCCGGCCGAGCGCAGCTACCAGGAGCCGTTCCGCATGCTGCCGCCGGAGGGACTGATCGACGTGGTGACCGCGCTGATGGCGCGCGGTTACGCCGAGGCGGACCTGAAGGCGGTGCTGGGCGCGAACCTGTTGCGCATCGCACGCCAGGTCTGGAAATAATAATGGGGACAGGCACCTGTTCGGGTCTCCGACCCGAACAGGTGCCTGTCCCCGACGCAGCTGCCGCCGCAGACCCTCAGCGCCCCAGCCGCTCCAGCTTCGCCACCGAAAGATCCAGCACCTTCATCCCGGCACTGCCGAAATTGATCTGCGCCCGGCAGTTGCTGCCGCTGCCTTCGATATTGACGATGACGCCCTCGCCGAACTTGCCGTGCATGACGGACTCGCCGATGCGCCAGCCGGAGCCGCCCGTCTTCTGCTGCGCGATGCGCTGGGCGATGGCGTTGTCCGACCCGCCGCCGAGTTGGCCACTGAGCTTGGCATCCTCCCACGTCGCCTTCTTGTTGGCGAACCAGTGGCTCTGCACGCGCGGCGACAGCCACTTCAACGCTTCCTCCGGCAGCTCGTCGAAGAAGCGCGACTTCATGTTGTAGCGCGTCTGGCCGTGCAGCATGCGCGTCTGCGAGAAGCACATGTACAGGCGCTTTCTCGCCCGCGTGATCGCCACGTACATCAGCCGGCGCTCTTCCTCCACGCCGCCATCTTCCTTCGAGCTGCTCTCGTGCGGGAACAGGCCTTCTTCCAGGCCCGTGATGAAGACGTTGTCGAATTCCAGGCCCTTGGCCGAGTGCACCGTCATCAGCTGCAGCGCTTCCTGGCCGGCCTGCGCCTGGTTGTCGCCCGCTTCCAGCGACGCGTGCGACAGGAACGCGGACAGTGGCGACATCACGGTCGCCAAAGGCGCATCCGCATCGAGGATCTCGACACCGTCGGCATTGACGATGGCGGCACCAGCTTGCGCGTCGGCCTGCGGTCCCAGGTGCGCCGGCGCGCCTTGCCCGTAGCCTTCCTCGGAGACGAATTGCGTGGCCGCGTTGACCATCTGCTCCAGGTTTTCGATGCGGTCGGCGCCTTCCTTCTCCGTCGCATAATGCGCCAGCAGGCCGGATGATTCCAGCGTGATGCGCACCAGTTCCGGCAGCGCCATCTGCTGCGTCTCGAACCGGACGCCCTCGATCAGCTTGACGAAGCCGCCCAGCGACGTTCCCGCCTTGCCAACCATGTACGGCACGGCCGCATACAGCGAGATGCCATACGATTCGGCGGCGTTCTGGAGTTGTTCCAGCGTGCGCGCACCGATGCCGCGCGCCGGGAAGTTCACGACGCGCAGGAAGGCCGAGTCGTTGTGCGGGTTGTCCATCAACTGCAGGTAGGCGATGGCGTGTTTCACCTCGGCGCGCTGGAAGTAGCGCAGGCCGCCGTACACGTGGTACGGCAGGCCGGCCGAGAACAGCGCATGCTCGATCACGCGCGACTGCGCATTGGAGCGGTACAGCACCGCGATTTCGCTGCGCGACGCGCCTTCGGCGATCAGGTTCTTCGCTTCCTCGATGATCCACTGCGCTTCCTGCAGGTCCGAGCTGGCTTCGTACACGCGCACCTGTTCGCCGTGGCCCGCATCGGTGCGCAGGTTCTTGCCCAGGCGCTTGCTGTTATTGGCGATCAGCATATTAGCCGCATCGAGGATGTGGCCGTGCGAGCGGTAGTTCTGTTCCAGCTTGATCAGGTTCTGCACGTTGAATTCGGCCTCGAACGCGGACATATTGCCCACGTTCGCGCCGCGGAACGCGTAGATGCTCTGGTCGTCGTCGCCCACGGCGAACAGCGCGCCGCCCCCGCCCGTGCCGTGGCCGGCAAGGAGTTTCAGCCAGTTGTACTGCAGGTTGTTCGTATCCTGGAACTCGTCGACCAGAATATGGCGGAAGCGCTGCTGGTAATGCTCGCGCAGCGGCTGGTTGCGCGTCAGCAGTTCGTATGTGCGCAGCAGCAGTTCGGCGAAATCGACAACGCCTTCGCGCTGGCACTGGTCGTCGTACAGCGCGTACAGCTCCACCAGCTTGCGCTCGATCGCGTCGTAGGCGTCGATCTGGCCGGCGCGCAGGCCCTGGTCCTTGTGGTTGTTAATGAAGTACATGACCGTTTTCGGCGGGTACTTTTCATCGTCCACGTTTTGCGCCTTCAGCAGGCGCTTGATCATCGACAGCTGGTCCTGCGAGTCCAGGATCTGGAACGACTGGGGCAGGGCCGCGTCGCGATAATGGGTGCGCAGCAGGCGGTTGCACAGGCCGTGGAACGTGCCGATCCACATGCCGCGTGTATTGATTGGCAACATCGCCGACAGGCGCGTCAGCATCTCCTTTGCCGCCTTGTTGGTGAACGTGACAGCCAGGATGCCTGCCGGCGATACCTGGCCGGTCTGGATCAGCCACGCGATGCGCGTGGTCAGCACGCGTGTTTTACCCGAGCCGGCGCCCGCCAGGATCAGGGCGTTCTGCGACGGCAGGGTAACGGCGGCAAGTTGTTCGGGATTGAGATTCTGAAGGAGATTTTGCATCCCCTCATTATACCGGTCGGGGCCCGCGACCGCCGCAGCCATGCGGGTCGCGGGTCGATCCGCATCATGCCATCAGGCCGACGGCAGGGGCGTCTTGTCGTCCGCGGCCGGGGTGCCGAAGATGTCGCAATAGGCCGCGTACAGCGCGCAGTGCGCCACGCCGAACAGCAGCACGAACAGCACGCGCAGCAGCGCCAGCGAAAACGGTCCGAAACCGAGCAGCAGCAGGACCACCTGGGAGCTGATCAGGGCGATGGCAAACAGGCTGAATCCGAACACGACAAACGCCGTGAACGCGCGCTTGGCGGCAAAGAAGGCGTAGAACAGCGCCTTGCCCGGGCCCATGGCGCTCCAGAACACGAGTGGCACGGCAAAGCAGATCACCGTGATGGCGGGCAGGTAGATCAGCAACGCCATCAGCATGCCGGGGAACAGTCCCGAACCGCGCAGCAGTTCCGGGTCGGGCTGCGTGCGGCCGGTGGCCATCTGCGTCAGCGTTTCCGTATCGGCGATCAGCAGCAGCACGCCGGCGGCAACGATGGCCGCGACGATGTGCAGCACGCCGAGAACGCACAGGCGGCCCAGCAGCGGCTTGTGGAAGCCCGTGCCCAGCAGGGCCGGTACGACGGGACGCTCCAGCTGGATCTGCTGGGCGGCGCGCATGAAGCCGATGGAAAACACGGGGAGCAGGACGCCCTGGGCCACTTGTCCCAGCAGGGGGACGAGGTTCAGCAGCGCCGTGACGATCATATAGGCCAGGAACAGCGTGGACATCCCGCCGGGCTGCTTGCGGAACAGCGCGAAACCCTGCTTGACCCAGCTCCATCCGGCACTTGCGGCGATCTTGTTCATGCAGCCAGCCTTGGCGCCGGCGTGGCGATGCGTTCGCGCAGGATGCGTTCGAAGTGGGTCGGGTCGTGCGGTGTCAGTATCTCCGCCTCGCGCGGCCGGTACAGGTCGTACAGGCGGGACAGCCAGAAGCGCAGCGCGGCGGCGCGCAGTGTGCATTGCCAGCCCGTCTGCTCGTCGTGCGTGAACGGGCGCACGGCATGGTAGGCGTCCAGCATGGCGCGCACGCGCGCTTCGTCCAGCACGCCCGTCGCCAGATCGACGCACCAGTCGTTGACGGTCACGGCCACGTCGAACAGCCACGTGTCGCAGCCGGCGAAGTAAAAGTCGAAAAAGCCCGTCAGCCGTTCGCCGTCGAACATCACGTTATTGCGGAACAGGTCCGCGTGCACAGGGCCCTGCTGCAGGCGCTTGTGCAGGTCGGAGCCGTGGAACGCTTCCTGGTAGTGGATCTCGCTGCGCAGCAGGGCGGTTTCGCGTTCCGACAGGTGCGGGAATACTTCCGGCGCGGTGGCGTGCCACCAGGCGATGCCGCGCAGATTCGGCTGGTGCAGCGGAAAATCGCGTCCGGCCAGGTGCATTTTCGCCAGCATGTCGCCCACGGCCGCGCAGTGCACGGGTTGCGGATCCATCTGCGAGCTGCCTTGCAGTTTCGAGACGATGGCGGCCGGCTTGCCCTGCAGCGGCACGCACAGTGCGCCGTCGCGGCCCGGCACCGGCTCGGGTACCAGCACGCCGCGACTGGCCAGGTGGCGCATCAGTTGCAGGTAGAACGGCAATTGTTCGAACGTCAGGTTCTCGAAGATCGTCAGCACGTATTCGGTGCGCTGGCCGTTCCGTTCCGTCGTCAGGAAGAAGTTGCTGTTTTCGATGCCGGAAGCGATGCCTTTCAGGGCCACCGCTTCACCGAGGGAGAACTGCGCGATCCAGGCCTGGACGTCGTCCAGGCTGACCGAGGTAAACACTGCCATGTGAAATCAGTAAATGAGGGTTCGGATAAGTGACGTGATCAGCGGTCAGCGGGTCTTGGCTGGCGGCGGCGGGGGCGGCGGGGCGTCCTCCGCGTTTTCCGCCGCGGCGGCCGCGTCGGCGCTGCGTTGCTTCTGCTTTTTCGCGATATCGAATTCCATCACGGTCCACTGCGCCCCGCGGATGCCGGTGCCGCCGGCGTCCCCGGGCAGCGCCGTGCCGGTGGCGTTGTTTGGCTTGACGGTGTACGTGCTGCCGCCCGCGTGCACCGTTTCCTGCGTGATGCGGCCGTTCTGGCGCTGCACGTCCGTCGTCGTTTCGCGGCTCTTGTTGGGCGAGACGGTGATCGGCGTGTCGGCATCGTCGAGCCGTTCCAGTTGCGGCGGCTGTTCCAGTTTTTTCTGGGCCTCGGTCTGGGCGGTGGCAAGGCTGGTGACGGTGGCGGCAAGGGCCAGCAGGAGGGCGGAGCGAAGGGCGGAAGCGCGCATGTGAGAACCTCGGTGGAAGCCTGTGGTTTTGGAGTTTCAACCATTGTAACAAACTGACACCGTTGCCGTTGGACCGCGCGGATTTGTCCCGGGACGGCGCTGCGACGCCTCCATAAACTCTGCGATAATGGCGTATTCGCTAATTCGCCTCTTTTGCCCCGCCGGACCGGCGCGCGGCCACGCAAACGCATCTCGCAAACACATCATGCAAAAAACCCTGCTGCTAGTTGACGGTTCCAGTTACCTCTACCGTGCCTTCCATGCGCTGCCCGACCTGCGCAGCCCGGACGGCCATCCGACCGGCGCCATGCACGGCATGGTCAACATGCTGCGCCGCCTGCGCGCCGACTACCCGGCCGCGTACATCGCCTGTGTCTTCGACGCCAAGGGCAAGACCTTCCGCGACGACCTGTATCCCGAGTACAAGGCCACTCGGGCGTCGATGCCGTCCGACCTGTCGCTGCAGATCGAGCCGATCCACGAAGCCGTGCGGGCGATGGGCTGGCCCATCCTGATGGTCGAAGGCGTGGAGGCGGACGACGTGATCGGCACGCTGTGCGTCACGGCCGAGAAGAACGGCATGGACGTCATCGTCTCGACGGGCGACAAGGACCTGGCGCAGCTGGTGACGCCGCACGTCACGCTGATCAATACGATGAGCAACGAGAAGCTCGACGAAGCGGGCGTGGTCGCCAAGTTCGGCGTGCCGCCGAACCGCATCATCGATTACCTGACCCTGATCGGCGACACCGTCGACAACGTTCCCGGCGTGGCCAAGTGCGGCCCGAAGACGGCCGTCAAATGGCTGGCGCAGTACGACAGCCTGGATGGCGTCATCGCCAACGCGGACAAGATCACGGGCGCCGTCGGCGCCAACCTGAAGGCGGCGCTGGACTGGCTGCCGAAAGGGCGTGAACTGATCACGGTGAAGACGGACTGCGACCTGTCGCAGCACATGATGTCGATCAGCGAAACGCTGGTGGCGCGCGAAGAGGACCACGAGTCGCTGCTGAGCTTTTTCAACCGCTACGGCTTCAAGACGCTGCTGCGCGAACTGAGCGCGATGACGCCATCGTCGAAAGTGCCGGGGCAGACGACGCCCGCGGCACCGGAAGGCGCGACGGGCGACATGTTCGCGGCGCCGCCGGCCAACGTCAAATACGACCTGGTGGTGACGGAGGCGCAGCTGGACGAATGGCTGGAGCGCATCGGCAAGGCGGAGCTGGTGTCGCTGGACACGGAAACCACGTCGCTGGAGCCGATGACGGCGCAGCTGGTGGGCATCTCGATGGCAACGGAGCCGGGCATCGCCTGCTATATCCCCGTCGCGCACCGCTACCAGGGCGTGCCCGAGCAGCTGTCGCGCGAACTGGTGCTGGAAAAAATGAAGCCGTGGCTGGAAGATGCCAGCAAGTGCAAGCTGGGTCAGAACCTGAAGTACGACGCGCACATCTTCGCCAACCACGGCGTGACCCTGCGCGGCATCGTGCATGACACGCTGCTGCAGTCGTACGTGTTCGAATCGCACCGCACGCACGACATGGACAGCCTGGCGATGCGCCACCTGAACCACAAGACCATCGCCTTCGAGGAAGTCTGCGGCAAGGGTGCCAACATGATCTGCTTCGACCAGGTCGAGCTGCAGCGCGCCACCGACTACGCGGCCGAGGATGCGGACATCACGCTGCGCCTGCATATGGCGATGCATGGCCACGTGGCGGGCGACGAGGGCCTGACGGCCATCTATAACAAGATCGAGCTGCCGACGGCCGTCGTGCTGCAGAAGATCGAGCGCAACGGGGTGCTGATCGACGCGGGCCTGCTGGCCACGCAGTCCGACGAGCTGGGTGCCCGCATCGTCGAGCTGGAACAGAAGGCCTATGAACTGGCCGAGCAGCCGTTCAACCTGGGATCGCCCAAGCAGATCGGCGAGATCTTCTTCAACAAGCTGAAACTCCCGGTGGTGAAGAAGACGCCGAGCGGCGCCCCGTCCACGGACGAAGAAGTGCTGCAGAAGCTGGCCGAGGACTACCCGCTGCCGAAGATCCTGCTGGAATACCGTGGCATGGCAAAGCTGAAATCCACGTACACGGACAAGCTGCCGAAGATGATCAATCCGCAGACGGGCCGCGTGCACACGAACTACGCGCAGGCCGTGGCGGTGACGGGCCGGCTGGCGTCGAACGATCCGAACCTGCAGAACATCCCGATCCGCACGGCGGAAGGGCGCCGCATCCGCGAGGCGTTCATCGCGCCGCCAGGCAGCCATCTGGTATCGGCCGACTATTCGCAGATCGAGCTGCGCATCATGGCGCACATCTCGGGCGACGAAGCGATGCTGCGCGCGTTTGCCGAAGGCGTCGACATTCACCGCGCCACGGCGGCCGAGATCTTCGGCGTGCCGCCGGATGAAGTCAACAGCGAGCAGCGCCGCTACGCGAAGGTCATCAACTTCGGTCTGATCTACGGCATGAGCGCGTTCGGCCTGGCCGCCAACCTGGGCATCGACCGCACCGCCGCGCAGAACTACATCGACCGCTATTTCGCCCGCTTCTCCGGCGTCAAGCAGTACATGGACGAGACGCGCCTGGAAGCGAAAGCCAACGGCTATGTCAAGACGGTCTTCGGCCGCCGCTTGTGGCTCCCGGAGATCAACTCGCCGAACGGCCCGCGCCGCCAGGGGGCCGAACGCGCCGCCATCAACGCGCCGATGCAGGGCACCGCGGCGGACCTGATCAAGCTGGCAATGATCGCCGTGCAGGACTGGCTGGAGAAGGAAAACCTGAAGTCGCGCATGATCATGCAGGTACACGATGAGCTGGTGCTGGAAGTGCCGGACGACGAGCTGACGCTGGTGCGCGAGACCTTGCCGCAGCTGATGGCCGGCGTGGCGCAGCTGAAGGTTCCGCTCGTCGCCGAAGTCGGCGTCGGGAAGAATTGGGAGGAGGCACACTAAGCGAGCACTGCTCGCTTAGTGTGCTTCCGCACACCGTCCGTTCACACCGCTCGGTCAGGCGCTTCCGCACACCGCTCTGTCGGGCGCTTCCGCGCACTAAAACGTTGGGGACTGGCACCGATCTCAGGGCGAACGCCCTGCGATTGGTGCCTGTCCCCGAAGTGAAGCAGGAGGCAACGGAAAACTACGCCTTCCACAACTCGTGATCCGCCAACGGCATGGCGCAATGCGGCTGTCGCGGACGCCGGTGATTCCAGGTCGGGGACAGGCACCTGTCGCTTTGCGACACGTGCCAGTCCCCAGAAAGTTGTTGGCTTTTATGCACCGTTGTGGTCCAATTTCCGCACCATCCATCCGGGAGAACCCATGAACGACCTGCACAACGATGCAAAGAGCCTGATCGGCGTATCCGAAGGCATCAGCCGTCGCGACATGCTGAAGGCGGCGCTGGGTACCGGCTTTGCCGCCGCCGTGCTGCCCGTCAGCGCGCAGACGGCCGTCAAGACCGATACGGAAGGCCTGACGGCCGACACGGTGACCGTTACCGTGGATGGCTACCCGGTCCCCGTGTACCGCGCGCAGCCGGCCGGCAAGACCGGGCTGCCCGTCATTCTGGTCGTGTCGGAAATCTTCGGCGTGCACGAATATATCGCCGACGTGGCGCGGCGCTTCGCCAAGCAGGGCTACCTGGCGCTTGCCCCGAACCTGTTCGCACGCCAGGGCGATCCGCAGAAGGAGCCGTCGATCGCGGAGCTGCAGAAGAACATCATCAGCAAGACGCCCGATATGCAGGTGCTGCGCGACCTCGATGCGGTGGTCGCGTGGGCGAAGCAGAACGGCGGCAGCGCCGACAAGCTGGCCATCACGGGCTTCTGCTGGGGCGGACGCATCACGTGGCTGTATGCGGCCCACAACCCGAACGTCAAGGCCGGCGTGGCGTGGTACGGGAGGCTCGTGGGCGAGACGTCCCCGAACACGCCCAGGCACCCGGTCGATATTGCTGCATCTCTGAAGGCGCCGATTCTCGGCCTGTATGGCGCGAAGGACCAGGGCATCCCCGAAGCGTCGATCGAGAAGATGAAGACGGAGCTGGCCAAGGGTGCCAGCAAGTCGACGTTTGTCGTCTACCCGAATTCCGGCCACGCGTTCCATGCCGACTACCGCCCCAGCTTCGTGGCCGAGGATGCGAAGGACGGCTGGAAGCGCGCGCTGGATTGGTTCAAGGAGCACGGCGTCAGCTGACGCCGGCGTATGAGAACGCGATTTTGATGGCCATTTGAGCAAAAGTGCGAGCCGGACGGTAAAATGTCCGGTTTGCGCGCGTTCCGCCGTCCCGGCAGCGCGCGCCGCGGCACTGCACAAGAGGCTCCAAAATCGATCCGGTACTCACATCCATCCTGCTGGCCACCACCGTTGCCGGCATCGTCAGCATTTCGGCGGCGGCTGTCTTTTCGTTCACGCTGCTGTCGCGAGTCGTCGAACGCATGGTCAGCCTGTCGGTCGGCATCATGCTCTCCACATCCCTGCTGCATGCGCTGCCCGAGGCGTTCGAGTCCGGCGCCGATCCGAGAACGCTGTTCGGTACCCTGCTGGCCGGCCTGCTGGCGTTCTTCATGCTGGAGAAGCTGGCGATCCTGCGCCACTCGCACCACCACGAAGGGGACGGCCACCATCACGCCCATGGTCACGACAAGCACGAAGCCGGCCGCGCCGGCTGGATGATCCTGCTGGGCGACGGCATGCACAACTTCACCGACGGCATCCTGATCGCGGCAGCCTTCCTGGCCGACCCGCATCTGGGCATCGTCACCGGTGTCGCCATCATCGCGCACGAGATTCCGCAGGAGATCGGCGACTTCATCGTGCTGCTCAACGCCGGCTTCTCGCGCACGCGCGCCTACGTCTACAACCTGCTGTGCAGCCTTCTGGCCGTGGCCGGCGGCCTGCTGGGCTATTTCACACTGGACAAGGCCAGCAACCTGATTCCCTACGTGCTGGTGTTCGCATCGTCCGGCTTCATCTACATCGCCGTCAGTGACCTGATGCCGCAGATGCAGCGCCGTGCCACGTTGAAGGAAACGGTGCCGCAGGTGCTGCTGATCGCGCTGGGCGTCGTGATCGTGCTGTTCCTGACGGCGGGGCAGCACGAGCATTGAGACGCCGCTGTCACACGCCCGTCACAAACCCGTGCCAGCATGACGTCAACAAAAACAACAAGAAAGGAGCAAGGATGCTGACAGCAGCACTGAAGTTCACCCGCACGCAGATCACCCGCTTCACTTCCCGCAACCGCAAGGCGCTGCGGGACATGCCTCCCGGCCTGTACGACTACTGGGCGCGCACGGCACCGCAAGAATTCAAGGGCATCCCGACGGATGCCTTTTTTTATGTCCGCGCCAGCGACGCGCTGCTCACCTTCTTCGAATGCATCAAGCGCAGCAACCGCCCGTGCGCGCTGCCGTCGAAGGCCGCCGACTCGGTCTGGCACGCATGGATGCGCCACGCGCCGCAGCAACTCGACGCCTTCTGCCAACGCCACTACGGCCAGCGCATCCCGCACGTGGAAGCCGCGAACATGAAGAAGGGCATGGCAAAGCCGATGGCGATGTGCCTCGTCACGGCGCGCACGATGGACCGGCTGGACCTGGCCGGGCCGAACGTGCCGCGCCTGTTCGCCACGGACCGCAAGCTGCGCATGCCGTTCGGCGCCGCCTACCGCGTGCGGCGCGGCCACATCGTCTACTCGCCCATCAACCGGCACGGGCAGGTCCTGCCGCAGACGCATGTCCTGCCGGGCACCGATCCGGAGTTCCTGCTCGCCGCGGGGCTGATCGCCCAGGGCGACTACGATCGCTGGCTGGCGCGCTGCCAGGATACGGGAAGTAGCGACTGGGGCACCTCCAGCTCCAGTTCCAGCTGCGGCAGCAGCGGCGACTCCGCCAGCTGCGACAGCGACAGCGGCGACAGTGGCGGTGGCGATAGCGGCAGTGGGTGCGGCAGCAGTTGCGGCGGCGGTTGCGGCGGCGGCGGCGACTGACAGCCCGCGCTGGCAGTCGGTCCGCCGCTAGGCCTGTCCCAGACGTTCAAGCCCCGGTAGCTACCGGCCTTCTAGGATCGGCACACCACTCGGACCACGAGCCCGGATACAGCGCGGCGCCGGGCAATCCCGCCAGCTCCATCGCCAGCAGGTTATGGCAGGCGGTCACGCCGGAGCCGCACTGCATGATGGCGGACGTTGGCTCGGTAAACAGCGGCGCGAACGCGCCCCACAATTCCTCGGCCGGCTTGAACGTGCCATCGGCATTCAGGTTGTCCTTGAAGAAGCGGTTTTTCGCGCCGGGGATATGGCCGCCAACGGGGTCGATGGTTTCGTTCTCGCCGCGGAAGCGGTCCGGCGCGCGGGCATCGACCACCACGTTGACGCCGCTGGTCAGGTTCGCCACCACGTCGTCCACGGTGACGGTGCGCGTCAGGGCAGGGCGGTCGCTGACGTTGCCCGGTGAGCGTGGCGTAACGTCGGTCGATACGTCGAAGCCCGCCGCCTGCCATGCCGGCAGGCCGCCATCAAGGACGGCGACGGCTTCGTGGCCCATCCAGCGCAGCAGCCACCACAGCCGGGCGGCGTACATGCCGCCGTGGGCGTCGTAGGCGACAACCTGCGTGTCGTCGCCGATGCCGAAGCGGCGCAGCGTGTCGATCAGCGCGGCGCGTGCCGGCAGCGGGTGGCGGCCGCGGAAGCTGGCATCGTTGGCGTTCTTGGGGCCGGACAGGTCGTCGTCGATGCCGGCGAACTGCGCGCCGGGGATATGGCCTGCGGCAAAGGCGTCGCGGCCGAAGGCCGGATTCATCAGGTCGTGGCGGCAGTCGAGGACGACCCAGCGCGGGTCGGTCACGTGCTGCGCCAGGGTGGCGGCATCAATCAGGGTCTTGAACAGGGTACTGGACATGCGTTCTCCTTACACTTCACTGGCGATCGGATCGGTATCGGCAATGGCCTTGCCGCGTTCTGTGCTCTTCGTATTGTAGAACGTCGCGGCCACGCCGGAGGCGAGGATGATGCCGATGCCCAGCCAGCTGTGCCAGTCGAACACGTCGCCGAACACCAGCACGCCCCAGGCGCTGGAAAACACGATGCCCGTGTACTGCAGGTTGGCCACGACCAGCGTGGAACCCAGGCGGTAGGCGCGCGTCATGGCGACTTGTGCGGCCGTGGCGCACAGGCCCATCCCCAGCAGCAGGAAGAAGCCGTGCGAGGTATTGAGCGGATGCCAGACCACCGGCCCGCCGCCGGCCTGCAGGATGTTGCCGAACACGCCCGCGACCAGGTTGGTCGCGGCAAAGTAGAACACGACGCGCGATTCCGGCTCGCCGGCCAGGCCCAGTTTGCGCACCTGCAGATAGGCCATCGCCGACAGCACCGATGACGACAGCGCCACCAGCGCATCGAACAGCTGGTTGGCCTCGAAAGCGGGACGCAGCAGCAGCGTGACGCCGACAAAGCTCATGCCGACGGCCACGATCAGCGGCCACTCGATGCGGTTCTTGGCGTGCCACCAGCCGTGCGCGAATAGCCAGACCGCGATCCAGATCGGCGCCATGTAGTTCAGCGTCATCGCCGTGGCCAGCGGCAGCGCGGCGATCGCGTAAAACCACAGCCACAGCGAGATGACGCCGATGACGCCGCGCCACAGGTGCGCCAGCGGCATCGTCGTCCTCAAAGTGCCGCCCTGGACGCGGATGATGGTGAACAGGATGACCATGCCGATGATCCCGCGGTACATCACGAGTTCCGAGGTGGTATAGGTTGCCGATGCCAGTTTGACGCACACACCCATGGCGGCGAACATGAAGCTGGCGAATAACATCCAGAGCGATTGCATTCCTGATCCTTGAAATGAGCAAGGGGACAGATCGTGTTCCGATGCTGTCCCCTTGCGATGGTCCTGCTGTTTAAGTCTTGATGCTGGCGAGTCCTGCGTTGCCCGGTTCGATGCGGCTGCGGTACCACTCGTGGAAGTGCTGCATGCCGTCTTCCATCGGCGACTGGTACGGCCCGGCGTCCGTCTGGCCCCGTTCCATCAGGATGCGGCGGCCGGCGTCCATGCGCAGGGCGATCTCGTCGTCCTCCACGCAGGTCTCCATGTACGCGGCGCGTTCGGCCTCGACGAACTCGCGCTCGAACAGCACGATCTCCTCCGGATAGTAGAACTCGACTACGTTCTTGGTGCGATTCGGGCCTTCCGGCCACAGCGTCGACACGACCAGCACGTGCGGATACCATTCGACCATGATGTTCGGATACAGCGTCAGCCAGATCGCGCCATACGGCGGCGCTTCGCCGTTACGGAATTTCAGCACCTGCTCCTGCCAGCGCTGGTACGCAGGCGAGCCGGATTTCTTCAGGCCGCGGTTCACGCCCACCGTCTGCACGCTGTAGTCGACACCGAACTCCCAGCGCAGGTCGTCGCACGTGACGAACGCGCCCAGGCCGGGGTGGAACGGCTCCACATGGTAGTCCTCGAGGTAAACCTCGATGAACGTCTTCCAGTTGTAGTCGCAGTGATGCACTTCGACGTGATCGAGCATGTAGCCGGTGAAGTCCAGGTCTTTGGTGACCGAGAGGTTCTTCAGCTTGTCCATGACGTTGTAGCCGTTCTGCTCGAACAGCAGGCCGTTCCAGCTTTGCAGCGTGGTCTTCGGCAGGTTCAGGCACGGCGTCTCGGGGAAATGCGGCGCCCCGATCAATTCGCCCTTCAGGTCGTAGGTCCAGCGGTGCAGCGGGCAGACGATCGTGCTCGCATTGCCGCGGCCATTGAACATCAATGCCTGGCGATGGCGGCAGACATTGGACAGCACCTCGATACCATGGGCATTACGGACCAGCATGCGCCCCTCGTTTTCCGAAGCGAGAGTCGTAAAGTCGCCGACATTCGGCACCATCAGCTCGTGGCCCACGTAGCGTGGGCCGTTCTGAAACAATTGCTGCATTTCCCGCTGCAGGAGCGTTTCGTCAAAATAGACGTGGACCGGAAGTTGCGCGCTCGAGCGCGCCAGCCTGGCGTGGGTACCCAGATCGGACATCCCAACCCCCCTTAATTAAAGTACTGCAACCAAGAAGAGACAGAATCCGCAAAGACCTGAATTCAGAGTATAAAAACGGTATTTCGGACAGAACCGGAGATTATAGCGCGGTAACGGTAACTCTGCCGATAATTCTTCGCCCGGAAGCCCATTGTGCCCGCATCCCCCAAGTTGCGGCGCGTAACCGTCAGGAGCATGGCGGCCCCTTGTCGAAATTGTCACGCGGCTGTCGCGCTGCCGTTGTCTTTTTGGACCGTTTAGGACACTTTGTTCTAAAATAACGGGCTACACTGGACGATTGTGTCCTCACAGTCGAACTCACAAGTCGGATTTACAGGTTTATGGCAAAAAAAACGAACGGCGAAGGCGCTGACAGCCCGGCCACCCCCGCATCCTTCGAGGAAGCGATGGCGGAACTGGCCCAGCTGGTGACGCAGATGGAATCCGGCCAGCTGCCGCTGGAGGCGTCGGTGGCCGCGTATGCGCGCGGCTCCGAGCTGGTGAAGTACTGCGCGGGCCAGCTCGACAAGGTCGAATCCCAGGTCAAGGTCCTGGAAGGCGACATGCTGAAGCCCTTCGCCGACGGCGATGAGGGCGCGCCATGAGCGGCGCTTTCCAGGACTGGATGAAGAGCGTCCAGGCGGGCATGGAGGCCGACATGTCGGCGTACCTGCCCGCCGCGGACGTCGTGCCGACCAAGCTGCACGCCGCGATGCGCTATGCGCTGCTGGGTGGCGGCAAGCGCGTGCGCCCGCTGCTGGTCTACGCCGCCGGCGAGTTGTCCGGCGCGGACAGGCGCACGCTGTCGCGCGCCGCGGCCGCCGTCGAGATGATCCACGCCTACTCGCTGGTGCACGACGACATGCCGTGCATGGACGACGATGAGCTGCGCCGCGGCAAACCGACCGTGCACGTGGCCTACGACGAAGCCACCGCGCTGCTGGTTGGCGATGCGCTGCAGGCGCAGGCATTCAACGTGCTGGCCGATGCGGAGACGGTACCGGCGCCGCGCCAGGTGGCGATGCTGCGCCTGCTCGCGCAGGCCGCCGGATCGGCCGGCATGTGCGGCGGCCAGGCCATCGACCTCGACTCGGTCGGCCTCGCCCTGTCGCTGGAGCAGCTCGAACGCATGCACCAGCTGAAAACCGGCGCGCTGCTGCGTGCTTCCGTCGTGCTGGGCGCACTGGCCGGCAAGGACCTGCTGCCTGCGGAACTGCAGGCGCTGGACGACTACAGCCGCGCCATCGGCCTGGCATTCCAGGTCGTCGACGACGTGCTGGACGCCACGGCCGATTCGGCCACGCTGGGCAAGACCGCCGGCAAGGACGCAGCGGACAACAAACCCACCTACGTCTCCATCCTGGGCCTCGAACCGTCGATCGCCCTGGCGGAACAACTGCGCCAGGACGCCCATGCGGCCCTGGTCCCATTCGGCGACAACGCTCTGCGCTTACGCGAACTCGCGGACCTGATCGTGCAGCGGAAGGCATAAATGAACCTGCTTGAAAACATCAAACAACCGGCCGACCTGCGCAAGCTGGGGCGCCATCAACTGACGCCGCTGGCCGAAGAACTGCGCAGCTTCCTGCTCGACTCCGTGTCGAAGACGGGCGGCCACCTGTCGTCGAACCTCGGTACCGTCGAACTGACGGTCGCGCTGCACTACGTGTTCAACACGCCGGTCGACCGCATCGTCTGGGACGTCGGTCACCAGACCTACTCGCACAAGATCCTGACGGGCCGGCGCGAGCAGTTCCATACGCTGCGCCAGCTCGATGGCATCTCCGGCTTCCCGCGCCGCGTGGAAAGCGAATACGACACGTTCGGCACCGCGCACTCGTCGACGTCGATCTCGGCCGCGCTGGGCATGGCGCAGGCCGCGAAGATCAAGGGCGAGCAGCGCCACGCCATCGCTGTCATCGGCGACGGCTCGATGACCGCCGGCATGGCCTTCGAGGCGCTGAACAACGCCGGCGTGCAGGAAGACCTGAATTTGCTGGTGATCCTGAACGACAACGACATGTCGATCTCGCCGCCCGTGGGCGCATTGAACCGCTACCTGGCGCGCCTGATGTCCGGCCAGTTCTACGCGGCCGCGAAAAACGTCGGCAAGTCCGTGCTGCCCGGCCCCGTGCTGGAGCTGGCGAAAAAACTGGAAGAACACGCGAAGGGCATGGTCGTTCCGGCCACGATGTTCGAAGAGTTCGGTTTTAATTACATCGGCCCGATCGACGGCCACGACCTCGATTCGCTGATCCCCACGCTGCAGAACATCCGCAACCTGAAGGGCCCGCAGTTCCTGCACGTCGTGACGAAAAAAGGGCAGGGCTACAAGCTGGCCGAGGCGGAACCGATCCTGTACCACGGCACCGGCAAGTTCAACCCGGCCGAAGGCATCAAGCCCGCACCGCCATCGAAGATCACGTACACGGAAGTCTTCGGCAACTGGCTGTGCGACATGGCAGCCGCCGATGAACGCCTGGTCGGCATCACGCCGGCCATGCGTGAAGGCTCCGGCATGGTGCGTTTTAACGCCGAGTATCCGGACCGCTACTTCGACGTCGGCATCGCCGAGCAGCATTCCGTCACGTTCGCCGCCGGCCTGGCCTGCGAAAGCCTGAAACCCGTCGTGGCGATCTACTCGACGTTCCTGCAGCGCGCCTACGACCAGCTGATTCACGACGTGGCGCTGCAGAATCTGGACGTGACGTTCGCGCTGGACCGCGCGGGCCTCGTCGGCGCCGATGGCGCCACGCACGCCGGCAATTACGACCTCGCCTTCCTGCGCTGCATCCCGAACATGGTCGTCATGGCCGCGTCGGACGAAAACGAATGCAGGCAGATGCTGACGACCGCGTACCACTACCCCGGTCCGGCCGCCGTGCGCTATCCGCGCGGCGCCGGCGTCGGCGCGACGATCGCCAAGGAACTGACGACGCTCGACCTGGGCAAGGGCGAAATCCGCCGCACGGGCGAGCGGGTCGCGATCCTCGCCTTCGGCTCGATGGTGGCGCCGTCGCTGGGCGCCGGTGAAACGCTGAACGCCACGGTGGCGAACATGCGCTTCATCAAGCCGCTGGACGTGGAACTCGTCAAGCAGCTGGCCGCCGATCACGACTACCTCGTCACGGTCGAAGAGGGCTGCGTCATGGGCGGCGCCGGTGCCGCGGTGGCGGAAGCGCTGGCCGAAGCGGGCATCGTCAAGCCGCTGCAGATCCTGGGCCTGCCGGACAAGTTCATCGACCACGGCGACCCGGCCAAGCTGCTCGCCGGCGTGGGCCTGGACGCCGCCGGCATCGCCGCATCGATCAAGGCGCGCTTCCTGACGGGCAAACCCAGCCTGGTCGTCAACAACAGTTGATGTAACCGGGGACAGGCGATCCGCTGGGGACTGGCTCGTGTCGCAGGGCGAAGGCCCTGTGACAGGAGCCTGTCCCCGACGTTCACTAAAGCGCCGGCACATCCTGCAACACCGCCGCCGCCATCGCGGCATACCCCGCATCCCCCGGATGCAGATGATCCCCCGAGTCATACACCGGCAGCATCCGCGCCGCATCGGCTGGATCGCGCAGCGCCGCATCGAAGTCCACCACCGCATCGAATTCTCCACCGTCCCGTATCCACGCATTGACGGCTTGGCGCGTCACTTCCTTGGCAGGCGACCAGTACCCGGCAAACGGCGTGCGGTGCAGCGCGCCGCGGAACGGAATCAGCGTGCCGCCGATAACCTTGACGCCCCGTGCGCGACCCCGTGCGATCAGGGCGCGGTAACCCTCGATCATCTGCTCCACGTTGGCCGGCGGATCGGCCGGCGCAAACGCGCTGCCAGGCCAGCCGATATCGTTGATGCCGATGAGAAGCACGACGGCCCTGACACCCGGCTGGTCCAGCACGTCGGGCCCGAAGCGTTCGCTGGCCTTGACGCCCATCTGCGACGACAGCAGGCGCGCCCCCGAAATGCCCGCGTTGGCGATACCGATACCCGGCAGCCGTTCGGCCAGATAGTCCGGCCAGCGCCGGTGCATGTCCGGCGTCGAGCCATTGCCGTCCGTGATTGAGTCGCCGAGGGCGACGACCGTGCCGCCGTCGCCGTCCACCTGCACCGTGCTGACGAAGGCGCGGCCCGTCAACGTCGTGCTGCCGGCCAGCGTGCGGGCTGCCGTCAGGTCGCCCGCCGCGATATAGCCGGTCTGCTGCGCGCCCCAATGGAACGTCGTCAGCGGCGCCGTACCGGGGAACCCGGTGGACACGGTCAACCGCTCCAGCGGCCGTGCCGCGAAGGGCAGCGCGTCGCTGACGGCGTCCTGCCCGGGCGGGATCGTCACGGATGGACGGCCGGCAAACGTCAGCGCGCGGTCGGTGGCGGGATCGATGGCGGCCGACGCGCTGGCGGGGCCGGCCGTGCGCGCGAGGTGCACGGCGCCCACCGTCAGCGGCGCCGTGCCGTAGCGGTTCGACAGCACGACGCGCACGCTGGAACCGCCGGCGGACAGGCGCAGCGTTTCGCGCACCGTCTGTCCGGCCACGCTGGGCGGCACGTTCATCGGCAGGGCGAAGCCTTGGCCCCACGCGGGTTGCGGCGCCGCGTACCAGCTGGTCTGCGCTGCCTGCGCGGAGATAAGAAACAGGGTGGCGGCCAGGGCCGCGGTAACGCGCTTGATCATGATTGCCTCCTTGGTTTTGGAAGCCACATGGTGGTTCATTCGTAGTTCGCGGGGTAGAACACGATTTCGACTATAGTTCATTCCAGATTCGAATGAGGTGACGATGGATACGATGAAAGCCCTGCACTGGTTTGTCCGCACCGTCGAACTGGGCAGCCTCTCCGCCGTGGCACGCGAGGCGGCGACGACGCAGCCCACGGTCAGCAAGGTGATCGCTGCGCTGGAGCGCGACTTGGGCATCCGCCTGCTGGCACGCACCACGGCCAGCCTGGCGCCAACGACGGAAGGCCAGCGCTTTTACGAACGTGCCCGCGGCGTGCTGGCGGAATTCGACGCGGCGGTGGCCGATGCGCGCGGCGGCACGGCATCGATGGCGGGGCTGCTGCGCATCAACGCGCCTGTCGCGCTGGGCCAGTTCTGCCTGAACGCGCTGGTGCTGGAATTCCTCGACGCGCATCCCGGCGTGGAAGTCGAGCTGATTCTGAACGACCGCATGGTCGATCTGGTGGAAGAGGGTGTCGACGTGGCATTGCGCCTGGGCGGGCCGCTGCCGCAGGATGCCGTCGCGCGGCGCATCGCGGCATCACCGCGCTGGCTGGTCGCCGCGCCGGGGTACCTGGCGCGCCACCCGGCACCGCAAACGCCGCAAGAGCTGGCGCAGCACGACTACCTGCGCTTCGCATGGCTGCCGGACGGCGATCGCGTCGCGCTGAGCGATGGCGAGCGCACCGTTACCGTGCGCACCGCTGGCCGCTATCGCGTCAACAACGCGCTGGCGATTCGCGACAGCCTGCTTGCGGGTGCCGGCATCGGGCTGTGTCCCTTGTGGCTCGTCGACGATCTGCTGGCGACGGGGCAGCTGCGCCGCGTGCTGCCGGCGTGGCAGGGCGAGGCGCAGATGCTGCATCTGCTATACCCGCAGCGGCGCTACCAGCCGGTGCGGGCACGCGCGTTTGCCGACTTCGTCGCGGCGCGGTTTGCCGCACTGCCGGGGTTCATGTCGTAGTCCGTCGCGTCATGTCGTGCCTCGTCAATGCGGCGCCGTGCTTCGTCGCGTGCGCCTCGCGCCAGATGCGCCACGGCCGCACACTCGGCGCATGGACAACGGAGGAACCATGAAGAGCGAACAAAACCTGGGGCGGCTGGTCGGGCTGCTGATGCTGCTGACAATGGCCACATCGATCGTCGGCTATTTTGTCCTGTTGCCACCCGTGTTCGAAGCGCCCGGCTTCCTGGCCGCCGCAGCCGGCAGCGCAGGAAGAGTGCGGGCGGGGGCGTTGGTGGTGCTGCTGGCGCCATTGCTGTCGCTCGCCATCGCGCTGGCTTGCTGGCCGCGCTTCCGGCGCGCGGGTGAACGCACGGCGCTGGCATTGCTGGCGATGGCGGTCGTCGGACTGGCCGTCGCCGCCGTCGAGCAAGGATTGCTGCTGGCGATGTTATCCTTGAGCCAGGCGGCGGCCGGGGCCACGCCGGCAGCGGGACCGTCGTTCCAGGCCGCTTACGCCGCGGCGGGCGGCGCGCGCTACGCCGTCCATTATCTTGCATTGTTTTTCAGCGGAGCGACCAGCTTGACCCTGTATGTGATGTTGTATCGAAGCGGCATGCTGGCGCGCTCCCTGCCCGCCATCGGTGTGGCGGCCGTGGTGCTGCAACTCGTGAACATCCTGCTGCATCTGCTCGGGTTCCCGTTCCAGTTTGCGCTGGTGGCGCCGGCAGCGTTTTGCCAGCTTGCGACCGGGGTCTGGCTGCTGGCGCGGGGATTCAGGCCCGGTATCGGCGTGACGGCGGCACATGCCCACTGACGCCATCCGGTCGACGCGGCTGGCCGCCTTGCCATGGCGACGCCTGCGCACCGCCGTCGTGTGCGCACTGGTTGTCAGCCTCCCGCTGACCACTGTCTGGGACTCCGTCTGGTCGCTGTGGTTCTGTGCCGTCTTGCTGGCGGGAGCCGGTACGCTGGTGTTCTCGCTGCTGGAACACTGGCCGCGCCGCTTGCCGCGATGGGTCGCGCGGTGGGCATGGCAGGTAGCCGGTGTCGCACTGGCGATGCCGCTGACCACACTGGCGATCTACCACTGGAACACGGCGGCGGGCGCACCGCCGTTCTGGCTCGACGCCGAGCGGCGCAGCGGCTTCTTCTTCCTGTGCTTCCTGGGCACGCTGGTGGCGCCCTGGCTGGCCCTGGCCGCGCTGGTGCGCCAGAAGGACGCGCTGGCCCGTACGCAGGCGCTGGCCTTCGAACTGGAACGCAGCGAACTGGCGCGCCAGGCGCTCGATGCGCGGCTGCACCTGATGCAGGCACAGGTCGCGCCGCATTTCCTGTTCAATACCCTGGCCAATGTGCAGGCCCTTGTCGATACCGGCTCGCCGCACGCGCCCGCGTTGCTGCGCAGTTTGACGGCCTATCTGCGCGCCGCCGTGCCGCGCCTGCACGATGCGGCTGGCGGTACGCTCGGGCTGGAGCTGGAACTGGTGCGCGCCTATCTGGAGCTGATGCGCATGCGCATGCCCGACCGGCTTGCGTTCACCTTGCAGGCCGATGCGGCGCTGCAGGACGTGTCCTGCCCGGCGCTGACGCTGCTGACCCTTGTCGAAAACGCGGTACGGCACGGCATCGACCCGTCCGAGGAGGGCGGCACCATCGATGTCAGCGTGCACCGCCGCGGCGCCAATTGCGTGGCGACGGTGCGCGATACCGGTGTCGGGATGGGTGCCGGGTCTGGCACCGGGCTGGCGACGCTGCGCGAGCGGCTGGCGCTGCAGTTTGGCGACCGTGCGCAGTTGCGGCTGTATGCGGTGACGCCGCACGGCGTGTGCGCCGAGATCGAATTTCCTGTGGGGGCCTGACAATGCCGCGACAACCGACCGCCCTGATCGCCGACGACGAACCCCTGCTGCGTGACGCGCTGGCGCGGCAACTGCAACAGGCATGGCCGGAGCTGGTCATCGTCGCCCAGGCCCGCAACGGGCGCGAGGCTGTCGCGCAATGCGAGGCGCTGCGGCCCGATATCTGTTTTCTGGACGTGCACATGCCCGGCATGTCCGGCGTCGAGGCAGCAGCGCGGATCGGGCGGCGTGCGCACCTCGTCTTCGTTACCGCGTACGACCAGTATGCCGTGCAGGCCTTTGCCCAGGGCGCGCTGGATTACCTCGTCAAGCCGGTCGAGCCGGCACGCCTGGGCGACACAGTGGCACGCCTGAAGGAACGGCAGCAGCCGGCCGGCGGGGCGGAACTGGAAACGCTGCTGGCGCAGCTGGCCGACCGGCTGCGTGCCCCGGCAGCGGCGGCGCCGCTCAACTGGCTCACCGCGCAGGTGGGCACGGCGCTGCGGCTGATCCCCGTGGCGGACATCGACTACCTGCGTTCGGACACGAAATACACGGCGGTGGCGTGGCGCGGCGACGACGGACAGCCGGCCGAAGCTCTGGTGCGCACGCCACTGAAGGACCTGCTGGCGCAGCTGGACGCGGCGCATTTCGTGCAGGTGCACCGCTCCGTCGTCGTCAACCTGCGCGCCGTCAGCCACGTCATCCGCGGCGAGAACGAGACGGCGTCGGTGCACCTGAAACGTCGTCCCGAGGCGTTACCCGTCAGCCGCAACTTCCTGCACGTGTTCCGCCAGATGTAACGTCAGGAACGCTTGCGTTCGTGATTCCACAGCACGTCGCCACCGCCGGCGAAGCGGTTCAACACCCGCGCCAGCACGAACATCAGATCGGACAGGCGGTTGACGTACTGGCGCGGGTGATCGTGAATGCTTTCTTCCTTGCCCAGCGTGACGATGGCGCGTTCGGCACGACGGCACACGGTGCGGCACACATGCGCCAGCGACGCGGCGCGCGAGCCGGCCGGCAGGATGAACTCCGTCAGCGCGGGCAGGGTGGCGTTGTACTTCTCCAGCAGCGCGTCGAGCCGCTCGACATGTTCCTCCTTGATCAGCTGATAGCCGGGGATGCACAGCTCCCCGCCCAGGTCGAACAGGTCGTGCTGGATCGCCACCAGCTCGGCCCGCAGCTCGTCCGGCATCGGCTCGCACAGCAGCAGGCCGATGTTCGAATTCAGTTCGTCCACGTCGCCCATCGCGTGCACGCGCGTGCTGTCCTTGCCGGTGCGGCTGCCGTCGCCCAGTCCCGTGGTGCCGTTATCCCCGGTGCGGGTGGCGATCTTTGACAGTCGGTTGCCCATGTTTGTCTCCTTGTTTGAACGGTGCGAGGATACGACAATTCGGCAACGCTGGGAAATTGGCCTACAATCGTCGTGACGAAATGACGAGCAGCCGATGACCACTGACCTTTCCAGCCTCGCCGCGCGCCGGCATGAAGTCGCCCAGGCACTGGCTGCCGTGCTGCCGGCCGGCGCCGCGCTGGCAAAGCCCGAGGACACCCGACCATACGAGTGCGACGGCCTGGCCGCCTACCGACAGATGCCGCTGGTGGTGGCGCTGCCGCACGACGAGGCGCAGGTGCTGGCCGTGCTGGCCGTGTGCCGCCGGCTGGGCGTGCCGGTCGTGCCGCGCGGCGCCGGCACGGGCCTGTCCGGCGGGGCGACGCCGATCGCCGAAGGCGTCGTGCTGTCCACGGCACGGCTGAACCGCATCGTGCGGCTGGACGCCACGTCGCGCACCGCCGTCGTGCAGCCCGGTGTGCGCAACCTCGCCATTTCGGAAGCGGCGGCGCCGCATGGTCTTTACTACGCGCCCGACCCGTCGTCGCAGATCGCCTGCACCATCGGCGGCAACGTGGCGGAAAATTCCGGCGGCGTGCATTGCCTGAAGTATGGCCTGACGGTGCACAACGTGCTGCGCGTGCGCGTGGCCACCATCGATGGCGAAATCGTGGAGCTGGGCAGCGAGGCGCCCGATGCGCCGGGGCTGGACCTGCTGTCCGTCTTCATCGGCTCGGAAGGCATGCTGGGTATCGTGACGGAAGTGACGGTCAAGCTGGTGCCGAAGGCGATGTGCGCAAGAGTCATCATGGCGTCGTTCGGCGACGTGGTCACGGCCGGCAACGCCGTGGCGCACGTCATCGCCGCCGGCATCATCCCGGCGGGGCTGGAGATGATGGACCGGACATCGGTGCGCATGGTCGAGCCGTTCGTCCAGGCGGGGTACGACCTGGAAGCCGCCGCGATCCTGCTGTGCGAGGCGGACGGCACGGCGGAGGAAGTGGACGACGAGATCGCGCGCATGACAGCCGTGCTGCGCGAGGCCGGCGCCGGCGCAATCGCCGTCTCGACAACGGAAGCGGAACGCCTGCGCTTCTGGTCCGGCCGCAAGAACGCGTTCCCCGCGGCGGGACGCATCTCGCCCGATTACTACTGCATGGACGGCACGATCCCGCGCAAGAACCTGGCGCAGGTGCTGACCGGGATCGCGCAGATGGAAGTGAAATACGGCCTGCGCTGCGCCAACGTCTTCCATGCTGGCGACGGCAACCTGCATCCGCTGATCCTGTTCGATGCGAACCAGCCGGACGAGCTGCACCGGGCGGAGGCATTCGGCGCGGAGATCCTTGCGCTGTGCGTGGCCGTCGGCGGCACCATCACCGGCGAACATGGCGTGGGTATCGAGAAGATCGATTCGATGTGCGTGCAGTTCAGGCCCGCGGAACTGGCCGCCTTCTTCGCGGTGAAAAAGGCGTTCGATCCGGCCATGCTGCTCAATCCCGACAAGGCCATTCCCACATTGCACCGCTGCGCGGAATTCGGCCGCCTGCGCGTGACGAACGGGGTGCTGCCGCATGCCGGCCTGCCGCGCTTCTGACATGGCCGACACGATCGAATTTTTCCGCGACCGCATCCAGGCTGCCACTGCCGCCGGCACGCCGCTGCGCATCGTCGGCGGGGCGAGCAAGGACTGGTACGGCGGGCCGTTGCAGGGCGAACCGCTCGATACGCGCGGCCACAGCGGCATCGTCGATTACGAGCCGACGGAGCTGGTCGTCACGGTGCGTTGCGGCACGCCGCTGGCGCAGCTGGAAGCGCAGCTGCGCGAGCACCGGCAGATGCTGGCCTTCGAGCCGCCACGCTTCGGCGCGGCGTCGACGATCGGCGGCGTCGTCGCCAGCGGCCTGTCCGGGCCGCGCCGCGCCACGGCAGGCGCCGTGCGCGACTTCCTGCTGGGCGCGCAACTGTTGAACGGCAAGGGCGAACTGCTGAACTTCGGCGGCCAGGTCATGAAGAACGTGGCCGGCTATGACGTGTCACGGCTGCTGGCCGGGTCGATGGGCGTGCTGGGGTTGATCACGCAGGTGTCGCTGAAGGTGCTGCCGCTGCCTCTGGTGGAGACGACCTTGCGCTTCGAGCTGGACGAAATCGCCGCGCTGGCGCGGATGAACGATTGGGGCGGGCAGCCGCTGCCGCTGTCGGCCACGTGCTGGCACGACGGCGTGCTGACGGTCCGGCTGTCCGGCGCGGAACCCGCCGTGGCCGCGGCCACGCGCAAACTGGGCGGCGCCGAAGTCGCGGACGGGCCGGCATTCTGGACGTCGCTGCGCGACCAGACCCACGCATTCTTCGACACGGACACGTTATGGCGCCTGGCGCTGCCGCCGGCGGCCAGCGCCCTGATTCTCGGCGGGACGCAACTGATCGAATGGGGCGGCGGCCAACGCTGGCTGAAGGCGCCCCGCGCCGGTGCCGCCGATATCCGCCGCACGGTGGCCGCGGCGGGTGGCCATGCGACGCTGTACCGGGCGGTGGACAAGCGCGCCGGCGCATTCCACCATCCGTCGGCGGCAATCCTGCGCATCCACGAACGCTTGCAGGGCGCATTCGACCCGGCCGGCATCTTCAACCGCGGCCGCCTGTACTGATCACCCTATGCAAACCAATCTCGCCGATTTCATCAAGGGTACGCCGCAGGGGGACGAAGCGGAAAGCATCCTGCGCGCCTGCGTGCATTGCGGGTTCTGCACGGCCACCTGTCCCACGTATCAGCTGCTGGGCGACGAACTCGATGGTCCGCGCGGGCGCATCTATCTGATCAAGCAGGTGCTGGAAGGCGCACCTGTCACCGCCAGCACGCAGCTGCACCTGGATCGCTGCCTGACATGCCGCAACTGCGAAAGCACGTGCCCGTCCGGCGTGCGCTACGGTCGCCTGGCCGATATCGGCCGGGATGTCGTGGAGCGCCGTGTACGCCGTTCCCTGCCGGATCGGATCAGGCGCTATGTGCTGAAGGAGGGCATGTCGCGCAAGGCGCTGTTCACGCCGGCGCTGCGCATCGGGCAGGTGCTGCGTCCCTTGCTGTCGCCCGCGCTGCAGGACAAATTGCCGCCGCTGCGGCGCGCCACGCCGTGGCCGACGCGCCCGCACGCGCGCCGGATGCTGGTGCTGGACGGCTGCGTGCAGCCGGGCATGGCGCCGAATATCAACGCGGCGGCGGCGCGGGTGCTGGACGCCGTCGGCGTGCAATTGTTTGCCGCACCACGTGCCGGCTGCTGCGGCGCCTTGCGCTTTCACCTGAACGACCAGGAGGGCGGACGCGATCACATGCGCCGCAATATCGACGCCTGGTGGCCGTACGTGGACGAAGTGGAGGCCATCGTCATGACGGCGTCCGGCTGCGGCGCCACGGTGCGCGAGTACGGCCATCTGCTGGCGCACGATCCGGCCTACGCGGAGAAGGCGGCGCGCATCTCGGCGCTGACACGCGACCTGTCCGAGATCCTGCCGGCGTTCGAAGGCGAGCTGGCGCCGCTGGCGCAACGGAGTGCCGAACCGGTCGTCTATCACCCGCCGTGCACGCTGCAGCACGGCCAGCAGGTGCGCGGGAAAGCGGAAGGGCTGCTGCGGGCGTTGGGTGTCGACGTGCGGCTGTGCGGCGAATCGCATCTGTGCTGCGGCTCGGCCGGCACGTATTCGCTGCTGCATCCGGAACTCTCGCTGCAACTGCGTGACCGCAAGCTGGAACAGCTGGCCGAAACCGGCGCCCCGCGCATCGTCTCGGCCAATATCGGCTGCATCGGTCACCTGCAGTCGGGCACCGAAACGCCGGTGGAGCACTGGATCGAGCTGGTCGACCGGATGATCCGCGACAGTCGAAGTGCCGGGGACTGACACGTTTCCCGGGCCGAACCGCCCGTGAAAGCTGCCTGTCCCCGACCTTTTTGGCTGACTATGCTGGCGTGGACAGATTCACATCCCGACTGAAATCCGGCAGTTCCCCGCGCAGATCCGTCAGGGGCCCCAGCAGGCTGGCATCCTCCCACGCCGGCACCTTGGCGAAGCCCTCCGCCCATCCGGGCACGTCGTCCGCCGGCATCGGCCGCGCAATGCCATAGCCCTGCGCCAGGTCGCAACCCAGCCGGATCAGCAGCGCGCCGTGTTCGGCCGTCTCGACGCCCTCCGCGATGACGCTGCGGTTGAAGGCCTTCGCCAGGCCGATGACGGCGCTGACCAGGTGCAGGTCGTCGCGATCGACGAGCATGTTGCGGACAAAACTCTGGTCCACTTTCAGCACGTCGGCGGGCAGGCGCTTCAGGTAGGCCATCGACGAATAGCCGGTGCCGAAATCGTCCAGCGCAAAGCGGATGCCCAGCGCCTGGCACTCCTGCATGATGCAGCGCACGTGGTTGACGTCGTGCAGCGCGGACGATTCGAGGATTTCCAGTTCCAGCAGCCGTGGCGGCACGGCGGGGAACTCATCAAGGATGGCGCGCATGCGCTGCACGAAGTCTGGCCGCTGGAAATGGCGCGCGGCGATGTTCACGCTGGCGCCCCACAGGTGGCCCATGGCGCACCACGTCGTCAGCTGTTGCAGCGCCTCGCGCAGCACCCATTCGCCGATGTCGGCAATCAGGTCCGTGTGCTCCACGGCGGGCAGGAACTCGGCGGGACCAAGGATGCCGCGCTGCGGATGGCGCCAGCGCAGCAGTGCCTCCATGCCGATCACGCGGCCGTGGCGCATGTCCACCTTCGGCTGGTAATACAGGCACAGTTGACCGGCCAGCAGCGCGTCGCGCACCTCGGTGCGGCGGTTGTGGTGGGTGCGGACCTGCTCGTCCAGCACGGCGTCGAAGAAATGCACCTTGCGCCGGCCTTCGACCTTGGCCTGGTACAGCGCCTGGTCGGCATGGCGCAGCAGGTTGTCGGCACTGACGTCGCTGCCCTGGTACAGCGCCACGCCGGCGCTGGCTGTCAGCGGCACCGTGCGCGAGCCGGCCTGGTAGCCGCGCGTCAGCGAGAGCATCAGCCGTTCCAGCGTGCGTTCCACGCCGGCCTTGTCGCCGTGGTCGCGCAGCAGCAGCACGAATTCGTCGCCGCCGAGGCGGGCCACGTAATGGTCGCTGCCGGAGAATTCATGCAGGCGGCTGGCCACCTGTTTCAGCACTTCGTCGCCCAGCGCGTGACCGCCGCTGTCGTTGACCTGGCGGAAGTGATCGAGGTCGAACAGGCAGACGGCCAGCAGCGCGCCACCATCGCGTGCCCGGGCGATCTCCTGTTCGAAGCGGCCCGCCAGCGCGGCGCGATTGGGCAGGCCGGTCAGCACGTCGTGATAGCTGCGCCACGACATCTGCTGGATCAGCTCACGCGTCTCGCTGACGTCGCGGAATACCAGCACGGTACCCTGCAGCCCGCCGGCGCTCTGGCGGATCGGCGCGGCCGTGTACTCCACGTTGAAGCGGCGGCCGTCGCGGTGGCGCAGGTTCTGGTCCTTGGCCTTGACGACGGGACCGCCCGCCTGCACGGCGGCCAGTGTCTTCATCAGCGTGTGCTGGCCGAAGTTGTTCGCCAGCGCGAACACGTCGTGCAGCTCCTGGCCGCGCGCTTCGCCGGCCGTGTAGCCCGTCAGCGCCTGCGCCGTCTCGTTCATCGATTCGACCCGGCCCCACGGATCGGTCACGATGACGGCGTCGCCGATCGATGCCAGCGTCACTTCGCTGCGCTCCTTTTCCGATTGCAGGGTCAGCATCAGGTCCTGGATACGGGCCGCCATCTCGTTGAAAGTCGTCGCCACCGCCTGCGCTTCCGGAAAGCCCCGCACCGGCAGGCGCACGTGGTACTGGCCATCGCGGAAGGCCTGCGTGGCGCGGCTGACCCGGCGCAGCATGCGCCGCGTGACGAAGATCAGGAGGCCGAGCAGGAAGTAGACGAGAAAGATGTTCAGTGCCGTGACCAGGGCCTGCCGGCCCAGCGCACGCCACGCCACGTTGAGCGCCGGCGTAGCGCTGAACCAGAGCTCGATATGGGCACCGGTCGCGCCCACGGGAACTGTATAGGTCAGCGGCTCGATGCCGGCGAGAGCAGGAAACCATCCTGGGTAGCGCGGCGCTTCGGGCATGCGCACCGCTTCGGCCGTCGCGTCACCTTCCAGCCAGCGGATGCGCGACACGCCGTCGCTGACGTCGGCGGTACGCTGCAGCAGCGCCCCGATGGCGGCCTGGTCGTGTGCCGCCGCCAGCGGTGCCAGGGCCTCGGCAAGGTGCTGTGTGACCTGGCGCGTTTCCAGCACGAGCTGATGCCGCGCCTGCGCGGCTTCCGAATCCACCAGCAGCGTATAGCGCACGGCCACGACGGCCACGATCAACAGGGAAATTGGTACGAACAGGCGGGAATAGGCGCCCATTCTGATCCAACGGGATACGATACTTGCGGGGAGCGGCATGGCGTGGTTTTGTAAGCAAAAGTGCGCCCGCCATTATTACCTAGAATGCAATTCCAGTGTGCAACGATATCGCGTCTTTACAGTAATGAGAACGATTCTGCGGTCGTGGCACAACATGATGCATGTAACCACTAGTTATTGCTCAGCCAGCCGCGCTTTGCAACAGCACTTCGATATCGGGTGCGATCTCCTCCGGTTTCGTCATCGGGCCATAGCGGTGCGCCACGGTGCCGTCGCGGCGCACGAGGAATTTGGTGAAGTTCCACTTGATCGCCTGCGTGCCCAGCAGACCGGGTGCGCTCGCTTTCAGGAACTGGTAAAGCGGGTGGGCAGCGGCGCCGTTGACGTCGATCTTGGCGAACAGGGGGAAGGTCACCGCGTACTTCGTTTCACAGAACGCGCCGATCTCCTCCGCCGTTCCCGGTTCCTGCGCGCCGAACTGGTTGCAGGGGAAGCCCAGCACCTCGAAGCCCTGCGGCCCGAAGCGCTCATGCAGCTTCTCCAGCCCCGTGTACTGCGGCGTGAAGCCGCAGGCGCTGGCGGTGTTCACGATCAGCAGCACCTTGTCGTGGTACTGCGCCAGGTCCACGGGCTGGCCGGCCAGGCTGACGGCGGAAAAATCGAAGACGGAGGTCATGGTGCGCTCCTCAGATCAGGCCCAGATGTTCGGTGCCGGCGGACAGGTCGCGATTCTTCGCTCCCTTGCCTTCCAGCTTGATGGCCAGACGCAGGTCGTTGACGGAATCGGCGTTGCGCAGCGCGTCCTCGTAACTGATCCTGTCTGCCTCGTACAGGTCGAACAGCGACTGGTCGAACGTCTGCATTCCCAGCTCGCGCGACTTCTTCATCAGCTCCTTGATCTCGTGCACCTGTCCCTTGAAGATCAGGTCCGAGATCAGCGGAGAGTTCAGCATGATCTCGATGGCCACCGCGCGGCCCTTGCCTTCCTTCAGCGGCACCAGGCGCTGCGAGATCATGCCCTTCATGTTCAGCGACAGGTCCATCAGCAGTTGCTGGCGGCGCTCCTCGGGGAAGAAGTTGATGATGCGGTCCAGCGCCTGGTTGGCGTTATTCGCATGCATCGTGGCCAGGCACAGGTGGCCCGTTTCGGCAAACGCGATGGCGTGGTCCATCGTCGCGCGGTCGCGGATCTCGCCGATCTGGATCACGTCCGGCGCCTGGCGCAGCGTGTTTTTCAGCGCCACTTCCCAGTCTTCCGTATCGACGCCCACCTCGCGCTGCGTGACGATGCAGTTGTGGTGCGGGTGGACGAACTCCACGGGGTCCTCGATCGTGATGATGTGACCGTGGCTGTTGGCGTTGCGCCAGCCGACCATGGCCGCCAGGGTCGTCGACTTGCCGGAACCGGTGGCGCCGACCATGATGACGAGGCCGCGCTTGGCCATGACGATGTCCTTGAGCACCTCCGGCAGGCCAAGGTCGTCCAGCTTTGGAATGGCGCTGTTAATCGTGCGCAGTACCATCCCGACAGAACTCATCTGCACGAACGCGGACACGCGAAAGCGCCCCAGGTCGCCGGGACTGATGGCGAAGTTGGCTTCCTTGGTCGCCTCGAACGATGCCGTCTGCTTGTCGTTCATGATGGAGCGGGCCAGGTCGGCCGTGTGCGCCGCCGTCAACGGTTGCGCCGAGACGGGCGTGAGCTTGCCGTCGATCTTCATCGCCGGCGGGAAGCCGGCCGTGATGAACAGGTCCGAGCCTTTCTTGCTGACCATCAGGCGCAGCAGGTCGAACATGAACTTGGATGCCTGGTCGCGTTCCATGGCCGCTCCTTAACCGGGGAAATTCTCGGGGATCTTGGCGGCGGCGCGCGCGGCCGCCGACGAGATCACGTTGCGACGCACCAGGTCCGTCAGGTTCTGGTCCAGCGTCTGCATGCCCACGTTGCTGCCGGTCTGGATGGCCGAATACATCTGCGCGATCTTCGCTTCGCGGATCAGGTTGCGGATGGCGGGCGTGCCCACCATGATCTCGTGCGCGGCCACGCGGCCGTTGCCATCCTTGGTTTTCAGCAGCGTCTGCGAGATGACGGCCTGCAGCGACTCGGACAGCATCGCCCGCACCATCTCCTTTTCCTCGGCGGGGAAGACGTCGACGATGCGGTCGATGGTCTTGGCGGCGGACGACGTGTGCAGCGTGCCGAATACCAGGTGTCCGGTTTCCGCGGCGGAGAGGGCCAGGCGGATCGTCTCCAGGTCGCGCAGCTCGCCGACGAGAATCGCATCCGGGTCTTCGCGCAGCGCCGAACGCAGCGCGTTACTGAACGACAGCGTGTGCGGACCGACTTCGCGCTGGTTGATCAGGCACTTCTTCGATTCGTGGACGAATTCGATCGGGTCCTCGATCGTCAGGATATGCCCGTATTCGTGTTCGTTGAGGTGGTTGACCATGGCCGCCAGCGTGGTCGATTTACCCGAGCCGGTGGGGCCCGTGACGAGCACCAGACCGCGCGGTTTCAGCGCGAAGTCGGCGAAGATTTTTGGTGCGTTCAGGTCTTCCAATGTGAGGATCTTCGACGGAATCGTGCGCAGCACGGCCGACGCGCCGCGGTCCTGGTTGAACGCGTTGACGCGAAAGCGCGCCAGGCCGGGAATGGCGAAGCTGAAGTCGATCTCCAGCAGCTCCTCGTACACCTTGCGCTGGCTGTCGTTCATGATGTCATAGATCATGCCGTGCACGTCCTTGTGCTCCAGCGGCGGCAAATTGATGCGGCGGACATCGCCATGCACGCGGATCATCGGCGGCAGGCCAGCCGACAGGTGCAGGTCCGAGGCCTTGTTCTTGACGGAGAATGCGAGAAGTTCGGAGATGTCCATTTATAATCCAGTGATCAAAACAATAAGGTCATTAAAGCCGGAACCGCAGGGTGCTGGCGCGCGGCTGCTGATGGAGTTGATGGCGCTGCCGCGCGCGGGGCTTCTGGCGAAGCCGGATCGACGATTATGTCCACAATCACTCGGAACATGCAAGCAGTCGGGGAAGCCATCGCGGCTGCCGCCGACGAGGCGCGGCGGCCACGCGACAGCGTGCGCCTGCTGGCCGTCTCGAAGACCTTCGGCCCGGATGCCGTGATCGAAGCGGCGCAGGCCGGCCAGCGCGCGTTTGGCGAAAACTATGTGCAGGAAGGCGTGGACAAGGTGCGTGCCGTCGCGGCCGCGCTGGCTGACGTTTCGCTGGAATGGCACTTCATCGGCCCGATCCAGAGCAACAAGACGCGGCCCATCGCCGAGCATTTCGACTGGGTCCATACCGTCGAGCGCGAGAAGATCGCCCAGCGGCTGGCCGAACAGCGACCGGAAGGGCGCGGCCCGCTGAATGTCTGCCTGCAGGTGAATATCAGCGGGGAGGCCAGCAAGAGCGGCGTGGCGCCGGCCGAGGTGGCGGCGCTGGCGCGCAGCGTGGCCGCGCTGCCGCAATTGCGCCTGCGCGGCCTGATGGCGATTCCCGAACCGACGGAAGATTTCATGGCGCAGCGTGCCGCGTTTGCCGCGCTGCGCACGCTGTACGACGCGCTGCGTGAGCAGGGCTTCGCACTGGACACGCTGTCGATGGGCATGTCGGCCGACCTGCGTGCGGCAATTTTCGAAGGCGCCACGATCGTGCGCGTCGGCAGCGCCATTTTCGGCGCGCGTCACTACAACAAGGAACCTCAATGAAGATCGCATTTATCGGCGGCGGCAATATGGCCGCGGCGCTGATCGCCGGACTGGCGGGCCGGGTCACGCCGGGCGCGAACATCCATGTCGTCGACCCGAACCCGGCGGCACTGGAGCACCTGCAGCGCGAGTATGGACTGACGACGGCCGGCGCCATCGACGCGGCCGTGACGCAAGGGGAAGTGATCGTGCTGGCGGTGAAGCCGCAGAACATGCGCGACGTGGCGGCAGCATTGCAGCCACTGCTGGCCGCGGCGGCGCACCAGCCGCTGGTCATCTCGATCGCGGCCGGCATCCGCGCACGCGACCTGTCGCGCTGGCTGGGCGGCTACGGCGCCATCGTGCGCTGCATGCCGAACACGCCGGCGCTGATCGGCATGGGCATCACGGGCATGGTGGCTTACGAAGGCGTCTCCGCCGCGCAGCGCACGATGGCCGACGGGATGCTGGCCGGCGTCGGCAAGACGATGTGGCTGGACGACGAAGCGCTGATCGACGCGGTCACCGCGGTGTCGGGCAGCGGCCCCGCCTACGTCTTCTACTTCCTCGAAGCGCTGCAGCAGGCCGGCGCGGAGCTGGGCCTGACACCGGCACAAAGCCTGGCATTGGCGCAGGCCACGTTCGCCGGCGCGGCCGAACTGGCGGGGCGCTCGGACGAGCCCTTGTCCACCCTGCGCGAACGCGTCACGTCGAAAGGCGGCACCACGTATGCGGCGCTGACGAGCATGGAGGCCGCCGGCGTCAAGGACGCCATCGCCACCGCGGTGAAGGCGGCTGCGGCGCGCGGCAAGGAGCTGGGCGACGAATTGGGCGCGCAATGATCCACCACCTGTCGCTGGGCGTGCGCGACCTGGCCACTGGCGCGGCGTTTTACGACGGCGTGCTGGGCGCGCTGGGCTTGCGCCGGGTCTTCGAGGACGACGAAGCGATCGGCTACGGCCTGGAGGACGACAACGATATCCTGTGCCTGAAGCTGCGTGACGATGCGCAGGCGCCTGGCGCCGGTTTTCACCTGGCGTTTGCTGCGCCGACGCGAGCGGCCGTCGCTGCGTTTCATGCGGCAGGCATGAGCGCGGGCGGCAAGGATAACGGCGGTCCGGGATTGCGCGAGGAATATGGGCCGACGTACTACGCGGCATTCCTGGTCGATCCGGACGGGCATCGGGTCGAGGCGGTGTTCAAAGGGGCAGGGGAGTGAACCTGGAGCGCAAGTGGTGGTTTGTCGCGCTGGTCGGCGTGCTGACGGTGTGCACGACGCGCTTCCTGCTCGTCTCGGCCGGCCTGCCGGCGACGCCGGCGAGCGTCAGCCAGTTCGTCCTGTATCTATTCTGTTTTGTCGGGGTGTGGAAGATGTATTCGTTCGCGGGCTGGCTGGTGGCGCTGCGGTGGACGGTACCGCGTCGATGAAAAAAAACGGCCCGCAATGCGAGCCGTCTTTGATTACAGCGTTCGCGATCAGTCGCGCGAAACGATCACACCCAGCAGCAAGCCCACGACGCCGCCGACAATGACGGCCTTCCATGGATTGTCGTGCACGTAAGTGTCGGTGGCCTGCGCCGCCAGCTTGCTTTTTGCCAGCACGGAGTCTTCCAGTGTCAGCAGATTGGTCTTGGCCGAGCGCAGCGTTTCCTGGACTTTGGCGCGGGCATCGCCCAGATCCTCCGCCGTGCTGCTGGCCGCGCCGCGCAGCCACTGTTCGGCTTCGCCTATGGTCTTCTTCAGGTCGCCCATCAGGCGCTCGCGGGTCTGTGCAGTGTCGCCGGAATTGTAGGTGCTGCCATTGCCTTTGGTGCTGCCGGTGCCTTCGAGATTGGTCGTCTGGTCCATAATCGCCTCTTCTTTTGAATGTCAGCTGAACGTCAGCAGGAACGTCAAGTCTAGTCAGCGACGATGCCGTATGGAATCAGCTCAATGCGTAATCCAACGCGATTCCGACAAATACCGCCGCTCCCAGATAGTTATTGTGGCGGAATGCCGCAAAACAAGGCGCACGCTCGCGATTGCGGATCAGGAAGTAGTGATAGACAACGCAGCCGGCGGCAACGACAAGTCCGGCCAGGAACCAGCGACCGAGGCCGAAGTGCACGCCGGCCGCCAGCAGGATGGCAAGGTGGACGACGTAGCACAGCATGACGATGGCGACGTCCCAGCGGCCGAACGTGATGGCGGACGTCTTGATGCCGATCTTCAGGTCGTCGTCGCGGTCGACCATCGCATATTCCGTGTCGTAAGCCACGGCCCAGAATACATTGCCGAGCAGCAGCAGCCAGGCGTAGGCCGGGACGGTATTCTGCACGGCGGCAAAGGCCATCGGAATGCCGAAGCCGAACGCGATGCCGAGGTAGGCCTGCGGGATCGCGAAGAAACGCTTGAAGTACGGATATGTGCCGGCAATGATGACGGCGGCCACGCTCAGCTGCTTGACCAGTGCGTTCAGCGGCAGGATCAGCAGGAAGGCAACGATGGACAGTCCGGCGGCGATGGCGAGGGCTTCCTTGCCACTGATGCGTCCGCTGGTGATGGGCCGGTCGGCCGTACGCTTGACGTGGCGGTCGAAGTCCTGGTCGGCATAATCGTTGATGGCGCAGCCGGCCGAACGCATCAGCAAGGTACCCAGCGAAAAGATGACGATCAGGTGCCAGGCCGGCACGCCCCCGCTGGCGAGCCACAGCGCCATCAATGTCGGCCACAGCAGCAGCACGGTGCCGATGGGCTTGTCCAGCCGCACGAGGCGGAAATACAGTTGCAGTTTCGAGGGAGCGGGGGCGTACACGATATTGTCGCGGTCAGTGTCTAAATCAGGTCAGGCGGAGGCGGGCGCGTCCAGCATGGTCACGCCAGGCAGGTCGCATTGGGCAATGGCTTCGACGACGGCGTCGATGGCGGCCTTGCGCGTAAAACTCTTGCGCCAGACGATGACGACGCGGCGCGACGGCTGCGGGTTTTCAAAGTAACGGAACTGCAGCATGCCGCCCTTGGCGTCCATGTCCGGCACGGAGGCGCGCGGCAGCACCGTCAGGCCGATGCCGCTGGCAACCATATGGCGAATGGTTTCCAGCGACGAGCCCTCGAACGTGCGCTGCATGCCGTTGCCGGGCGTGGAAAAGCGCGCCATCTCCGGGCACACTTCCAGCACCTGATCGCGGAAGCAATGACCATTGCCGAGCAACAGCATCGTCTCTTTTTTCAGGTCCTCGGCGGGGATACGGTCGCGCTCGACCCACGGATGGTGGTTCGGCATGGCGACAACAAACGGCTCGTCGTACAGGTCCTGCATCGCCATGCCGTGGTCGGGCAGGGGCAGGGCCATGATGGCGGCGTCCAGTTCGCCCTGGCGCAGCAGCTCCAGCAGCTTGACGGTGAAGTTTTCCTGCAGGATCAACGGCATCTGCGGCGTCTTCTCGATCATCGCCTTGACGAGTGGTGGCAGCAGATACGGGCCGATCGTGTAGATGACCCCCAGGCGCAGCGGGCCGGACAGCGGGTCCTTGTTCTGCTTGGCAAGCTCCTTGATGGCGGCCGTCTGCTCCAGCACGCGCTCGGCCTGCGCCACGATCTGCGCACCGAGCGGGGTGACGGAAATCTCGGCGCCGCCCCGTTCGAACAGCGTGACACCGAGCTCGTCCTCAAGCTTCTTGATCGCGACCGACAGCGTCGGCTGCGCCACGAAGCAGGCTTCGGCCGCGTGGCCGAAATGTTTGGCGCGCGCGACCGCGACGATGTACTTGAGTTCGGTAAGTGTCATGGATTCTTGGCTGGTGGGGGCCCGGAGCGGTGATATTGTAACGCCAATGCTCTGGCTATAATGAACGCGATACTTATAGCGAGAAAGATGCGATGCCCCGATTCGAAGAAAAAATCTGCCCCCGCGCCGAACTGCGGGCCCGCGTGGCCGCGCTGCCGAAACCTGTCGTGCTGACCAATGGCGTGTTCGACATCCTGCACCGGGGCCACGTCACGTACCTGGCGCAGGCGCGCGAGCTGGGAGCGTCGCTGGTGGTGGCCGCCAACACGGATGCGTCCGTCAAACGGCTGGGCAAGGGCGACGACCGTCCCCTGAACACGTGCGACGACCGCATGGCGCTGCTGGCGGCGCTGGAATCGGTCAGCCTGGTGGTGCCGTTCGACGAGGATACGGCGCTGGAAGTGGTGCAGGAGGCGCAGCCGGAGATTTACGCCAAGGGCGGCGACTACGACATGACGGCGATTCCGGAAGGG
>Ga0308166_1000789_pt1 | contig 38473 bp, 32 predicted proteins | sample PhyCR2_2_FD_202137 | JGI IMG/M metagenome (GOLD analysis project Ga0308166, IMG submission 202137) | Phyllosphere microbial communities from UC Gill Tract Community Farm, Albany, California, United States - DLSLCC.R2 | ecosystem: Host-associated > Plants > Phyllosphere > Unclassified | place...
AAAAAACACTCAAGAACATCACACGGGGGTGCAATGCCTCAAGCAAATGTTATGTATTCACCAAATAAAATAAATATTCGGTATCAACAAACTTGGCACACTATTGAGTTCTCAAACAACAAACACTCTCGACACCACAACCACAATTTCTCAGTGACTGCTTCGCTCCGGAGCAACTTTTCAAGCTTACCACCGCGCTAACCAAAGTCAACTCGATGTTTCCAGCTTGTTTACCCCACTGTTTCTTTCAGACCTTTTCGGCCCGTCCGGATCAGCGGCGCGAGATAAGACTCTACACGGATTCCCACCCGGCGCAAAATCGGCTTCCTTGTCGTATTTAGTGGCCTATTCCCACTCCGACTAGTGCTTTTAGTATCCATGTACAACAAAACCACCAAAAAAGTGTGCTGCTTCACAACATTTTCTGGTGGTTTCGTGTAATACGGGTCCGGCTGAGGGTTACTTGCTCAGTTCAACAACAGCCATGTTCTTCTTACCGCGGCGCACAATTGCGTAACGACCGTGGAGGAAGTCCGACTCGCTAAGTACGGAGTCGATACCTTCAACCTTTTCGTTATTCACGTAGGCGCCGCCTTCGCTGACAGTGCGTCGAGCCTCCGACTGAGACTTACTCAGTCCCGAAGCAACCAGCACGTTGAGGATGCCAAGATCCTCGGCACGCACCTGGGCAGTTGGGAGTTCTGCGATGACGGATTCAAGCGTTGGCAAATCGATCGCGCTCAGATCGCCATTGCCAAAGACCGCAGCCGAAGCAGCAATAACTTGCTCGGTAGCCTGTTCGCCGTGCACCAAGGAAGTGACTTCCCAAGCAAGGGTGCGCTGGGCAACCCGCTTGAACGGACGCTCGGCGATTTCAACCTCTAGGGCTTCGATCTGCTCGCGAGTTAAGAAGGTGAAGACCTTGAGGCGATTAGCCACATCGGCGTCTGCAGTATTCAACCAGAACTGGTAGAAGGTGTACGGGCTGCACATTTGCGCATCCAGCCAGATGGCATTGCCCTCGGACTTACCGAACTTGGTGCCATCCGAGTTGGTGATCAGCGGAGTGCCGTAGGCGAACGCGGAGTTGCCAGTGACCTTGCGGATGAGCTCGGTGCCGCTGGTGAGGTTGCCCCACTGATCTGAGCCGCCGGTCTGCAAGGTGCAACCGTACTGACGGTTTAGCTCCAGGTAGTCGTAGCCCTGCAGGACCTGGTAGGAGAATTCGGTGTAGCTGATGCCCTCATCGGAGTTCAGGCGTGCGGCCACGATCTCCTTTTTGATCATCGTGCCCACACGGAAGTACTTGCCAACATCGCGTAGGAAGTCCAGGGCCGAGAGTCCGGAGGTCCAATCCAAGTTGTTCACCAGCTGGACCGCGTTATCCCCCTCGTTGGAAAGGAAACGCGATACCTGGGCTTGGAGCTTGGCGACCCATTCGTTCACGGTCTCTTTGGTGTTGAGGGTGCGCTCTGCGGTTTGACGCGGATCGCCGATCAAACCGGTGGAACCACCCACCAAAGCCAGCGGCTTGTGACCCGCGAGTTGCAAACGGCGCATGTTCAGTAGCTGAACCAGGTTGCCCAAGTGCAGGGACGGAGCGGTGGGGTCAAACCCGCAATAGTAGGTCACGGTCTGTTCGGACAGGGCACGCTCCAGCTCGGTTTCGTCGGTGGATACGTGCACTAGGCCGCGCCACTTCAGTTCCTGCCAGACGTTCTGGAAAGATGCATCATTCTTCTGTCCGGCAATCACCGGATTCTGCTTAGTTTCAGACATGCTCTCTGTGACCAATTTTCGCTCTTCGTTCTGCCCCTAGTACGCGTGAATAATTCACGCGCACTTGCTCTCGCGCCGCGGTTGGGGTTGCCCACCGGCGCACAACTTCCAGATTATCGCTTGGCAACACATAAGTGCCAGTTGCCTTGCCCGTCGATAATCAACAATTCGATACTCAACAACTCGCTCCTAGGCGCGCAATCCCTGCGGTAGCTCTTGGCTGTGGACCACGTGCAAGCGTTGGGTGGTACGGGTCATGGCTACATAGAGATCGCCCACGCCACCATCAACTTCCGCGACCAGCTGGGCCGGCTCGAGAATCAACACACCATCAAACTCAAGGCCCTTGGACTCGCGCGCGGTGATCACCACAATGTCTTGGCTCAAACCACCCGAACCGGTTCCCACACGATCGCCATATTTATTGCTGACCGCCTGGCGCATGCGGGCCAAATGCTGTTGTGGAACGATCACGGCCTGCAAGCCGCCAGCCGAATACGTCAACTCCTGCGCCAAGGCCTCAAGGACGGTGGATTCCAGATTTTCCTCGGTGCTTTGTGTGAGCACCGGTGGCCAGTCCCCCTCACGCACGGCTTGCGGGGTGGTGATGTGTAGGCCAGCTGCTTGGGCCACTCGAACTGCCGCGTCCGCGATCTGCGCCGGCGTACGGTAGTTCACGCTCAACTCTTCAAGATTAAAGCGATCTGCGAAGAACGGCTTCAGCGCTTGGGCCCAACTGCTCGCACCGGAAGCAGCTGAAGTTTGCGCAATGTCGCCCACAATGGTGAAGGACTTCATCGGGCATCGACGCACCAACAAACGCCACTGCATGGGCGAAAGTTCCTGCGCCTCATCAACAACAATATGTCCGTAGGCCCAGGTGCGATCGGCCACTGCACGTTCGGCAGCCGAAAGCTTCGCTGCGGTTTCCTGGTTGACCCCGGCGACCTGTTCGGCGGTGATCACCCCGTCGATCCCGGCGTTCTCCAACATCGTATGCATATTGGTCAACGCGGCCTTCGCGTTCTCAATATCCGCCTCGTATTGGGCGGTGTGGGCAGCGATATTGGGGTCCGCAAATTCGCCGAGCAGCTGCGCGGCTTCATCAAGCAGCGGCACATCGGCCTCGGTGAAAGGTGAACCGGCCCGACGGTACAGTGCGTCGCGCTCGGCTTCCTTCAAATGCGGTGCGGCGGCTTCTAACAGGTGCGGGTTGGCAAAAAGTTCGCTCACCAGCTGCGAAGGAGTCATCGGCATCCAGCATAGGTTGAGCACAATGCGCACGTCGTAGGCTTCGCGCACTTCCTGCGGCAGGTAGGAACGATCCGTGGTCGAGGACTGACCGGCCGATTCCTCCAGTTTGCGACGCAGCTGCTCCGCGAGATCCCCAACAAGGACCTTGGTGAAAGTTTCGCGCGCCTCGTTGTACGGCTTATGTGTGTGGCGCGCGCGTTCCCGAGCGTTGCGCACCATCTTCGGGGTCAGCGTCAGGCGGGTGCCTTCAACCACCACGGTGCGGTTCTGATCAATGAGGCGCTGACGGTTACGGACCGCGGCGGCGATGACCTTGGCCATGGACAGCTGGCCTTTAAGTCGCGCGACGGTGCGGTTGGTTTCCGGGATCGCATGCAGGCCGTAGTACAGGTCGCCCACTGAGGACATGACCACGCCGGTCTCACCAAGGGAGGGCAGCACACGCTCGATGTAGCGCATGAAGGAATTTGATGGGCCGACGATCAGCACACCAGCATTTTTGAGTCGTTCGCGGTATTCGTAGAGCAAAAACGCTGCACGGTGCAGGGCGACCGCGGTTTTACCGGTACCCGGTCCGCCCTGAACTACCACGGCGCCGGGCAGCTGGGCGCGAATGATCGCGTCCTGTTCGGCCTGAATGGTACCGACGATGTCTCCCATGCGACCGGTGCGCTTTTCACGCAGCGCCGCCATCAGCGCACCCTCGCCGTGATGGGTGTGTCCCTCATCCAGCCAGGTTTCATCAAGTACGTCGTCTTCAATCCCTGCGACACCACGGCCCTTGAGCATCAGGTGGCGGCGGCGGCGTACCCCGCGCGGGTTCAGTGCGGTGGCCTGATAAAACGGGGCGGCCTCGGTGGCGCGCCAGTCGATCATCATCCGGTTCAGTTCTTCGTCGGACAGACCGATACGCCCGATGTAGCGCGGTGTTTGTTCGTCGCCGGCCATATCAAGACGGCCAAAGACCAGGCGATCCTGCACGGCGTCTAATTGGGCGATCCGGTCCTCGTACAACGTGGCGAAGGAGTCGCGTTCGGACATATTTTGGAATGTGCCGATGGCGCCCTGGGCTCGGGTGCGTTCAAGCTGCTCAACCTTCTCGGCGCGCAACTCATCAAGTCGCGCATACAGCCGGCCCACATAGTCGGATTCAGCTAACAAGTCGCGTTCGATCGTCTCGGTCAACCTAGTTCCCCTCGCGCTTAAAATCTGCTCCTGCGCAAAAACACAGGACAGATAATGATACGCGCCTAAGGTGGCTCGGAACGAATCCTCGCGGACCCTAGGCGTCATCTACTTAGTGTGTGCACCAACGCGGTTTCCCGGCGCCAAGATCACGCCCGGAATTTGGTGGCTCAGAGCATTGGTAGCCCAGAGCATTGGTAGCTCAGACCAGTTGCAGGCTGCGCACGTCGTAACCGGACAGTTTTTTGCGCCCTGCAAGTTCCTCAAGTTCCAAGATGACGCCGACGCCTGCGACGACGCCTCCGGCACGTTCGATCAATCGGGCCGAGGAACCAACCGTGCCGCCGGTGGCCAGCACGTCGTCCAGCACTAATACTCGGGTGCCCGGTGCGATCTCATCCTTATGGATTTCCAGCGAGGCGGACCCATATTCCAGGGTGTAGTCGTCGCGGAATACCTCACGCGGTAACTTGCCCGCCTTACGAATGGTCAACATGCCCTTGCCCGATGCGTAGGCTGCCGCCGCGGCCAGCACAAAACCACGCGCTTCCAGCCCAGCCACAATGTCGTAGCTGCCAGCGAACGGCGCGATCAGTTCATCAACGAGGCGTCGTAGTCCGATCGGATCGGCAAATACTGGGGTGAGGTCCTTAAAGGAGATACCTGGCTGTGGGTAATCGGGCACTACCGCGCACAGTCGATCCAGCAGGTCTGTAATGCTCTCGTTATTAGTCACGCATAAGATTTTAGTTCCTTGAGCGTGGTACTCCCAACCGGAGCATTTTTCTTGCCCCTGCGCGCGGGCTCCGCGCTGGCTCACTGGTCGATCGAGGACATGTTGTTATCGTCATGGCGGGCTCCGGCCGCCGGTTCTAGCGCGTTGAGGCGTGCAAGCTGCCCGGCGCTCAGGCGCACCTCTGCGGCGGCCGTATTTTCTTCAACTCGGCTCACGCGTCGGGTTCCGGGGATCGGAGCGATGTCATTTCCTTGCGAGAGTAGCCAGGCCAGTGCCGTTTGGGCTGGCGTCGCACCAATTTCCGCACCAATTTTGCGCACTTCGTCAACGATCGCCAGGTTTTTCTGGAAGTTCTCCGCGAGGAATCGCGGATTGGTTTTGCGCCAATCATCGTCGGCAAAATCATCCACAGTGCGAATAGAACCGGTCAGCAAACCATGGCCGAGCGGAGAATATGGAACCAGCCCGATACCAAGTTCGCGCAGCACCGGCAGTAGTTGTGATTCAACGTCACGGGTCCACAACGAGTATTCGGTTTGCAGCGCCGAGACCGGCTGCACTGCATGCGCCCGGCGAATTGTCTGCACCGACGCTTCCGAGAGCCCAAAGTGGCGCACTTTACCTTCGGCGATGAGCTCGGCGACGACTGAAGCGGTCTGTTCAATCGGCGTATTGGGATCTACCCGGTGCTGATAGTAAAGATCGATGTAGTCGGTTCCCAGTCGTTGTAGCGATCCCTCTACCGCACGACGCACGTTGGCCGGCGAGCTGTCGATCGTGCCCGGACCGCCGTCATGTGACACCAGCCCAAATTTTGTGGCCAAAACTACCTTGTCGCGACGCCCTTTGAGAGCTTGCCCAACAATTTTCTCACTCAAGTATGGTCCATAAATTTCGGCGGTGTCTAGGTGCGTGACCCCAAGGTCTAGGGCACGGTGAATGGTGCGGATGGACTGGGCATGATCCAGCTGGCCCTCACTGGTGTAGGTGCCGGCCATGGTCATGGCACCAAGGCCAATTTGTGAGACCTCTAGGTCCCCCAATTGTGCGGTTAACATGAGTGCAACTTCCTGTTCTGAGATGTTCTGGGGTGCTAAAAATTACTGGCTGCGCCGTGATGTACCGGCGGATCGAAGTCTTAATCCTCTAGATCCATGGCAGATGAGAGTTCACGATGGGCATCTACCTGAGCCAGGAGCTGCTGTGCCTTCTGCTCTGCGCCGGCGACGATGTCCGCGCCGGCCACAAATCGCTGCGGAGGTGTTGGCAGCGCCGCCAAAGTCACCAAGGCTTGACCCAACTTGGCAGGATCGCCTCCCTGCTTTCCGTTCATGGCCTTCCACGCGGCGATCGTTGAACTGGTTCGTTCCTGATAGTCGCTAATCGACAGTTCAGGCCAGATCGATGAGGCGCCTTCCACTAGCAGTTCGGTGCGGAAGAAACCTGGCTCAACAACGGTGGTCCCGATACCGTAGGGGTCAAGATCAAAGTGCAGGGATTCCATCCAGCCTTCCAGCGCAAACTTCGAGGCTGCGTAGGCGGCACAGAATTCTTGTCCGATCAGCCCGGCGGCCGAGGTGATAGTGAAAATGTGACCGCTGCGCTGGGCGCGCATGGTGGGCAGAATGGCGCGGGTGACGTTCAGCGGACCAAAAAAGTTGGTTTCCATTTGCAGGCGCATCTGCCGGTCGCTGATTTCTTCAAAATATCCGGCGTAGAAGTTACCAGCGTTATTGACCAACACGTCGATGCTTCCAAAATGTTCTACGGTTGCTTCTGCCGCGGCCACCGCAGCTTCGGCGTTGGTGATGTCTAGTGAGAGTGGCAAAAGGTTTTTGTGCTCGCCCAGTGCAGCGGTGACTTTTTTGGCGTCGCGGGCGGTGCCCACCACGCGGTGTCCGGCGTTCAGTGCCGCCTTGGCCAGTTCGATGCCCATGCCGCGGGCTGCTCCGGTGATAAACCAAACGTTGCTCATAATGGTGCCTTTCGTTGTGCAATACCTTGAGGTTCTAGGGTCGATGCATCAATTCAATCGTCGGCCGAAGTGCTGAGCCAGACCCTGATTATGGGTTCCCCAGCAGGGCACCTTTAGCGCGTGAGTGGTGCTGTATCGTCGAAAATATGGACCACCAGGATGACCTCAGCCAGTTCCTCATTTCGCGCCGCGCCAAGTTGAACCTGCAACAAGTTGGGCTCCCCGATTACGGTGGACGCCGACGCGTTCCAGGATTGCGCCGCGAAGAAGTGGCCCTTTTGGCGGGCATGAGCGCCGAGTATTACAAGCGCCTGGAGCGTGGTAACGCCAAGGGTGTCTCCGAATCGGTGATCAACGGCATCAGCCGGGCCCTACAACTTAATTCGGCTGAGCACTCCCATTTGCTCGATCTGGTTCGGGCAGTGAATGTGGGAGCCAGTTCGCAGCGTCGAGCTGCGCCACGCAAAACTCAGCTGAGCGCCGACGTGCTCCAGACGATTAGCGCGATGTCGACGGTCCCGGTTTTTGTGCAAAATGGTCGGCTGGACGCGATCGCCACCAACGATCTTGGTCGCGCGTTATTTTCACCCATGTTCCAGGACCAATCACAACCGGTGAATGCTGCGCGCTTTATTTTTCTCGATCCGAAAGCTCAAGAGTTTTACCGGGATTGGGAAGCAAACGCGCACCAAATTGTGGCACTTCTGCGTGCCGAAGCTGGTCGTTCGCCCTATGACCGGCAATTAAGCGATCTGGTTGGCGAGCTGTCCACCCGTAGTAACTTTTTTGGCAAATTGTGGGGCGCTCATGATGTGCGCGAGCACCGCCCCGGAACCAAGAGCGTTCATCATCCCTTGGTCGGCGATCTGGATCTGACCTATGTGGGGGTGGACTTGTCGGTGGACCGTGGGAACCAGATGCTAATTTTCTCCGCCGAACCTGGCTCCGCTTCGCATGATGGACTGCAGATTTTGGCGCAGTGGACCAAAACTGCACCCGCTCAGTCGCCCGTCGACAAACTGCCGCATCACTCCGAGACACGTCGAGATAGTTAAACGCGAGGCCTTAATGTTGGTGGGGATCAGGATCGGCAGCATACTCAGGTCCTGTGCCGTGCCGGATCTAACGAGGCAATAGCCGATCGCTAGGCCATGGGAGCAAGGTCGGGAATTCGGCGCCGTCGGCTGCGGCCGTAGCCCGCACCACACCGCCCGCCGGTCGTCCGGCCAACCATGCGGCCAGGTCAAAATCGGTTCCTTCCAACACCCACGAATGTGGTCCGTCGCCGAGCACCAGAGGCTTTTTCCCCAGTGGTTGCAACACGATTCGATCGGTTGGCCGAACACGCGCACCGAGGGCACGCAACAGGTGCTCGGAAAATTCCTGTGGCCAGCTGGCCGCCGGGCGTAGCTGCGCGTCCAGATCGGTCGCGTGGATGAGCATCTCACGCCAGGTTGCGTACATCATGTCGGCGACCTTGGCCCCGGGACGGTAACCGACCGGTTCATCCCAGCGTTCACGTGCTTCGGGGAGCACGGCGCGCAATTCATCCAGCGAAGCGGCCACAAGTTCGCGTAGCTTTTCCGGACGCAGTAAGGCCACCATGTTGATGGCTTCGGTCCGGCCAGTTGTTCCCCCGTCGTACATTTGAGGAAGCTGCGCTTGTCCGGCGTGGACAAACTGACGGTGCGCGGCCTGCGCGAGTGAATGCAGGTGCGCCACGAGCTGCGCGGTGCTCCATCCGGGCAACGAGCTTGGCTTGGCAAAAACTTCGTCCGGCAGCGCGGCCAGCTGGGCCTGCAATTCATCTAAGGCGGAGGTTACCTGCTTGATCAGTTCACCCGGAGGAAGTTCATATGTCATGGCACACACTCTAGCGTTGGTGCGGGTCGAACAAAAGCCGTCTCACCTCGGTGCAAGGCCCGCGCGGTGAGGGCAGAAAAAGACCACGGTCGACGCGGCCACACACTTGTGGTGATGCGTCGACCGTGGTCGTTGAGCGCTAACGGGTTACTGGTTAACCCACGCGCGGATCTCTTCAAGCTGGCGCTCGAACTCAACTAGCTGCGCTGCCACGGCGCTCGGCGCGGTGCCGCCCTGGCCGTTGCGGGCGTTCAGCGAACCCTCGGTGGAGAGTACCTCGCGTACCGCCGGGGTCAGGTGCTCGGAGATGCCGGCGTACTCTTCGTCGGTGAGGTCCCAGAGTTCCACACCACGGGATTCTGCCAGCTGAACCGCGGCGCCGGAAAGCTCGTGGGCGTCCCGGAACGGCACACCCTGACGAACCAGCCATTCGGCAATATCAGTAGCCAAAGCGAAGCCTTGGGGTGCCAGTTCGGCCATACGCTCGGTGTTGAAGGTCAGCGTTCCCATCATTCCCGCCACAGCCGGCAACAGAATTTCCAAGGTATCCGCCGCGTCAAAGACCGGCTCCTTGTCTTCCTGCAGGTCGCGGTTGTAAGCCAATGGCAGGGCCTTGAGTGTTGCCAGCAGGCCGGTCAGATCGCCGATCAAACGTCCAGCCTTACCGCGAGCCAGCTCAGCGATATCTGGATTTTTCTTCTGCGGCATGATCGATGAACCGGTGGAGAAGGAATCGTGCAGCTTCACGAAGCTAAATTCCTTGGTGGCCCAGAGGATGACCTCCTCGGAGACGCGCGAAAGATCCACACCGATCATCGCAGCGATCCACGAGAACTCGGCAAACACGTCGCGGGCCGCGGTGCCGTCGATGGAGTTATGTACGGCCGAGTCAAAGCCCAATTCTGCGGCCACAAAATTCGGGTCAAGACCTAGGGTTTGGCCGGCTAGTGCGCCCGAGCCATAGGGTGAAACGGCCGCGCGCTTATCCCAATCGACCAGTCGCTGCACATCGCGCAGCAGTGGCCACGAGTAGGCCAGCAAAAGGTGCGAGAGCAGGATCGGCTGGGCGTGCTGCAGGTGGGTGCGGCCAGGCATCGGCGCATAAGGATGCGCTTTAACCTGCTGAACCATGGCATCAAGCGTGTCGATGACGCCCGTGGCGATGATGCGGGCGTGATCGCGCAAGAACATCCGGCCGAGGGTGGCGATCTGGTCGTTGCGGGATCGTCCGGCGCGTAGCTTTCCACCCAATTGGGTGCCTGCGCGTTCGAGCAATCCGCGTTCCAAGGAACCGTGGACGTCTTCGTCGGACTCAGCGGCTACGTAGGCCTTGGATAAAACGTCGGCCTCAAGCTGATCTAGAGCTGCGATCATGTCTTTGAGTTCAGCATCGGTGAGCAGGCCGGCGCGGTTCAGGACTTTTGCGTGGGCGCGGGAACCGGCAATGTCGTAGCTGGCTAGGCGCCAGTCGAAATGGGTGGACTTGCTCAGCGCTGCCATTGCATCCGCTGGGCCGCCGGAGAACCGACCGCCCCAGAGCGATCCTTCATTAGTTGACGAGGCCATGGCCTGTTCCTTTCTGCCGGTAAAAAATTGCACTGCACCCCACTCTAGCAAAGTTTTATGCAATGTTGCTCATAAATATTCACTGTTGCGTTGAATCATGCAGCCTCGCTTCGGGCAGGACACACAGGAAACTCGAAATTTAATCTCTTCCAGTCCACGTCGCCCGGGCGTATGGTGATGACCATAACCGAATCGGAACTACCTTCGGAGGTACGAAATGGAAATCCAGTTGTACCGGGGCGACATCACCACCCTGCACGTTGATGCCATTGTGAACGCGGCCAACCCATCGTTGTTGGGCGGTGGAGGTGTTGATGGAGCGATTCATGACGCCGCCGGGCCCGGCCTGCTCGCCGCATGTCGCGAAGTTCGCGCCCAGCGCTATCCCGATGGGATTCCCTCGGGAATTGCTGTGGCTACCAAGGCCGGTGATCTGCACGCCAAATGGGTCATCCATACCGCAGCGCCGAACTTGGCACTGATCAAACCAAATCCGAAAATTCTCAACGACTGCTTTGTGAACTCGTTGTACGTGGCCGCACGCCACGACGCGCATTCCATCGCTTTCCCGGCGATCGGGGCCGGGGCCTTCGGCTGGGATCCGCAACAGGTTGCCGACATTGCCTTTGAAGCAATCTCGCGGTGGATCGACACCAACAAACATATTTCGCCGATCCATAAGATCGTGTTGGTCGCCCACACCGATGAAGTTCAGGTCGCTTTTGAGCGGGCCTTCTCGTTGGATGCGGTAGCCGAATTGGCAGCCTAAGCCGAGAGACAAAAACTGCCACGTTGTTCGCACAGTGTTTCACTGATCGAACAACGTGGCAGTTTTTGTGTGGTCTTGCGGGTTGGTGGGGCTTGGGTATTACTCGGGTTTAGGTGCGCGCGAAGTAGGTATTGCGCCGTGGGACCTGCTCGGGATCCAAATGTTTGGGCAGGATGACGTAGGGCAGACCCTTAATCTTGACCAGCTTCAGGTATCCGCTATGAACCATGACGTGGTGCTTTGTGCACAAGGGACAGCAGTCTTGTAACCGCGTGTGCCCGCCTTTGGCCCAAGGCGTGTAGTGGTGGAACTCCAACAACGCAGGTTCTGTGGTGCAGCCTGGTACCAGGCAGCCACCATCGCGGTCCCGGGCGGCCAACTTCATCCACCGTGGGAAGAGCCGGGCGTCGCGACCGATATCCATGATGACCCCGTCGGCGTTGTAAATCGGGCTGAGCACCTTAGCTTCGCACAGCATGGTGCGCAGTTCGGGCCCGCTGAGTTTGACCCCATGGGCGGTAATCCCCTGAAGGGACGCCAAATCACACAGGTCAGCGTAGTTTGCATGCACCACAATTTCCGGGGTCACGCGTTTGCCGGCGCTGTCGGGGTCGACATTTCGAAGCACCGCGTTCAGCGCGTTGAGTCTGCGCTCGGGAATGCTGCACGTTGAGGGCATCGTCGGCAAGGCTTTGTTTGGTGCGGATGGAGCCAACGGATCAGGTGGATCGGGTGGTTCCGGCGGGTCTTCGTTGGGCGGGTGCGCAGCGTCGCTGCGGGCCCAGTCAGGAATCGGGTCATCACTGTGCCAGAGTGGGTCGATTGCCTCATCCGCATCGTCGGGGCGTTGCTCGTTGCTGCTTTCGTCGCCCGTCTTTTCCTCGCTGGTGTTTTTCTCGTCAGTCTTTTCCTCCGGATCCGCTTTGCCAGTGGCCGAAGTGGAATCTGATGAACCTGCGGAAGAGGCGTTAGCGGAAGAGGTGGAAGCATCGACGGCTTGACGGGCGGCGGCGCCAGCCTGGGTGCGCTTGTTGTCCGCCTGAGCGATCAACGATTCCCAGACCTCTGCATCAAGCGAGCGGACGCGGACGATAAATTCGTGGACCCCATTGATCACCGGGCCGCGAAAGAGCCCCAGCTTGGGAGCTTTTGTTTCGCCGTGTGCGTCCTTGTACGCCTTGACCAAAGAATTCAACTGCTTCTGGCGGGTGCGGACCTGCTGAATATTCAGGTGCTCAGCGGCATGAACTTCGAGCAGGACGCCGTCCGGTGCGGTGGCGGTAGCCGAGGTAGGACTGCCATCGAAGGTGGTGTCTGCGGGTTCAAATTTGTCGAGCGCGCGGGCAATTTTGAGCACTTCGCGTGGATCAGCCAGCTGGTGCAGATCTGGCAAACTCCACCCCTGAGCAGAGCCGGAAGATGACGATGCGGCAGAATCCGCAGAGAGGTCAGGATCCGAAGGGGCTGCGTGGTGATGGAAATGCTCGGCCAACAAGGTGAACCGTGGGGCGCAGGCGGCGCCGGAGATATCGGCGCGGGCGTGGACCAAATGTGCGTCGCTGATCCGGCGGGCGGCCTCAAAATAGTTCAGGTCCAGCACGCTGGCTAGGGTCTCCGCCGCGTCCTGGTAGAGGGTGCGGCCTGGGGCAAAAACCGGCTCGGCGCTGAAATCTGTGACGCCGGCGCGCAGGTCGTCGAATTCATTCACGTGCAGGGCATGCGCGGCGGTGGTTTCCACGGTGCTGGCCGCGGCTATGCTGGCGCGTGTGGCCTGCCGGCTCAACGCTTCGGCCAGTTGTGCGTGGGCCACGGCAACGCGTGGATCGGCGACGGAAGATGCCTGGGTGCTCAGGTTTTGGACCAGTTCCAGGCACAGTGTTTCGGCGTGCAGCAGCTGCGCCGGCTCCAGCGTGATGCCCGAGGCCAGCGCCGAAGCGACCTCGGTCAGCGCACTGGTAACACTGTTTTTGTCCATGGGTTGATGATGCGCCGATCGGGCGGTTAACAACGCACGCCGCCGCGCACTGTGGAAAAGTGCGTGGCGGCCTGGGCTAGCCGAAGCGGGCGCGTGGAAGCGGCGTGTGGAAGCGGCGTGTGGAAGCGGGCGGGCTGCGGGTTAGCGCGGTTCGGCCAGTGCGAGGAAGCGGGCAGCCACCTCGGCTCCCCCATCCACGTCGCGGGTGGTGACCATGATGGTGTCATCTCCCGCGATGCAGCCCAAAATGAGCGGCATCTGCGAGTGGTCGATGGCCAGGGCCAGCAGATTCGCCGCGCCGGGCGGGGTGCGCAGCACCACGATGTTCCCGGAGGCTTCGGCGGTGACGAGCTGTTCGGCGCAAATCTTGGCCAGGCGCGCGTCGAGCACTTCCTGGGTAATCGCGGTCTGCGGGGAACGATCCCCACCTTCTTGGCGCACCGCGTAAATCAGCTGGCCGGAGTGGTCGCGGATGCGCACCGCGCCGATTTCCACCAGATCACGGGAGAGCGTGGCCTGGGTGACTTCCAGCCCGTCGTCCTTGAGCAGCCCGAGTAGCTCGGCCTGTGATTTGACCGAGTTGTTGCCCAAAAATGCGCGGATGCGGGCCTGTCGAGCGGTTTTGGTGCTTGGCTGCGAGGACATTTTTTTACAGCTCCACTCGGGGATCTTGGGCCAGGCCGGAAGCGACCATAAGCCAGGTCATGACGGCCTTTTGGGCGTGCACGCGGTTTTCGGCTTCGTCAAAAACTACCGACTGTGGGCCGTCAATGACCTCGGCGGAAATTTCGTAGCCGCGGTAGGCAGGAAGGCAATGGAGTACGATCGCATCCGCCTTGGCCAGCTTCATCGCCTCGGAGGTGACCGAGTAGTCGGTGAACAGCTTCAGGCGTGCTTCCTTCTCATCTTCCTGACCCATGGAAACCCAAGTGTCGGTGACCACCACATCGGCGTCCTTCAGCGCGGCGGCAGCGTCGGTGGTGATGGTGACCGATCCCCCGGTGAGCTTCGCCCGCTCTTGTGCGGCGGCGACGATCGATTCGGCAGGCAGGTAGCCTTCGGGACCGGCAATGCGCACATGCATGCCGGCGGTGACACCAGCAAGCAGGTAGGAGTTGGCCATATTGTTGGCCGAGTCGCCCAGGTAGCTCATGGTCAGCCCTTGGGTGGCGCCCTTGTGCTCGCGCACGGTGAGCAGATCGGCGATCAACTGGCACGGGTGGTAGTCATCGCTCAGCGCGTTGATGACCGGCACGGATGAGTTTGCCGCCATTTCTTCCAGGCCAGACTGGGCGTAGGTGCGCCACACGATGGTGGAGACCATACGTTCGAGCACCATGGCGGAGTCGGCGATGGACTCCTTATGGCCCAGCTGGGATTCGCCGGAGTTGATGATCAGCGGGGAGCCGCCCAGTTCGGCGATGCCGGCGTGGAAGGAAACGCGGGTGCGGGTGCTGGTCTTGTCAAAAAAGACCGCGACGGTCTGCGGTCCAGCGTATGGCTGGTAGCCGTACTTGTCGGCCTTCATCGCAGCGGCCAGATCAAGCACCTTGGACTGTTCGTCGGCGGTGAAATCCAGGTCGGTCAAAAAGTGGCGGGTTGTGCTCATCAGTTTGTTCCTTAGAATTTGTGCGAAGTTTTAGGCGGCGGCGATCAGCTGTGGCAGCGCCTGCAAGAAGCTGCCCAGCTGCTCTTGGGTGATCACCAGTGGCGGGGCCAGACGGATGGTGAACTCGTCGGTGGCGTTGATGATAAATCCGGCATCTAGCGCCGCGGTCACCAGTGCCGGGGCGTTGGCCTCGGTAAGCTCAAAGGCGGTGAGCATCCCTGCCCCGCGCACCTGTCCCACGCCGGTGATCCCGGCTAGCTGTTGACGCAGCCACTGACCATTTTCTCGAACCTGTTTAAGCAGGTTCTGGGATTCGATGGTGTGGATGACCGCCAGGCCCGCCGCGCAGGCTACCGGGTTACCACCAAAGGTGGTGCCGTGATCGCCCGGGGTTAGGCGTCCGGTATTTTCTTCACCAAAGACGATCATCGCGCCGATCGGGAAGCCGCCGCCCAGACCCTTGGCCAAGGTCATCACGTCGGGAATGACCGGTGCCGAGGCGAAGAATGCGCCGGTGCGCCCCATGCCGGTTTGCACCTCGTCGAAGACCAGCAAGGCGCCAGCCTTGCGGGTAATGTCCCGGGCTGCCTGCAGGTACTGAGCCGAGAGCATTTTCACTCCGGCCTCACCCTGAATCGGCTCGATGAACACCGCCGAGACAGTTTCGTCCACTGCCTCACGCAGCGCCTCGATATCGCCGGCTGGAATCCAGGTGACGTTTTCGGGTAGCGGAGCGAAAGGAGCCCGGTACTTTTCCTTATAGGTCAGCGACAGTGCACCTAGGGTGCGGCCGTGGAAGGCGTGTTCTAGGGCGATCACCCGGGTACGCGGGGTCTGGTCGGTGCCAGCGTTGCGCCGGGTCAGCTTCAGGGCCGCCTCGTTGGCTTCGGTTCCGGAGTTGGCGAAGAAGACTTTGGAACCTGCCGGTGCGGCAGAGATTTCCAGTAGCTTTTCGGCCAGGGCGATCTGGCTCGGGGAAGTGAAGAAGTTCGACACGTGCCCCAAGGTAGCCAGCTGGCTGGTGATCACGGAGGTCAGCAGCGGGTTGGCATGCCCTAGGGTATTCACCGCGATCCCACCGAGCAGGTCCAGGTACTGGTTGCCGTCAGCATCCCACACATGGCAGCCAGCACCACGCACGAGTACACGCTGCGGGGTGCCAAAAACGCCAAGTAGCGAGGTGGAGTAGCGCTCGGAAAGAGCCGCCGAAGAAAGCTGGGTTAGCTGCGCCACCTCATCGATGGCCACATCGGTAGCGCTGTTGGTGTGCGTGGATTGCTCGCTCACAAGTTGTCCTTTGCGTGGGTGATTACCCCCGGGAGCACCTGGGTGCCCACCCCGGCGGTGGTGAAGATTTCTAGCAGCATGGAGTGCGGGACTCGACCGTCCACGATGTGCGCTTGGCCCACGCCTTCATCGACGGCTTTCAGGCAGGCACCCATTTTGGGGATCATGCCCGATTCCAGACTTGGCAGCATGCCGCGCAGCTCATCGTTGGTGATGGAACTGATCAGCGAGGACTTGTCCGGCCAGGCCGCGTACAACCCTTCCACATCGGTGAGGATCACCAGTTTGGTGGCGCCCAGCGCGGTGGCTAGGGCGGCCGCGGCGGTATCGGCGTTAACGTTGAGCACCGCACCGGTTGGATCGCCATTGTCATCAAATTCCGGGGCGACGGTGGAAATCACCGGGATCATGCCGGCGTCCACCAGTGAGTCAACCTGATCGGTGCGCACGCGCGTGACCTCACCAACCAAACCCAAATCCACCGGCAATCCGTCAACGATGGTGCCGGTCCGCACGGCCTGCAAGGTGGCGCCGTCCTCGCCGGACATGCCCACCGAGTAGGGTCCGTGGGAGTTGATGAGCCCCACCAGATCGCGCTGCACCTGGCCGGTGAGCACCATACGAACCACGTCCATGGCCTCGGGCGTGGTCACCCGCAGTCCCCCGCGGAATTCCGACTTGATGCCCAAAGTATCAAGCATCTTATTGATCTGCGGTCCGCCTCCGTGCACCACCACCGGATTGATTCCGGCATGCCGCAAGAAGACGATGTCCTCGGCGAAGGCACGTCGCAGCTCATCGTTGACCATCGCATTGCCACCGTATTTGATGACCATGGTGGTTCCGGCAAAGCGCTGGATCCACGGCAGTGCTTCAATGAGCGCTTCGGCTTTGGATTGGGCGGAATCCAGGTTGGTGCGGATGCTTTGAGCCATGTGGATCGTTCCTAGCTGGAGTAGGCGGAGTTTTCGTGGACGTAGTCGTGGGTCAGGTCGTTGGTCAGCACGGTGGCTTCCTCACTGCCTGCGTTCAGATCGATCTCGATGGACACGTTGCGCTCTTCAAGAGAGACCAGATTTCGATCTTCGCCCACCCCGCCGTTTTTGCAGACCATCACGCCGTTGATCGAGACGTTAAGCTGATCTGGTTCAAAGGCGGCCTTGGTGGTGCCAACCTCGGAGAGCACACGGCCCCAGTTAGGGTCTTTGCCAAACACTGCGGTCTTGACCAGGTTGGAGCGGGATACGGCCTTGGAAACTTCCAGGGCGTCGGCTTCACTGGCGGCATTGTAGGTGCGGATCGCGATGGTGTGATCGGCCCCTTCGGCGTCTTCGATCAGCATCGCGGCCAGTTCGCAGCAGGCGTCGGTCAGTGCTGCAGTGAATTCGCCCAAGTCCGGGGTGGTGCCCGAGGCACCGGAGGCCAGCAACAACACGGTGTCGTTGGTGGACATGCAGCCATCGGAGTCGGCACGGTCAAAGCTCATCGCAGTGGCTACGCGCAGAGCCTGATCGGCCTGATCGGAAGAAAGCACCGCATCGGTGGTGAGAACAACCAGCATGGTGGCAAGCGCCGGGGCGAGCATGCCCGCGCCCTTGGCCATACCGCCAATGACCACTTGGCCACTTGCAGCATCCCCCACCGTGCGCGAAACTAACTTCGGCACGGTATCGGTGGTCATAATTCCGGCTGCGGCCTGATCGGCGGCATTCTGGTCGGTGGCCAACACATCGGCGGCGGCTTTCACCCCGGGAAGCAGCTTATCCATAGGAAGCTGCATGCCGATCAGGCCGGTGGAGGCCACTGCGACATCCCCTGCGGACACCGAGAGCAGTTCAGCGACGTATTCGGCACTCTGGTGGGTATTGCCAAAACCTTCGGCGCCGGTGCAGGCATTGGCTCCGCCGGAGTTCAGCAGCACCGCATCAATTCGACCATCAGCCAAGACCTGCTTGGACCAGTGCACCGGGGCGGCGGCCACACGGTTGGAGGTGAAGACACCGGCGGCGTTAAAGTTTGGACCAAGGTTTTTGACCAGAACAACGTCGTTCTTGCCGGTGGACTTCAGACCTGCTGGTACCCCGGCAGCGCTGAAGCCGGCCGGTGCGGTGACACCTAAAGCTGGTGCCGAAGGATAGGTATTGGTGTGGGCGAGACTCACGGTGCAACTCCTTGCATGAGCAATCCGGTATTTTCTGGCAAGCCCAGGGCGATGTTCATGGACTGAACTGCCGCTCCTGCGGTGCCTTTGGTGAGGTTATCGAGCGCGGCGGTGACAATCACACGGTTGGCGTGCGTATCAAAGGCCAGCTGTAGCTGAACGTGGTTGGAGCCTTGGACCGCGCCGGTAGTCGGCCACTGGCCCTCGGGTAGCAGGTGCACAAATTGCTCGCTGGCGTACGCCTGTTCCCAAGCGGTGCGCAATTGCGCTTCAGTGACTCCGGCTTTCACCTTGGCGGTGGCGGTGGTCAAAATTCCGCGTGGCATCGGTGCCAGCGTTGGGGTGAAAGACACGATGACCTCTTCGCCGGCCAGCTTGGAGAAGCCCTGTTCCATTTCCGGGATATGGCGGTGGATGCCACCAACACCGTAGGTGCTCATCGAGCCCATCACTTCGCTACCCAAGAGGTTTGGCTTCAGCGATTTGCCGGCTCCCGAGGTTCCGGAAGCGGAGACGATGACCACGTCATCTGACTCGAGCAGCCCGGCCGCGAAGCCCGGTGCAAGGGCGAGCTGACCGCCGGTTGGGTAACAGCCTGGTACGGCTACGCGCTTGGTGCCCACCAGTTTTTCACGCTGGCCAGGTAGTTCGGGCAGCCCATATGGCCAGAAGCCTGCGTGTTCGGAGCCGTAGAACTTTTCCCAGGCGGCTGCTGATTCAAGGCGGTGATCTGCCCCGGCATCAATGACCAAGGTGTTTTCCGGTAACGCTGCGGCCACGGTGCCGGAGGCACCGTGTGGCAGGGCCAGGAATACTACGTCGTGCCCGGCGAGGTTTTCTACCGAGGTTTCTACCAAGACTCGATCGGCGAGCGCATGCAGATGCGGTGCGATCGAGCCGAGTCGCTGCCCGGCTTGGGAGTGCGCGGTGATTGCGCCAATCTCTACTTCTGGATGGGCCGCAAGGATGCGAAGGACCTCACCGCCGGCGTAACCGCTGGCGCCGGAGACAGCTACTGAAATCGTCATGACTAGATTCTATCGCGAAATATTCACCCACGCTAATAAATATTCATAAAATTCTTCGTCACGTAACCCGACATCCTGCGAAGCTGTCCCCACCGTGAAGAGCAAAGTCCTAAACTGGCCGTAGAGACCCCGCCGGAATACCCCCGGGACACTGAGAATTTCAGGAGTAATGCAACATGGAGCAACAAGCCATTGCAGTTAACGAACCAACCGACGCCAACGGACTGAAGCTAACTCAAATCCCAGTTCCGTCCCCGGGTGCTGGCCAGCTCCTAGTCAAGATCGCGGCGACCGGCGTGAACTTCATCGAGACCTATCAACGCAGCGGCATCTACACCGTGGACTACCCATTTGTGCCCGGCTCAGAATTCTCTGGCGTAGTTGAGCAGATTGGTGAAGGCGTACAGAACTTCAAGATCGGCGATCGCGTAGCAACGGCCTCAGGAGAAGCGGGCTACTCGCAGTATGCATTGGTGGATGCCGCGCTTACCGGCAAGGTCCCGGACGCGGTGGATTTACATGTCGCTGCGGCCCTTCCCTTGCAGGGCATGACCGCTCACTATCTGGTCCACTCCAGCTACATGGTTCACAACGGCGACGTTATCCTCACCTATGCCGGCGCCGGTGGAGTAGGCCTGATCCTCACCCAGCTACTCAAACTCAAGGGTGCCACCGTTATCACCACCGCATCCACCCAGGAAAAGAAGGATCTGGCTAAGGCAGCCGGGGCAGACTACGTGGTCGATTACGACCAGGTGGCCCAAACCGTTGACAAAGTCACCGGCGGCAAGGGAGTTAACGCGGTCTATGACGGTATCGGCAAAGACACCTTTGATACGTCGCTGGCAGCCTTGCGCCGCCGTGGCACGCTAGTTCTCTTTGGTGGCGCCAGCGGTCAGGTCCCACCTTTTGATATACAGCGATTGAATGCCGGCGGTTCGTTGACCGTGACACGTCCAAAGCTTGTGGACTTCTTGACCTCGCAGCAGGAGATGCACTGGCGCTTCGGCGACATGGTTGGTTGGGTAGCCAGCGGAAAGATTGATGTGCGCATCGGTGCACAGTATCCGCTGACCGAGGCAGCCGCGGCGCATACTGCCTTGGAATCTCGATCCACCACTGGCAAAGTCATCCTGTTGCAATAAGTACCAGCGATAAGGCCTGAGAAGCAATAAAACCCATTGCTTCGAAGGCCTTTCGCGTCGCAGAAGTGAATCCTTTGAGAGATAGCCGACAGTTCAAGCAAGTCTGGGCTAAGGCGAGGTTCAAAGCGTATTAAATGAATACGGGACCAGCAGGTCCCACCCCTCCAGGATCCATTTCGTTTCCGGGACGCACTCCCCCAGCGACCCGACACAACTGACACATTTTTGTGAAAGCGATGGATCCGTTCAAAATGAACAACGATCAAACTCCTGTACCGGATCAAGAAATTTACACCCCACAATTTCCTTCCGGTGCATTAGCTCCGGCTGCCCGTACCCTCATAGACATTCTCCAGAACACCGCGCAGGCTCACCCCGACGCGGCGGCTATTGACGACGGCGAGCGCACCGAGAGTTACGCAGAGTTGCTCCTTGAGGTCAAGGCCAAGGCGCTGCGCCTCCACGAGCAAGGTTTGGGAGCTGGCGACCGCGTTGGCGTACGTGTTGAGTCCGGAACTCGTCACCTATATGAGTGGATCTTGGCGATTCTCTGGGTCGGCGCCGCCTACGTTCCGGTAGACGCCGATGACCCGGACGAACGTGCCAAAACGGTATTTACCGAAGCGCAAGTTGCCGGAATCGTTAAGGGTACGGACACCATCGTGGTGGATGCCGCCCGGCCAAAGCCATTTCCTGTTCCGCGTCTGCCAGATCTTCAAGACGACGCGTGGATCATCTTCACCTCAGGTTCCACTGGCAAGCCCAAGGGTGTTGCCGTTTCCCATCGATCAGCCGCTGCCTTTGTTGATGCTGAAGCCAAGATGTTCTTACCGGTTGATCCGCTAAACACCACAGACCGCGTGCTTGCTGGGCTATCCGTAGCCTTTGATGCATCCTGCGAAGAAATGTGGATCGCTTGGCGCAATGGCGCCTGCCTCGTCCCGGCCCCGCGCGCCCTGGTGCGCAGCGGCATGGACCTCGGGCCTTGGCTGATTTCTCGTGCCATCACCGCGGTGTCCACCGTTCCCACCTTGGCAGCACTATGGCCGGCCCAAGCCTTGGATTCGGTTCGCCTGCTGATTTTTGGTGGCGAAGCCTGTCCACCGGAACTAGCCGCACGACTGGCCACCGAAGGCCGCGAAGTGTGGAACACCTATGGACCTACCGAAGCAACCGTTGTCGCCTGCGGCGCCACCATGGACGGCAGCCTTCCGGTACGCATCGGCTTGCCGCTGGACGGATGGGATCTGGCAGTCGTTGACCCTGCGGGTATTCCGGTTGCCGAAGGCGAATCTGGTGAATTGATCATTGGCGGCGTGGGACTGGCCCGCTACCTTGATCCTGAAAAAGACGCAGAGAAATACGCACCGATGCCCACACTTGGCTGGAAGCGCGCCTATCGTTCCGGCGACATGGTCATCAATGATCCGCTGGGTTTGATCTTTATTGGTCGTGTTGACGATCAGGTGAAAATCGGTGGACGGCGCATTGAACTTGGTGAGATCGACGCAGTGCTGAACTCTCTGGTCGGAGTATCTTCGGCCGCTGTCGCGGTCCGTGAAACGGCTACCGGCAACAAGATCCTTGTCGGTTATTTGCAAGCATCCCAAGACTACGATCTGTCCGCTGCACGCACCGCCCTGTTAGAAGACCTGCCAGCACCAATGGTTCCGATCCTTGCGGTCATGGATAACCTGCCGATGAAGACCAGTGGCAAGGTAGACCGCAACGCATTGCCTTGGCCGCTACCGGGATCTGAAAACACCGAACAGTCCCAAGATCTTCCCCCGCTGGACGAAGTTGGCGAATTTATTGCCGAGGCATGGCAAGGGGCACTCGGTGCACCCGTATCCGGAATTGACGCTGACTTCTTTGCTTCCGGCGGAGGTTCGCTCTCTGCTGCCCAGCTGGTCTCGGGATTGCGCATTCGCTACCCAGACCTGACGGTTGCCGAACTCTACGACTACCCGCGATTCGGCGCTCTTGTTGAGTATCTGGGCGGTCAACAGGTATCAAGTGAACCGGTGGAACCGCGCACGGTTCTTCGCACCAAGCGCCTGACCCAGTTGGCGCAAACCCTGGTCGCCTTCCCGCTGTTTATTCTCTCCGGACTGCGTTGGGTCACCTTCCTGTTGCTCGGACACCTAGTCCTCGTGGCCATGAACGTTTTTGAAGACCCCTTGCCAACTCCTTGGTACGTGATAGCCGGGCTGTGGCTGGTGTTCGTAACTCCACTTGGCCGCATGAGCTTGTCAATCCTGGCCAACAAACTCTTGCTACGCGGACTGAAACCCGGAACTTATCCTCGTTCAGGATCCGTGCACCTGCGTCTTTGGTTGGCCCAGCATGTCGCTGATGTTGTTGACCCGATTTCCCTTTCCAGCGCACCATTACTGCCTTGGTACGCTCGGATGCTCGGCGCAAAAATTGACCGCACCGCGACAATCCATTCCTTGCCACCGGTCACCGGCATGCTCACCGTAGGCCCCGGCGCCACCATTGAACCGGAAGTTGACGTCAGTGGCTACTGGATCGACGGCGACAAACTGCATGTGAGCACCATCGAGGTGGGCGCCCATGCCTCCATTGGTGCACGCAGTACCCTGACTCCCGGCTCAGTCATCGGAGCGAACACCATTGTTGATGCGGGATCAGCCGTCTATGGAACGACCCGTGATAACTCCCGCTATGCCGGTTCCCCGGCAACCAGAGAGTCCAAGGCCAAACCAAAATGGCCCGAGCAGGAACCTGCCTATCGTAAATTGCCGCGACTACTCGGCGGGCTCGCTTCAGTCTTGCTCAACCTGACACAGTGGATCCCGATTCTTCTGGCACTGCTTGCGCTCACCCCAGTCTTGCGGCCAGCACCTTCGTTAGCGGAAATCGGCTGGCGCTTTATCCCTGCCGTTGTGGTGGCGGCCATTGTCTGGTTCTTGAGCAGCATGGTGCTCACCATCATCATCGTGCGCCTGCTATCCATTGGCCTGGTCGAAGGATGGCATCCGATCACTTCCCGCGTGGGTTGGCAAGCATGGGCCACCGAACGCGTACTTGATACCGCTCGTGATCAGCTCTTCCCGCTGTATGCCTCACTATTCACCCCGATCTGGCTACGTTTGCTCGGCGCCAAGGTGGGTCGTGACGTCGAAATTTCCACTGTTCTGCTCATTCCCAAGATGACCACTATTTCCTCCGGCGCGTTCTTGGCCGACGACACCATGGTGGCCTCCTACGAACTAGGTGGCGGGTGGATGCATATCGCCCCGGTCCGCATTGGTAAAAAGGCGTTCCTGGGCAACTCAGGCATCTTGCATGCCGGTCGCAGAGTCCCCAAGCGTTCGTTGATCGCAGTATTGTCCGCTACCCCGAAGAAGATGAAGGCTGGCACTTCTTGGATCGGTTCGCCTCCACATAAGTTGCGCCGTACCACCGTGGAAGCCGAATCCGAGCGGACCTATCAGCCAGGGTTGAAGCTAAAGATCATGCGTTCCTTCTGGGAACTGACCCGTTCGCTGGCGGTCTTCACCACCGTAGCCATCGCCGGTGGAGTGCTGTGGGCGCTAGCTGCATTGATCACCTCCACCAACGTGTGGCTGAGCATCCTGCTCAGTGGCGCAGTACTCGTAGCTGCCGGAGCATTGGCAGCACTGATCGCAGTGGCGGCCAAATGGCTTGTAGTTGGCGCCATCCGCCCAAGTGAACACACACTGTGGAGCTCATTTATCTGGCGCACCGAAATGGTCGATTCCTTCACCGAACTTGTGTGCGCACAATGGTTTGCACGCTTGGCTTCAGGCACTCCGGCCTTGGTCTGGTTCCTACGCGCCCAAGGGGCCAAGATTGGGCACGGCGTCTGGTGCGAAAGCTACTGGCTGCCCGAAGCCGATCTCGTCACTCTGGAAGACCATTCAACGGTCAACCGTGGTTCGGTCCTACAGACTCACTTGTTCCACGACCGCATCATGTCCATCGACAAGGTCACCCTAGGTGCGGGAGCTACCCTGGGCCCACATAGTGTCATCTTGCCAGCGGCCAAGATCTCCGAAGGCACAACCACCGGTCCAGCCAGTTTGGTTCTGCGCGGAGAGGTACTGCCTGCCAATACCTATTGGCGGGGCAACCCCGCAGTACGCTGGAACATCAAGCCAGTTGAACAACCAACGCAACCAGTCGCGCACGAAGCCTGAGGATACGTAGAGATATGCCCCATCGCATTTTGGATGAGTACACCAAACACTATGGCTCCGGAAGCTACACGGTAGAGCATTACGACGTGAACTTAGTGGTCAAACTTGCCAGTAATCACCTTGATGGCCGAGCCACCCTACGTATACGAGCGCTCGAAGACCTGAACGAAATTGAACTGAACCTCAACGGGCTAAAGATCGTCAAAGCCACGTGCCAAGGTCGCAAGGTTTCTGTCAGCAAAAAGCACCACCGAGTAGTTGTTGCCACCCCAAGCCGGGTCAAAGCCGGGGAACAGATCGAACTTCAATTGCGCTACGGAGGTAACCCCAGCGTAGATAACGGACAGTGGGGCGAGGTCGGCTGGGAAGAGTTAACCGACGGTATTTTGGTGTCCGGACAACCAGTGGGCGCTTCAACCTGGTTCCCCTGCAATGACCACCCGAGTCACAAGTCTTCGTATCGTTTTGAGGTTTCTACCGACGCCGGCTACCGGGTTGTTGCCAACGGCGAGTTGATGAATCACCGCCGCTCGGCAAGCCGAAATACGTGGGTTTACGAGCAACGTGAACCAATGGCAACCTACTTGGCTACCTTGCAGATTGGCCGCTACACAGAAATTTCCTTTGACCGTGGTGGACACCTGCTGGCTTACTCCGTACCGGGTAATGACCTCGCGGTGCGCGGAGCCTTTGCGAAGCAAGCTGACATGGCGCAAATCTTTGAACTGAAGTTCGGCCCTTATCCCTTTGAAGATTACAAGATTGTTGTTGTTGATGATGACCTTGAGATTCCGTTGGAAGCCCAAGGCATGAGCATTTTCGGCCGGAACCATTTGTCGTTGGATTGGGAAGCCCAACGACTAATCGCCCACGAATTTGCCCACCAGTGGTTTGGGAATTCGCTGACCCCTGAGCGGTGGAAAGACATTTGGCTCAACGAAGGATTCGCCTGCTTCAGCGAGTGGGTCTATTCGGATCAGGCAAAGATCATGTCACTGGAACAGCGCGCTCGCACGGCTTGGGAAATGCTCGATGGCCTCCCCCAAGATCTGCAGGTCGGTGATCCGGGCCCCGAAGACATGTTTGATGACCGCGTGTACAAGCGCGGTGCGCTCACGCTCTACGCTCTGTTGACGGCTCTTGGTGACAAGACTTTTTACGCCATGCTCCAGGACTGGACCAGCACATATCAGCATGCTTCTGTGAACACAGAGAAGTTTGCCAAACACGTAAAAAAGCATGCGACGAACGTCGACGTTGAAGGAATCTTGACTGCTTGGTTAACCGAACAAAGGTTGCCTGATTTCCCGGCATAGCCTCGCGCCATTCCAGTTCAGTACGAGTTCACTAACCGTTCATTCTGAAATTTTAGGCTGAGAAGTATGAGTGTAGAAGTCCCCCTGCTTGACGAAGCGTTCCGCGGTTTTTCGGTGCTTGACGACGATGATGACGACCCAGTGTTGTTGCGCGCCGACGGAACTGTCGTTGACACGTGGCGTGAAGATTACCCTTACAACGAGAAGCTTGACCGTGATACTTACGAAGTTGAAAAACGTGCCCTGCAAATTGAGCTGCTGAAGCTTCAAAAATGGGTTAAGGCCAACGGGCGTCGCATCATGATTGTTTTTGAAGGCCGTGACGCAGCGGGTAAGGGCGGCACGATCAAGCGTTTCACCGAGCATTTGAATCCGCGCGGTGCTCGTGTGGTGGCGCTGGAGAAACCCAGCGAACGTGAATCAACTCAGTGGTACTACCAGCGTTATGTGCAACATTTCCCCTCAGCCGGGGAAATCGTTCTCTTTGACCGATCTTGGTACAACAGGGCCGGAGTAGAGCGCGTGATGGGTTTCTGCACTCCGGAACAGGTAGATCACTTTCTTGAGCAGACTCCATCCTTTGAAAAGATGGTGGTCGACGAAGGCATCGATCTAGTGAAGTTCTGGTTCTCGGTCTCTTCTAGTGAACAGCTCACTCGCTTCACGATTCGCCGCATTGACCCAGTGCGCCAGTGGAAGCTCTCCCCCATGGATCTTGAATCTTTGGATAAATGGGAGAAGTACACGGAAGCAAAGAAAGAAATGTTCCTCAAGACTGATACCGATCATGCTCCGTGGACCGTGGTGAAGTCTAATGACAAAAAGCGAGCCCGACTCCAAGCGATGCGACACGTGCTTGATCTCTTTGACTACAAGGGAAAAGATCATGACCTGGTTGGTTCCCCTGACCCACACATCGTGGGACGCGCTGCCAATGTCATCACACACGGTGAAGAATTCTAGCTCCGCACCTAGCACACCGCCGCTAGCGGAACGGTAATGCAGGTCCCCAGCAGCCCTTGGCCGCTCGGGCCTTCTGCTATCCAGCGCCCATTCATCACCGTGAGATCATGCTCTGCGACAACCGATCCTTTGGCCTGAATTTCAGCGTGGAAACTGTGGGCCTGCGCATCAAGGATAATCCGGCATTCCAAGAAATCCAGCCACTGCCTAGTCAGCGGGAACCATGCTTTGAAGACACTTTCCTTGGCACTGAAAATCAGCCGATCCCAGGCCGTTTCCGGATAGCGCGAATTTAGCTCGCCAACCATCCGCTGTTCTTCGGGAAGCAAAATGATGTCGAGGGTTTCGGCAGGCAGTGAAGCATGTAATTCGGCGTCGATGCCAAGACCGCGAATATCGTTGGTGGAGGCTACTGCGGCTGCCCGAAAGCCAACACAATGGGTCATGCTCCCCACAACGCCAGCGGGCCAAACCGGTGCCCGTTTTTCATCGGGAACCAAGGCAATACCCGCATGACCCAGTTGCCCCAACGCTCGGCGAGCGCAGACCCGGACGGTACGAAATTCATGCTGTCGTTCAGGCACCGCATTGGCGATATACCGTTCTTCTTCTCCATAGGATTCGGTATCCTCCAGCTCGGTACGGGACTGAACTACGTACACCGAAGACGGCAAGAGCGATGCGAAGATATCGTTGCCTTTCATTAGAAGTGGGAAGACCCACCCGAACCGGAGAAGCTTCCGCCACCAGAGTATCCGCCCGACACTCCCCCAGAGGAACTCGCTGCTTCACGCGAGGCAGTCACTGCACTGACGCCCGTGGAATATCCGTGGTTATAACTACCCACGCGCCAATACATCGTAGCGGGATTCAGCACGTCCAAGATGGTGCCCGAGCGACCCGAAAACGCGCCGGTTTCATATCGGGATTTCTTAAGCGCCGATTGCATATCGGCCTTCTCTTCTACGTTTTGTGCATACACTTCGATTTGCGCTTGAGCGAAGATATCCAACTTTTCGCTCAGCTCGGCACGCAAGGCAGATAATCCATCGAGCGCTTGATCCACGGTGATTGATTCTTGCGTCAGCTGTGCCGACAGCTCGTTGAGTTTGGTGATTGCTATTTCCCGGTAGGAAGTCAATGCGGCTGCACTGCCCTGCAGCTCTGGTTCGAGATCATGGACCAATCCCTTGATCTCCTCCAGGTCATCTTCCAGCGGCTTGATCTGTGCATGCCATGCGTCTTGCCAGGAGGCCGAACGAGTATAGAGCGCAGACGCAGCGATGATGGCGTCATCGGTCAGATCCAGGGACTGCGCTGACTCCCGGAACTCCTTAGTAAGGCGAACACCTTCGGCGCTGGAACGTTCCTTTTTGTTTGAACTTTCTAGCGACTGCTGGGCTTCGAAGCAGGCACGGTATTTGGTCATGAACTTGCTGAAACGCTGTTCCAGCTCGGAGGCGTGCGCTGAAGTGGACGGCAGTGTACGGGCCGCCAATTCGGTTTCTTCTAAGTCCATGGTGACGTTGGTCAGATGCACGGATCCTTGTTGCAGTTCTTCTGCAAAAGTTTCTCGTCGTGTGGACCGGGTATGCAGTGCAAAGCCACCCACGATGAGAGCGACAAATCCACCGACACCACTGGTGATCCATAAGGCCGGGTGCTGGTACCAGGGGCGATTCATGATCACGGATGCTTGGTCGGCGACAGCGATGACGCCGTCAGTCCAACGGGAAAGATTAAAGTCATCGTGGCCAGCTTCATGGATGCTCTCTATGGCGCTCTCGGAGACTTTACGGTCTTCGCCGAAGTACGTTCCGATCTGTCCATCTCCCGGTCCTTCGATGGACAGGGTGATGATCAATAGTCCGTCGGCCCAGTAGTCGCCGTAGTCTTCAGGCTTGTCAGATATCCATTCCGGATGTGATGACTTAGCGTAATCAAGAGTTTTGGTGTTGATGTCATCGGAGTATTCGCCGTTGCGGGCATAAATTGCAACGTCTGTTGGCTCGTTAAAATCGAGGTCTTCCAAGGCGTCGCGCAGCCGCTGCTTATTAAGTTTTCCCGTGGAGTCATCGATGGTGACCGATTCTAGGTTCTGCCCGGCTGCGACTTGCACTGAGTTGGCCGCTTGCGCGGCAGGCAGGACTCCGATCAGCCCCAAGGAGAGCACCGTTAAGGCACCGACTAGTGAAATGTTCCAAGTTCGTGGGCCCATGTCGCGTCTCCTTCATCGGGTTTCCGGGTTATCTCCGGTCGATGGCCTTTCCCCTATCCTAGCGAGTCAGAATGTGGCACCGATCATTCTTGAGGCTGCTTTTGGCGCATTAGGGTCACAACGTGTTCGTTCCAACCCCGGTTTCCCGAAAAGTGATGGATTCCTCAAGCAGGTCCATTGCATACCTATTCACGCCTAATCAGCGGATAAGAATCCTCCGGGCTTGGGAGGAAAAAGTGAACGATTGGTTTGAACCGTGCAACATTGCCCCGAATTCGGCGCTAATATTACAGAATGACTAGCATTGATGATTCAGGCGCATCCGTCCTTTCAGAGCCGGAACGCGAGATCCTTACTTGGGATACCTTCGGCGCAGCCTCCCGCGAACTTGCACAGACCGTTGTCGATAGTGGCTTTGAGCCAGACATCGTTTTGGCTGTTGCGCGTGGTGGCCTACTCTTGGCCGGATCGATCTCCTACGCGCTGGGTGTCAAGGCCTGCGGCGCCCTCAACGTCGAGTTCTACACCGGCATCGGCACCGTATTGCCAGAACCAGTAGTTCTGCCTCCAATGCTGGATGACGGCCACCTGCGTGACAAGAAGATCCTGATCGTTGATGACGTCTCGGATTCGGGCCGCACCCTGGAAAAGGTTGTCGAGTTGGTTTCCGCTTGGGGCGCAGAGGTCAAGACCGTTTGCCTCTACACCAAGCCACGCACCATCATGGTTCCAGACTACGAATGGCGCCGCACCGACAAGTGGATCACTTTCCCATGGTCGGATCTGCCACCGGTCACCGCTGGTGGAGCAAAGTAAATATTTTCTGACACTGCAGGGAACGATCTGATGGTCGTTCCCTGCAGTGTTTAATAAGCAACCATCTAATAAGCAACATTAGAATCCGCGAATGCAGATGTCCTAGGCTGAGCCTATGGATCCATCTATTGTGCTGACCGCTCTGACCGAAGCCGACGCAGATTTTATCGCGCAATTGGCTGCCGATAAGAGGATTACTGCCTACATCGGTGACGGTCAGCCATGGAGCGATCAATACACGGGGCAACGTATTGAGGATGCGATAAACAGTCCTGAAATCTCTTGGTTTGTCGCTCGAAGAGACGGTATTAGGGTCGGGTTGTTTACTGCCGTGCAGCGCGAGCAGGCAACCGAAATCGGTTATTGGATTGCCCCAGAATTTTGGGGTCAGGGATTGGCGAAAGCGATCGTAGCACTAGGTATCAAAGCGCTAAATGCGGTGGGCTTTAGCCAGCTGATGGCGCGCGTGATGCCGGAAAACAAAGCGTCGCTCAAGGTACTACAACGCCTTGGGTTCGTGGTCCAAGAAGACACTGCAGAGCTAATTACGATGCGACAAAGCGTCGTTTAGTCGCCGCCATCAAATAGTTAAGGCGCCATGGTTCCACTGGTTGGACGCAATGGATCAACAGGCTCGTCCGTTGGTTGGTAACTAGGTGTCGGTTCATCTTTGAGGTGTGCCCCGGCGCCGCGTTCGATGAAGACTACAACACCCCAGCCAGCAGCGATTAGTGCAGCAATGGCGAGCATTCCAAGAAATAAAATTAGAAGTACCGCACCACAAGAACGTAGACCCTTCACTGCCGGTCACTCCACCTTTGCATCTCGTAGCCCTTTAGAGCTTTCTCAAGATTAATTGTAGTCGCCACTTTCGGGCGCGGTTGCGCACAAGAATGCCCCGGTGCTTGCTCAGATAAAAAAATCGAAACAAACACCGGGGCATCGGCAAACCTGCGTTAGCGCTGAGTAGCACCAAACTTGTCTGCTGCCACTGCGACGGCGGCGGCCCGCGCCTCTGAAGCTTCATCAGCAGTCAGGGTGCGATCAGTAGCTCGGAAGCGAAGACCGAAAGCCAAAGACTTCTTGCCTTCTTCAATACCCTTGCCCTGGTAGACGTCGAAGAGTGCAACATCTTCAAGCAGCTCCCCTGCGCCTTCGCGCAGTGCAGCTAGTACGTCTCCGGCAACGACGTCCTGGTCAACGACCAAGGCGACGTCTTGAGTAGCCAGCGGCTGAGTGGAAAGCTGCGGCGCAACTACCACAGCAGGAGTTGCCTCCATCAGTGCTGCGGCGTTCAGTTCCATAGCCACGGTGCGTGCTGGCAGGTCCGAATCCTTGAGCAGCTGTGGGTGCAATTCACCTGCGTAACCAACAACCTCGCCGGCAACCTTCAAGGTTGCGGCACGGCCCGGGTGGAATGCTTGGTGATTTCCCTGAGCAACTTCGAGCTCTACGCCGAGGATTTCTGCCACGGTGTGGGCCGCGTCCAGTGAGTCAGCCCAATCCCACGCACGTGGCGCGAAGCCGGCCGCAGCCGAAGCCTCGTTACCGGTGAAGACTGCAGCCAAGTGCCATGGCTGGTTAGGTACACCATTGAACAATTCGGCCAGTACTTCATCACTAGGCTTGACGCCCAACGGTGGAAGTACCGAGGAACCGAGCTGCGCTCCTGGCAAGAACACCAGACCGCCCTCGTACAAGGCCAGATCGCGGAAGCCACGGCCAATGTTGCGGCGTGCGGTTTCCAGCAGTCCTGGTAGCAAGCTGGTGCGAAGGAATCGGAATTCCTTGGAGATCGGGTTAGCCAACGAGATGGCCTTGACCTCGGTCCCAGCCTGCGCAGCACCGAAGGTGTTGTTCTGCGACTCGGAGACAAACGGGTAGGACAGAATCTCGGTCAGTCCGGCGTCAGCCAAGCCCTGAAGCAGGCGACGACGCTGCGACTGTGCACGAGTCAAACCACGGCCCGGAGGCGCCACTGGCAAGGTTGCTGGAATCTTGTCGTAGCCAACTACTCGGGCTACTTCTTCAACCAGGTCTTCCTTGATGGCCAGGTCTGGGCGCCAGCTTGGAGCGGTGACCAAGAAGCCAGCACTGTTCTGCTCAACGCTTGCACCGATGCCCTCTAGGGCAGCAACGGTCTGCTCGTCGGTGTAGTCAACACCAATCAGTGCGCCGGCAAAACCAGCAGGCAACTGAATCTGCACGTCGGCTGGCTGCGCGCCAGCGTCGGTGATGTTGGTGGTTTCGGTACCGCCAGCTAGTTCCACCAACAAGTTGACCGCACGCTGTGCTGCAACCTGCATGATGTGTGGATCTACGCCGCGTTCAAAACGCTTGGATGCTTCGGAAGGTAGCTTGTGACGGCGACGTGAACGGCCGATGGATACCGCATCAAAGTGAGCGGCCTCGATCAGCACGCGGCTGGTGGTCCCCGAGACTTCGGTGGACGCTCCCCCCATAACACCGGCAATGCCTAGTGCTCCGGACTCGTCGGTGATCAGCAGGTCCTCGGTGGAGAGCTCGCGCTCCTTGTCGTCCAAGGTGGTTAGCTTCTCGCCAGCGTTGGCGCGGCGCACGGTGATACCACCGGTGAGCTTGTCAGCGTCGTAGAAGTGCAGTGGTGCACCGAGTTCAAGCATGACGTAGTTGGAGATGTCTACGGGTAGAGAAATCGAACGCATGCCAGCCAGCTGTAGGCGTGAAGCCATCCAGCGTGGGGTTGGCAAGCTCGGGTTAATGCCGGTGACTTCGCGGGTGACAAAACGGCTGCAGCCAGGAACGTTGTAGATCGGTGCAGCGTCAGCCAAAGTGACTTCGTGGCCCGCAGCGCTAGCTTCAGAAACAACCACGGTGGTGGTTGGATCGGTGAAGGAAGTGCCGGTGGCCAGTGCGTATTCGCGGGCTACGCCACGAATGGAGAAGCAGTAGCCACGGTCCGGGGTCACATTGATTTCAGCAGCCTGGTCATCAAGTCCGAAGAGCTCGAATGCGTCGGTGCCAACTTCTGGGTCAAGACCGTAGTTGGAAAGCACGATGATGCCGTCGTGGTCATCACCGATGCCCAGTTCGCGCGAGGAAGCGATCATGCCAGCCGAGGTGTGGCCGTAGGTCTTGCGTGGCGAAATCTTGAAGTCACCGGGCAGCACAGCGCCGGGAAGCGTGACAACTACCTTGTCGCCCTCCACAAAGTTGTGCGCACCGCAAACGATGCCCTGTACACCTGTTGGGTCGATGCCCTTACCGGTCAGGGTCTGCTCGGTACCTTCTGGGACCACGCGGACCTGGCACCAGTTGATGGTCTTGCCGTTGGAGGCAACTTCCTTTTCCAAGGAGAGCACCTGGCCAACCACGATCGGGCCCGAAAGCTCGTCGCTGGGACGGTGCACGTCTTCTTCTTCAAGGCCAACCTTTACCAGGTCCGCCATGATGTCTTCGGCCGATGCGTCGGCCGGTACCTGCGCATATTCGCGCAGCCAAGATAGTGGAATACGCATTACTTAGATCTCCATCCCGAAGTGCTGGCTGAAACGGATGTCGCCCTCGATCATGTCGTGCATGTCCGGGACATCGTTACGGAACATGAGCGTGCGCTCAATGCCCATGCCGAAGGCAAAGCCCGAGTACTCTTCAGGGTCAATGCCTGCAGCTCGCAATACGTTCGGGTTGATCATGCCGCAACCGCCCCATTCGATCCAGCGTGGCCCACCCTTGGCACCTGGGTGCCAGATGTCCAGCTCGGCCGATGGCTCGGTGAATGGGAAGTACGCTGGGCGCAGACGGATCTGGGCTTCTTCGCCAAACATCTGGCGAGCGAAGTGCTCCAAGGTGCCGCGCAAGTCGGCCATGGTCAGGCCCTTGTCCACGGCCAGACCTTCAAACTGGTGGAAGACCGGGGTGTGGGTGGCATCCAGCTCATCGGTGCGGAAGGTGCGTCCAGGGCACAATACGTACACTGGCACCTCACGCTGGAGCATGGAGCGAACCTGTACCGGTGAGGTGTGGGTACGCAACACCAGGTGTGCGTCGGCAGGCTCAATGAAGAAGGTATCCTGCATTTCGCGGGCCGGGTGATCCGGCTTGAAGTTCAGCGCGTCGAAGTTGAACCACTCGGATTCAACCTCGGGGCCTTCGGCGATTTCCCAGCCCATGCCAACAAAGATGTCGGACACACGGTCTTGGAGCACCGAGAGTGGGTGGCGTGCGCCAACCGAGCGGCGGCGCGGTGCGGCGGTAACGTCAACGGTCTCTTCAACGAGGATGCGCTCAGCTTCGGCTTCTTCGAGCACCACGGTGCGGGCCGCTAGGGCCTTGTTGACTCGTCCGCGAGCTGAACCTACCAGCTTGCCTGCGATTGCCTTTTCCGTCTTGTCCAGCTTGCCGATTTGGCGGTTGGCCAGTGACAGTGCGGACTTTTCGCCGGTGTGCGAAAGGCGGGCATCTTTGAGTTCGTTCAGGTCTCCAGCAGCTTCGATGGCAGCTAGAGCAGCCTCAACGGCCTGCTGAATTCCTGCTTCATCGGTTGGATGCGGAACATTTGACTCCCCGTCGGGAACTTGTCCAGTTGTCTGATCAGACATGGGATCGATCGATCCTTACTCTTATCTTGTACTTACGCGTAGAACACTTTGGTTCCATTCTATTGCCAAGGGCCCGTGATCGTTTCACCGATGACGGGCCCTTGGCGTGAAGCTTCTTACCTCGAAGCGTTTTTTGCTCGCTTAGTGCGACTCTTTGACACCCTTTGGTGCGAAGACCGCCACGAAGATGAGGCTCAAGACCAGCAATGCGCCACCAAAGACCAGCGAGTACAGCAGGCTGTGATCAAATTTGCCGGTGGCCTGGTAGACCTCGGCGCCCTTGACCAGGTCAAAGGTGACGGCCTTGCCATGTACAACGCCTGGACCGTTAGAGGTCACTTCGCCGGGGAAATTTACTTCCAAGTTTGCTTCAGTGAAGTTTTGGTCAACGGTGGCTTTGTCCCCTGGCATGGAGAAGGTAACTTCTTTACCGTCGTCGGCTAGGCCGAACTGGAAGCCGAAGATTTTAAAGGCATCAGCCAACTGGGTGTAAGTCTTGGTGCCGTCGGTTTCGAAGCGCAGGCCCACGTTCTCGCCCTCTTCGACCTTGCTGTAGGTCCACTGACCTTCAATTTCTTTTTCCATGGCAGCGGTGTCCACGGTGGCAGCGAGCACTTCGTCCAGGCTCTGACCCTGAAGATTTTCCTTGTTTATGGTTACTTCAACAACGCCGGTGGTCTTGTCCTGACCAACAACGTTGATTTCTGCGTTCATGTTGACGCAACCGGACAGGGCTAGGACTGCGGTAAAGACCAGCGCGATAACGCTGAACACTTTCTTCACTGAAAAGGGCTCCTCAGAATTTTTTGGTAGTTTGTTGCAATGTCTCAATGGGCATTCATTCAAGCTTACGCGTCTTTAGCCAACGGGCCCTCGACGGGCCTGGGCTAGGCATGCCGTGACGATTGGGGCATCAGCAGGGATCCATGGGACCAGCTGCTGCATGCTCTGATCTAGGTCCAACCAGGCCAGCTGGTCGTGACCGTCCAGAGTCTGGGCATCACCTTCGATAATCTGAGCGAACCACATGCGCATGGCCGCCGAATCGTTCAGTTGCCAACCTTGGGCGTGCGGTCCGGGAATCAAAGCACCAAGCTGGATCTTTACGCCTAGCTCTTCGTGCAGTTCTCGGTGCACGGCTGCGATTTCGCTCTCCCCCGGTTCCACTTTGCCGCCAGGGAATTCCCATAGTCCGGCCAAAGATTCGGGGCGATTGCGCCTAGCAGCTAATAGTTTGGTTGGTGAGTGCAGGTCATCAACGATGGCTACGGCGACAATTTGCTTCAGGTTTTGTGCTCTATCCATGCTTAGTCCTGCTTGGCTGAATGCTGCGCACGAGCCGAGGCATACAAACAAACAGTGGCTGCGGTGCCAACGTTCAAGGATTCAGCGACTCCGTAGAGTGGCACAGCAATGCTGTGATCTGCTGCCTGCTTTTCGCCCTCGTCTAGGCCCTGACCTTCATTGCCAAAGAGCCATAGGGTTGGTGCTTCCAAAGCTGGCTCACCAGCTGCCGGGGCAGCGCCGGTGCCGTGTGCACGCAAGACGGCGGCGTCTTGCAACGCATCCAGGTCTAGGGAACCATAACCGTCGGCTGCTAGCACTTGGCTTCCGGTAGTCTTAGCGGCTTCAACGAGGTGCTCAAATTCGATGTTGTTCAGCACCGGCAGGTGGAACAGTGAACCAACGGTGGATCGTACGGCTTTGGGGTTGTAGATATCTACGCTGCCCTTGGTCAGGATTACCGCGTCGGCTCCGGCTGCGTCTGCAGCACGAAGTACGGTTCCGGCGTTGCCTGGATCCTGCACGCGGCACAAAACTGCGATGAGTTTTGGTTTGGTGGCCAGCACTTCACTCAGTTGTGGTTGCGCGATGGCAGCAACGGCCAATATGCCCTGTGGGGTCTGGGTACCAGCCATGGCGTGCAGTACCTCGCCGGTGACAATCCGGGTAGGTACTTGGGCCTGATCAAGAAGCTGATCAAACTCCTCGTGGCTTTCGAGGAAACCGCCCACTACATAGACAGCCTGGACGAGATTATCGTCCTCAAGGTGGGCCTTAAGTGCTTCTCGCACCGCTTGGGGTCCTTCGACGAGGAACTCCCCGGTAGCTTCACGCCCCTTGCGGTTGGCCAGGCGGGCCACGGCCTTTACTTTCTCGGCGCGCGGATTGGTCATCACTTCAGCGGAAAAACTGCTCATATATCGAGAATACCGGTAGAAACACTAATGGGTGGGTTCCGCGTAAACGCGGTACCCACCCATCGGTGTGATCTGTCCTACCTGAGCCTTAGCTCAAAGGGAGAAAAGATTTACTTCATCTGCTGGCGGGATTCTCCACCAGCTGGTTCGAAGCCTGCAGCCTTAGCAGCTTCGATCGAGTTGAACCAGAACTCTGCTTCAGTCTGCTCGTACCAGGTCGAACCTGGAACGTGGTACTTGTTCGAGTCGGCATTGCCCTTGATTACGAAGCCTTCTGGAGCATCCTGGCCTTCAACAGCCTTGAATACGCCTTCGCCCTCGGTGGACTTTGCAGCAGCCTTTGGAGCCTTTGCAGCCTTAGGTGCCTTAGCAGCCTTTGGAGCAGCAACTTCAGCAGCACCGCGTGGAGCGTTGACGTCAGCTGGAAGAGCTTCCTTTGCAAGCTTTACCAAGGTAGCGAAAGCGTTCGAGTCCGAAACAGCCAGCTCTGCGAGCATACGACGGTCAACCTCGATCTCAGCAGCCTTCAGGCCCTGGATCAGACGGTTGTAGGTCATGCCGTTGGCGCGGGATGCAGCGTTGATGCGCTGGATCCACAGGCGACGGAAGTCACCCTTACGCTTACGACGGTCGTTGAAGCTGTAAACGAACGAGTGGAGCAACTGCTCCTTAGCCTTACGGTACAGGCGCGAACGCTGACCGCGGTAACCCTTTGCGCGTTCCAGAACGACGCGACGCTTCTTGTGGGCGTTTACTGCCCGCTTCACACGTGCCACGTGTGTACTCCTTCAAGTCGGTTCCCCAGTGCTTGCACTATGCAAGGTGGGAGAAATCTATGGTGGTGGGGTTATAACTTCCCCGTGTTGCGAAAGGGAGAGCTTAGAGGCCCAGCATCCGCTTGATGGTCTTTACATCGGCCTTAGCGACGATCTGGTCAGAAGCCAGGCGACGAGTAACGCGCGAGGACTTGTGCTCCAGGTAGTGGCGACGGTTGGCCTGCTGGCGAGCGAGCTTACCGCTACCGGTGAGCTTGAAGCGCTTCTTGGCGCCACTGTGAGTCTTGAACTTCGGCATAGCTGCCGTTCTCCTAACGTGCTCCATCCGGCAAAATTACCGAATGGGGATCATCCGAAGCGGGCCCCGTTGAGGTGACCGCTGTTGTTCTCTTGTAGTTGGATCTTCCGAAAAGGAAGATCCTTCACCATAAACGGTGACGGGCTCGAAAGCCCAACAGGCTTGGCTAGGCGTCGCCTTCAGCTGCCTGACGCGCCTGCTCCAACTTGGCGCGGGCTTCGTCATCCATTGAAGCGGCAACGTTCTGGCCCTCGGTCTCAGCTGGAGCGTCGGTGCGGATCTTGCGCTTAGCCGAATCACGGCCACCGGACTTCTGCTGCTGCTGTTGTTCGCGGCGAGCCTCTGCCTTGTTCTTCAGCGGACCAACAACCATAACCATATTTCGGCCATCGATGCGTGGGCTGGATTCGATCAATCCGACCTCAGCGACGTCTGCTGCAAACTTTTCTAGCAAGCGGATACCCATCTCTGGACGCTGCTGTTCACGACCGCGGAACTGGATCATGGCTTTCACCTTGTCACCAGCGCCCAGGAAGCGCAGTGCATGCCCAACCTTGGTCTCGTAGTCGTGAGTATCGATCTTTAGACGGAAGCGTACTTCCTTCAAGATCGTGTTGGTCTGGTTCTTACGAGCTTCACGAGCCTTGACAGCGGCTTCGTACTTGTACTTGCCAAAGTCCATCAGTTTGCACACTGGAGGCTTGGCGTTGGGTGCCACCTCGACCAAGTCCAGATCGGACTCATGAGCCAAACGAAGCGCGTCCTCGATGCGGACGATGCCTACCT
>Ga0308166_1000791_pt1 | contig 38416 bp, 37 predicted proteins | sample PhyCR2_2_FD_202137 | JGI IMG/M metagenome (GOLD analysis project Ga0308166, IMG submission 202137) | Phyllosphere microbial communities from UC Gill Tract Community Farm, Albany, California, United States - DLSLCC.R2 | ecosystem: Host-associated > Plants > Phyllosphere > Unclassified | place...
TTTCGCTTGCTAACTCGAGGTGGCGTATACTACGCGATTCCTCTGAAGAGTCAACCTTTATTTCGGTGTTTTCACCGGCTTGACACTTCCTGGCTGGGCGACTGGTTCTCGTTAGAGGAGTCGTTGTTCCCGGTCAGTGGAGGCGCATTATAGGGAGTTCTCAGAACGCCGCAACCCCTAAATGCAAAAAACTTTTCAAGCGCGGCTTTTTTCGGCAAAACGCTGCACAAGGCAGCATTTCTATCACTTTTCGTACTGGATGCGGCTGAATTCCTGGGAAAAACGGTCCACCTGCTGCCAATCTGTATATTCCACTTCTTTACTGGTATCCGTCTCTCCCCCGGTCATTTTCATAATGAAGCGGATCATGACGCGATCGAACCAGCGATAACGCGGATAACGCAGCGCACCGGCGAACACGGCACACTGTTTCGGCTGCCAAGGTGATGACAATAAGAACTTGCGGGTGTAGGCGTTGGTTTGGGGCGAACGCTTTTCCGGTTTGCGTGCCGTCAGGTTAACCGCAAAGAACGCGCTAGGCATCTGATTCAACTGATCAGCGTGACGCTTCACAAATCGGTGTAATGCCGTATTGAAATGCCCGTAGCGTATCGAAGCCCCTATAAGTACCTGTTGGTACTGCCCAAGCTCGATATGCTCTGCCTGCTGCAGATCGATAACGTCGCAGTTCAGGGTATCCTGCAACTGGTTAGCTATATAAGCAGCAATAGAGTGCGTTTGTCCGTCACGGCTCGAATAGAGAATCAGTGCCTTCATGGCGTTACTCCTCGTAGATACATTTACTCACGCCAGAAAGTCGGTGTGAAGAGAACCAACAGCGTAAACACTTCCAAACGGCCAAACAGCATGGTCAAGACCAGTACCCACTTTGCCGGTGGCGGCATGGTGGTAAAGTTATCGGCGACAACGCCGAGGCCAGGCCCCAGATTGTTAAGCGTAGCCGTTACCGCGGCAAAGGCCGAGAACTCGTCCACGCCGGTGGCGATAATGGCGAGCATGCTGACGATAAAAACCAATGCATAGGCGGAGAAGAAGCCCCACACCGCTTCAAGGATACGCTCCGGCAACGCGCGGTTGCCTAACTTGATGGTGTAAACCGCATTTGGATGCACCAACCGCTTCAACTCCCGCGACCCTTGCAGATACAGCAGCAGGATGCGGATCACTTTCAAGCCACCGCCCGTTGAACCCGCGCAGCCACCGATAAAGGCTGAACAGAGCAGGAGCATTGGCAAGAACAGTGGCCATTTGGCGATGCTGTCGGTGGTAAACCCTGCAGTGGTTGCCATCGACACCACCTGGAAAAAAGCCTGATTAAGCGTTTCCATGCCGCTTCTATATATACCGTGCCACCATAGCACCACGGTACACACCGCCACCAGCGTGAACTGCACGGCGATAAACATGCGAAATTCAGGATCGCGCCAGTACACTTTCAAGCTGCGGCCGCTGAGCAAGGCGAAGTGCAAGCCGTAGTTACAACCGGAGATCAATAGGAACACAGCGATGATGGTGTTGATGGCCGGGCTGGCAAAGTAACCCACGCTGGCATCATGCGTGGAAAAACCCCCGATGGCGATAGTTGCAAAGCTATGGCCGATAGCATCGAATACCGACATTCCGGCGCCCCATAATGCCAGCGCGCAGGCGATGGTCAGCAGTACGTAAATCAGCCACAAGGTCTTGGCCGTTTCGGCAATACGCGGGCGCATTTTATTGTCTTTCAATGGGCCGGGCATTTCCGCACGGTATAGCTGCATGCCCCCGACGCCGAGGATAGGCAGTATGGCGACGGCCAGCACGATGATCCCCATCCCCCCCATCCATTGCAGCATCTGGCGGTAGAATAAGATGGCTTTAGGCAAGGAGTCTAACCCGACCAGGGTGGTAGCTCCGGTAGTGGTTAAACCCGAGAAGGATTCGAAAAAGGCGTCTGTCAGGGAGAGATTGGGCCGTTCGGAAAACAGGAAAGGCAATGCCCCCACGCTGCCCAGCACGGTCCAGAACAACACCACAATCAGGAAGCCTTCACGTGGCTTTAATTCATGCTTCTGCTTGCGGTTTGGCCACCACAGCATCAAGCCAATGGTCACGGCTACAAAGAAGGTCTGGCTGAATGCCCGCCCCGCTCCGTCGCGGTATATCAATGCCACCAGGCCAGGAATAAACATTGTCCCGGAAAACAGGATAACCAGCAGGCCCACAATACGGGTTATGGCGCGAAAATGCATTTCAGCACGATCCTTAACAATTCAGTTGGTGGGAATTATTGCGATATAGGGACTAATTGCAAACTTCCGCGGCTGAGATCGCGTAATTTATTCCCGAATGCCTCGGTACCGGTGGCCGGTAGCGCCAAATGTAACACCACGGCAGCACCGTAATCCCCATGCACAATCCGCCCTTCACTAAGCTGTAGCAAATTCTCTACCATTGCCAGCTGAGCATAGTCGCACTGCAAAGTATATTCGAGCTGCGGCACTTTATAGCTGACAACCAACTGCTTAAGCGCCTGTTGTACGCCGCTGCCGTATGCCCGCACCAGGCCACCGGTACCCAGCTTGATCCCACCATAGTAGCGAACTACCACCGCGGTTATTTCACCGATCCCACTGCCCATGAGCTGGCTCAGGATGGGCTTGCCCGCCGTGCCGGAGGGTTCACCGTCATCGGAGAACCCCAACTGCTGCGAATCATTCGGTGCCCCGGCAACAAAAGCCCAGCAATGGTGCCGGGCCGTTGGATGCTCGTCACGCACCTGCTGGATAAAGGCTTTGGCCGCCTCGACCCCGCAGGTGGGGGCCAGCAGGGTGATGAAACGGCTTTTCTTTATCTCTTCACTGACGCTGATGACAGCGCCAGGAATGGGGTAAGGCTGCATCAGGCCAGGTTCAGATCGCGCGTCATATTCTCAATACGCTTTTCGTGGATCACAATATTGTCCTCAATGCGGATACCGCCGTAAGGTTTCAACGCGTCGATACGATCCCAGGCAAAGTGTTTACTGAACTCGCCGCTACGCCAAGGTGCCAACAGGGACTCAATGAAATACAGGCCCGGCTCAATGGTCAGCACCATGCCTGGTTGCATGACACGAGTGCAGCGCAGGAAGGGATATTTTGCGGGTGCTGCCAGATGAGTACCATTTTCATCCTGCATAAACCCGGCGGCATCATGCACCTGCAAACCAAGCGGGTGGCCTAAGCCGTGCGGCAGGAACGGACAGGTGATGCCTTGTTCGACCATCGCTTCTTCGCTGATGCCCGTTACCAGCTTATGATTTTTCAACAGTTTGGCGATACGTTGATGCATCTGTACATGGTAATCCGTGTAGCGCACCCCGGCTTTGATGGTATCTATCAGCGCAAGCTGTTCACCGTTGAGATCTTTCACCAGATGGGCGAATGCATTGTCGCTCTGAGCCGCATAGGTGCGAGTCAGGTCGGCAGCGTAGCCGTTGTATTCCGCCCCTGCATCGATCAGGAAGCTACGGGATTCGGCAGGAGGTTGATGATCCAGCTTGGTGTAATGCAGCACCGCCGCATGCTCATTCAGGGCCACGATATTATCGTAAGGCACGTCCGTATCACGATGGCCAGTGGCGGTCAGATAGGCCAGGTTGATATCGAACTCGCTCATACCGGACTGGAAGGCTTCATGAGCGGCACGGTGCCCCATCACGGCCGTTTTCTGCGCTTCGCGCATGCAGGCCAGTTCATAACCGGTTTTGATCGAGCGACGGAAATCGAGGAAATTCAGCACCGCTTGCGGATTGATGTGCTCGGCCGCAATGCCAAGAGAGAGGGCCCGCTGTTGTGCATAGCCGATATAGCCTACACGCTCGCGCTGCTGCGGCAGTTGGCTGGCGATATCATCAGCATTGGTCAACGGCAACAGTTCAATGGATTTGGTCCAGAAGCTGTTGGGTAGCGGTTCAACGCTATGCCAGTAATCCACCGGGGAATAGAACCACAGCTTGGGTTTGTTAACGCCGTCCACCCACAACCAGCAGTTCGGCACCGACGTTACCGGCACCCACGCCTTGAAGTTGGCGTTCACTTTAAACGGGTAGCTATGGTCGTCCAGAAAGACCCGTTGCAGCTCGCCTGAGTGGATCAGCAATGCATCCAGATTGTTGCGCTCTAATACTTCACGAGCTCGTTGTTGCAGTGTTGCCAAGTGGTCGTTATACAAAGAAGCCAGCGTTTCCATCACAGTACCCTTATGCCCTCAGAACGGAATGAGCCATCTTAACACACAGATCCCACGCTCCAACCCCATCACCTCCTGCATGAGGTGTGCTTCGCAAACCGCTGCAAACAGATTGCATCCCCGGGTGATATGGCCGCTACGCACCAAAGTTTCTCGCTCAGGGTTAAAAAATAACTTGATTTGGTATCAAGCAATTAGCCATTCCCCCTGTGATCAGGTTTGCAAATATGCAATCTATTATTTGCAATTTATTAACATAAAAACCACACTCGTCATCATCTGGTCATACCAGATCATCTGCGCTGATTCAGGAGATCGACATGCTCTACCAAGGCGAAACATTACAAGTACACTGGCTCGACAACGGCATCGCCGAGTTGGTGTTCAACGCACCAGGCCCGATCAACAAGCTGGATACCAGCACCGTTGCCAGCCTGGGTGCCGCACTCGAGGTGCTGGAACAGCAAACCGAGTTGAAAGGGCTGCTGCTGCGCTCTGCCAAATCCGCATTCATCGTGGGTGCCGACATCACCGAGTTCCTCTCGCTGTTTGCCGCACCGGCTGAAAAGTTGCATGAATGGCTGGTGTTTGCCAATACCATCTTTAACCGGCTGGAAGATTTGCCGGTGCCAACCATTTCCGCCATTAACGGTTACGCGTTAGGCGGTGGCTGCGAATGCATCCTGGCGACCGATTTCCGTATCGCCTCTCCAGACGCACGCATCGGTCTGCCGGAAACCAAACTGGGCATCATGCCAGGATTCGGGGGTTCCGTACGTCTGCCACGCCTGCTGGGTAACGACAGCGCGCTGGAAATCATTGCCGCCGGGAAAGATATCGGCGCGAAAGACGCGCTGAAAGTCGGCCTGGTCGATGCCGTGGTCGCACCGGAGAAACTGGTGGAAGCCGCGCTGAAAGTACTGCAACAGGCGATCGACGGCCAACTCGACTGGCGCGCCTACCGTCAGCCGAAGCTGGAGCCGCTGAAACTGAGCCCAATCGAAGCGGCCATGAGTTTCACCACGGCCAAAGGCATGGTGATGCAAACTGCCGGGAAACATTATCCTGCGCCAATGACCGCGGTAAAAACTATCGAAGCCGCCGCCAAGTTTGGCCGTGAAGAAGCGTTGAAACTGGAAACCGCCAGCTTTGTGCCTTTGGCCCGCTCTAACGAAGCGCGCGCCCTGGTGGGCATTTTCCTCAACGATCAGTTCGTGAAAGGCCAGGCGAAAAAATTGGCCAAGAACGTTGAAGCTCCGAAACAGGCTGCCGTGCTGGGTGCCGGAATTATGGGTGGCGGTATCGCCTACCAATCCGCGCTGAAAGGCGTGCCGGTGATCATGAAGGACATCAGCGACAAATCCCTGACTCTCGGCATGAATGAAGCGGCCAAACTGCTGAATAAACAGCTGGAGCGCGGCAAACTGGATGGCTTGAAGATGGCACAGGTGCTGTCAACCATCCAGCCAACGCTGGACTATGCCGGAATCGAACGCGCCCAACTGATTGTTGAGGCCGTAGTTGAAAATCCTAAGGTAAAAGCGGCGGTATTGTCTGAAGTGGAAGCCCTGATCGGCGAAGATACCGTACTGGCCTCCAATACCTCAACCATCCCGATCAATCACCTGGCAAAATCGTTGAAGCGCCCGCAAAACTTCTGCGGTATGCATTTCTTCAACCCGGTGCACCGCATGCCGTTGGTTGAGATAATCCGCGGTGAACACACCAGCGACAGCACTATCGCCGCCGTGGTGGCCTACGCCACCCGCATGGGCAAAACGCCGATCGTGGTCAATGATTGCCCTGGGTTCTTCGTTAACCGCGTGCTGTTCCCGTATTTTGCCGGGTTCAGTCAGCTGCTGCGCGACGGCGCCGACTTCCGTCAGATCGACAAAGTGATGGAAAAACAGTTCGGCTGGCCGATGGGCCCGGCGTATCTGTTGGATGTGGTCGGTATTGATACCGCGCACCATGCCCAGGCGGTGATGGCCAACGGTTTCCCTGAGCGCATGAGTAAAAATTACCGCGATGCGATCGACGTGATGTTCGATAACCAACGCTTCGGCCAGAAAAACCAGCTGGGCTTCTACCGCTACAGCCAGGATAGCAAAGGCAAGCCGCGTAAAGATAACGACGAGCAAACCGACACTCTGCTGGCAACCGTGAGCGCATCGGCACAGACCTTCAGCAATGAAGAGATCATTGCCCGCATGATGATCCCGATGATCAACGAAGTGGTACGCTGTCTGGAAGAAGGCATTGTGGCCAGCCCGGCAGAAGCGGATATGGCATTGGTTTACGGCATCGGCTTCCCGCCGTTCCACGGTGGCGCATTCCGCTATCTGGATACGCTCGGCACCGCCAATTACGTCGAAATGGCCCAGCGTTACGCTAACCTGGGGGCGCTGTATCAAGTGCCAGCCGGCCTGCGTGCCAAGGCGGAACGTAATGAAAGCTACTACCCGGTGGTGACAGCGGCGCTGTCTGATATCTCCACTGGCCAACCGGCATGAGGTTATAAAGATGGAAAACGTAGTTATTGTTGATGCCGTACGTACGCCAATGGGCCGCTCAAAAGGCGGCGCTTTCCGCCAGGTACGCGCGGAAGATCTTTCTGCTCATCTGATGCGTGCCGTGCTGAGCCGTAACCCGGCGCTGAATGCCGCCGAGATTGATGATATTTACTGGGGCTGCGTGCAGCAAACGCTGGAACAAGGCTTCAATATCGCCCGTAACGCCGCGCTGCTGGCCGAGATCCCACATCGTGTGCCAGCGGTAACGGTGAACCGCCTGTGTGGTTCTTCGATGCAGGCCTTGCACGACGCAGCCCGCGCAATCATGGTCGGTGACGCGCAGGTCAGCCTGATTGGCGGAGTGGAACATATGGGCCACGTCCCAATGAACCACGGTGTAGACTTCCATCCAGGCCTGAGCCGCACCGTGGCAAAAGCGGCAGGGATGATGGGCCTGACCGCAGAAATGCTGGCCAAAATGCATAATATCAGCCGCGAAATGCAGGATGAATTTGCAGCCCGCTCCCACCAACGTGCCCATGCCGCTACGTTGGCCGGCTATTTCAAAAACGAAATTATCCCCACCACCGGCCATGACGCCGACGGCGTACTGACTCGTTACGATTATGACGAAGTGATCCGCCCGGAAACCACCGTTGCCAGCCTGGCGGCATTGCGCCCGGCGTTTGACCCGGTCAACGGCACCGTCACCGCAGGCACCTCTTCCGCACTGTCTGACGGCGCTTCCGCCATGCTTATCATGAGCGAATCCCGTGCCAAGTCACTCGGACTGAAGGCTCGTGCCCGCATCCGCTCAATGGCGGTCGTGGGATGCGATCCTTCGATCATGGGCTATGGTCCGGTGCCTGCCAGCAAACTCGCGCTTAAACGCGCCGGCCTGAGCGTGCAGGATATAGACCTGTTTGAATTGAATGAGGCCTTTGCCGCCCAGTCGCTGCCCTGTATTAAAGATCTGGGGCTGCTGGAAAGCATGGACGATAAGATCAACCTTAACGGCGGTGCGATTGCCCTGGGCCACCCATTAGGCTGCTCCGGCTCCCGTATCTCCACCACCCTGCTGAACAATATGGAACGCCGTGACGTGCAGTTTGGTCTGGCCACCATGTGTATCGGCCTGGGTCAGGGGATCGCCACGGTATTTGAACGCGTTTAGCTGTGTCTGATTGGATGCTCCAAAAGGGCATCCCAAAGGTTTTGTTGCCGTACTTCCCGCCTGTCAGGGGCGGGTTTTTTTATGCCTGAAATTCGATGTCAAAAAAAACGGGGCAGCATTTGGCCACCCCGTCTTTAACGCTGCGCATACAATCAGATAAACGCGAAAGCATCGCCAAACATGTGCGCTTCCAGTGCACCACGCTCGGCACAGAAACGCTCACGGGCAATTTTCGCCATCTCGAAACGACCTGCGATATAGATATCATGCTCCGCCAGCGAGCCAAAATCCTGTAACACAGCGCTCAGCACCGTGCCACTGCGGCCACGCCAGTCCTCTTCCGGCTGTTCAACTACCGGGATAACCTTCAGATTTGGGTATTGCAGTGAAATCGCTTCCAGTTCGCTGAGATCATAAAGATGCTTCAGCTCACGCCCACCCCAGTAGATAGAGATATCACGGTCTGGCTGGCGCTCCAGCGCCGTCAGCAAAATCGAGCGCGCGTAAGAGAACCCGGTACCACCGGCAATCAACACCAGCGGGCGCTCGCCCTCTTCACGCAGCCAGGCTTCACCATGCGGAATATCCACGGTGATGGCCTGCTCTTTCAGCACACGATCCATCACCGCCATCGCATACAGGTTCAGTTCAGAAGCACCAATATGCAGCTCGATATAATCTTGCTGTGCTGGCGTCGAAGCCACAGAGAACGGGCGTTTATCACGTTCATCCATCACTACCATCAGGTATTGCCCTGCTTTGAACGAAAACGGTGCCTCTGGCACCAAACGTACCCGATAAACGGTATCGGTAATGGCCTCTACGGAGGTCACTTTACAGCTCAAGATTGTCATGCGTTCCCTCTGTCGGGTCATCAATGCAAGACCGAGAACAAAGACTGGCGCTTAAAGCGTCGGTTCTCTGTCACTGAATATGGCGAGCTCATCCCAGATGTCATCGATACGCGCACGCACCTTCTCATCCATTTGAATCGGACGGCCCCACTCTCTCTGGGTTTCTCCCGGCCATTTATTGGTGGCATCCAGGCCCATCTTCGATCCCAACCCGGAAACCGGCGAGGCGAAGTCCAGATAATCAATCGGCGTATTCTCCACTAAAACGGTATCCCTTGCCGGATCCATTCGAGTGGTGATCGCCCAAATTACGTCATTCCAGTCACGCGCATTCACATCGTCATCGCAGACGATGACAAACTTGGTATACATAAATTGGCGTAGGAAAGACCAGACCCCCATCATTACGCGTTTGGCGTGCCCTGCGTACTGTTTTTTGATGGTCACCACCGCCAGGCGATAGGAACACCCTTCCGGCGGCAGGTAGAAATCGACGATTTCCGGGAACTGTTTTTGCAGGATCGGCACGAACACTTCGTTCAGCGCCACTCCCATCACCGCAGGTTCATCCGGCGGGCGACCGGTATAGGTCGAATGATAAATCGCGTTGCGCCGTTGGGTAATATGGGTCACGGTAAAGACGGGGAAGTGGTCGATCTCGTTATAGTAACCGGTGTGATCGCCATACGGGCCTTCCGGCGCCAGTTCCCCTTGCTCGATATAGCCTTCCAGCACAATTTCCGCGCTGGCGGGAACTTCGAGATCGCAGGACAGACATTTGACCACTTCGGTCTTATTGCCGCGCAACAGCCCGGCAAAGGCATATTCGGACAGGTTATCCGGCACCGGCGTCACCGCGCCCAAAATGGTGGCAGGATCGGCCCCCAGCGCAACGGCGACCGGGAAACGTTCACCAGGATGTTGCTGACACCACTCCTGATAATCCAGCGCGCCGCCACGGTGCGAGAGCCAGCGCATAATCAGCTTGTTCTTGCCCAACACCTGCTGGCGATAGATCCCCAGATTCTGGCGCTCTTTATGCGGGCCACGGGTAACCGTCAGCCCCCAGGTGACCAGCGGGGCGGCATCTTCCGGCCAGCAGTGCATCACCGGAATACGGCCAAGATCGACATCTTCCCCTTGCCACACCTGTTCCTGGCACGGGGCAGAGCCCAGCACCTTGGTCGGCATATTCAGCACTTGCTTGAATTTGGGGACCTTGTCGAACAGATCGCGAAAGCCCTTCGGTGGCTCCGGCTCTTTGAGGAACGCCAACAGCTTGCCCACTTCGCGCAGCGCACTGACGTCTTCCTGCCCCATCCCCATCGCCACCCGCTTGGGCGTGCCGAACAGGTTACAGAGCACCGGCATATCGTAGCCTTTCGGGTTTTCGAACAGCAACGCCGGGCCGCCTGCTCGCAGCGTACGATCGGCAATTTCTGTCATTTCCAGATAGGGATCAATCGGCTGGCTGATGCGTTTTAGTTCCCCTCTCTTTTCCAGCAACGAGAGGAAATCGCGTAGGTCACGGTATTTCATGCAAGCCATTACACCATTGATTTATAAAAGATTTAAACGACGAGCCCTGAAAATCTCAAGGGGGGTCGACGTTTAATTAACTGGCTGATTTTAAGGCGTTTCACAGCAAAGGGATAGATTAACAAATTCTAGCCAATCTGCCCACATTAGCGCTACTGGTTGGGGTTGTCACCTCATTGCTGCCTAGCGATCTGCTACACCAACTTTAATCTTCCGTTGACTGACAGCCACCCGCTGGCAGATCCGTCTAATGACGGTCATTTTTTCCAAGATACGCCTTTTGGCTCTCCCTGAACTCGTCACGGATCCAGGTAAGAAAAGCTGTTCTTCTTTGGTCTGTATCAAAAGGTTCCGGTGATAGCAGATGATACGAAGAACCATCGGGAACAAAGCCGTAGGGCGCGATCAGTTGCCCATTATTCAGTGCCTGCTCAACCATATATAAGGAACAGATCCCTATTCCGACGCCTGCACCAATCGCTTCCAGCATGATATAAAAGTGCTCGAACCACGTATGATTGATAGCTTCCCTATCAAACTGATTAAGCCTCATCCAATGCTGCCACGCATCAGGACGTGTGTGGGTATGCAACACATTCATATGTGCTGGTGAACATGCTCCCCCCAATAATTCGGGGTTTGAAACCAGCCCCATCAGTTCCTGCCCTATCATCTGCGAAAACAGATTCGTATCCCAGGTAAAGTCATCACGTCTTAATGCCAGGTCAACGTGGCTGCGGGCAAAATCTATAGGTCCTCCTGCGGCAAAAAGATGGATCTGCATATCTGGCTGCTGCTGTTTGAACGCAGGTAAACGTGGGATTAACCACCTCATCATGATTGTGGGTTCGCATGAGACCACCAAAGGTTGATTTGATTGAGGTGTAGCCAACTGCCCGAGGGCCGATCTGAGGATTTCAAGCATCGCTTGGCTAGCTTCCATAAGCCTTATGCCATCGGCAGTTAAAAAGATGGCTCTATTCCTGCGCTCAAACAGCGCTACCCCTAATGAATCCTCCAGCTGTTTGATCTGACGACTCACAGCCGATTGCGTAACACAAAGTTCTTCAGAAGCTTTAATTAAGCTCTGGTGTCGAGCCGCTGCTTCAAAGAAGCGCAAGGCGTTCAAGGGAGGAAATTTCATAATAGATGACATTTTATCAACGATTTCAATGAGTATAACTCAATATTTTTAAGGGTAAAAGTATGTAATTTTATGCTTTCAGACATGAAGTATTGGTGAGTTCATTATCGACATGGAGTTGTAAAAAATGAATAGACTAAATGAGTTAGAGATTATACCCACGTTTATTCCAACACATCGCCGAATGGAAGAAGAGCAAATTAAGATCGGTGATAAATTAAAGAAAAGTCATTATTGTTTCATCGATAGCGAGACGTTCTCCGAGCTTCTTAAAAGTAAGGAAGCCGATGCATTCAGAAATTGGAACGCGTTCACAGACAGCTGGCACGATCTCGCCCGTGATGGTTACATGGCAGATAATGGGAAATACAGAAAACGGCGCTATGCGACATTAAGCATATTACCAGGCAGCAAGCAATGGAGAAAAGAACCTGAACAACCTCATTACCAAAGTCGTGACTATAATAATCTTAATGGTGGTGTAGAACGCCACTATGAGCCTATTCATACTCATATCTTGTATGGCAACACGATGAATAACGTCATCAAGTTTGGTTGCGAACTGTTTGACCAACAGATACCTGGACAAGCATGGCACATCGAAGTCCATCAGTTCAGAATAGAGGCCATGGGTAAAGAAGAAGGAAAGCCGACTCCTGAAGGGGTCCATCGTGATGGTGTCGATTATGTTATGATGATGATGTTAAAGCGTCATAATATTATAAATGGTGAGACTACCATTTATGATCTGGATAAACCCCCCATTACCAGCTTCACGCTAAAAAATCCTGGTGATGTGGCTATTCTAAATGATCACCATGTTCTTCATGGTGTTAGTGCAATCATGCAAGATGCCATAGATGAAGAAGCCTATCGCGATGTTCTTGTTATTACATTCAGGCGTAAACCCCATATGCAAACAATATAAAATAGATCTTAACTATTATATGTCCTGCTGACAAAATTAAAGTTTGGAAAGGTAAATATTATGATGGAATTAATCGCCGTTGCAATTATAACTATTTTGGCAGTAATTAGCCCAGGTGCCGATTTTGCCATGGTAACTAGAAATAGTTATCTTTATGGTCGTCGTGCTGGTTTACTGGCCGCTGCTGGGATCGCTCTAGGCGTTCAGGTTCATGTTACATATACTATTATGGGCATTGGTTTTGTTATATCGCACTCTGAATTTATATTCTCAGCAATAAAAATCGTTGGGGCAGTTTATTTGATATACGTTGGTTATAAAACTTTCTTTACCAAAATTCGGCTGAATATAGACCTTTCATCTTCAGTAAGCTTATCGCCAATGGGGGCGCTACGCACTGGTTTTTTAACCAATGCCTTGAATCCAAAAACAACACTATTTGTGGTAAGCACTTATACTCAGGTGGTTAGTCCTGAAACATCCCTTTCATTACAAATTGCCTATGGATTATTTATGTCCTTTACCCATTGGGCCTGGTTCAGCCTGGTCGCATTGTTCTTTTCTCATGCAACTCTACGTGAAATCATGCTATCCAAGCAAATTGTACTCAATAAAACGATTGGCGGTGTATTAATGGGCCTTGGAGTTTCACTGGCACTTTCACCTATGATTAGTGGATAAGGAAATAACATGAAATTTGCATGTATTGATATGGAGGGCGTTTTAATTCCAGAAATATGGCCTTTCCTTGCTCAAAAAACCGGATTGCCTACATTATCACGCACAACTCGAGAAGAACCAGACTATAACAAGTTAGTTATCAATAGAATTGAAACGCTTAATAATAACAATTTAAAATTATCAGACATAGTAAGGGAGATATCTAAATTAACAATATTACCGGGTGCGTTAGAATTTATAACTCAATTAAGAAAAAGTCATCGAGTAATATTGGTTTCGGATGTATTCCAGCAAATGGCCATGCCATTCCTGAGCGCGCCAAGGGATCCAGAGCTTAGGTGTCATTATTTCAAGTGTGACGTCAATGGTTTTATTTCAAGTGCTGAGTACAGCCGTCAGCATGGGAAAATAGATGTCATTAATGAGATTAGAGAAAGTAGACCTAATTCTAAGATACTTGCAGTTGGTGATGCTTATAATGATATCGAAATGATTAACAATGCAGACAAAGGCTTCTTATTTCGCCCCTCAACTGAGACAGTTGAATCAGCTGGAAATATAAAGATTGTGCAATCATATACTGAAATACTTGAAAGTATAAATAACTAATAGTTTTAGATGCAAACAGAGGAGCCAGTGAAGAGAGCTAAAAAGCCCTCTTCACTGGCAAACATCAGTGACAACTAAACGGCACCAACGAGCGCAGCGCCAAAGTATCATGATATTCCTGTATCTCTACCCCGTGGCGGAACACTTTAAAGCCCTGTTCCCTGGCGCTGAAGTAGCGCAGATCGTTGCCGCAGACGTGCAGCAGGCTGCCTTCACGCAGTGCAACAACCGACTCGCTTGGGTTCACCGCACAGAACTCTGCCAGGCGCTCATCACGGGTTTCACCCATGTGGCCACTGATGTGGGCATCGATGTAATGTGGGTTGATCTGGACCGGGAACAACCCCAGCGCAGGCAACACGACGCTGCTGCGTACCGGCATATCGTTGGTGGTACGGATGCTCGGCGTCGCCACGTTACAGCCAGCGCTCCAACCTACATAAGGCACTTCGCGCTCACGCACCGCACGCTGGATTGGCACAATCAGGCCATTTTCATGCAGCATCTGGTTCAGCATCCAGGTATTGCCGCCGCTGACCAAAATACACTCGGCCTGTGCGATCGCCTCTGCCGGGGACTCGGCGTGGTGGATGCTGGTAACCTTGATCCCCAACGTCTGCGACAGTTCCCCCGCACGCTGGTCGTAATCACCGCGGATCATGGCATAAGGAATAAATACGGCCGACGTGATGTTACGGCGTTCAATCATGGCCAACAGCTGACTCTTGGCATAACCGAGCAGTTCGGCCTCGCCGGAAAGCTTGCCGTTACTCAGTAAAAATAGCTCCATGTCTCTCCCTCAGTGCAAGAATGATAAAGGCGTCACATTGAGCATCAGGCTTGCCCACCATACTGTGACAGTCGTAAATTTGAGGCCTATTGTTATACCTGAATCAGGTAAACAAATATGTGACTTTATGCTGGCTACCGTGGATTGCCGCAACTCATGGCAACAAGATGGACGCTTGCGTCACTAGGTATCCGTAGTGGCTTTTGGTATGCTTAACGGCTGACAGAAAGGCATGTGAAACTATGGAATCTTGGTATTTACTTTATTGTAAGCGCGGCCAGCTGTTGCGGGCCCAGGAACACCTGGTAAGGCAAGCCGTCAACTGCCTGAGCCCAATGATTACGTTGGAGAAAATCGTGCGTGGCAAGCGTACCGCCGTTAGCGAACCGCTGTTTCCCAACTACCTGTTTGTTGAATTCGATCCGGAACGTATTCACACCACCACGATCAGCGCTACCCGTGGTGTCAGCCACTTTGTACGATTTGGAGCCTTACCGACCCAGATACCGTTACAGGTTATCGAAGAGCTCCAGACACATAGCGAAGAATACTATGTGGACCCAGAGACCCCACAGCCGGGCGATACGGTGTTGATCACCGATGGCGTGTTCGAGGGCCTACATGCGATCTACACCGAACCCGACGGTGAAGCCCGCTCGATGCTGCTGCTGAATTTGATCAACAAGCAGATTAATCAGAGCATCGATAACCGGCAGTTCCAAAAGCTTTAATGCAAACAGGCACCCAAGGGTGCCTGTTTTGTCTGCTACCGATTAACGGCGCATCGCATCATCATGCAGCCACTGGGCGACACGCTTGGCGAAGTAGGTCAGCACACCATCAGCCCCGGCACGCTTAAAGCACAGCAAGGATTCCATCACCGCCGGTTGCTCCTGCAGCCAGCCGTTCTGGATCGCCGCCATATGCATCGCATATTCGCCCGACACCTGATAGGCGAAGGTCGGCACCCCGAAGGTATCTTTGACACGCCGCACCACGTCCAGATACGGCATCCCCGGCTTCACCATCACCATATCCGCGCCTTCCTGCAGATCCTGAGCAATCTCTTGCAGGGCTTCGTCGCCGTTGGCCGGATCCATCTGATAGGTTTTCTTGTTGCCGCCTTTCAGGTTACCGGTGGAGCCGAGCGCATCACGGAAAGGGCCGTAATAGCATGAGGCATATTTGGCGGAATACGCCATGATCTGGGTATTCACCAAGCCTTGCAGCTCGAGTTGATCGCGGATCGCGCCGATGCGGCCATCCATCATATCGCTGGGAGCCACGATTTCGGCACCGGCTTCAGCGTGAGATAGCGCCTGGCGAACCAGAATCTCTTTGCTGATGTCGTTGATCACGTAGCCATGTTCGTCGATCACCCCGTCCTGCCCATGGGTCGTATACGGGTCGAGCGCCACATCGGTCAGGATCCCCAGCTCCGGCACGGCATCTTTCAACGCACGCACGGTGCGCTGCACCAAACCATCCGGGTTGTAGGCTTCCTCGGCATGCAGCGACTTCAGGCCAGGCTCAATCACCGGGAACAGGGAGATCACCGGCACGCCGAGCTTGGCAATGGCTTCTGCCTCTTTGATCAGCAGATCGATGCTCATGCGCGATACGCCAGGCATCGAGGAAACGGCTTCCTGACGGTTGCTGCCTTCCATGACAAACACCGGGTAGATCAGGTCATTGACCGTCACCTGATTCTCGGCGACCAAACGGCGGCTGAAGTCATGACGGCGCACACGGCGCATACGGCGACCAGGGAAGGTGCCCGGAAATGCATAGCTCATAATTTTCTCCTAACTCAGACCAGCCGGAATAACCGGCGGGCGTTCTCATCAGTTTTCTGGCCCAGCCACGCGGGATCTTCTTCGCGCCAGGTCGCAACCTGCCGAATGATATGGGGCAGAAAACAGGGTTCGTTGCGGCGAGATGCAGGTTTCGGGTGTAAATCCCGGGGCAACAAATAGGGGGCATCGGTTTCCAGCAGCAGACGATCGGCCGGGATTTGGGGTAACAAGGCACGCAGTTCCAGACCCCTGCGCTCATCACAAACCCAACCGGTGATACCGATCGACAGCCCCAGCGCCAGACAGTCCTGTAACTCTTCGGCGCTGCCGGTGAAGCAATGCACGACTGCGGCGGGCAGTTTATCCAACCAAGGGGTCAGCAGTGCAACAAAACGTGCGTGTGCGTCGCGACAATGCAGGAAGACCGGCATATTGAGCTCGGCGGCCAATGCCAACTGGGCGTTGAAAGCCACTTCCTGCTGTTCCGGGGTAGAAAAGTTGCGGTTAAAGTCCAGCCCACATTCACCAATGGCTGCAACGAAGGGCTGCGATGCCAACCGGTGAATGTGCTGCGCAACCTCATCGTTCCAACTGCTGGCATCATGCGGATGCACGCCAGCCGTAGACCAGCAATAGCCACTATGCGCACGGGCCAGGTGACTGGCCGCCTCGCTTTGCTGCGCGTTGGTGCCGGTGATCAGCATCCCCGTCACGCCTGCGGTTTTGGCTCGCTCAACCACCTGTGTGGCATCTTTGGCAAATTGGGAGCTGGTAAGGTTGACGCCAATATCAAACATGGTTTTTCCAAAGCAAAAGCCGCCCGATGGGCGGCTTAGAGACAGACGAGTATCAGGAGGCTGGTGGCTCTTCGCCTTCCTCTTCTTCCTCTACCGGCTTGCGCCGCTTCCCGACATAGAAGCGGGCGAAGAATACCCCGACCTCAAACAACAGGTACATCGGGATCGCCAACAGGGTTTGCGAGAACACGTCCGGCGGCGTCAACAGCATGCCGACCACGAAAGCACCAACCAGCACATACGGGCGTTTCTTACGCAGGTCTTCTGGCGTAGTAACACCGCTCCAGCACAGCAGAATAATGGCAACCGGCACTTCAAAAGCCACGCCGAACGCCATAAACAGCGCCATGACGAAACTCAGGTAGTTGCTGATATCGGTCGCAATCGTGACGCCGATGGGTGCAGTTTTGGCAAAAAAACCAAAGGCCAACGGGAACACGACAAAGTAGGCAAACGCCATCCCCAGATAGAATAGCAGGCTGCTGGAGACCAGCAACGGCATCATCAGGCGGCGTTCATGCTGGTACAGCGCAGGAGCGATAAAGGCCCAGACCTGATAGAGAATGAAAGGCGCGGCAACGATCACCGAAACCATCATCGTCAACTTGATCGGAGCAAAGAACGGTGAAGCCACATCGGTGGCGATCATGCTCGCCCCGGCAGGCAACTGATCGATCAGCGGTGCAGACACGATCTGATAAATATCGTTAGCGAAAAACACCAACACGATAAAGATCGCCAGCACGCTGATGATCGAATTTAACAGCCGCTTACGCAGTTCAATCAGATGACTGATAAGCGGTTGGGTATCTTCAACGGCCATGTTTTAACGTTCGCCACTAGGTTGTTGAGACGCAGGGGATTTATCCGCCACAGGCTCTGGGATGGCCTGCTTTGCAGGGATTTGCTGATCCACGACCGTTGCCTGAGCCACGGTTGGCACCACCGGCTCACTATGCTCGACTGGCGCAGGTTCAGTGGGCTGCGGTGTGGCAACAGGTGCCGAAGCGGTAGTCGCCGCTTCCGCCGGCGTCACGCCATCGTGAATGGCTTCAGGATCGGTGACCACTGGATTGTGGATGGTATGCGGCGGCTCGTCCTTATCGACGTGATAAGAGCGTTTCAGCGACTCAGCCGCCTCTTTCAGCTCATCCATTGAAGCTTTGAGTTCCGGCGTTAAATTCTGCAAACCCGCTTTCTCCGCCTTCTTAAGGCTTTCCTGCAGTTCTTGCAGCTTCAATTCCTGCGTCAGCTCATTCTGCACCGAAGCTGCCAGAGAGCGCAGCGCTCGGATCCAGCCCGCAACGGTTCTGACCGCCACCGGTAACCGTTCTGGCCCGAGTACCACCAGGCCAATCACCAGTACCAGCAGCAGTTCACCAAACCCAATGTCAAACACGGTTTATACCTGCTCTTTGTTCTTCGACTCTTCCGCTGCTTTCACTTCCGGCTGCTTATCGGTGATAGGCTTGGCCGCAAAGTCTGCATCGTGGTTGGTTTTTTCAGTCGTGTTGGTTGGCGCGGTGCTGTTGTCGTCGCCAATCGCTTTTTTGAAGCCCTTGATTGATGCACCGAGATCGGAACCTAGGGTACGCAGTTTGTTGGTGCCAAACAGCAGTACCACGATCACCGCGATGATCAACAATTGCCAAATACTAATACCGCCCATTGTACTTACCTCTGGTTTAAAAAAGGGTCTATACCCGTTGTCTTTCAAGTTGCCGCATTATATACCCTTCATCTTTGTGTTGGATATGCCCCGTTTTTGCAGGGCTACAGCGACAACGCTTAACCTGATGGTTAATTTATTCAGACGGTGCGTTTCCAACCAACGACCCAGGCTACTACGCCTGCGGCCATCATCCAGGCAGGGAACACCTCTACGCCTCCCAGCAGTAAAATCGTACCACTGACTAACAGTGTAGCGCCAACCCCGAACAAATACCGTGATTGACCTTGCCGAACGCGTTGCGCCTGCATCTGACCGGTCAATTTATCGACGCTTTGTTGCAACAGTTTATGCTGTTGCAGGCTGTCATAAAATAGCTCTGGTAACTCCGGCAATTTCTCGGCCCAGAACGGCGCTTTTTCTTTCAGCGCGCGGATCACCGCCGGAATGCCCACCTGATCCCGCAGCCAGCTTTCCAGGAACGGCTTCGCCGTGGTCCACAGATCCAGTTGCGGATAGAGCTGGCGGCCAAGGCCCTCAACGTACAGCAGCGTCTTTTGCAGTAATACCAGTTGCGGCTGCACTTCCATATTGAAACGGCGTGCGGTATTGAACAGGTTCAACAGCACGTTACCGAACGAAATTTCCGCCAGCGGTTTTTCAAAGATCGGCTCGCAGACGGTACGGATGGCAAACTCAAAATCTTCCACGTTGGTATCACGCGGTACCCAACCAGAATCAACGTGCAGTTCCGCCACCTTACGGTAGTCGCGGTTGAAGAAGGCGATAAAGTTTTCCGCCAGATAGCGCTTGTCGTCTTTGTTCAGGGAACCCACGATACCGCAGTCGATGCCGATATAACACGGATCTTCCGGGTGTTCATAGCTGACGAAAATATTGCCTGGGTGCATGTCGGCATGGAAGAAGCTGTCACGGAATACCTGGGTAAAGAACACCTGGACGCCACGCTCGGCCAGCAGTTTCATATTGGTGTTCTGCTGTTCCAGAGCCGCAATATCCGACACCGGGATACCGTAAATCCGCTCCATCACCAACACGCTTTCACGGCAGTAATCGGAGTAAACCTCTGGCACGTAGAGCATCGGGCTACCGTCAAAATTACGGCGCAGCTGGATGGCGTTGGCCGCTTCACGCAGCAGGTTCAGCTCATCGAGCAGGGTTTTCTCATATTCACGCACCACTTCGCGCGGGCGCAGACGGCGACCGTCCGGCATCAGCTTAGGTACCCAACCTGCCAGGCGATACATCAGGCGCACATCGGCTTTGATAATCGGCCCAATGTCCGGGCGGATCACCTTCAGCACCACCTCTTGGCCGGTCGTTTTCAGCCGTGCGGTATGCACCTGGGCAATCGAAGCCGATGCCAGCGCCTGCTGGTCAAAGTCATCGAACCAGGTTTCCAGCGGGCCGCCCATTGCCAACTCGATATGCTTACGGGCCAGCGCGCCATCGAACGGTGCTACTCGGTCCTGCAACAGCGTCAGTTGGTCGGCAATATGGGGTGGGAACAGATCGCGGCGGGTCGACATCATCTGGCCGAACTTGATCCACACCGGGCCCAGCTCTTGCAGCGCCAGGCGCAGGCGTTCACCCAACGGCTGGTCTTTATGGCGGTTAGGCATCCAGAACAGCAGGCGACGGCCAATGCGCAGCGGCAGCGTCAAGCGCATCTTGGGGATCAGTTCATCCAGTCCATAGCTCAGGAAAACGCGCACGATCAAATACAGGCGGCAAATTTCGCCAGGGGTCATCGCTTACCCTCCAACTTGTCCAGACGAGCAATCAGTGCGTCCACACTGCGAACGGTGGCATCAACCTCTTCGTTAAACCACACCACTTCAAGCGGGCCGGGAGCCATACGCCACTCTTCGGTCAGCGTTTCGGCGACGTAGCGTTGCTGGCTCTGCAAACCGGATTTCAGCAGGCCCAAACCTTTGCCAACGATCTGACTAACACCTTGCGCGGCGATATCGCCCACATAAGGCGCCAGCCATTCCGCCGGATCCCACTCTGCCAGATCGAGCAAGCCGACCAGCTGTTGCACCACCTGAATATCGCCTTCGACAATCAGCTCGCCGCTGCGCATCAGCGGGGAAAGTTGCTGACGATCGCGCAATTTCAGCAGCACCGGTACGCGGGTTTGCACCGTACAGTCGGCTCTATCTTCTGATTGGCCAAGCACATCCACGCGCTGTTCGCTGAACAGCAGAACCAACGGCGAAGAGAGTTCCTGTAGCTCGATACGTAACACTTTACCCGCCAGCCGTTGGCGGGCAGCTTTCATGCTGCGATCGCGAAACAGCAGGCTATTGAGCGAGGTTTCCAGCACGCCGGTCAGTAACGGGGTTAGCAGCATCGGCATTTCCATATCAGAACTTGAAGCCCCGGTGCAGCGCCACGATGCCGCCGGTCAGGTTGAAGTAGTTGACGTTCTCGAAACCGGCCGCAGCCATCATCCCCTTCAGGGTTTCCTGATCGGGGTGCATGCGGATCGATTCTGCCAGATAGCGGTAGCTGTCCGGATCTTTCACCACCAGCTCACCAATTTTTGGCAGCACGTGGAAGGAATAGGCGTCGTAAGCCTTGCTCAGCGGCTCCAGCAGCGGCTTGGAAAATTCCAGCACCAGTAGGCGGCCACCCGGTTTCAGCACGCGGAACATCGAGCGCAGCGCTTTGTCTTTATCGGTGACGTTGCGCAGGCCAAAGGAGATGGTGATGCAGTCAAAATAGTTATCCGGGAACGGCAGCGCTTCGGCGTTGGCCTGCACGTAGCTGATATTGCCAACGATGCCGTGGTCGCGCAGCTTTTCGCGCCCCATCTTGAGCATGGAATCGTTGATATCCGCCAGCACCACCTGCCCCTGCTCACCAACCATGCGGGAGAACTTGGCGGCCAGATCGCCAGTACCACCGGCCAGATCCAGCACGCGCTGGCCGCGGCGCACGCCGCTGCAATCGATGGTAAATCGCTTCCAGATACGATGGATACCAAACGACATCAGGTCGTTCATCACGTCATATTTTGCCGCTACCGAGTGAAAAACGTTGGCCACCATGGCCTGCTTCTCGTCTCTTGCTACGGTACGAAAGCCAAAATCGGTGGTTTCCTGCGCTTGATCTGCCATTGTCCTGCCTGCCATTCAGTCAATTTAGTGTCGTGGAGTGTACCAGAAAGCCGCGTAATACCCCACCTTGCAACGGTATCATCCGTGCGATGTGCGATGCGGTTCTTCGTTGCTATCGTCGTTATCTTCCTCCGGGAGCGAGGCGATATCCTCGTCTGGCTCAGAGAGCAGCTCATCATCCTGTTGTTCCGATGCCTGCTGCGCCAAAAGCGGGTTGATGGGACGTTTAATCTCAACCCCAAGCGCGCGGAAGCCCTCGATGCGGCCGATAAGATTACCACGGCCTTCGCTCAGTTTATTCATCGCCTGGTGATAACTGCCCTGCGCCCTATCCAGGCTCTGCCCCAGGGCCGACATATCGTCAACGAACAGGCGCATCTTGTCATACAGGCGGGCGGCGCGATCGGCGATCCGCTGGGCGTTCTGGCTCTGGTGTTCATAGCGCCACAGGTTAGTGATGGTACGCAGCGCCACCAGCAAAGTGGTTGGGCTGACCAGCATGATGTTATGTTGCAATGCCTCGCTAATCAGCTCCGGCTCACGATCGATGGCCAGCAGGAAGGCGGGTTCCACCGGGATAAACATCAGCACATAATCCAGCGAACGCAGGCCAGGTAACTGTTGATAATCTTTACGGCCCAGCACACGGATGTGCCCACGCAGCGAAGTGATATGCTCGGTCAACGCTGCTTCGCGTTCAAAATCATCTTCACTGTTGAAGTAACGCTCATAGGCCACCAGCGACATTTTGGCGTCGATCACCACGTCCTTGCCCTGTGGCAAACGCACGATCACGTCCGGCTGCATGCGGCTTTGGCTATCCAGCCGCACATTGACCTGCGTCTCATACTCATGTCCTTCACGCAGGCCGGAGGCTTCCAACACGCGACTCAGCACCACCTCGCCCCAGTTGCCCTGGGTTTTGTTATCGCCTTTTAGCGCCTTGGTGAGGTTGAGCGCCTCGCGAGCCATTTGCGCATTCAACTGTTGCAGATTACGGATTTCGTGCGTCAGTGTATGGCGTTCGCGTGCTTCCTGGCCAAAACTGTCCTGCACCTGGCGGCGGAAACCGTCCAACTGCTCGCGTAACGGCAGCAACAGGCGATCCAGGCTTTGCTTATTTTGCTCATCTACCTTACGGCCGCTGTTTTCGAAAATGCGGTTGGCCAGATTCTCAAACTGGGTGGTCAAACGCTGTTCACTGCTGATCAACAGCCGCTGTTTCTCTTCTGCGGCCATCCGGGTCTCTTCCAGGCGGATCGTCACCTCACGCAGTTCGGCTTCCTGAGCGCTGTTGACTTCACGCTGCGCCCGTAGCTCCTGGTTCAGCAATTCACATTCATTGCGCCAATGGTTGAGCTGTCGCAGTCTCTCCTGCCCGGCGGCCAGTTGGCTGTGCAGGGTGCGCAGTTCCAGATCGTTTTGCCGTAGCAGCTGTTCGTGGCGTTGCAGCGTCTCTTGGCGGGAGGCAGTTTCAAGCTGTGCCTGCTGTAAAGACTGTTCCAGCAGACGCATGTCGGTTTCATGTTGCGCGCCGTGCTGTTGCGCACGCAGGCTGGCGATCAGCCACCCCAGCAGTAAACCTATCGCTACGCCACCAATACCGTAAACCAAACTGGTATCCACCCTGCCTCCTGTCATGCATGCACTTGCGGCGCGTTTTACGCCTGTTGCCTGCCACGTTAAAGGGAGCCTGTATGGATGTCCAGTCTGTTTTTATGTGGAAGTGAGCACGGTAACCAAGGCATTACCGTGCAGATAAGGCGGATTAAAACAGTTTGAAGCGATATTCGGCGATAAACTCGCCGGACAGCGAGTGGGAGGTCTGGGAATGGCCATCCACCAGTATCGGCGTTTTATTGCTGTTCTTATAAGACCAACCCGGCCCGGCCATGGCGAATACCGTCAGGTTTTTCAGCTTGGGATGGGAGGGAGCCCAGCGGCCAAAGACGTTGATCTCACCGGTACGCACCGCAGCACCTTGGTAGCTGAACTGGCCAACGTTGCCCGCCAGCCCGGCAGTAAACTCAGGCGTGATGCGATATTCGGCCATGGTGGCCAACATGGTTTCGCCATCGCGCATATAGTCTTCACCGGCATAGGCCATGGAGGTAAAGGTGCCGCGTGAGTTTTTGGACATATGACGGGGATAGAAGCCAAGCTGGCCGTCACCCTTCGGCGCTCGCGTATGGGCGATGCCGACCTTGACGCTCCACAGCGGCTCCTGCCATTTGGCATCCAGCGCATAGTGGTTGGCGTTATGATCGAAGTTGCGCTTGCTCAGCGCCATCTGTTTATAGTCATCCAGCGCCTGAGTGGTGTAAATCTGGCTGCCCAGGCTGAGTTTCTCATCGACCTTGTAGCTCATACGCAAGATCTGACGGCGCAGATAGTCCTGAGACTCCCCGTAGGCCAGTTGACCGTTAAATGCTTTATTCTCATAGCCCAGCTCGGCACTGGCAAGATGGTTGATATAGCGGCCATCGTTGGTTTGCAAGCGCAGGCTGTCGGGTGAGCTACGATCCATCGAACGTTCAACATACGCGCCGCGCAAAGAGAGCCCGGCACCGGCTACGCCACCGGACCAACCCAGGTAAGTCGTAGGCGACAGGCGAGTGGAGGTGGAGATCACGCCGTAGTTACGCAACACCTGCCAGCCAGCCTGCGCATTCAGCGCTGCGCCACCCACGTCGCCTTTCAGCTTGATATAGCGCTGGCCCACCTTGCTGTAGCCAGCAGCATTCTCTTTGCTGTTGCCGGGGCCGTTGTTGTACAGCACCCCACGAGTATTGAAGTAATCACTGGCACCCAGCTTTACCGCGCTGTAGTAATCGAGATTAACGCCGATAAAGTCCGCCAGATAGCCGGACTGATAGCCCAGCGCCAACCCTTGCCCCCAGGCGTTATGCACCTCTTTTGGATTGGCGGCATCTTCCTTGAGGTACTTCCAGTAGTTTTTCAGCGACAGTTCAGCATGGCTGTCGCTGAAAAAGGGCGAATTCAGGACGTCATCAACGCTGGCCTGGGCCGCGGTGGAGAATAGCGAAATAGCGACCAGACAGCTTAAAGCAGAACGTTTCATTATTGTTATCCCCGAAAAAGGTATAGAAAATCCCTGCCGAGGCGATATGCTATCGCCCCAGATAATATCCCCGAGCCAAAAGGGTGGGTTATTTTTATTAGGTAATAATCAAGGTGCTTTATTGAGTAACGCTTTCCCTTTAGCGACATAAGTCATATCGCCAATATCGGTTACGGTATATTTTCCGTCTTTATAAGTCATCTTGACGACGGCCGCATTAGTCAGTGGCTTATTTTTGTTCGGATTATCGGTCATATCGGAAATCATCATCTGCATCGAGAGCCCGGAAGAGACCGCCAGGATGTTTTTATCCCCGTTCTTCACCGCATTCTGCACCATGGTATGCAAGGCTCGTTGCATACGGGTTTTGACCTGCTGCGCGCTTTCCGCCTCTTGCTTATCATCGCTTTGCGTGATGGCATCCACCATCGGGATCAGGCTGATCTTGCCTTCGCCCATTTGCTTGAACATCTCGGCTCCAGAGGCCAGGCCCAGCTTCTTGGCAGCAGCGTCGGCCATCTCTGCGTTAGCGCGTCCTTCAAAACCGCCGAAGAACATTTCGCGCAGGTCGGTCAATTCCGTGACCTTAGCGTCCGGCTTCCCCATTTCCTTGAGGATCACCTGCATCGTTTCACGCTGGCGGCCAGCGTCACTGGTGTAGAAGCTATCGAAAGGGATCTCCTTCAACCCGGCCCCCAGATAGCGCGCGGTTTCGATCCCGGCCGGTGTCAGCGGTGAGTCAGCCCAGCCCTGCACGCGATCGTAGGTATTGAGCAGTGTTTTACCGTGGCGGGCAAAATAGATATCGACGCTGTCGCTTTGCGCAGCGGTTACGTTGAAGGCTGCAGCAGAGGAAACGGCAAGTACGGAGGCCAGTAGCCAGGTTTTAATTTTCATAAATCTTTCCTTAGTGAACAAAATAACGTCTATAGGTTAATTTTTTTAATCATCGGCAGATCATTTGCCAAAATAAGGGCGAAAAAAAACCCAAACCCATGACATTGGTTCGTCAACGGGTTTGGGTTTTGCCTGTTTATTCACAGTAACAATCCACTTATTGGGAAAGTAACACCGTTAAAAAAATAAGGGAATTAAAAAACGCCGGTTAAGGATAAATTCGTGATCGAATTCTCACTGTGCGCTGAATAATTAAAATATGAGGTTATTTGGCAAGGCGCCGGTTCATGCCATCCACTGGGTAAACCATTTGATACCAAAGGCGCCTGGCGCCAGGATGCCGAAGGCCCAGACCATTGCCGAGGCCACATTGGCGATCTGGAACGCGGTTTGCGGCATGGCACAAATGCCCCCCACCAGCGGTACTACGGCGCGCAACGGCCCGAAGAAGCGCCCTAAGAAGATACCCAGCACGCCCCAACGCTCAAAAAACGCATGGCCACGCACCAACAGCTGCGGATTGCGTGACAGCGGCCACATATGGGCCACCCGCCCCTGATAGTGATAACCGACCCAATAGGAGAGCCAGTCACCAAAGAAGGCACCGGCGGCCGCCGCCGCCCAGATCGGCCAGAAGGCAATGCCGCTCTCGCCAATCAACGCCCCCAACCCCAGCAGAATAACCGTGGCAGGCAACAACAACGAGAGGAAGGCCAGCGACTCACCAAACGCCAGGAAGAAGACGATCGGGATCGCCCAGGCTTCATGCTGGCGCACTGTTTCGCTAACCCAGTTAATCACGTCATTGAGGTTCATAACCTGCTCCTTTTGAGAACGGATCCGACCTCAAGGATACGCAGCCTCCTTCCTCACTAGTTAAACCCTGGTTAAACATGGTGCCGTTATTCCAGATAGAGCGCCTGCAACGTCTCGAGCTGGCTTTGCCCCAACCCATATTCGGCCTCCAACCAACGGTTGGTGGAACCGTATTGCTCATGAATGCAGCCTAACGCGGTCGCCAGGAACTCTTCACGTGCACTGAGCACATAGGCAAACTGCGCCACCGAGGCGTCGTTCAGGCGGCTGGAGATCTGATCCAGCATATGTTCACGGTAGCTCGCCAGCGTGGTTTCCGTCAGCAGATAATCTTCCATTACCGTAGCCTCATCCGCACCCAGCGCCAGCAGTACCATCGCCGAACCAACTCCGGTACGGTCTTTGCCTACCGCACAGTGCTGCACAATCGCACCGCCTTCAGGCTGAGCCAGCAGCTGCGCCAGTTGGCGATAGGCAGCGTTATTGAACGGCAGGCGGCGGTACAGCTCCAGCATAAAGGCCCGGGCATCAAACTTGGCCAGCGTTTCGTCGGTGAGTTTTTCAAGGTTGGCATTCACTTCGCTGCTGAGCGGATTGGCTGGCACGTGATAATAGTCGGCTCCCGACCATAGCACGTCAGGTTTAGCCTGCACTTCGTCGAAGTCGCGGTAATCCAGCACCGAGCGCATTGGCACCTGAGCCAGGTAGCTACAGTCGTTTTCACTCAAGCGATCCAGAGCGCCGGAACGAAACAGCAGCCCGCGTTTGATGCGGCGGCCATCGGCCACACTGTTGCCGCCTAAATCGCGGAAGTTGATGCCACCGTCTAGCGGCGCAAGTGAAGGATGGAGCAAAATCTGAGCGGTCATAGACGTCCTTTATGTTGATTGTCTTGAGATTAGCTGCCATACGGCCAGCAATGGCAAGACCCCAGCAGCAGCAGGCCAGCAGCATGACACAGAGGGGGTAACCGTAACAGAAGGAGAAACGGGCCGTCAAACGGCCCGCTTTTAACGGGGATTACAGCAGACGGCGAGCAGCCTCAACGACGATTTGCACCGCCTGGCTTTCGGTCTTCTTCATGGTTTCCGCATTCGGGATCTCTTGCTGGGTGCGGTTAACGATCACACCGGCAACCATCCCCGCACGCAGGCCCTGACTGGCGCACATGGTCAGCAGAGTGGCGGATTCCATTTCATAGTTCATCACGCCCATCGCCTGCCACTCTTCCATTGAGCCTTTAAAGCGGCTGACCACACGGCCGGAATAGGTGTCGTAACGTTCCTGGCCTGGGTAGAAGGTATCGGAAGAGGCGGTCACGCCGATATGCGTGGTAGCACCGCTAGCCTTGGCGGCTTCAACCAGTGCAGTGGTACAGGCAAAGTCTGCCACTGCCGGGAATTCCATTGGGGCAAAGTGCAAGCTGGCACCGTCGAGGCGCACAGCAGCGGTTGTCACCAGCACGTCGCCCACGTTGATATTGGCCTGAATAGCACCGGTCGTGCCGATACGCAGGAAGGTACGGATACCCAGCTGTGCCAACTCTTCAACGGCGATCGAGGTAGACGGGCCACCGATACCGGTTGAGCACACGATCACTGCCTTGCCATCCAGTTCTGCACGCCAAGAGGTAAATTCGCGGTGGGAAGCCAGATGAACCGGGTTTTCCATCAGCTTGGCAATTTTCTCAACACGCTGCGGATCGCCAGGGACGATGGCCAATGTAGCACCTTGCAGATCGTTTTTAGTGAGACCGAGGTGGAAAACGTCAGACTGAGACATGGGGGACTCCTCATGGATACGGTTTTTGGGAGGAACAAACAGAGATTCTACTGACAATCGCTGTTAAATTTCGTGATGATCATCACCTTGAATAAAGAAACAGAAATTCATCTACATTATTTTTGTGATTAATATCACATAAAAAACCCTGACACGCTTAATCTCCATTCAGTTTATACCAACTTGCTGCCTGAGCAGCCATTGCTATCCTGCGCGAAAATTCGCCATGCGATGCTAATAAGCGCTAATCTGCCTATAGTTAACTGCCGCGCTTTTTCTCTAACGCATGGAGCCTGCAATCAATGAAAACAGAACAACAAATGACGTTAAAACAGGCCAAAGGGGGATTTACCCCGGCCGTCGCACCGTTGGCCACCTCAACCATTCTGACCGATGTGCAGGATATACACGTGGGGGAAACCACCATCCCTTCGCAGGGGGACGATCTGCCAGCCTATATCGCCAAACCGGCCCATCATCAAGGGCCGTTCCCCATTGTGCTGGTCGTGCAGGAAATCTTTGGCGTGCATGAGCACATTCAGGATCTGTGCCGCCGCCTGGCCAAGCAGGGTTATCTTGCCATCGCTCCAGAACTCTATTTCCGCCAAGGCGATGCCAGAGAGTACAGCGAAATCAGCGAGCTGATGCAAAAGCTGGTCAGCAAGGTGCCTGACAGCCAGGTATTGGCGGATCTGGATCACGCTGCGCACTGGGCAACGCGCCACGGCGGCGATGCCGGCAAGTTGGCGATCACCGGTTTCTGCTGGGGCGGTCGCATCACCTGGCTGTATGCCGCGCATAATCCGCAGCTGAAAGCGGCAGTGGCCTGGTACGGCAAGCTGGTGGGGGAGAAAACCTTGAATTCGCCGAAGCATCCGGTTGATATAGCGATCGATCTTTCGGCGCCGGTACTTGGGCTATACGGTGGCCAGGATGGCAGCATTCCGCAGGAAACGGTGGAAACCATGCGCAAGGCGATCAGAGCGGCCAATGCCGATGCGGAAATCGTGGTTTATCCAGAAGCGGGTCATGCTTTCCACGCCGATTACCGGCCAAGCTATAACGCGGAGGCTTCCGCCGACGGTTGGCAGCGCATGTTGGCCTGGTTCAGCCAGCATGGCGTGAAATAGACGGGCGCAATATGCCGAGTTAGGAGGGAAATATCAGCAGTTTCAGGGGCAGCAAGTGCCCCTGATGCTTGTCAGTTAAGCAACTAACTTAGCTCAGTGACAAAGTGCCGAACGCACCGTGCCAATCGTGCTCGAACTTCTCAACCGCCGCCTGCACCGCCGGGGCGCTGATAAACTGCTCTGCGACATCGACCGGTAAGGTAATAGCTTCACAACCTGCCAACAGGCACTCCAGTGCCTGACGTGGAGTCTTGAAGCTGGCGGCCAGCACCTTGGCCTGCGGGGCGTGCAGTTCTAACAAGTGCTGTAACTCCTGCACGGTAGCAATGCCATTGCCACCCTGGGCATCCACGCGGTTGACGTAAGGTGCCACATACTTCGCACCTGCCAAGGCAGAAAGCAGCCCCTGTGCTGCCCCATACACTGCCGTCCCCAGCGTTGGAACAGCCAAGCCTTGCAGGATTTTGATCGCGGCCAGCCCTTCACTCGTCACCGGTACTTTCACCACCACGCCAGGAACGCGCTGGTGAAGCATGACCGCCTCTTCAACCATCTGCTCGGCAGTGGTCGCCATCACCTGGGCAAACAGCTTCCCTTCACCACCGATGATATCGCGTAAAGCAGGCAGCACTTCCCATAGCGACGTGCGTGACGCTGCCACAATGCTCGGGTTAGTTGTCACCCCTTGCAACGGCAACACACGTGCCAGACGTTTCACCGCATTGATGTCGGCAGTATCCAGATAGAGTTCCATAGTTGCTCCTCAAGGCTAAAAATGAAGGGCGCCGCAGCGCCCAAAAATGGATTACAGTTCAAGCTCTTGTTTCAGCAACGCTTCTACCTGTTGGGCAGACACTGCGTTTACCAGTGCGTCACGGAAACCTTCATGCATGATGCGCCGCGCCAGCTTGGAGAAAATACGCATATGCTGGTCGCCGGCGGCATGTTTATTAAGGGTCAGCATGATCACGAACTGCGCCTCTTCATCGCCCCAAAAAACCGGCTGCGCCAGCTTGGCCACGCTGATGGTGGACTGTTCAATATGTTCAGATTTGGTATGCGGAATGGCAAAGCCAAAGCCCAGGCCGGTGGAGAATACCGCCTCACGCGCCCACAAATCGGCGGCAAGGTTACGGGGGTAACGGCAACGCCCGGCCAGCAGCAGGTTATCCGCCATCCCTTTGATCACCTCTTCTTTGCTGCGCCAATCTGCCCCCAGGGCAATGCATTCCGGCGTGATCAGCGGCGCATCACTTTGCTCCATACGGAACTGGGCCAGCAGGTGTTCCACTTCCAGCGAAGTACGGCAGGCCATGGCCCGGTTGAGCAGCAAACGGCATTCGCGGCTGTCCAGCTTGGCCAAGCGGGTTTTGGTGGCGGCAATGGAAGGCGCGCTCATGCTGATCTCATCCAGCCCCATACCCACCAGCAGTGGCAACACCGAACCTTTCGCCCCCAGCTCGCCACACAGGCCGATCCATTTGCCATGTCGGTGCACTTCACGCACCGCATGATCCAACCCACGCAGGAACGCCGGGTTCAGGCTGTTGTAGTGCTTGATGACCTTGGCATTATCACGATCCACCGCCAGCAGGTACTGCGTCAGATCGTTGCTGCCGATACTGAAGAAGTCGATCTCCTCACAGCACTGGTCGATGATAAACAGCACCGAAGGCACTTCCAGCATGATGCCGAGCGGAATTTTTTCGTCGAACGGGATCTGTCCGGCACGCAGCGATTGCTTCACTTCGGCCAGTTGATCCTTCACCCACAGGATCTCTTCCATTGAGGAGATCATCGGGATCATGATCTTCAGCGGACCATGTGCCGAAGCACGCAGGATCGAGCGTAGCTGGGTGCGGAACAGCGGCAGGAATTCCTGATAGATACGCACCGCCCGGTAACCGAGGAACGGGTTGTTTTCGGCCGGGATGTTCAGATAATCCACCGGCTTGTCGCCGCCGATATCCATGGTACGCACGATGATCGTCTTGCCTGCTGCGGCTTCCACTGCCTGGCAGTAAATGTTGTAAAGCTCATCTTCGGAAGGCGCGGTCAGGCGATCCATATACAGCATTTCGGTACGGAACAGGCCTACTGCCTCTGCACCGTTGCCGAAGGCCGCCTCCGCTTCTACCGCATGGGCGATATTGGCGGCAACTTCCATCCGCACACCGTCGGCCGTACGCCCCGGTTGATCAAGATAGGCGCTTTGCTGGCTGCGGATCTGCTCGCTCAGCCACTGCTCCTGCTGATAATAGCGACGAACCGGTTCGCTGAGATCGCAGGCCACCAGCCCAAGATCGCCGTCGATCTGCACCGATTGATTCAAATATGGCAGCATTGCAGCGGCATCAACGCCAACCAGGGTTGGAATGTTAAAGGAGCGCGCCAGGATCACCGTATGTGAGGTGCTGCCACCGCTGCCCAGCAACAGGCCTTTCAAATAACGCTTGTCCAGCTCCAGGAATTGGCTCGGGGTCAGTTCATCGGTGATGCAGATACTGTCAACGCTCAGCGCCTGCTGCGCCGGGAAGCGCTGCTCGCCATAAATTTGCTGTAACAGCTGGAAGCTGACATCACGAATATCCAGTTCGCGCTCGCGCAGATAGGCACTGGCAGACTGTGCCAGTTGCTGGCTGAAGTGGGCTGCAGTGGCCACAATGGCAGCGGCACAGCTTTCCCCTGCCAACACGCCATCAAGCAGGTGCTGGCGGAATGCGCCGTCACGTAGCAAGGAGCGATGCGCTTCCAGCACCGCCGTGGTGGTGCCGTTACCGCCCATCAGTTGCAGATCCAACGCCTTGCCGAAGCGCGTCAACCCTTCGGCCAACTGCTGCTGCTCCTGTTCAACAGATTGCGTAGGCGGCAACATCAGGGCGTTTAAATCTACCCGCGCCAGATGCACCAGTTTGCCATTGGCGGTGCCTTGGTTGACGGAGCGAGCGCGAACCAGCGTTGGGTTCAGGTTAGCCAAAGACTGCGGGATAGGCTCCTGCTCTGCCTGGTCATTCACCTGTGGCAACGCTTCGTCGCAGTGCGGGAATTCATGTTGGATAAACTGGCTCAGGCGCTCAAATGCCGCCTGTTCATCTTCCCCTTCGATAGTGATGCGGCATTCATCACCCAGCAAAGTATCGGTACCGATCAGTGACAACACGCTTTTGCCGTCGCCACGCAGGCCGCTACGCGAGTTGTGCCATTCAAAGCGGGAACGGAAACCGTTGCACAGGGTTTCGATATGGCTAGCTGGGCGGGCATGTACCCCGTTGGGCAGCACGCAGGTAAACGTCACTATTTTCGCCATCACTCTTTCCTCATACCAAAAGCAGCGGTGAACAACACCGGTTTGCCACAAGGATAAAAGCGCAGCGCGGCCCAGGGCTATCGGATAAAAATGTCAAACACTGGACAAATGTATCCTGACGGCATAAATGCGATGCCGCTCACAAAGCCCGTTGCCACAAGCCCGGTTTATTCTGTCGCACACTTTGAGTTAGATCGCACTTTTCTCCTGACAATACAAAAATCCAGTAAATGGCAATTTTATCCACTGTTGATAGTTCCGCCAGATGCCTATTGTGATAGCCAACAACCTTTATCCATCAGGGGTCATTCCCCGGTGGTTTTATCTCAGAAGCACGCTGGTTGCGGCCAGGGAGTGAACGATGAAAGAGCTACTCAATATTCTAAGAAACACACGCCAGCACTTGATGACCGGCGTCTCCCATATGATCCCGTTTGTGGTCGCCGGCGGCATTTTGCTGGCTATCTCCGTGATGCTGTATGGCAAAGGGGCTGTCCCCGATGCGGCGACGGACCCTAACCTGAAAAAACTGTTTGATATCGGCGTGGCCGGATTGACGTTGATGGTGCCTTTCCTGGCGGCCTATATCGGCTACTCCATCTCGGATCGCTCCGCGCTGGCTCCCTCGGCGATTGGGGCCTGGGTAGGCGCATCCTTCGGGGCTGGTTTCTTCGGGGCGATCATCGCTGGCCTGCTGGGCGGCATTATCGTGTTCTATCTCAAGAAGATCCCGGTGCCGAAGATCCTGCGCTCGGTGATGCCGATCTTCGTGATCCCAATCATCGGCACCCTGCTTACCGCAGGCATCATGATGTGGGGCCTGGGTGAACCGGTTGGCGCGCTGACCAACGGCCTGACCCACTGGCTGCAAGGTATGCAGCAGGGCAGCATCGTCGTGCTGGCCATCATCATGGGCCTGATGTTGGCGTTTGACATGGGCGGCCCGGTTAACAAGGTGGCCTACGCCTTTATGCTGATCTGCGTCGCTCAGGGCGTGTATTCGGTGGTCGCCATCGCGGCCGTTGCCATCGCCACCCCACCGCTCGGCCTGGGATTCGCCACGCTGATTGGCCGCAAATACTACACCCCAGAAGAGCGCGAAGCGGGTAAAGCTGCACTGCTGATGGGCTGCGTCGGCGTTACCGAAGGGGCTATCCCGTTCGCCGCTGCCGATCCGCTGCGCGTGATCCCCTCCATCATGATTGGTTCTGCCTGCGCCGCCGTGACGGCCGCGTTGGTGGGTGCACAGTGCTACGCCGGTTGGGGTGGTCTGATTGTGCTGCCAGTCGTTGAAGGCAAGCTGGGCTACGTAGCCGCGCTGCTGGTGGGCATGGTGGTCACCGCCCTGCTGGTTAACCTGCTGAAAAGCTTTGCTGCCAAGAAACAGGCTACTAAAGTCGCCCAGGATGATCTGGACTTGGATTTCGAAATTAACTGAATAAATACGCTCTCAAGCTACGTCTTGAGAGACGACGGGTATCGTTGAGGAACTAAATATGACCATGATTATCGCTGTAACCGCTTGTCCATCTGGCGTTGCCCATACCTACATGGCTGCCGAGGCCATCGAGCGTTCCGCCAAAGCGCAAGGCTGGCAGTGCAAAGTTGAAACCCAAGGCTCCATCGGCCTGGAAAACGAACTGACGGCCGAAGACGTGGCAGCCGCCGACGTGGTGATCCTGACCAAGGATATCGGCATCAAGTTTGAAGAACGTTTTAAAGGGAAAACCGTGGTACGCGTGGCCATCAGCGACGCGGTAAAACGAGCCGATGCCATCATGGAGAAGATTGCCGCCCATTTAGCGCAAAAGGCTTAACCGCTCAGCCAGCCCGGCACACGTGCCGGGTTTTCCCGCCCCATTACCGCACAAAAGGAAAATGTGATGATCTCCCGGATCGAACGTCTAAAAGCCGCCCTGTTCTCCGCCCCGCGTGAAATTTCACTCGAACGCGCACTGCTCTATACCGCCAGCCACCGGCAGACCGAGGGAGAACCCACCATCATCCGCCGTGCCAAGGCAACCGCCTATATTCTCGATCACGTGGCAATCACCCTGCGGGAAGATGAACTGATTGCCGGTAACCGTACGGTGAAGCCGCGGGCCGGGATCGTGTCGCCAGAGATGGACCCTTACTGGCTGCTGAAAGAATTGGATGCTTTCCCAACCCGTCCGCAGGATCGCTTTGCCATTTCCGAAGCGGACAAGCAGGTGTATCGCGAGCAGCTTTACCCCTACTGGGAAAAACGTTCGATGAAGGATTTCATCAACGGCCAGATGTCAGAGGAGGTTAAAACCGCTACCCAGACCCAGATTTTCAGCGTCAACCAGACAGATAAGGGCCAGGGGCATATCATCATCGATTATCCGCGCCTGCTGAATAACGGCCTGGATAGCCTGCTAGCCGAACTGCAAAGCCATGCGGATCAGCAGCCAGACAACGCGTTTTATGCTGCCGCACTATTGCTGTTACATGCCTCACAGCGCCATATCCTGCGCTATGCCAGCCTGGCACGCCAAATGGCGGAGCAATGCAGCGATGAGACTCGTCACGCCGAGCTGCTGCGCATCGCCGAGATCTCCAGCCACAACGCCCACCACAAGCCGCAGGATTTCTACCAGGCGTGCCAGCTGTTCTGGTATATGAACATCATTTTGCAGTATGAATCCAACGCCAGCTCCCTGTCGCTGGGCCGTTTCGATCAGTACATGCTGCCGTTTTATCAAGCCTCCCTCAATCAGGGGCAGGATCCGGCGTTCCTGAAGGAGCTGCTGGAAAGCCTGTGGGTGAAATGCAACGACATCGTGCTGCTGCGCTCTACTTCCAGTGCTCGTTATTTCGCAGGGTTCCCTACCGGCTATACCATCTTGCTGGGCGGCCTGACGGAAACCGGCCGCAGCGCGGTCAACGTGCTGTCTTTCCTGTGCCTGGATGCCTACCAGAATATCCGCCTGCCACAGCCGAACCTGGGCGTGCGGGTCAATGAGTTCATCGATCGGCCATTCCTGCTGAAAACCGCCGAAACCATCCGCCTCGGCACCGGTATTCCGCAAATCTTTAACGATGAGGTGGTGGTGCCAGCGTTCCTGAACCGTGGCGTCTCACTGGAAGATGCACGTGATTATGCGGTGGTGGGCTGTGTTGAGCTGTCGATCCCAGGGCGCACCTACGGCCTGCACGACATTGCCATGTTCAACCTGCTGAAAGTAATGGAGTTGACGCTACTGGATAACGAAGGCAACGCCAGCCTCACCTACCCACAGTTGCTGGATCACATTCGCGAAAAGATCCGCCATTACGTCCGGCTGATGGCCGAAGGCAGCAACATCTGCGATATCGGCCACCGCGACTGGGCACCGGTGCCGCTGCTGTCTTCCTTTATCGATGACTGCCTGCAAAACGGCAAAGACATCACCGAAGGCGGCGCACGCTACAACTTCTCCGGGGTACAAGGTATCGGCATCGCTAACCTGAGCGATTCGCTGTTTGCCCTGAAAGGCCTGGTGTTCGATCAACAGCGCCTGAGCTTTGATGAGCTACTGGCCACGCTGAAGGCCAACTTCGCCACACCGGAAGGGGAAAAGATCCGCGCACGGTTGATCAACCGCTTCGACAAATACGGCAATGATATCGACGAAGTTGACCTGATCAGCGCCGATCTGCTGCGATTTTACTGCAAAGAGGTGGAACAGTACCGTAACCCGCGCGGCGGTCAATTTACACCGGGCTCTTATACCGTTTCTGCCCACGTGCCATTGGGGGCGGTGGTGGGAGCCACACCAGACGGGCGCTATGCAGGGGAACAATTGGCGGACGGCGGACTTTCGCCAATGCTCGGCCAAGATGGCCAGGGGCCGACGGCGGTGCTGAAATCGGTGAGCAAGCTGGATAACTACCTGCTCTCCAACGGTACGCTGCTAAACGTAAAATTCACCCCAAGTACGCTGGAAGGTCAGCAAGGGCTGAACAAACTGGCTGATTTCCTCGGGGCCTTTACCAAGCTCAAGCTACAGCACGTGCAGTTCAACGTAGTGAATGCTGAAACGCTGAAAGAAGCGCAGGCCAGGCCACAGGACTTCGCCGGGCTGGTGGTGCGTGTTGCCGGCTATAGCGCATTCTTCGTGGAGCTGTCGAAGGAGATCCAGGATGACATCATCCGCCGTACAGCGCATCAACTGTAACCTGATCACGCCCGGGTTTTCCCGGGCGACACCCGCGGAGCCACAGGCCCGGATTTTCAATATTCAGCGTTATTCGCTGAACGACGGCCACGGTATCCGCACCGTGGTGTTTTTCAAAGGCTGCCCACATAGCTGCCCTTGGTGTGCCAACCCGGAGTCGATGTCCGGCAAGATCCATCGCGTGCGGCGCGAGGCCAAATGCCTGCGATGCCAACCCTGCCTGAACGACGCACAGGAGTGCCCAAGCGGAGCGATGGAACTGATCGGGCAAAACATCACGCTCGATGCGCTGCTGCAGCAAATCCTGAAAGATGAGGTGTTTTATCGCACCTCCGGCGGCGGGGTGACGCTTTCCGGTGGCGAAGTACTGATGCAAGCCGAGTTTGCCACCCAACTGTTGCAGCGCTTGCAAGTGTTGGGCATCAATACCGCCGTCGAAACCGCCGGAGATGCCTCGCAGGCCCAGGTGCTGGCCCTGGCAGAATACTGCAATCAAATCCTGTTCGACCTGAAAATCATGGATGCCGAGGCCGCCAAAAATCAGTTGAACATCAATCTGCCACGGGTGCTGGCAAACTTTACTGCGCTGGTGAAGCGCGGAGTTAACCTGATCCCTCGCCTGCCGTTAATACCCGGCTACACTTTGAGCACGGAGAATATGGCGCAGGTGCTGGCATTCCTGGCGCCTTTTGGGCTACAAGAGATCCATCTGCTGCCTTTTCATCAGTATGGCGAGGCGAAATATACCCTGCTGGGACGAGAATATGCCATGCGCGGCGTAGCGGCCCCGACAGAACAACAGATCGCCCCTTTGCAGATGATGGCGCAACAGGCAGGTTACCGGGTGATCATTGGCGGTTGAACAGCAGAAAAAGGGGCTGACATGACGATAAAACTCGTAGCGGTAACGGCTTGTATCAGTGGGGTCGCCCATACCTACATGGCTGCCGAGCGGCTGGAAAAACTGTGCGCGCAGGAGAAATGGCCGGTCAAAGTAGAAACCCAGGGTGCATTGGGGATTGAAAATTCGCTGACGGCGGACGATCTTGCCCAGGCCGACGTGGTGCTGTTGATCAGCGATATTCTGCTGGCGGAAAGTGAGCGTTTTGAGCACCACCGCTGCGTGCAGATCGGCATCAACACCTTTCTGCGCACGCCGGAGAAGGCGCTCAGTGCGGTACGCAAGGCAGCCGCTTCGCCCCAGGAAACGCATATCCGCGTAGTTTAACTACGGTGTTAGCCCCCCTCACCCTAACCCTTATGTCTTGATCTTCTCCGCCTTAGCGGAGAAGATCCCCGACTGATCATCGGGAGATAGCCGGTGAGCTCCCCCTAACCCTAGTGCCTA
>Ga0308166_1000793_pt1 | contig 38344 bp, 43 predicted proteins | sample PhyCR2_2_FD_202137 | JGI IMG/M metagenome (GOLD analysis project Ga0308166, IMG submission 202137) | Phyllosphere microbial communities from UC Gill Tract Community Farm, Albany, California, United States - DLSLCC.R2 | ecosystem: Host-associated > Plants > Phyllosphere > Unclassified | place...
ACTCAAGCGCAGCCTGTGCCTCTTTGCTTTTACGGATGGCCCGCAGCAGATAGGCTCCCCACAGCAAGCTGCTGACAACCAGCAGCGTAGCCAGAACGATCACCAGGTAAAAAGGCCGGTTATAGAGGTTCCAGGTGTCAATTTTCACTTCGGGGGTTTTTACCCACTTCCCGGCCAAATTCATCAGTTCTTTGGGGGGAATATCGTCGATGGCCTTATTTAGAATGCTTTGTAACTCTTGCGAGCCACGTGGAATGGCAAAGGCGATCTGGGCGGTATGTTCGTCAGGAATACGGAAATAGCTCAGCCGATTGGGATAATAGTGATCGATGATGTAACGCGAGGCGAGCTGTGTGGACACCACTGCGTCAATTTCCCTCCGATCCAGCATGCTCAGCGCCGCACCGGTGTTCTCTACCTCGACCCATTGCACACCCGGATATTTGGCTTTTAGTTTTTCCGATAACGTATGGTAGGCCGGAATAGCGACTTTCATGCCCGGCTTCATCGTTTCGGTCTGCTTGACCGCCGCGCGGGTGACGATCACAAAAGGAGTAGCCAAAAACGGATGAGTGAAGGCCGCCTGTTCTTCCCGCTCTGGGCTGTACGTGGCCGAGGACAGGATATCCCAATTGCCACTACGTATAATGCTGGCCATCTCTTCATTGGAATTGGCAATCACCGGTTCAAAGGTCAAACCGGTTTGCAGCTGGATCAGGTTAAGGATATCGCCAACTATCCCGCGTATTTCCTGGTTTTCATCCACCATGCTAAACGGGGCGTAATAGGGATTAATCACTATGCGCAATTTGCGGTGTTTTTCCAGCCAGCGAGTTTCCTGTGGGGTAAAAGCCAGGTCCCTGGTTAAAAAGGTGAGGTTACCCATATCAATCCAGGACTGAGCAATCTGGCTGTGCTGAGGTTCGGTCAGTGAACAGATAAATCTGTCGACAATGTTGACCAATTGCCGCTGACTATCGAGCGCAATAAGCACATCGCCGCTTTGCGGTGCTCGCCAGAACTTCACCATTCCCAGCGTCTGGTAGAAATCGCGCGCGATAATAAAACTGGTGGTGAGGTTATTGCCGAGAAAGTAGTCACTCTGATGACTGGCAACCGAGGCCAACGCCTGATATTCATCGGCAAAAGAAATGACGTTGGCGTTAGGAAATGCCTGTTTAATAAATGATTCTGGGGGATAATCCCGGGTGATCGCTATCTTGAGCTTGTCGCTATTATCGTGAAACGGCTTCATCACCTCGGCAAGCCGCGTCACCAGGGTTGGATAGCCTTGCACCAGCGGCAAGCTGGCAATAAAGGGGGCCTTTTGCGGGCTAATCCTACCGGGTGTGCTGAGAACAACATCGACGCGGCCCGCAATAAGTGCGGCCAATGCCTGCTGCTCATCGGCATAGAGTTTGACATTCACAATGATATTCAGAGTCTTTCCCAACAGCGCAAGATAATCCGCATTCATTCCCCAATAGCGTCCTGTGACATTATTCATACTCAACGGTTGGTATTCTACTCCATATACCGCGACGGTAAGACTGTGCTTTTGCGCCAGCCAGATAAAGTCGTCATGGCCTAAGTAGATGGCCGGAGGCGTGACCAGGTGGTTACTCGCCAGCGCTAACGTGATCGGCCCGTTGATCACTGCCTGCGCAGGCAGCATCAGACACAGTAAAACCAGCCAAAACCCCAGTACCCGTTTTAGCATGCACTCACCCAATTTTATTACGGTTGGCGAAAGCAAACAGATCGGCCAACGAGCTACAACCGAGCTTCTCCATTAAACGGCTTTTATAGGTGCTGACCGTTTTATTGCTGATAAACATCGCCGCCGCAATCTGCATATTATCTGCGCCGCTGAGGAGGGAACGCATCACCTTGATCTCCTGACTGGAGAGCGATCCCAGCATTTCCTGTTCCGAAGAAAGACTGCCGACAAAGCCGTTCAGTGAGAAAGGAAAATAGCTGTAGCCATGCTGGGCAGCATGCACCGCGGCGATGATATTGGTCATACCCTCTTTTTTACTAATAAAGGCATTGGCCCCGGCATCTGCACTACGCTTGCCGTAGAACAGATCGTTTTTGGCGGAGACCACGATAATGATTTGGCTGAACTGCTGCTTTCTGAGCTTTTCAACTACCTCAATGCCGCTCATGATGGGAATATCGACGTCGACAATCACCACGTCTGGCTGATGCTGCGCCACCTGCAGCAGCGCCTCTGCCCCGTCCCCTGCCTCACCAATGACGCTAATGCCTTCACTTTCCAGCAGGTTCTTGATCGCCATACGAGCCAATGGATGGTCGTCAACAATTACGGCGCGCAAAGACTTGGTTTTACTCATTGTCGTTTCCTGGTCATATAAAAAACACGGGCAGCGTTGGTCAACGATGTTTCTTCGCTTACGAAATATCTTAAGGATTTCAAGCTATCTACGAGCTTATAGCATAACCCTGTGGCTCTGTCGCGTTAGTGACATAAAGTTGGCAAAAGTTGCATTGTCGGTTATTTAGGCAGCCAGCAAGTAGAATTGTTCCGCGGGTGACAACCCTTCACTTTGTAGATGTTGATATTGCTTTTTTCGTATCATGTGGAGCCGTTCGATACCCGCCAGGAGCGTCTGCGCCCGTCGAAACGATTTAAAGCCTGTCATCAGCTTTCCGCCGTTTGATATTACGGTGATCTTGCTCAATCCTGTTATTCAGATACTTGCTTTGCCCGATGGTAATGGCTTCTTCCTCAGGTTTGTCGGCATTGAGCGTGGCCAGAGCCGCCGTATTGGGGGGTCTAAGCGGGAACCCGCCAAAATTTGGGCTCGTTTGTCGCTTCCGTCTAGAGAAACGTAAGTCTTTCACTTGTTGCATTCAGTCAATCGCTTTCCTCTCTCGGACACAGAGAGGATATGTATTTATATCAATAGATTAGAATTCATAATGACTTCCCCTTGAATTTTTACTGTAAGTGAGATAATAATCAGGTGTTTTACACAGCTTTACATACTGTTGTTTCATCATAAAAGAAGTTTTTTATGAAAGTTCTTGATCCTTCTGTGCTGGATTTTGTCTCTGGTGGGCGTGGCAATAACGGCGGTGATCGTTCAGACAATGGTGGCGGAACCCGCGGTCATGATTCTGGACGTGATGCGTCAACTGGAGCGGGTGCTGCCGTCGGTGGTGTCATTGGTATGATGGTTGGCGGCCCTGTAGGTGGTCTTATCGGTGGCGTTGCAGGCAGCGTGATGAGTGGTGCCGGGTTTGATGCAGCATGGAATGCGATACATAGCAACAACAGCGTAAATGGCCAATGTCACTGGTAAATTATACTAGGCTGTGAAATCCCGGCCAAAAAAGGCTAAGATGGAAATGATAATGAGTAAATTTATTAAGGTCTTCGTACTGTTTTTCGTTTGTTTTACGGTCGCACACATGCTTCAAAGCGTTAAGATTGATTTATATTCCGTTGCAACCTCCTTGTGTTACTCTGCGCTAATAGCTTTAGCGTATTTATTTTTCACCAGTGGATGGTGGAAAAGAAATGTACTAAAACTCAAGAACGACCAATTGGGTGATATATAGTATTTCTGACTCTTACATTAAGAAAAATGATATCCAACCATCAAGACAAAACCATTTATTAGCATATGCAGCATTATCGGCATTGCCAATCCCTTCGACGCGATACGCGCAGCAATCAAAATAAGTGATACTATCGCAAGGATCACTAACGTACGTATATCCGAGTACTGGGTATGTAGAATGGCGAAGGTAATTGACGTCATGAGCGCAGATAGGCAGATGTGCCCTCTGAAAACCTGAAGCAAGGCACTGAAAAGACATCCTCTGAACGTAGCGCCCCTGCGGTGCTCGCCCCGAAGGGGCGCTACGTTCATGCGATGATTGACAGGCTAATACTGTCGCCAAGCTAATTACCAATGTCACAAAATTTTGGCGGGTTCCCGCTTACAACCCCTAAATCCGATTTAATCAACAAAGCCTTCTCAAAGTCAGAAGAGATGCGCGACAAGATCATCGGCTGGTATCTGACAATCAACCATTACCACTAAATCTGCGTCACGACCCATTATCTTATGAGAGTGTACTTCTGCTAATTTTAATAAAGTTATACTTTTTATTTTATTTGAGTTATAGTTAGTATTATCCTAGGCTCGACAGAGATTTTTTTTGAAAAAAAATATTTTTAATCGCTTTGGCATTATTAGTTATCGTAATTGTTCACATCCAATGTGATATTAAATATGGATTTAACATATTTAAAAAAAATACTCCTAAAGCATTACTTTCTTAGAAACCATCTAGACAACACAACAACAAATAATTTTTAATCCTGACCCTATTATAAATAACCCCATAGATGAAATTAATGATAAATTAGCAACCACTTCTATTATTTTTATGATAAATGTCAATAAATAGAAATGGATCGGTATTATAAAGATTAAAAAACATTGAATTATAATAAAACTTTAGCCTAATGTTTTTCTGAAATCATTGATAAAATAGGTTGTGCCATTTTAATTAGACCTTCAGGATTTGACTCGAAATCGCACCCTCACACTAATAACATTCTATTAATCTTAGCGAGAACGTAGCGCACCTTCGATGCGAGCACGGCAGCGTTGCTGCCTCAACCGTCTTTAAGACCCAGCCTCACATCAACGTAGGGGCAGGCTGATCGCCCCGCGCTGATACCCGCATAAATTAGCACGCCTGCGACGTGAGCACGCTGACGCCGAGGCCCTTTTCCCATTAACTGCCACCCTCTATACTCTGCACAATGTATATTCCGCGACCCACAAAGCTGCTGTTCCAGCATGACGACGGCTGGTGCCAGTACCTGGATAAACACGGCGATACCCTCAGCGACTGGACCAAACTCGCCGTCGAGCGCATGCTCGCCTGCGGCACCTGCCTCATGGGGGTTCGCCGTTATTGCTGTGCCTCGCCGAACTGCACACACTCGCGCTTCTTCTGCCAGAGCTGCAAGTCCAAGGCCTGTAGCAGTTGCGGCCTCAAGGCCACCGAGCAGTGGATTGCCGAGCAGCAGCACATCCTGCCCGACTGCGACTGGCAACACATCACGTTTACCATGCCCCACCTGCTGTGGCCGTTTTTCAACAACAACTGGCCCCTGCTCAACGACCTGTTTCACTGTGCCACCCGTGCCATGCTCCGATGGGCCCGCCGGCAGGGTATCGAGGTCGGCATCTTTTGTGCACTCCACACCTATGGCCGGCAGCTCAATCAGCACCCGCATATCCACGTCTCCGTCACCCGTGGCGGCCTCGACGTCAAACACAACACCTGGCGACAGCTTTTCTTTAAAAAGAAAGACGTAGAACAAATCTGGCGTAACGCCGTCATTTACCTGCTGCGGGACAACTATACGCACATCAACCCCGGTGACCTGCCGGGCCTCGGCCATATCCTTAATGAGGACCGGTGGCGCCGCTACCTGCATGCCCAGTATCGCCGCGCCTGGAAAATCCACTTCGCCAAAAAGACCCGGGGTGCCTGGCGCAGCGTGAAATACCTCGGCCGTTACCTGAAACGACCACCGGTGGCAGCCTCGCAGTTGCGCCATTACCGCGGTGGCTCGATCGTTCATCAGTACTACGACCACAACACGCAGCAACACAAACGCCAGAAGCTGACCCAGGAAGAGATGCTACAACGCTATATCAGCCATATTCCGGCGCGGCATTTTAAAATGGTGCGGTACTACGGCTTTTTGGCCAATCGCAAACGAGGCTCACTGCTGCCGAAAGTGTATAACGCGCTGGGAATGACGGTACGAGATAAGCCCAGACGCCCCGGGTTCGCGGTGCTGATGAAAGGCTTCCTGGGTATAGACCCGTACCAATGCATCCTGTGCGGCGATCGGCTGCGATTTTCCGGTGCGGAGGCGGGCAGGCATGCGACAGAATTACTGTTGACCAGGCTACAGCGGATGGAGAAAAAGCGATGGCTTCAGGCACCGGCTCTGGATAAGTGCGCCTGAAAAATGGGTTTTAGAGTAAAAACACATCAAAACCGACATTTTCACGCGGCATCGCTCGCTAATCCCCGCCATCTGAGAGTGTGCCACGCTACGATTTATGGTTAGGTATCCCAAAAATGGTCGATTCAGTCTCCTAACCATGAACACGCGGAATGTATTTATTCAGCTAACACACGCCGTATTGCCCCCAAAATGACCACCACCAGTAGACAATAACCACAGTCAGCCCAAAGCAATAAAGGAACGCCTTGAAGACATTCCTAAAAATGATATCTCGTATCAGGGCTATCAGGAGCGGCGTTCCCAGGAAGAACAGGAACAACGGCGCAGTAATGTCTCTTGTGTCATCTGGGTCAAGGGGCACGCTGCACACACTGTCGCCTTGTTCCCGCATCCAGTCATATTCGCCTATGCTAAAAACCTGCATGCATAGATAAACGAGGATAAAATATCCTCCCAAGGAGAGAATTTCGACCAGCCTTTTTTGGTATGTCTTCACCAGTTTATTTCCAGCAGCTTTTTGATGTGGGGCCGTATAGAGAGCAGGCGCTCACCATAGGAGATATAGGACCAGTTGGGATCACCTTTTTGGAGGTTACCATTCATCCATCGGATAAAGTCATCTCGCTGGCGTTCAATCCCCCGGTTATAGCGGATCCCGGCAATTCTGTACTGTGTATCTGTCGGGTGCAGTGTGGCAGCATCCGGGTAGTCATAGAGGATCAGATCTCTAAGGTGTTGTGCAACCAGACGCAGGTTGAATTCGTCTTCCAGCAGGCAAGTGGCGAGTTCTAATTGATCGCGAGTGGTCAGTGTGCTCGGGTCGAGTCCCAACGTTGTGGCCGCGACACGAATTTGCATGGCGACAGAGCCGACCGAGGTATGGTCTGCCGGTTTGACGCTTTTCATGAAGCTGAATTGTTCCCGCCAGATCATGGTCAGGGGTTTGTATTCTTCCGGTTTTCCCCCCGCCTCGATCCAGGCAACGCCCCCTAGCAGTTCAGGCGGAATACCGAAGGCATTGGCGGATTCAATGATGAGTCTCCTGTTGTACTGAACGTAGGCATCTTTGTAGGCGTTTGAGTAGTATTCTCCGCTTTTCCGCTCAGGGTTATTTTTGGTCAGTTTCCAGTACATCGCGTCGATCTCATCCCACTTTCTGAATTTGATCCGTGTGATGTCACAGAATTGGTTCCGGGCAACGATATTGTTTTGCATGGCTTCCTTTCCTCTTAATACACACGATCGTCCCAGATGCTGTAGCCGCCTGTTCCGGCGATGTGGTGTTTCCAGTCAATGCTCTTGTAGGCAACCGTGATCATTTCTTCGGGCTGGTTCTCTGCATGGGTCAGGGCATGCGGGTAGGATACGGTGATGTTTTTCAGGGTCGCTCCAGTGAGCTGGATAGAATAGTATTTTTCTTGTGCCCCGGTTTGTGTTGTACGGTAGAAGTCAAACAGGAGTTCGAGCTCTTCATTGTCGGTGATCGCGATGCCAAAGAGGGGTGAGGATTTGTCGATAGGCTTACAGAATTTGATCGGGTGATGGTTGGTGTGCTGGCTGCGGCTGATGGCATGGTCAAACTGGAGGACCAGGATCTGGTCTTTATGCATGAGTTGGTATTTGTTTCCGATGGAGTCCAGGGTGCAGCATCCCGCTGAGATGAGCCCCTGTTTTTTGCCCTTGATGGTGAGGTAGATATTATTTGCCATGTCAGTCTTGTCCTTGGGTAGTTTCCCCCCGAAAGGCCATTCCTTGCCGGGGTAAGTCCGGTACTGCTCAATTCGACTGGTGGAAAAGTGGGCAAAAGTCTCGCAAGGGTGGTCGCCAGTTTGTTATGGATGATTTTTGCTGGCGTAATGACTGTTTTTTATGCTCCCGATTCTAGGTAAGTCTCTGGAACAATTCAATGGAAATACGGTCTGCCCATACGGCCGCTTTGCCGCGTTTGAATGCACGACATGAGGTTTGGTAACCGGCTGTAGGCCGCCTGCATTTATGCGCATCGCGCATGGAGGCGACAACCGTAGTCTTAGATAACACTGTGGGTTAACGTCGCCGGTAGCGCGGCATCGCCGCCCTGTTCTGATAGGTTTCACCTATCCCATCCCTCGCCCTGTTAAGCCAAACCCACCTATTGCGATACAGGAGTTAAATTGCGCTGTCGGAGTGGTCACGGCAAGGCGCAAGCCGCAGCCGGGGCGTATCTCCGCGTTATGCGGGCCGTAAGGGCCGCTTACGAGCGTGTAATCAAAACCTCTCGCAACATTTCCTGCAGCGACTTAATTCTTTAGTTACAACACCTATTTTAAAGCCACTGCTGTTCCCGGCCTTTGGCCGGGGAGGCGGCGGCTTTGAAGTGGGTGGGTAGTTGTTTGTAGCTGAGGGTGGCGCCGATGTGTTTTGACCACAATGGTTTAGTGTCATTGAGCTATTAGATACAGCGACATAGCCAGCTTTGCTGGAGCTACCTTACCGGCATAGCCGGTGTGGTTGAAGTTGCAAGAGCTGCGCTTTTGCTCGGTATTTGAGTTTTCTGGGGTGTTCTGCCTGAGCAAAGCGAAGGAGGTATCATCGAGCGCTGTTGAGCGCGATGACATCCCCTTTTTTAAAAGGCTTATTTTGTTATGGATTAACGTTCGAAAATAATTATATCAATACGTTATCTTTCGAAATTAATTGTCTTCTTCGAAATTAACTGTTGTTGTTTACGCTCCCGGATATCTGGGTCAGGAAGAGGATGGTCAATCCGCCTCATTTTCGCCATCGCCGGCGCGAGCATCGCTTGCAAAAACAGCAATTCCTGAACGCCAGGCAGCACAAAGCCCGCGTCGGGATGGACACTGTTTTTTCAGTCTGGTTTTGGTGACTAGAGTTTGCCAGCGCGTTCCAGCAGTCGTTGATAATAGGCTTCCGGATCGCTGTGAAGCAGGCCTGGATTATCGCGCTGTAGCGCCATTTCCAGCTGTACGACCTCGTGACGCATGGTTTTGTTCGACCAGGCGACATAGGCTTGATACATCAGGTTCTGGGCCTTCTTGTGGCCTTTGCCATCGGCTTTGATTTTGCTCTGTAGACCGTCCAGGAGCAGATCAAGACGATCACCTTGCTCAAGCGTATCGAGGGCGTCTTCGAGCTGGCCAACCACCTTCTCTTTCTCACGCGCCAAGTCCGGGTTGACCACCCATCGCTTGATCTGCTTAAGCCGGTTACGCAAGGAGTGACGGTTCTTGATATCGATGCCAATGTGCTCGATACGCAGTAAATGGCGCTCATATTTGGTGCGCAGCGTTTCGGTCAGGCCGTTCTTGATCGCCCACGTACGGAATTGGCCGAGCCACTGGCGAATTTCATCGACAGCAATACCACGGCTAGTGAAGAATCTTTCACTGAGCCAGACGCGCAATGGCTTGTTCTGGCCGCTGTCGGTATCTTTGCCATGCAGGACGATCGCGTACTGCAACTGCTCCATCACCGACAGTGCATTGAGCGCCACGTCATAGGCTTTACGGCCACTATCGTAGACATGCAATACCCCCATGTAATGCGCTAATTGCTCCATCGGGGCCATGATTTCGAAAGGATAGTCGCTGTCCGGGTTAAAGTCGCAGTTGGCCGCCATCACCTGTGACAGTGCGGTCAGCGCCTCGCAGGCCTCGGAACGCGCGTGCACACGCATTGGCTTGGGGATGTAATAGGGATCGTTGCGTTTGGTGTACGGAACATACCCATTTTGACGAAGCTCGACCAAGTCGGGATTGCGATGCCAGTTGTGACTGCTTACACGTGCAACCACTTTAGACGCCATGCCACGCGGCACAGCACACTTCAGCCCAGGCTGATAGCGACGATGGATTTTTGACGCCCCCTTGCGTAAGGCATTAGCCTCGCCGCGGCGGGAACGATTGGATTTGATTATCAGTGCATCAGACGCATGATTCAGGCTAGTCAAATAGCCCTGCGCTTATGTTGCACAATAGGAGTTGAATTTTTTTTGGCACAATTCTATACTCCCTGCATAGAGCAACGCTTCTATACAGTTTTGAGTGAGCCCCGTTAATCTTATCCTCCGCCAAGATGAAAAAGATTATCGGGGTTTTTGCTTTTCAGGTGTTGGAGAACATGCTCTCAACAACGCCAGTCCTTGCCACCTTACTGGCGCGGCCCACCAAAATACTCTTAAACGATCAGTAATCTAGCACTAGATCCTAAAACACTCAAGAAAGTTAACCCATAACGTTGTTATATCTGCGCTTTACTCGCATTCTCAATAAGACGACTTATCATTTCTGCCTGTGAAAGCCCTTGCGCTTCACATAAATTCTGTAGCCTTGATTTTAAGTCACTATGAACGTAAACCTTTATTTCTTTGTGGGTTTCTTTCCTTCTGGCAACCAGTGCTTGCTGTCGTTCTGAGACAGATAACGGATTACCTTTCCGGTAAGTACGTTTTGTCTTCGTTGAGGAAGTAACTACATCTACTACCTGTGACATCTCCGCCTCCCCGATGGATCAAAAAAGGATCGATTATGCAAAGATTACTACAGTTTCCAGCAGTTAGCAGTAAATAATCGTAATCTACTGTTCATGTTGACACGTAATCAATGATGGTTAGTTGATCGGTCCGCTACGCTGATAAAAGCAGAGGAGATCTCAGACACTTGAAGCGAAGTGGCTTTTTATTCCTTTTAATCAGTCAGTTAAATAATAATAAACTACAAAAAAACCTCCAAACATCACCCGTTTTATCCGCTTGCAACAAATGGATCCCTGTAGAACGATCACATTAAGCTAGAAATATAAAATACTCATATAAATCATCGTTCTTAACGATGGACTGAAGGATCGTGCGTAAAACGACTCCTCCAGATCCCTATCCCAGCACAAGTGAATTTTTCGGCAACTCCGGCTCAACCTCCGTTCAGACAACCCAAATCAGCTCCTTTCGCCCACGGATGCAGGTACGCCGTGTTTCTTCAGCAGATCCTCGATTGCCTCATCAAGCAATCGGCTCTTCGGGATACGGGTGGTGCGCGATAATTCATCGAAAAGTGGAACGAGTTTGTTATCCAGTGAGGATGTAAACCTTTTTCGGTTTTTTAAAAATGGCTCTGCCATATGATACCTGCCCGTAAAAAAATGTACGGGTAGTGTAAATAATCATGCAATAGATTAAAGTGGTTGAAGATAGGCACTATATAGTGCCCAATAGTACCTAGGAATACCGCCTCACCAGGGAAACCGAGCCGCCGTTAAGAGCGGCTTTCTATTTTATAAAACCTATTGATTTATAATGATTAAGTAGTGATCAGTGCATGACTGATTTTCTGAATGCTACGCCCGGGAGTTCTCTTGATGAGTGGAACCATAGCCCTGAAAAGCAGGTTAAAATTTTAATCGGTTTTGCCGGTCTACCATTCTCAATGAGCCAACACCTGTATGTAGTGAACACGACTGAAGGTGTAAATAGCATAACCACCTCCATTACCCATATTAATAATGCACCTTTAATGATTACCTCTAAAATCTCAAAGTCTTACCATTGAACAATTTTACAGATTCTTCATTCACATGAGAGCGTCGCCCCAATACATTCTTTCATAAAATAAGGGGTATATCATGTTGAATTTAGACACATTTTGGAACCAGCGTCTCATGTTCCCAGAACTGACCGAATCTCAGTTCAAGGTCTTGATGTATTACGCTTTCGGTTCTAACAGTGAAGGCATAGCCGACATACTAAAATGCTCGCAAAACGCGGTTAAGCTATCCTTAAAAAGGATCAAAGAAAACATGAAGGTTGACAAACTAGAAACTGTCAGAATTATCTATCACTCGCGAATTCATACTGCGATGATGGCACCCGATGATTTTCCTAAAAAATATTATGAGGCTATGAGTAATAGATAATAAATTAACCAGATGAAATAATCACCACACTCCTCATTATTTAATGCGGAGTGTTCACGGAAGTTTTACTTAAGTCAAATAATAAGCATATAAATCCATAGGATTATTTTTACATAATTAGTTACATGATAACCTAAATCATAGTTATCCAATAACTTCACTTAACTAAAATGTTAATTTTTACAAGCTAAATTTAACATCTCGACCCCTGTAGGGGTCTGTATTTATTACATAATTCATGAGATCATTTTTTCCGTCACATTGACTCATATACCAAATTATCTCTTATACCCGCCAAGATAAGAGACCATTAATTTGGGATAAGTCATTTTTACTTTATCGATTTTTTAATATATGACGTAAGACGCTCTGCCATGCCCAGAGCCTCTTCTAGTGAAGCCTTGTATTTCTTGCTATCTCTGTTCATATATTCAGCAGAATGCGTAACTAACGGCGTAGTTCCTGCTGAATGATGATGCTGTAACAATAATTCAGCAACGTCATCGTCTACTACATAAAAATAGTACTCAGGGTAATCAAGAGCTTTAGCTACACGTACAATGAAGTCAAACGAGGGGGCAAATCTACCCACTTCATAGTTGGAGAGCCTCGACGTGAGGTTAACGCCTTCGATAGCAACTAGCTCAGCCAGTTGTTTCTGGGTAAGCCCAGCAGCTTCGCGGGCTTCCTTTAAGCGCTTGGGTACCATATAGATTCACCTTTAATGAGGGGGATCCATGATACTCAGTAGAAGGACCACTCACTGCTCATTTTACAAGATACTTGATATTATGGGTTGAAATGATAGTATGCGATGTGTGTGCGTCCTACCGCCAAGAGGATAATGCACGTTTTTACACAAGAATGTACTGGGCGATGCCGCTGTCTGAATTACAGGGGGCTGAGTGAGACAGCCACTGTTTCAGCGTTATCGCCCAGTGTATTCGGCCCCTGCCGGATACAGAATGAACCCTTAGGGGGATCGGTTCGGGCGAGAGCATGATGGACATTGAAGAACTTAACGGACAATGCTGGTATCTTGCGCAATACATTACCGGAGGCAAAAATCGCGAAAGACTTTTCGACTGGCTCAGTGAGCAGCACATCACTCCCTGGACACCGCTGACCATTAAAACCATCCGCCGCACTGATAAAATCAATTGTTCGCGTAAACAAATCTCACCACTCTTTCCTGGATATTTTTTCCTTAAAGCCAACTTAGCCACACAGACCGTGGATACGATCCGCCGTCACTCAGCTTTCTGCAGTTTTGTTATGAATGGGTCACAGATTGCACCGCTTCGTCCCTCGGTAGTTCAAGGGCTAATGAAACTTCATCCGGATCCGGAGTTGAGTTTGGTGGCACAGGATGAGCTGAAAGCGGCCTCCCAGACATGGCTGACTCCAGCGCAGTACCAGTATCTTCTCCGCATGGAGCAAGATTCCCGCCCTGTATCGAGAGTGGCATTGCTGATGCAACTAGTATTTGAGCCCAGTTTAGCGGGGTTTTAATTGCAACCCTCAACAACTTTTAGCTAACCCGGATCTTGCCGGGCTCTTTTCACCAATTTTCCTTCCCGCACGTACAATGCCAGCATTCGGTACGCAAACTCACAAAAGGAGATAACCTTTGTACTCTGCAGATAATTCAGTCCACCATCTGCTTTGGTGCATTCTGATCGCAATTCGTACAGCCGAACAGGAAAAGCCTTTCACCTCGGAAACAGCCCGCCGGCGCTTTATCTCGAACTGGCTTGATACAGCACGCACTCATCCCAGTTTCCGAGGTATGAATGCCGAGTTCACCTCGTTGCGCCAATTACTAGAAACCAGCGATAAATCCGTTTCGGTCGATGGAACCCTCGACGTCCTGCTGAACCATGCCTTCGCTGCAGAACACTGCGACCTGTTTCGTTTTCGCTCCGCATTGAACTCTCTGATACAGAAGGGTTGGCGTCTTGCCGTTTGCCGATTCCCGGAAAACATAACGGCTGAGCTGATGCAGCGACGGCGAGACCGCCGCAAACATGCACTTCAGCTGACGCGCACCGAAAATGCATTCCAGCCTACCGGGAACATGGTACTGCCTGTGACATTTCAGCTTCTGCTTAATAGCACAGCAGAGATCAGTGAAGATGCGGAAATAGTATTTCACATGGAAGGATTTCAAGTCGTGGTGGCCCACTTAGAGCTAGCGCTGGATAACCGACGACTCGTACGCACACTGCACATCGGCACCACTTCGCTGACGACTAACGAGTGGAATCCACGGAAGGACGACATATGGCAACCACCTAGTAACTCAATTAGCCTCAAAAAGGAGAGTTATCATTGATAATGTGCCCCCTCACTTTGGAAATACCGATATAAACTCTGAGGATTATTGATATGTGTATCACCGTCACCGAAAAGGATTTGCGTGAACTGCATATCCGCCGGGCCGCGCGGGTTATTCAGTTCAAACGTGCCTGCCGAATTAGGGCCAAAACCCCGGATAAAATGCCACTCAGTACATTGACTTCTTTGCGTAATTTAATCGATGAAGCGGATGAAAGAATCGCAGCGTTTCAACAAGACTACCTCCGTTAACCTTACCCTCGTCACCCAGGCAATACCGTTCCCCAATGCCTCATGCGGTGCGGTTATTCCATTACCTGATGAAACCTATGAAAATCATTCACACATCCATGCTGCTTCCCGTTTTATTGGGTGGCTGCAGCTTGCCAAACCACCGGCCAGCTGACAGTGATGCCCGACAATTCGTGGATGCCCTGATAAGCACTAACTTGCAACATATCGAGTTGGCTCAAAAAAGCGTGAAGCAAGCTAGCGCAATGATGCAGCCCGTCCGTTCCCCACAGACAAAAACCAACATAACCACACCGCCAGCGACGGCTACAGCTAGTGCGCCAGATACGTTGCGGGGGTTAACCCGGATCAAATCTCTCGGCACACCAGAGACTTTTACCCTGGTCAGGGTCAAAGCTCATAATCTGGGGCTAGAGGCAACGCTGAATAAAGTGATCCCGGCAGGCTGGACCGCAATAATCTCTGCCGATATTCAAACGCAATCCAGGCAGCGGATAACCCTCGAAGCTAACGACCAGTGGCCGTACGTTCTTGACGAATTATTACACCAACATGGATGGGTAGCTTTGATTGACTGGCCTAAGAAACAGGTCTCCGTGGCGTATAGCACACCAATACTTGCGACCAAGTCGGTCAATACACAAATAGTGGCCAAGCCAGAAACAGCTGCGAACGCGACTAATCCATCCTCTCCGACTGCGATCGTCGCCACAGGCTCGCGTAATCCTTTCAACGGTACTCGAGATAAATCAACTCCAGCACAGCCCAAAAATGTGGCCGTACCGGTAGTAAAAGCAGTGCCGACTCCTAAAGTCTGGCGGATCGAAGCGGGTAGTACGCTGAAAGATACCCTGTTCAGTTGGGCCGCCGCTGAGAAGTGCTCTACTCCAGGTGTGGCTAACTGGACTGTAGCCTGGCTGACATCAGCAAATTACCGTATTGATGCACCGCTCCAGTTTGACGGGAGTTTCCGTGATGCGTTGAACAGTCTGTTCACCTTATACGGGACGGCGCAGGTGCCGCTGTATGCCGGTGTTCGTCAGGCACAATGTGTGATTTCTGTGGATGACAAAGAGATCCACTGATAACCCGTCGCTTGATTTATCGACCCGTGGCTATTCTCAGCAATCTCAATTTTGGGAGGCATTCACGATGAGTTATCGCGGAAGAGCAAATCTTGCCGTGTGGATGTTCTGCACGGTGTTCTGGGCCTGTGTGATATGGGGGGTATCTCAATGATTTACTGGCTGCTTTCGGTCTTTCTCGGCTTCCTGGTGTGGACCACACTCCCCTCTTATGACCCTACAGGGGCGCTGCTGCAAGATAGCACGTTGAGCCAGCGCGCTATTCAAACCGTCCGTTACATCAATGACATCAATGACTGGCGTTATAACAACCCTTCGCAAAAAGACGGTGTGATCCCCGACAGCGCCTTCGGCTGGTCATCCCTACCTGAATTACACAATGTGCTGCAAGCTGACCGTGTGTATGTCTACCAGCCGGACCAGCCTGGGTTGATGGCCGCGTTGTTGGCACAGAGCCGGCATTCAGCGTTGGTTGGAAAGGTCGTCGGAAGACGTCTGATCGACAGCTTTGGCAATGACATGCAGGTCAATGTACCGAACAGCATTGCTGACGGCAGCCTGGTGTACCTCAACTAATCTCTCCTCACCGTAAGGTTAAAAATGAAAAAACACCTCCCCCTAACCGGGCTGGCGGCGACATTGTGTTTGCTGCTGTCCGGCTGTGCGCCGCTTGAGCGCATCAACAAGATCGACAACACGGTCTCGCAAGACGAAAAACAGGCAGATAAGCATCTTAATGCCCTTAAAAAGGGTTCTGTGGTACGTGATCTGACCTCTCAATGGATCAACCCTTACCCGTTGAATACCCAGTCCCACGTTTAGCATCATATGCTGATTCTTTGTCTGAAGTATATTTGATTTCGGCTTCGCCGTCACTGGCTTACGCCAGAAATTCCGGGTTCTGGCACTGTGTTATTTCGGGAGGTATACTCGTAGCCTAGAATTGAGCACATAAACACAGGAAATTGAAGAATGGCTGAGAAGAAATGGTATAGCGTCGAGGATATTGAGCTGGCTAAATCGTCACTGGATGATCTGCCGGATTTGACACCAACACGTCTCACAAAAACAGATGTACTGGAGCAATTGAAGGAAAAAATTATTGAGCTGGCGAATAACAAAGGTTACAGCGTGGAAGATATTCGAAGTGCGCTCGAATCTGCCGGGATACCAACCAGCGTTAAGGCCATCAGGGATATTCTTAATACCCGAAAAAAATCGCCACCACGTTCGGTTAAAAGTAAAAAAACGGCAGGCACGGTTGATAGCAGTAACAAGAAACCTGAACCGGAATCGAATCCGGTGAGCTAATCAGGTGATCCACTCAGGGGCGGAGGTTTTCCCCCGCCGGATACACATCAGGATTTAATTTTCTTCATTTTTTCCGCCATTTCCCACAGCGCGCGGTTCAGCTTGATATCCCCGTCAATGCCCGTGACCGCACGGGTACGCTGTAATCTTCCTTTCGCCGATGACGCCCACAGCCCGCCCTTAACCATATTTTCCTGAACGCGCTGATAGGTAGTCCACAGGTCGCCTGGCTTATCCGCCTCGCGGCGAGCACGTAACACATCTTCTGGCTCCAGTGGGATATGTTTTCCCTCCCCTTTTTCGTCATATTTCCAGCTGAGGGCTGTCTCCGCAAAGATACGCTGTTCATCTCTGTTAAGCGGGATACTTTTCATCTCTTCACTCGATTCGGTTATACCGTCGAATATTTCCAGCACCTCATAGGCGCCATCGATAACCTGACTCACAACGTCACCTTTGTGCGGAACGCGAATTTCACCGAACGTCTGCCCACATACCATGCCATTCGCACAGACGAAACGGAAAAGCCCTGGGATCATCTGGTAGCTACTGCTCCCGTCATGGCTGTTGAGCAAAATAATTTCCGGCACTTCCTGCCCGCCAATCTGCCCTTCACGGCGCAGACGAAGCATGTGTTTGGTGTGTTCGCGTTTTCCCTCATCGCGTGTGCGGGTCTGGCAGGCAAAAAAAGGCTGAAAACCTTCCGTGCGCAGATTGTCCAGCAGGGTGATGGTCGGAATGTACGTGTAGCGCTCGCTGCGGGATGCGTGTTTGTCTTCTGAAAACACACTCGGGACATAGCGCATTAACTCGTCATTAGTCAGAGTGCGCTCTTTGCGGATAACATTGGCAGAACGGAAAGCAGAGGATAAACGGGCCATGGTAATTATCCTGAATGGTTCAAATAATGACTGTCTTCTGGCGTTCTCCTTTCGAAGGTGAGTCACCGTCGCGGGAGGGCGTTGCCGTGATGAAATGACCGGCCCGGACCATCAGGGATTCATGCAAGGGGGCTGCCGGAGGCCGCAGCGCAAACAACTGACCGAAGAGAAGGCGTGCGAACGGGTGATGGCAGCAGGCGCAGCCTTTACCCTTGCCTGAATCACGGTCCGTGCCAGTGTCTTTCACGGCAAGGGCAATCCGTGACCACGCAGGGAACAGAAAGGGAAACGCCGGAGGGAAGTGGCGGGCAACGCCCGTTTCCTTTGAGGGGCCGCCACGCGGCCCCGGTCGGGGCGGCGCTGGCGCTAGCCAGCTGCGAGCCCCGAGTGCTGAGTACGCTGAAAATTATGCTGATCGGGAAACATATTGCCCCGGAGTTCGGGGCAGTATCTTCACCACTCAAATGTCTGGAACCCGTCCAGACAATCTCCGACGGAAGAAAAATGGATCATACTGATATCTGCCTGGCGAATAGCGCAGAAAATCAACTCGCGAGTGGTGCGAGATATTCCTAATTTTTTCAAACGGTGCAAGGGGCGAGTGACCGCCTCAAGGCGAATGAGATATCCAACATCGGTATCGAGAATCCATGCGCCTTCATGTTTAGCGAGACTCAGATCCTGCATCAAGAGATTATCATCTTCGGTTATATGGTTGATGCAGCATTCCATCACCGGACGCAACATCATTCGAGGTACGTTGATACGTTTTCCCCATCCCAGCGACTCAACAACATCATTCCAGGCCCACTCTTCGTTTTCCGGAGCGGGCAGGGTCAGAAGCTTAAACGGAACACCCAACGTCTCCGCCAGGTGTTCTCCAACACCGCAGACGGGATCATCTTTTTCAGCAAAATCGGCACACGCCAGGTAATTTCCGTGCAGGTAAAGCGCCTCATCGCAGTTTTCAAGCTGAATAACCGTGACGCCATAAGGCGCGCCCTCTGTAATCTTTTTCATTGTGTACTCCGTCTCAGCAGGCGTTCGTTTCCGGGAGTCAGCGGCTCGATGCCGGTGACTCCCGGACGGGTCAGAAAATGCCGCCCCGGAGGACGGCACAGGTATCAGGCATACGCCCGCTTAATCTCCAGTGAGCGCAGCAACTGCCCCCACTCCACCACGTTCAGTGCCGGGATGCGCACAGGCTTACGCTTGCGCTGACAGCGGGCGATATGACGCCCCAGCGCCTTCACGCGTGGCGAGATGCTCTCTTCTGTGACGGTGTCACGCTGTACCCGATGTTGCTTTCTCACCTCCGCGTTTTCGCGCGGCTTTACAAAATATTCCTGACATGCGAGGATAAAACGGTCTTTCATGATGTAACTCCATCTAAGACTTGTAGTGACCGGCCTGCTCGAACAGACCGGCGTGATAAAGCAGAGCGCCCGCTCTGCTTTTTTATTGCCGCTTACGCGGCAATCCCTTCGGCATAAATAAACGCCTTAACCTTTTCTATAATTTCGTCGTGTGTGAGTGAGGCGTGGTTGCGCATCTGGAAGTAGCGCGTACCATATTGGGCAAAAATATCAGTGATGTTTCCGCTGTACATTTCGCTCAGCTTGAATGACTGGCTGTCTGCCGTTCCCCGCCAGTTGAGCGGCGGAAGCACTTCCAGCATGTCCATAAACCTCGCTTCCGTGATTTCAGACACCGGCTGATAATTTTTCCGTGTAAAGCGCTCTATAGCTTCTTCCACCGTCACCAGCTCCCAGTAATCGCCGCGAGTATTCAGCTCATCCAGCGTCTTCGGCGAGACCATAGTTCGCCACGCTCCGTCCACAAAATGCGCTTTGCGCCAGCCGTCGAATTCACTTGATTTGCTCCAAAATGCCATTGCTGTCATTGGTTATTTCCTCACTGGTTGAGCCCTTAGGCTTCTTTCTGGCGTCCTCTTTTTCCGTTTCCGGAAGGCGGGGAGCACGTTGCTGTGACACATGACCGCCCTGTTCCATCGGGGACGGAAACAAGGGGGATGACAAAGCCGCAGCGCAAACGACTGACCAGCGGGAGGGAGTGCGAACGGGTGCAGGCATCAGGCTTCAGCCGGACCCTTGTTTATGGACCGGAACAGGGCAGCGTCAGTCACAGCAAAAGTGAACACCGCTGACAACGGGGTAAACATGGACGCCGGAAGAAGCCGGTTTACCGGCTTTCCTTAGCGGCCGTCAGAGACGGCAAGTCGAAAGTGGCGCTGCCGGAACGGCAGCTGCTCACGCCGCCCTTCAGGCATCGCTTGCTATCCCAACGGGACGGAGACAGGCCCCGTACTGGCTCCGCGTAGCCTGGTGGCCACGGGGACACCCGGCGAAGTGCAGGCGACGACCCGGGTCACCGGGAAGCCGAAGGGGCCCAGACGGGTTTGAATTTTGGTGATTATTGTGCTTTAAAGCCTCGATATCCGATTGAATATTGAGTTAAAATAAGTGCAATATTTGCACCTTTTTAAGATTTTTTATGACTGGATTTGAACTCAGATTATGGCGAAAAAGCCTGGGCTGGAGCCGTGATAGGGCCGCAGAGGAGCTGGGCGTGTGCCTGCGTTCTTACAAAGATTACGAAAACGCGCCAGAAGTAAAGCGCGCCATCGAGCTGGCCACGATCACGCTTTCCGTGCGGGGATTGATGCCGCTAATGGCACGGCCTCAGACCAGTAAGTCGAAAGCCTTAGAGATGCTCCAGAGAATGCTAACCTGATACACTGGCACAACCCAGGCAGACAGGGTTCTGAAGTACCCGCGCTCGATGCGCGGGGGCTTCAGCAGGGGCCGCAGATCAGCAGTCAGATTCATCGTCATGATGCATCGCGGAAACAGTCAACAACGCCGTAAAGTCGATGTCCAGCCTGTCGCACAGGTGCCTGAAATCGGTAATCAGATCCACCATGATGGTGTCCACGGATTCATCGCTGCGCGCAAGCCCTGTCTGGCGAGCGAAGTAGCAGAGCGTCTCAGCGGCGACTGCTGATCGGTCAGCGTTATCGGGCTCGCGGAAAGTGGGCCAGTCTCTTTCGATGGCCATCGCGGTCAGCACCCTGACCCCCGTCATCGTATCAGCCATCTTATTCAGCTCCGTGCCCGTTATTCAGCCCCGCGACCATCGCCCGTAAACAACCTTCCTGTCGGTTCGTGGTCATTTCGCCATTCATCAGTACCTGGGCAAACCAGGTATTCTCTTTTAGCAGCACATAGCTGTTAGCTTCCCCCTGAGCACGAATCCGGATCTCACTGCCGGGTTCCTGCCCATCATTGGGTAACGTGGCGGACATCAGTACCAGCGCGGCTTCCACGCAGGGCAGGATTTTTTCGGAATCCGTCCCGGTCTCCGGATCATCAAAACAGATTTCTGATCCACAGTTGATATTGTCTTCAAGCCAGCGGGCCAGAATCGTCAGCCCTTCCATTACTGCTAATGAGTTGATCATGTTCTCGTTCTCCTTACTGGACCCGGGCACCCTGCCCGGGTCCTAGCTATGTCAGTCAATGGCGCGGAAAATTTTGCTGCGTTCCGGATGCTCAATAATGCTCACGTAGTCTTTCAGGGCGTCCTGACGGTCAACCATCCCCTGGCAGGTCTGCGCGTACTGCGGCCCCATCTCGGAAGTCTTCCAGCACAGCTGGTTAAGTACGAAAAGCGTGGCAATGATCCCGGCAGCGTCTGCGGAGACTTCTTCATCAAAATAATTGCCTGGAATGCTCAGCTGGTAGGTTCCCTCTGGTGGCGTCATGTACCCGGTCGGGCGGGTTGTGATGATGTCTGTATATGGGCCGACATGGCCGCTAATCCCACGCGGCACCTCCCAGAACTGCCACATGCCGCCCTCATAGTTGCTGTGTCTGTCCAGAAATGACTGCACCATCTGCTCGCCAAACGGCGTCGCGAACAGACGAGGTACGAATACCTGGCGCTGGCGTGGGTGGGTGATTTCAATACGTGTTACCTGCTCAGTCTGGGAAATGGTCGCTGCGGTCGTGGTCATCGTGGCCTCCTTCGGCTTCTTTCTGGTGTCCTCACTTTTCCGTTTCCGGAAGGCGGGGAGCACGTTGCTGTGACACATGACCGCCCTGTTCCAGCAGGGACGGAAACAAGGGGGATGACAAAGCCGCAGCGCAAGCGACTGACCAACGGGAGGGAGTGCGAACGGGTGCAGGCATCAGGCCTCAGCCGGCCCCTTGTTTACGGACCGGAACGGGGCAGCGTCAGTCACAGCAAAAGTGAACACCGCTGACAACGGGGCCAAAGTGGGCGCCAGAGAAGCCGGTTTACCGGCTTTCCTTAGCGGCCGTCAGAGACGGCAAGTCGAAAGTGGCGCTGCCGGAACGGCAGCTGCTCACGCCGCCCTTCAGGCATCGCTTGCTATCCCAACGGGACGGAGACAGGCCCCGTACTGGCTCCGCGTAGCCTGGTGGCCACGGGGACACCCGGCGAAGTGCAGGCGACGACCCGGGTCACCGGGAAGCCGAAGGGGCCCAGACGGGTTTGAATTTCTTTGATTGTGGCGCTTTTATGCCCCGAAATTCGGTTAAAAATAGAATTTAAATAAGTGCATTTTCTGCACTTTTTTTTGCATTATGCACCTGACAGATTTAACCCCGGAATTGGAAATATTTACCGCCCTGAATCGCATGATTTCAGGACATCCGGAACCGGGCCGGAGCGCCGCAGGCGCCGGGCTTCGGTCCCTGCAGGCTTCAGCCTGCAGAAGAGTTTTCCCGCCCGCCGAAGTCGGTTGTCCACAGTGCAGGTCAGTAAGGTACCGGACAGCCTGTGGATAACATGCTCAGGAGCGCACGGTTCGCGACACGCCCCTGAGAGGTTGCTATTTAACCACCATAGTGCGGTACATTACCCAGCAGCCAGTCCGGGCCGATAACATCACTCCATCCGTGCTCATCCTCGTCGTCATACTCCAGACTGTCATCAGCACACTCAACGAGACGACCTTCTTCATAGCGCCGGTAGCCACAATAGTCGCAGCCGGCCTCACTGAAATAATGGTCAATGGTACAACCCCATTTATCAGACAGCGCCTCCATGACCGACTCATCTGGCGGAGACCAGGGCGTATCTATATCGATTTCCAACCAGCCGTGTCCGCTGGTTATTTCAGCCTCACGGGCTGAAGGCCATTTGATGCCATAGTTCGCGCTATAAAAGTCATACGCACTCTGTACTTTCTCCAGCAGGCGACCATTGAACCCGTTGAGTTCACAGGCAAGCCTTGTGGGAATAATCAGAAGTAAATCACACAGTTCTCCTTCAGGCTCGGTTTCAAGCATATCGAACAGCTCTCCACGGCTAACCTTTCGCGACCACAAATGGCTCCAGTCATGGCTTTTACTGCGCATCACGGCATCAACCCGCGCCTGCTCGGCAGCGGTCAAGTTATCCCACTTCAGACCGGCAAGCCCCGTTGCCCGGTAATACTGGTCAATATAATGACAACAGGACTTATCAAGCCACACATTGCTCTCCAGCATCTCGACCCATCCCCCGAAAGCGAGTGAGGCTTCTGTCGGCTCGGTGCTGCCATGCGCAGTCAGCGCGGGATACGGCAGATACTGCATCTCGATACCCGGCTTCAGTCGCCCGGCCACGCCAGCGATAAACATGCGGACACTCTGATTGATGGCACGTTTGTAATACGGGTACATCGTCCCGTTCGCCCAGGCTTCTACCTCGGCCTGCACACACGCAGGCACGGTGAGTTTAATTCGGTTGGCACACCAATTCGGCATCGTTCTTTCTCCCATAAAGGTTAGTTGATACGGCTGTCGCCGTGACCACTAACCAGACCGGCCGGTCAGCGGGGGAAACAAGGGCGCGCCCGCAAGCCGCAGCGCAGGCGAAAATCAGGGCTGAATGCGCTGATTTTTGACGTGAACGGGTGAGGAACGCGGCGAAGCTTCCCTTGTTACGCACGCAGCCCGGGCTAAGGTCTGGGCACGGCGTCAGCCACCCTGGGCACAAAACGTATCGCGGGAAAAATCACCTTCCGCCGGCACGGCGACAGAAGGCGACCGGTACGGGCGCGGCCTTTTTGACTCCTGATAACACCGGCTCAACGCCGGGGGTATCAGGCAGGGGGAAAACGGGCCGCTGGGTAGCGACCCGGGAGTGCCGGGGATCAGGCGGCATGTACAAAACTGCGGAAGGCCTGCACCTGATCAGTAATGGCGTGGCGGGCTTCGTTTGCGACATACTGAATTTCTGAACGGCAGACCCACTTTCTTACCGGCTGCCCAGGGAGGATGACGACCTCACTGGCCCAGGACTCCGCCATCAGTTGGCCCGCACACTTCACCTGAAACCGGACGGAAACCACACGCGCATTATCGTCCAGGATCATCCTGATATATTCCTCCAGAATGGCTTCATCCGTATCACTGTAACCACAGTCGCACGGGTCTACAGCCACGGCTTCCAGGGTGATGTTCGCGGTCGCCCGAGTGAACAGGTTCTCATCATATTCTGCCGGGTACGTCCCTTCCGTGAGCTTATAGCCCAGCATCTTCACGCTGTGACACAGACATTCATACTGTTCGCGCAGCGCCTGCAGCAGACGCTTTTCCAGCATTTCCATCTCATCAGAAAAGCCCTCAGCGACCAGTCGAGTATCCCAGGAAAGGCTGTACCAGCTTTGTGTCAGTTCGAGTTGCACACGAATGCCCTGCTCCCTCACAGCCGTGAATAACGCTCGCGCATTACCCCTGGACAGATAACGCTTCCCTCGCAGCCCCGGAATAATTCGAAGCAGGTCAGCACTGGAAAGAGTGCCGTGGAAAACCACCCCGTCGCTCTGACCCCACTGCTGGCCATATTCAAGGTGGAGTGACGTAGGCCAGTTGAAGGCCAGCAGTTCCTGCTTTGCCATGGTGTGGATCAGCGCACTGGTCAGGCTGTGAAAGGTCTGAAATGTCATCGTGTGTTTCCTCTGGTCATACAGGCTCACAGGGTCACCTCCCCGTCACGCGCGCCGTCGGCGAAGGCTTTCGCGTCGTCCGGGCAGTTAAACTCATAGCGCAGGCCTTTTGGATGCTCGGTGTTAAAGACATCTACGTAAAAACAGCCTTCGCGCCCGAACAAGCCCGCCCAGTCAGGATCGCCTTTAACGCCCTGATACGTTGTGGTGATATTGAAATGTGCCAACGCGGCGGCGAACTCCGGGGATGAAATCAGCAGCTTATCCGTCAGTGCCTGCAGCAGGCTTTGAACTACCTGGCGATCGTTCATAAAATTCTCCTTCGCATGATGGTCTGAAAAAACTTTCTTCTGGCGTTCCTCCTTTCGAAGGAGGGTCGTTGTCTCTTGCCATGAGCGACGGTTAGCAACGGGCCATCAGGCAAAAGTCACGCTCCGGATGCAAAGCCGCAGCGCAAATGACTGACTGAAAAGGAAGGAATGCGAACGGGTGCCGCAGCTGGCGGCTTGATTTTTGACGGCACGGTGCAACCGTTTAAGCGATGGCAGGAGATAACGTCTACACGGAAGGAGCACTCGGGAAGACAAGATGTGCGGTACAGGCCCGCCGGGGCGGGCATCCTTATGGGACCGGTCATCTGGCCAGACTGGCTAACGCGCCGGGGGCTTATGCCCCCTGGAAGCGCCATGAAAACCGGCGCAACAGCCCCGGGATCTTCAGCCTTTGAGAAACCGACACAGTGCATCAATAACATCCGCCGTTCCCAGGCGCTCCTGCCAATTGCCGACATACCACATCGGCGTCCGGTAAGTCCGGCGAACGACTAGGGTCAACGTGTTGCCAATCACAACCTCTGCAGGTATCCCCAGAAGGGACAGTTGCAGGTAACACATATGTGCTGCAGTCGCATCAATATCCATGCAACTCGCGAATAGCTTGTCCTGATAGTTGATGCCCTGTTCCGCAAGCACTTCAGCAAATGCGATCACCATACTGCCCGCCCCAACTGCCGGTTCCTGCAACGTAATGAACGGCTTGTGTTCCAGCTCGCTGAGTACATCACCGGCGGTGAGGCGAGCCATCAGGGCAGACAGATGATAAGGTGTGAAAAACTGGCCCATATGGTCTGAGCCGATTTCCAGTTCCATGAAGATCTGGCCCAGAAAGTCACCCGGCTGACACTCCAGAGCGCCAGTGAGACACCCCAGCAACTGAGTCATCCGGTTAACATCATCAGGTTGATAGCGACCGGCAATCGTCAGATACTCTTTTTCCAGATCAGGACTGCGAAGAAAAACGTTCTGCACGGCAAGTGTCGCCATTTCTGCAAAATCGCGGAAAACCTCATGTCGGTGGTGATAGCGCGCCGTTTCACGAAACAACCGGATAAATTCCCGGCGGTAATGGTCATAGCCGTTCTGGCCAAAGTGGCGTAACCGAGCAGGGGTATTGGCTGGCGCGAGTATATCCAGGGTCAGCTGCGTCATTCTGGTGTTCCTTCCTTTGTGGCGATCTGCGGTGTGCTCCCGCCATACCGCGCTGGACGCAAACGGGCCATAAGGAAAAAATCCAGCTCCGGACGCAAGGCCGCAGCGCAAATGACTAACCAGGGGGAAGGAATGCGAACGGGCACAGCAGCCGGCGGCTTGAATTTTTCCGGCACGGTGCGACTGTTAAGCGGAGGGAGGGAGTAACTGCTGACGATGGAGTGAAGGCTGACTCAATAAGGGGGGCGGACAGATCCGCCGCCAATTCATAGTCTAACTATATCAGCGCGGATCGTGAGCAACCATTGATAGCTGCTGAGGAGTTATGCAACCGTGGAGATTTCAGCGTGAAATTTAATAAAAATATTCATTAAATACAATTTATTAAACCCTATTTATACGTGGGGAACGAACTGGGTATTTTACTGCGATCCAACCATAGAGAAAGGGCATTGCAAGGTAAGTCGAAGTGAGTGGCGTCGAAATCAATGGAGATTTCACCATGAAATCCCCATGATAAAGCCATTAAATTTAAACAGTTAACATTGAAAAATGGGTGGAGAACATTTTCAACTATGACTTGAGATGCTTGGCCAAGACAGCTTTCACCGCGTCATCAATGGCCCCCTGCAGTTCGGGCGACACACGGTTAAACTCGTAACTGAACATGCGTCCCCGTATCTTCTTGCGGGCATATTTGTTCTTGTCAGAAAACTGCCAGAGTGGGGTGATGACAGCCGCATCTCCTTTCTCTGGTTCTCCCAATAGCGTGGCCTCATCCCGTATTACCGTCAATATTTTAGTCTTGACCTCATCAGCCGCCAACAATGCCTGCTCACGGATCCCGCTGACGACGCCACTAATACTATCGATGAGTTCTGATACTGAACGTTGATTGCTGGCCAACAACTCTTCTGCAGTCAGCAACACTTTATAGTCAGAAAAAGACAGTTCAGATTGGATCGGAAAGAGGGATAGCAATTCAGAAGAGACACTGGCAGCCTGCAGCGCACGCGTCACTTTGGCTTGTGACAATCCCTCCGCTTCAGCGATTTCTTTTTGTGTCAGTCCACTTTGCTTGAGGGCTAGCAACCGAGTTCCCACTTCGCGAATGTTATGTTCCCGGGCAGTCTGAATATCCTGTGCCAGCTTTCTGGCCTCGCTGACCGAGAGTGACTCATCCGTGACCAAGATATCCAGGCCCACCTGCTTGAGGATGGCAGAGGCGCGACGACGTGAGCCATCCAAGATCTCGATACGGTTATCGCGGCGGACACCAATGGCCGGAAAGAACTGCTGCAGGCTGATGGTCCGCGTAATATCCTGAAGGGATTCTGGCGTGAGTGCTGACTGATCACGACCGTTTATTTCCTGAAGAACATACGTTTTGGTTTCAACCTCAGATGCCGGAACGGTCACTTTGATAAAGACCGCCTTCCTGCCAGAAGACAGGGTAAATACCTGTTTAACCGCTTCCGGCTCGGCTTCGTTGTTAAGAACTGGCGCGTTAAACGTGCGCCCGATTGTCTGACGTTTTGTGCTCATCGGGCACCTCAATTCATTCGAATAAATTCAATGCGGTCAAATACCGCTTTGGCAAAATCTTCCGCAGCGGTACGCGCATTCTTCAATGCCTCGCTGCTCCCCACATAGGTAGCCGGGTTCGCGGAGATCACTGTATCAAACGACTCGCCACAACGTTCAAAGCCATCAAGACGTGGCAACGCAGCATCAAGCATGTCTCCACCAAAAATCTCTTTCGCGAGGCTGTGGCAGACTTTGTGATCGGGCTTGTTGGAGAGTTTGGACATAAAGCCGATGTTTCCCTGCAACCGGCACGGACAACCAGAGGCTTCAATGATACTAACCAACTCAGGCAGACGGGTCAGGTACTTCAGGGTAGAGTGGAAATCAACTTGTGCGGGCGGGATCGGCGTCATCAGGAGATCGGCGGCCGCAATCGCGTTCTTAAGGAATGCATCCAGGTGAGGGCCGCTGTCGACAAAGATAAAGTCATAATCAGATTTCAGTTTATCAATGATGTTCTCACGCAAGACAGAATGGGGGTTTTGGCCAGGTAAATACTCGGCACACAAACTTTCCCAACCGGAAGCGATGAACGCATCATCGATGGAGGCGGGAAGAACGTCGACGCCGGGTACAACAGACGGCACGATGAACTCATTGAGCAACTCTTCCCGACTGACATTTTGGAGCATGGCCTGAGCGGAGGTTGTCTCAACCAGGCCTACCGCACGTGTATGGTTCAAAAACATGGTGGCCGAGGACTGAGGATCCAGATCAATGACCAGGACGCGTAAATCTTCAAAAAGAAGGTGAGGGTGGGCACGCAGTGCATGAGCCAATGATACCGTAGAAACGGTCTTTGAGACACCGCCCTTCAGGTTGCCGACAAAGAGAGTCATTGCTTCAGGATGGCGATCGCGATATTTAGGAACACCACGGTGATGATAAATATCGACAATATTCTGGACAGTCATCGCGTACTTTGTTGATGAACCGGCCGCTCGCTTCTCGAAGACATAACCGCTGCTTTCCATCTCGCTCACTGCATAATCCACGTTAGCGCGAGTCAGTTTGGGAAATTTTGCGACGGCAGCTTTGGCATACACCTGAAAATACTCATTTTCCTTGAGTTCTTCTTTCTGAAGTTGTATTTGCTCAGTCAATGCGGACAACATTTTTTCGGCACGTAGTGCGACTTTCTCTGTCTGATGAGAATCCATAATCACCAACACCTCTATTTATGTAGCTTATCTGAATTAAATCAATAATCCTGCATATAACACCAAAAATCAACATAATTAACAATAAATGACGCACTACCATGTCGTTCAGCCACATCCGGGTAAATGATGCAGAAAAAAGGATCGGTTGAAATTCCTAAAAAAACCAAGGTGCTCCTTTCTGCGTTATAGATCCCAAGCAGATGACGGCTGTAGAGTGAAGCACAGGACCACATGTACTTTATTTCTTGTCGGTTATGCCTTAATATGTATATACAAACGTAACCACATGGAGTATCGACATGGGTACAATGAACATTCGTATCGACGATGATTTAAAGGCCCGGGCAGGGGTAGCGCTCGACGGATTGGGGATCACAGCCTCGGAAGCTGTACGTCTGGTGCTTGAATACATTGCACAAAATAACCGCCTTCCGGTTCAGGTGGCATTACTGGCTGATGAAGACGCAGATATCATCGAACTGGCGCGTGAACGTCTGGCTAATCCTGGCAAACGGATCCGAGTAACACTCGATGACTTATAAGATTGACTTTGACAATGCAGCCTTCAAAGAGTGGAAAAAATTAGGTGAGACTGTACGTCAACAGTTAAAAAAGAAGCTGGCACAGATTGTTGAGGCGCCACGCGTTGAGGCTAACCGACTGCACTCTTTACCTGATTGCTATAAGATCAAACTACGCGCATCCGGTTATCGGCTAGTTTACAAGGTCGAAGATGAAACGGTTGTGATCCTCGTCCTTGCTGTAGGTAAACGCGAACGGCTGGAGGTTTATAAAGCAGCCGCCACAAGGTTGAGTTAGTGAGGGATCGCTAAAAAACCCTTTAAAAAATGACATGACCATAGAGAACAAGGCATTTTTCCAGGAAAACTGCCGTCTCCTCAATCATGCCATAAGCACCTATACGCCCATCCCCCTCTCGTCACAGGTCTGGTGCAGTGGGTATGCCTGGCTCTCAAGCAACTCGGAAATTCACAGCGAAATATCTCCGTCCTGGCTGTTCACCTGACAGGGCGGAGATATTTGAACAACCGCAGGGCATCAGCTTTTTATTCGTGATCGCCCAGAGCCAGAGGACGATGTGTGCTCCGGATCATGTTGATCGCATCCTGCGTCGGCAGCGTGAACTGTACCTGGCGGTTGGCGATGATATCGAGCGCAAACACTCTCGTATACACTTCCGTGCTTTCCCCTTTTTCATGGCCCATCAGCCCCTGCAACACCTTCAGCGGCGTGCCCTGATAGAGCATATGCATCGCGTAGCTGTGCCGAAAAACATGCGGCGTCACCGGCACGCTAAAATGAATGCCCTCGCTGTTGGCCTGGCGCTCGGCCTTGGTGAGCCAGTTGCGTACCGTGCGATCGGTGGTTTGCCAAATCGGCAAGGGGGTACGTTCCCCCGTTTGTGCATCGATCTCAAACTGTTCCTTGGTGCTGGCAAACAGCCGACGCAACTCGTCGACAAAGTGCGGATCGGTCAGGGGGATAAGCCGATTAGCCGATTTCCCCTTGGCAGGACGGCCGGGGCCACTGCGTCGTTGTTTGGCGGTACGCAGAATGATATGGGGCATCTCCACGGTGAGCCGGATGTCTCGCCGCTTGAGCGAAAGGGCTTCATTGATCCGGGCACCGGTGTTCCACAGCAAATTAATGAGCGCATGCTGTGGCCAGTCAGGCAGATAGTGAAGCAGGGCAGCCACTTCCGGGGCCAGCAGATAGCGCGGCAGTTCATCGTAAACCAGCGCCATTTTGCGTAGCGCCAGGGCATGCTGATAATCCCGCGTGTCCAGCAACGGGGTTTCTTGGCCAGTCGGTGTGCCGGTGGTGGCCAGCCCTCCCCGGTAGCCCGCTCGATGCATCATGGCCAGAAGGGATCGCGCAGCCAATTGATAAACAGCTGACGGTGTTCGACATCTACGACCCGTGCCGCCTCTAGCAGGTCAAACCCCTCATCATTGCCGGTCCACAACGACAGAAAGAACAGCGCCAACTGACGTTCACCGCTGCTCATGATATTCAGTGCCGACCGCAACGCGTTTTCATGGCATATCCGTGTATCAAAGTCCCAGTACCCGGCGATCCGCGGATAGTCGGTCAACTGCACGGCAAACCGTGCCTGCTCAGGGGTGAGATCCTGTCTCATGGTGTCTTTCTCCTCGCGTCATCTCGCTGATTTTGATTGGTAGCGCTACGTAAAATCTGCCCATCTACGCCCCACGTCGACGTTCAGATTTCACGTAGCGCAATCTTGTCCTAAAACGCCCGTTTTTTAACCGAGTGCATCGATGGCGATCGCCGGTGCCCCCAAATTATCGCCCAAGCGGGGTCCGGCTGCACCAAAAGTAATTCGTCGTGAGGATCCGCAAGGATCCTTTTAATGCTTCCGACTAAAGGAATAATACCATAAGTCGGAAACAAAATAATTACCACTGTCGTGGTTTGTGAGCCGGGTAACGGGCCATAAATCCCCTATCTAGTAGCTGTGGTAGCTGATACCGCCACTATATATGGGGTTTGTGGGGCAGGGTGGCGGTTTGCCGAAAATACCCGAGAACGGAAACGAGGGTCTAGGGAGGGTTGTGCCCTTCCGAGAAGGGCAGACATTGGAGAGGTGCATCATCCGCCTATCCCCCCACACGTTCGCATAGCGCGAACACGACAAATCCCTGTTCGACTTCCCGCCGCACCAGAGTCAGCGGGCACAAAGCAAACAAGGCTGGCCCTACCGCTGACATCATCGGTAAAACGCAGCAACAGTTGCTGGATCAGCGCCTGACTGTCGTTATAATGTCTTAGCAGTGGCATTTGTCACCTCGTCATAACTGCATTGAATTTTTCCACGGGAGGTCAGAACAATGAGCATAACAATATTTAGAAAAATGGGAGGGCGAATTGTTCCCATCAAAGTTGATGAAGAGCACGCCTCTGAATACTTATCTCACGAATATAAAAAAACACCAAAACATAAAGTGATAACGAGTAAATTTGATTCTATCACATCGTTCACTATCCCAAATGCTTCTTGTCAAAAATGTGGCAAGGATGTTTTCTACTATGAAAACTCGTACGGTTCACGAGTTCTATTTGATTATTTAGGTCCGCCTTGGCCTATTCATCCGTGTTATAATTCAGAGCCTGTTTTAAAAAACAAAAGGCCTCCTACAATTATGCCTGGATGGGAACCCGTTTTAATTGAGAAAGGAATAATAACATCTAGCGGAGGATTAAGAATACAAGGTTCAACCGGTGGAGAAAAAATCAGATTTATTTTTGAAGCAATAGATTTCTCAAAAATGAGAATTGATATCAAAGATGTCACCAACCTCTTTATTTTTGCCTCTAGGGAAAAAGGTAAGATACAAACACACAATGGTAAACGGACTTTTACATGTCGCTACGAGCTGGTTTCAGTAGGGAATTGCAACGACGTTAATTATCAAGAAAAAACAACCAATGAAGGCTTAATTATAGAGTCCCCACCTGAGAAAAAGACACCCACCTCCACAGAAATTTCAGTATCGCCCATCACAACACCTCATATTGTTGGTACGTTAGCAATAAGAAAAATAGAATTAGTTGTTGATGACAGAGAAAACATGACGGCCATCATCAATGGCAGCCTTAATAAGCGATTTTTTGTAAACTATATTCTTCTTGAGTATAATAAAATCAACGACCTTCTGTCAGAATTCGAAAGTGAAATTAAAGAGAAACACATAAAAACATGTCTTGTCAAAGACTCTGAAGATGAAATAACACTTGTTTTTTCGAATAAAAATAGTGGCTCAGAAAAAATATTCAATGTAAGTTTCGTAAAAAACAAACTGGCAGATAATTTAACCCGTATTAAGCCCACACACGATGAACAAACGACAGTACGGCCAATAGTTCTTCATAGAAAGAAACGAGAACGTTCATTAGAGGAACAAATAGGTAGTTTATCCACAAAAATTTCATCATCAATGGCTGACGCGTTTATCAATGCAAAAAAGAAATAGCCTATCCGGACATCTGGATAAGGTCATCGAAGAACCACCGGATAGCGGTTGAGTGATGGTTTCGATTAATAACGGTATAAATGAATCGGAGATCTGTCTGTGGAGTTGTTTCCGAGTATTACAGAGAACGGAAACCCCGTTCCAGGATCGTGAGAATACCCCAGGGTGTCCCCGACCGCTTGATGACTTACCCAATCGCGACGTGGTGCCTGGATGAAAGCTCTGTACGAGGGGGCGGAGGTGAAAACTGGAAAAATGTACGTGCCTATCCACTATCGGGAATGCGAGAATGATGTTACTGAAACAGAACACACATCACCGACTCAATAACGATTAGTGAAAGAGAGACTGTATTTGTATCCAGATACTGTTAGTGATAGTGGTTTTATAAATTGGAGGTAAACAAACACGAACTGGGCGGTTGTAATGCTAGAGTAAATTGAACGATTTAAAGGTTCACAGAAAGTATAGATACCATTTTCTTTTCTAAGGTTAGTAATAACTGCGTGCAAAAAAATAGGCTCTATTGCATTAAGGTTTGGTCTGTTAACGTGCTGTTTTTATTTACGAAGTTTTATGACCATGTCTCTCATTCGAAACGCCTTCAGTCGTCTGCATTATCCCGTGGATATTATCGCGCAATGTGTTCGTTGGAATCTGGCTTACGCTCTGAGCCTGCGCAATTTGAAAGAAATGAACGCGGAGCGCGTTATTACCGTTGACCATTCCACGTTACACCACTGGATTATCCGCCTCGTCCCCTTGCTGGATAAGGCGTTTCGCCGACATAAACGCTCAGTAGGTCGTCGATGGCGCATGGATGAAACCTACATCAACGTCAAAGGTCAATGGAAATATCTATCCCACACGGTCGATTTTGCTAGCCTGATCATCGACTTCCTGTTGACCGCCAAACGGGATGCTGCAGCGGCGTTACGCTTCTTTCGCAAAGCCATTCGTTACCAGGGCCAACCTGAGGTAGTGACTATCGATAAAAGTAGTGCCAATACTGCAGCCTTGGCCTCGCTTAACGCGGAAAAAACGGATGAGGAAACCATCACAGCCAGGCAAAGTAAATATCTGAATAATCTGATTGAACAAGACCATCTAAATATAAAACAGCGAACATGATTGATGCTGGGATTTAAATTATTTCGACGGGCCCAGACGATATTTGCAGGCATAGAGTTAATCCACATGATAAGCAAAGGACAATATAAACATCAGAAAAATGATGGATTATCACCGGCGGAGGAATTTTATCGGTTGGCTGCTTAAATAACCGACAACGCAAATTTTGCCAACTTCATGTCACTAATGTGACAGAGCCCGAGCATACGCTTCACCGATAAGCGGGTCCATGGGCCTACATTGTCGCCGAATTTTTCGATGAATTTATTCCAGCCCTCATCGATAGTGAAGAGAAGTTTAGCGGGGCGAGGAATATACATACATCTGAGTATAAAACTAGACTAGGTGGAAGAAAACCCCCGAAGCTACGTAGCAGCGCCACTCACGACGTAGGCGTGCTACTGTTCTCACAAAACTAATATACGGAAAAGAATTAATGACTAAATAGATCAATAGGTTAAATTTATATTATTAGCTACTATTATTTTGAATAAAAGCAAATGGTTGTTATTTTTGGTATATTAAAAATGCATTAACAGTTTACATTAAACCATTCAATCTTTTATTGGGTTAATTATTAAGGGTTTTGAAAATGAAAAAAATATAAATTATTAGTAAAATTCAAACAAGAATATATCTCTCATGTAAAAGATGGTGTTTTATATTTTTATGATAAAGAGACTATATTAAGAGACAGTTATTTAATATTTAACCTTGATTATAGAATGGCTATTCCTGATCTGGCTGCTAGCGGTAAAAAAGAATTCACAGAAAATAACATAGACCTCTCTCAATATAAAGGTCTTGTTTATGTTGAGAATGATATGACATCCAGTGAGCTGGAAGAAATTTCAGACAAATTAAGACAACTTAATATTATAGAATATGTCGTTTTAGAGCCAGCAGAACCTGTTATTCCGCCCTCCATGCCTGACTTGGAGGAGCCATGTATCAGAGTATTGTCTAACACTCCCGACCTCACGAGCCATCAAACATATAATCGGGACCAAGCTGGAACTGACGTTTATGGTATTGATGCTGACTACGCTTGGTCAATAGGTATTACCGGGAAAGGTGTTAGATGTGCAGATATTGAATGGGGTAACATTTATGGTCATGAAAATTTAAAAAGTGATAATTTCATAGAGCTGATTCCTACAACTAACCATTCTAATGACGACCATGGCGCTGGCGTGACAGGTGTTATTTTCGCTAGAGATAATGGTTTTGGCATGAAAGGGGCAGCCCATGGTCTTGATTACTTCTATGGAATATCTGAAATAACGCATGGCAGGCCCGCGGGTATTGCCAAGGGACTGGAGCATCTTCGCCCTGGAGATGTCTTCTTATTTGAGATGCAAACTGGGGGGCAAAACAGCAAGTATGTACCACCTGATTTTAATATGGCCGTTTGGGATTTGACAAAAAATGCGACAGATAATGGAATTATTGTTGTTATGACCGCGGGAAATGGGAGCGAGAATTTGGATGATCCCTTTTACGAAAATTATAGAAAACGGGGAGACAATGGCGCTATTCGTGTAGGTGCCGGAACAAAAGTCGGTCGTCACCGAGCCTCTTTTTCTACTTATGGCAGTAGCATGGTTCATTTGCAAGGATGGGGTGACTGGACAGTCGCGACTACAGGAGGTGGTAATCTTTTTAACGCTGGCCCCTTAAGAAACTACAGATCTAATTTTAGTGGTACATCATCTGCCGGACCAATAGTTGCCTCTGCAGTTATTGCTGTACAGTCATGGTATAAAGCGAATCATAATGGTGAAGTATTATCTCCTCATGCTATGAGAGATCTTTTAATCAAAACGGGTACTCGACAAGGAAGCGGCGGACATATTGGTCCACTTCCTAATATTAGAAGGGCAATAGAAGCACTCCAAAGTTGTGGTGATAAACCTGTTCGATGGTCTCCAGATTCTGTTCATTACGAAGTCGATGATCTTGTTGAACACAATGAAAGGAAATATATTTGTACTCAAGCGCATGTATCGAATTCTGGTTGGGCGCCTGGGGTTGCAAATACACTTTGGAAATTAATGGATCGGGCTTTCTAGTCTTTCACAGTTTATCCAAATTGCAGGGCTAAATTAAGTTATATGAGGTTCCTGCGTAGAACCCCTAAGTAGAGGAGAAGGTCGTCATGCGGCGGCCAGAAATTTTTTTCACGGAAAGCTAGGTGAATTAAGGCGAGCCTACCGCGAAGGTCAAGAAGATCAGCTTGGTTCTCAGGGTCTGGTACTGAACATGATCGTGCTGTGGAATACAATTTACATGGATGCTGCGTTACAGCAGTTGCGCCAGGAAGGTTATCTAGTTCTGGAAGAAGATGTGGCTGACTATCACCTCTGTTACGTGGGCATATAAACATGCAGGGGCGTTACTCCTTCATGGTAACAGAGTCTGTGAGCAGAGGTGAGTTAAGAGCGTTTAATGAAGAGTAATAGGGGCTGACGCTCAGTAGTATGAAAGCTCACGTTAAGCAATATCCTCCTCTTCTATGCATTACGTGGCCTTATTCATCTATAACTCCAAAAAATTGCAAACGCAACAGGATAGGGAAAAATGGTAAAAAAATACACTTTATACTGGTTGTTTTTATTCTGGGTTCTGCCCAATATTTCTCATGCAAATCTCAATGATAAAAATGTTGTTTCATGGAACTTACAGGGTTCATCTGCTAGCACGGAAAGCAAGTGGAACGCTAATATAAGAACAATGCTTATAGGGTTGGGAGCATACAGAGATATTGACATCCTGAATGTTCAAGAAGCTGGTAGTGTGCCAAGCAGTGCGCAATTAATGCCTCAATTGGGTTTGCGACTTGATAACCCTAACCAATTAGAGGTTCCTGTTGAAGAATATGAGTGGAATTTAAGCACCAGTAGTAGGCCGAACATTTATTATATTTATTTTTCTCGAGTTGACACGGGAGCAAATAGAGTTAACTTGGCAATTGTGAGCAGGCAAAGAGCGAGTAGAGTGATAATTTTAGGAACAAGTGTATACCCCTCCATTGGTCATGGCAGGCCAATTCTCGGTATAGAAGTTGGAGGAGCATACTATTTTAGCATTCATGCTATAGCCAACGGAGGAAGTGATTCTGGAATAATAGTTGAGCGGGTTTTGGATTATTTTCGCAGCAACAATAACCCAGCTCAGTGGATGATATCAGGTGACTTCAACAGAAGTCCAAATGGCTCATCAACAAGTTTGCAAGGCCTTTTGGATAGAAACTATCCAAGAGTATCAGAAAACGTAACAATTATATCCCAACCATCGCCTACTCATATAAATGGAGGAAATCTCGATTACTCAGTTGTAGGACAAATAAATGATTTCAACCAACCGATTGTTACGCTTATTTCGATGATATTTGTGGCCGCACTATATGGTCAGCAGGCATCGGATCACATTCCTGTTATTTTTTATAAAAGGTAATTAATAATGATGTTTTCAGTACTATATCGAGGTTTACCTTTATGGGTGGTATGCTCATTGCTGTTAATGTCTGCTCCGCTGCAGGCAGATACAATTTATCGCGTTTTAACAATTACAAATATTTTTCATGGCGGTTTACTTAAAACAACAAACACGGCTGCGCAAAATTCTTACATAGGCGGTACTACTGCTTTTAACGAGCGAAATTTTACACCTGTATTAAATTTTGATATGGTGTATTTAGACGATGGGACGATAAATTTTAGGCATCCAGGAGGGTGGTGTATTTATGCTGAAACTAATGAAAGTACAGTTTTGGGTTATTGCGGTGCTGATAGAACTAAATGGGAATTAATACCAAATAAAAACGGTTCATTTCTGATAAAAAATGTGGCTAGACAGGCTTGTATTTCAGCGAGTAGTACAACGGAATCCAACTATGAGGTTAATTATGAATCTTGCCCTCATCAAGGGGATGAACCTCATGCTGCAATGTCTTGGGTAGTTACACCGGCTCGTGGCAATTCAACAGTTGTTTCAAGTGATTAGGCATTGGGTTCTATCGCATTAAGGCGGCGTCAGGTAACATGCTTTTTTTTGTAATGTTGCCTATTAATTCTCTGATCAGAAATGCCTTTAAACGCCTGCATTACCCCATCGATGTTATCGCGCAATGTGTTCGTTGCTATCAGGCTTATGCCCTTAGCTTGCGCAATCT
>Ga0308166_1000795_pt1 | contig 38330 bp, 31 predicted proteins | sample PhyCR2_2_FD_202137 | JGI IMG/M metagenome (GOLD analysis project Ga0308166, IMG submission 202137) | Phyllosphere microbial communities from UC Gill Tract Community Farm, Albany, California, United States - DLSLCC.R2 | ecosystem: Host-associated > Plants > Phyllosphere > Unclassified | place...
GGCCGTGTCCGAATGTCGGACCTGACCCCGGTCAAAATCATGGAGCTGTGGAAACTGTAGTGTGGAGCGGCGTGCAACAGGTTGCTTGGAACCTACACGCGAGGCGAACTCGGCAATAAATGCCGGCCATCCTGTCTCTACCAAAAGTTATAGCTATACAATATCCACCTTTCCATGAAAAGAGCTCCCATGCGCCTGTTCACTACTGTCTCCCTGCTCCTGCTTTCCACTACCGCAGCGATGGCCGATGAGGTCGAGAGCCGGCCCGGTCCGCTGAAAATCACGGCACAGAGCGATGCGCGCACCGTCATTCGCAGCATCCCAGAGGAAGCGGCGACGGAGCGCTTCGAAGTGCTGTCCGTCGGTGGCGAGACGGTAAGTTACGTCGGCCTGACGGACGGCCCCGTCGGCGGCGTCGTCTTCAAGGGCGGCAAGCTGCACGGCACGCTGACGCGCGCCCAGGCGGAAACGTTTTATGCGTGCCGCGGTTACGCCACGGCGCGCCATCATTACTGGGCGCAGGAAGCGGCACGCTGGACCGAATCGCTGGTCAAGGTGGCCGAGCCGGCGCCGGATGTCGAACTGCAGTTCAGCGGCAAGTCGACGATGAAGAGCATCAAGGCCGTGCTGGAAAACCCCGCCATCAACCAGGTCAAGGCGCTGGTGGAGATGGGCACCAACCCGCTCAAGGTCATCAAGGTGCTGTCGAAGGCGCGCAGCGAGCACCGCCAGCGCGAGCACGACGAGGACATGCTCGAAGAGCTCGGCAAGCTGGTGCCGGGCGATTCCGAAAAGCGCCTGGCCGACGTGCTGCGCCCGGAAGACCTGACGTTCCTCGAGCGTGGCCTGGTGATGGCGTACCCGAAATACTCGGTCGAATTCATGGTGGACGACAACAAGATCCAGGCGCTGCAGCAGCCGTCGTTCCTGCAACTGGCCCGCGTCAAGCCGGGCATGTTTTACGCGCCCAACACGGCCTGGGCCAACTGCACGCCGGAGAAGTGGGTTGATGCGATGCCGCCGGTGCCAGCGTCGGCACCAGCATCGGCCCTGGCGTCCACGCCGGCACCGCAAGGCTGACGCGCCGCTGTCCCATCATGCCGCGCTGACGGTTCCCTGTGCGAAGTCCCGATACGAGCGCAGCGGACGACCGAGCAGCGCGGTCAGGCGTTCGACGTCGCCCGCCTCGGGGACCATTCCGTCGCTGACAAAGCGCTCGCCCATCAGCCGCATGTCGTAGGCCATCCACGACGGCATGAACTGCCGCAGGTTCTGTTCGAACCCGGCCGTGTCGTCGCCCGGATAGGTCACCGGGCGGCCCAGCACGTCCGTCCAGATCGCGGCCACGTCGGCGCCCGTCAGTGTGTCCGGACCGACCAGGTTGATGCGCGCCAGCGGCAACGGCTCGACAGCTTCCGTCCGACGCATCAGTTCGATCGCCGCCACCTCGGCCAGATCCGCCGTGTCGATCATGGCCAGGCCCTTGCTGCCGATCGGCATCGGATACACGCCGTAATTCGTGATGACGTCCCGGATCGTCAGGTCGTTGCCGATGAAGTAGGCCGGGCGCAGGATCGTTGCGTGCAGGCCCATCCCTTCGATCATCCGCTCGACGCCGAACTTGCCGGCAAAATGGGGCACGTTCACGTAGCGCTCGCTGTGGATCACCGACAGGTAGACGATGTCGCGCACGCCGGCCTCACGGGCCAGGTTCAGGGCGATCAGCGCCTGCGTGTATTCGTCGGGCACGACGGCGTTGAGCAGGAACAGCGTCGAGACGCCGGAGAAGGCGCGGCGCAGTGCATCGACATCGAGCAGGTCGCCCTGCACGACTTCCACGCTGGCCGGAAAGTCGGCCTTTGCAACGTCGCGGACGAGGGCGCGTACCTTGGCGCCGCGTTGAACGAGCTGTGCGACAACCTGGCGGCCGACCTGGCCGGTGGCACCGGTAACGAGAATGGTCATGATGACTCCTTGAGTTGGATTGAATTAGTGAAGAAACTGCACGACGGTCTTGCCGGCTGGCGGCTGCGTCCGGCTGCGTTCGATGGCGGCCGGCAGGTCGTCGAAGGGGACGACGGCACCGATGCGCGATTGCAGCCGGCCGCTCGCCACGTCCTGCCCGATGGCCTGCAAGCGCGCGGCATCCGGCGTGTTGATGAACCACAGGCCGCGGCGCCCGGCCGGCGTGCTGGCCAGGATGGCGGGTGAGACGGTACTGACGATGACGCCATCGTCGGCCAGCACGGACCACGAACGGGCCAGCACCTCGCCACCCACATAGTCCAGTACCAGTTCGATATCGCCGAGGACGCTTTCGAACTGCTCACGGTCGTAAGCGATGACGTGGTCCGCGCCCAGGCTGCGCACATGGTCGACGTCCGCGCTGGCCGCCGTGGCGTGCACGACCGCGCCAGCCTGCTGCGCGTACTGCACGGCGAAGCCACCCAGGCCGCCGGCGGCGCCGTGGATCAGGATGCGCTGACCGGCACGCAGGGGACCGGCAAAATTCAGGCTCTGCCATGCGGCCACGGCGGCGACAGGCAAGGCGGCGGCCTGCACGAAGTTCAGCGCGTCGGGCACCAGGCTGAGGTTGGCTTCGTTGAGCGCGACGATGTCGGCATACGCGCCCAGGCCGCCCAGCGCGCCCATCACCCGATCGCCGACCTGCAGCCGGGTGACGCCGGCGCCCACCGCTTCCACCACACCGGCCAGTTCGATGCCGAGAACGGTCGGCAGCTGCAGCGGGAAGGCGTCGCGGACCGTCCCTTCACGAACCTTCCAGTCCAGCGCGTTGACGCCGGCGGCGTGGACGCGGACCAGCACCTGGCCCGCTGCAACCGCAGGCGCGACGACGTTCATTACCTGGACGGCTTGAGTGCCGCCGTACTCGGTCAACACCAGTGCGCGAACGTTATTCATTTGAAGCTCCTTCTGTGTGCGGTTGGTATGGGTACACAGTAGGGGGTTTCAGAACAAAAACACAGACGCTAAAATCGTGACACTCCGTACCGAAAATGAGACACCATGGACCTGAATGCCCTTGAAGACTTCCAGCTGGTCGCCACGCACGGCGGTTTCGGTAAAGCCAGCCGCGCCAGCGGCCGGTCAAAAGCGACGTTATCGCGCCGGGTGGCCGACCTGGAAGAAGCGTTGGGCATCCGCCTGATCGAACGGGGTGCGCAAAGCCTGGCGCTGACGGAAGCGGGGCGCCTGCTGCTCAACCGGACGGCAGGGCCGATGCACGAGGTGGCCGAAGCGGTTGCTGCCGCCAAGGAAGGACTGGCGACGCCACGCGGCCGCCTGCGGATCGCCGCGCCGCTGCTGTTTTCGCAGATTGCGCTGGGCCGTATCGCCGCGCAATTTCTGGCGCGCTATCCCGAGGTGCAGATCGACGTGGTGGCGGAAGATCGTCGCGTCGATCTGGTGGACGAGCAGTTCGATGTCGCCATCCGCATCAACCCGGACAAGGACAGCGCACTGGTCGGCAGGTGCTTCGCCAGGGACCGGCTGGTGCTGGCGGCCGCTCCCACGGTGCCCATGCCCACGGGCGGGCGCGAGCGGGCGTTCCCGGTGCCGGCGGCCGTCATGCCGACCTATCGCGACGGCGACGTGTGGACCGTACGCAATGGCCAGTTGACCGTCGCGCCACGCCCGGTGCTGCGGCTGTCGTCGCTGCTGATGGTGCGCGATGCCATCGCCGCCGGCGCGGGCGCCGCCATGCTGCCGCAGTCGATCATCGGTCCGCTGCTCGAGAGAGGCGAACTGGTCACGTGGGGCATCGCCAGCGACGAAGTCGAATTGTGGGTACTGCACACGTCGCGTCGGCTGCAGAGCCCGAAGGTGCGGGCGTTTGTCGACTTCCTGTGCGAGCTGTATCCCGGCGGGTCGTTTACGGTGCCGGGCTGATCGAGGTGTCGACGGAAAAAACCGGTCCCTGCCATTGCTCGTCGTCTGGGTGCGCCATGCGGTGCCGGTCCGGCCACGCGCTTGTCAGCAGCGTCTGCCAGAAACGCCGGGCGCCGTCGTTTTCCGCGATAACGCGGATCTCCCAGCGCGCCGGCACCCTCTGCAGGATGGCACGCGCGGCATGCGCGCCCACGCCTTGCCGGCGGTACTTGCGCACGATGAAGAACTCGACGATGCCGTGGGTATTGCCGGGAACGTGGACCTCGTCGTTCGTCAGCGCGAAGCCCGCCCATTTGCCGTCCACCTGGATGACGTAGGCGGCATAGGCAGCGTTGATCCAGAAGCAGTCCAGGTCGTAGTAGCCGTACTGGCCATGCTCGTCCAGATCCGTTCCGTCCAGCTCGGAAAAGTCATGCTGGTACAGCTCCATCATGTGGCGCACGACCAGCCGGTCTGCTGCCCCGGCGCGTCTGACGTCAATGTTCATCGTTCGGGTTTCTCGTGATTGCTGGGATGCCTGCACTATATCCCGTGTCGCCGTTATACTGCTCAGGCCGCTTGCTTTCCACAACTTCATCCGTGCCTTCTCCTTGCTCTCGGCGTTCTTCACGTCGCCTCCTGGCCTGCCTGCTTGCAGCGAGCTGCCTGCTTCCCGCCACCGCGCGCACGCTGGCGCAGCTCGAACATGTCGCGTGGACCAGGCGCGATGGCGTTCCCGACGACATCACGGCGCTGGCGCAGACCAGCGACGGCTGGCTGTGGATCGGCACGTCGAACGGCCTGTGGCGCTTCGACGGCCTGCACTTCTCGAAAGTGGAAAGCGCCGGCGCCACACGCCTTCCCGACAAGGTCGTCTACACGCTGCGGGCCGACGCGGACGGTGGCCTGTGGATCGGCTGGATGTTCGGCGGCGTCTCGCATTACCACGCCGGCAAGGTGCGCACGTGGACGCAGGCGGACGGCCTGCCGTCCGGTGCGATCTGGTCCTTTTCCGGGGACGGCAAGGGCATGTGGGCCGCCGGCATCACCGGCCTGGCATATTTTGACGGCTCGCGCTGGCAGCGCATGGGGCCGGCACAGGGTTACATGGCCCCTTCGGCTGCCGCCGTGTTTGTCCATGCCGACGGAACCGTGGCCGCGTTCTCCGACCTGGGCCTGTTCCTGCGTCGCCCCGGCGCGACACGCTTCGACGCGCCTGTCGCCGGCCCCGCCACCCGGCAGGAACTGCAGCAACGGGGGAACGGCCCCGTTTGGTTCCTGGAACAGCGCGGCATCCGCGCGCTCGACAGCCTGCAGGACTATGCCCGCACGGGCCGCTGGCTGTACCGTTCGAACAGCCCGAGCAGCGGCAGCATGCTGGCCGACAGCCAGGGCGCCATGTGGTTCGACAGGCCGGACGCGCTGCTGCGCCATGCCGATCCGCTGCGGGCCGACGTCGGCCCGGGCCGCTCGCTCGCACCCGGCACCGAGTCGTTCGCGGTGCCGGAGGGCTTGAGCGGCCGGGTGGTGTGCTGCATGATCGAAGACCGGCAAGGCAACGTATGGGTGGCCACGAATCGCGGACTGGACCGGTTCCGCGCCGCCAGCCTCGTGCGCGCGCCCCTGCCGACGCACCACCGCATCCGCCTGCAGGCGGGGAACGGCATCGGTGTGCTGGCCAGCGACAGCTACGTGTCATGGCGGCTGCACGCGGACGGCGCGCCACGCCGGTTGCCGGCCGGCGTCGATGCCCTGGCGCTGGCGACGGCGGCCGACGGCACGCTGTGGCATGCCACGGCGTCCGCGTTGCGCCACCTCTCGGCCGACGGCGCCACCTTGCTGGAGCAGGTGGCGTTTCCGCCGGACGTGGCACCGGCCCCCAACATCCGCAATATCGCCGTGGAACGCAATGGCGCCGTATGGATCGTCGCCAGCGGTCGCGGCGTGCTGCGCTATGCGGGCGGCCACTGGGAGCGCAATCCCGCCCTGCCCGAAGGCGGGCACAAGACGCCGATCGCCGTCATGACCGACTCGCGTGACCGCGTGTGGATCGGCTACGAGGACAGCCAGGTCGCCATCGTGACCGGCGCCACTGTCACGCTGGCCGGCGCGGCGCAAGGCCTCGCGATCGGTCCCGTGAGTGCGCTGGTGGAATACGCCGGCACCGTCTGGGCGGGCGGCGACGGGCTGGCGCGGTGGGACGGCACGCGCTTCGTCCCCGTGCGGTCGGACCCGGCAGACGCGCTGACCGGTCTGGTCGGCGCCGTCGGCAGCCCCGAAGGCTTGTGGCTGAACGGCGCCGCCGGGCTGGTGCTGTTGCCGGCGGCGGCGCTGTTAACGGGGAATATCGTGCCGGCCCGCCTGTTCGACAGCGCCGACGGTCTGGACCAGACGGCGCATGCACTGTCGAACAACACGATCGTGCGCGCGGCGGACGGGCGCATCTGGCTGTCGACCTTGGGCGGGCTGTTCTGGCTCGATCCGGCCACGCTGCGTCCGGAGCCGGTGCCGGCCGCGCCGACGCTGTTGCGCGTCGCCGCCGATGGTCGCGATTACGACGCCATGCTGGCGGTGACGCTGACGCCGAACCCGCGGCGCGTGACGTTCCGCTTTGCCAGCCCGGCCCCCGCCATGGCGCAGCACATCCGCTACCGCTACCAGCTGCAAGGCTACGACCGCACATGGCAGCAGGCCGGCCGCGAAACGGAGGTGACGTACACCGGACTGCCACCGGGCGACTACCGCTTTATTGCACAAGCCACCAACGGCACGGGCACCGCCGGCCCCGTCAGCGCCGCATTGCCCGTGTACGTGCCGGCGACGGCCGTGCAGACGATCTGGTTCAAGCTGGCCTGCGGCATGCTGACGCTGCTGGCGCTGGGGGCGTTTGTCCGCTACCGCCTGCGGCTGCAGGCACGCCGCCTGCTCGCCATCGAACACACGCGCGATGCGGAACGCGACCGCATCGCTCGCGAGCTGCACGACACGCTGCTGCAAAGCGTGCAAGGCCTGGTGCTGCGCTTCCAGGCCGCCGTGGAGCGCCTGCCGTCGGCCGATCCGCTGCGCGCATCCCTCGCCGCGACGCTGGAACGGGCCGATGCCGTGATGGCCGAAGCGCGCGACCGCGTGCAGGGACTACGCCGGGAAGCCCCGCTCACCGCCGGCCTGCCGCAAGTGCTGGCGGCCGCGCTGGCCCAGGTCTGCGACGACGCCGACGCGCCGCCGTGCAGCTTTACCCACGCCGGCACGCCGCGCCCGCTGCCGCCGGAGATGGAACACGCCTGCGTGAGTATCGCCATCGAAGCGGCCCGCAACGCCTGCCGCCACGCAGGCGCTCGCCACGTCACGGTACGCCTGGCCTACCGGTCCGGCGCGGTCGAGCTGACGGTCACTGACGACGGCCGCGGCATCGACGCCACCACGCTGCGCGAAGGCCGCACCGGGCACTGGGGTATTGCCGGCATGCGCGAACGGGCCGCCGAGGCGGGTGGGGTGCTGCGCATCCGTTCCGCAGCCGGGCAGGGGACCGAGGTGGGGCTGGTGCTGCCTTATCCGGGCGAAGAGGCGATGGCGCGGCGGGCGTAGGTTCAGCGCAGAGACGCTGTCACTGCACGGTCGCGCCCGCCGGGCCTGTCACCGCTTCTGGTCCCCCGGCACCATCCACACGAGTTCCCAGACATGGCCATCGGGATCTTCGAATCCGTGGCCGTACATGAAGCCGTGATCCTGCGGTGCACGTGGCGCCCGGCCACCGGCGGCAATCGCCTTCGCCACAAGCCCGTCGACTTCCTCCCGGCTCTCACAGCTCAGGCACACGAGTACACCGGTCGCCTCCTGCGCTTGTGCGACGGGCTTGTCGATGAAGGTCTTGAAGAAGTCATGGGTCAGCAGCATCGCGTAGATGCTGCCTTCGGCGATGACCATGCAGGCGCCGTTTTCGTTGGTGAACTGGGGATTGAAACCGTAGCCGAGCGCTTCAAAGAAGGCTTTGGACTTGTCGAGATCCCTGACGGGCAGGTTGACGAAAATTTGCTTATTCATGGGCATCCTCAGGTGGTGGTTGGCGGGAATGATGGGTCCTGTATCCCGATGACGAACGATAACGCTGGAAGTCGACAATGGGACAAAAAAATATCGCGCGGCAAAGCCGACGCGAATTCGCGACACGGCATCAGTGAAGTGTTGGCTTCACTATTTCGTCGCGCAGTGGGTGACGTTCAACCGGCAGATGTGGGAGCCGCGTTTCAATGCGCTGGGGGCGATGTTGCAGGAGGGCGTGGATGGAACGTGAAGCGGTGGCGCATCAAGCATGCTGCCGATGCTTGCAGTAGCGTGGATGTCACGGGGAGAGCGCTGGAACACGCTGACACGATCCGCGTCGAGTCAGCGCATCAGGAATACCTGACTGGTTGCGTTACACCTGCCGTGTTGTGGCCGACCTTATCGTTCGACCACAACACCGGAGTAACGTCCGCTTTACTCCACCGTCACCGACTTCGCCAGATTGCGTGGCTTGTCGACGTCCGTGCCGCGGGCCAGCGCCGTGTGATAGGCGAGCAGCTGCAGCGAGACGACGTGCAGGATCGGCGACAGGCAACCGTAGTGTTCCGGCAGACGGATGACGTGCAGGCCGTCGCCCGACGTGATGCGCGAGTCGACGTCTGCAAAGACGTACAGGTGGCCGCCGCGGGCGCGCACTTCCTGCATGTTCGACTTCAGCTTTTCGATCAGCGCGTCGTTCGGGGCGATCGTCACGACCGGCATTTCTTCCGTTACCAGCGCCAGCGGGCCGTGCTTCAGTTCGCCTGCAGGGTACGCTTCGGCGTGGATGTACGAGATTTCCTTCAGCTTCAGCGCACCTTCCAGCGCGATCGGGTAATGCATGCCGCGGCCCAGGAACAGGGCGTTTTCCTTGCGGGCGAATTCCTCTGCCCAGGCGATGATCTGCGGTTCCAGCGCCAGCACGGCGGTGATGGCCGACGGCAGGTGGCGCATGGCCTTCATGTGCGCCGCTTCCTCTTCCTCTGGCAGGCGGCCGTTCACTTGCGCCAGCGTCAGGGTCAGCAGGAACAGCGCGGCCAGCTGCGTCGTGAATGCCTTGGTGGACGCCACGCCCACTTCGACGCCGGCGCGGGTGATATAGGCCAGCTTGCACTCGCGCACCATGGCGCTGGTGGCGACGTTGCAGATCGTCAGCGTGTGCTCCATGCCCAGCGAGCGGGCGTGCTTCAGCGCGGCGATCGTGTCGGCCGTTTCGCCGGACTGCGAGATCGTGACGACCAGCGTGTCCGGATGCGGCACGCTGTCGCGGTAGCGGTATTCGCTGGCGATTTCCACGCTGACCGGCACTTTCGCAATCGACTCGATCCAGTATTTCGCCGTCAGGCCGGCGTAGTAGCTCGTGCCGCAGGCCAGGATCAGCACGCGGTCAATCTGCTTGAAGACTTTATAGGCTTCGTCGCCGAACAGCTCCGGCATGATGCCGGTGACGCCTTCCAGCGTGTCGCCCACGACGCGCGGCTGTTCGAAGATTTCCTTCTGCATGAAGTGGCGGTACGGGCCCAGCTCGGCCGCGCCCGTGTGGGCATGCACCGTCTTGACTTCGCGCTCGACCTGGCGGCCGTCGACGTCGACGATCCAGGCGCGGCCCAATTGCAGGTCGACGACGTCGCCTTCTTCCAGGTAGATGATCTGGTCGGTCGTGCCGGCCAGCGCCATGGCGTCCGACGCAACGAAGTTCTCGCCTTTGCCCAGGCCGACGATCAGCGGCGAGCCCTGGCGGGCCGCCACGACACGGTGCGGCTCTTCGCGGCAGAACACGGCAATCGCATAGGCGCCGTGCAGGCGCTTGACGGCCTGCTGGACGGTGTCGAACAGGTCGCCGTTGTACATGTGCTCGACCAGGTGGGCGATCACTTCGGTATCCGTCTGGCTCTGGAACACATAACCCAGGCCCTGCAGCTCGGCGCGCAGCTCGTCGTGGTTTTCGATGATGCCGTTGTGCACCAGGCCGATGCGGGCATTGTCGTCGCTGGGCGAGAAATGCGGGTGAGCATTATGGGACGCCGGCGCACCGTGCGTGGCCCAGCGGGTGTGGGCGATGCCCGTGAAGCCTTGCAGACCGACTTCGTCCATCTGCTTTTCCAGGTCCGCCACGCGCGACGTGCTGCGCGAACGCTGCAGCTTGCCGTCCACGTGCAGCGCCACGCCGCAGGAATCGTAGCCGCGGTACTCGAGACGCTTCAGGCCTTCGATCAGGATGGGAGTGATATTACGCTGCGCTACCGCGCCGACAATGCCGCACATGATGACCTCATCAGTTAAATGTTGTGATGACGACATCGTAGAGCAGTCGGATGGAAATATGCTTTCTTAATTGATCTAATTATGAAAGAATATTTCATGTCAAATTGATGACGAAATATTCTTTCACAATTTATAAAAAATTTTATGGATTCTTCACCAACGCCGCTGGACGACGTCGATCGCCGGATTTTGAACGCCCTGCAGATGAACACCGCGTTGACCAATGCCGAGCTGGCGCAACTGGTGCACGTGTCGGCACCGACGTGCTTGCGCCGCGTCAAGCAGCTGCGCGACAGCGGCGTGATTGCGCGCGAAGTCGCGATCGTGGCGCCGGAAAAAGTCGGGACACAGCTGACCGCCATCGTGGAGATCACATTGAATGTGCAGGCGGCGGACAAGATGAGCGAGTTCGAGACGCACGTCGCGCAGGAGGCTGCCGTACTGCAGTGCTACCGGGTCTCCCCGGGCCCGGACTTCGTGCTGGTCGTGCAGGTAGCCGACATGCCGGCCTACCACGCGCTGGCGCACCGGCTGTTCACCAGCCATGCCAACGTGCGCAACGTAAAAGCCTATTTCTCGACTTTTCGCAGCAAATTCGAGACCCGTATCGCCGTGTGAGGGCAAGTTATCCCCGTGTTGGCCACAACCACTCCACAGCGTAATCACAGCTTACGCACAGGGTTTGCAGCCGGTTGTACACGGGCTTATCCACCGCATTGCCCCCACCTGTACCCAGCTTTTCCCGGGCTTATACGTGACTGCCCACAGGGTTTTACACATTGTTATGCACAGCGCCTGGTGGCGATGTCGATGCCACGGTGCGCTGTGCTGTCGAATTCAGCCACTCCACTGCGGCAGCAACGCATGGACATTGCGTCCAAGAGTAAAGGCGAGCCGAACAAGACGGGATCGCCCCGCAGTGGCGCCGGACTGTGCCGACTGTGCCGACTGTGCCGACTGTGCCGACTGTGCCGACTGTGCCGACTGTGCCGACTGTGCCGACTGTGCCGACTGTGCCGACTGTGCCGACTGTGCCGACTGTGCCGGACTCGTGGCTGACTCGTCACCGACTCGCCGCAGCTAGTGGCGGAGGCGTGCCAGAGTCATGCCAACTTCGTGCCGGCCTCGCGCCTGAATCACCGTCCGGCAATGCCACCGGATTCCCCTGCGATCGCGCTGCGTGTCGTGACAAGCACTTCTGCCGGTAAACCCGGCAATGCCGCGTGAACTCCTGTGGAAAAGGCCACTATTCACAGGTTTTGGGCCGCTTCTCCACAGGCTTATGCACCGCACCGGACCGCTTGAATGGGCGCCGAAAATCGCTCATACAGAACAATTCACCGGTTCTGCACCGGCTATCAACCTGGTTACCAACAACGTTATCCCCAATCCCATCGGGACCTTGCATTCGTAAAGCGTTCCAGTTCCCATATACAGTTCTGCACCGCTTACTCACCGCTTGTTCCACCGCTTACCCACAAGGTTCTCCACAAGCGGCCGCGTCGTCCCACGGCTAGAATGGCGCATGAACTACCTTGCACATATTTACCTGGCCCGTCACAGCGACGCGGCAATGGTCGGCGCCATGCTGGGCGATTTCGTCAAAGCCAACGACGTCGACGCTTACCCGGCGCCGATCGCCCGCGAAATCAGGTTGCACCGGCATATCGACACGTACACGGACAGCCATCCAGCCGTGCTGGCATCGAAGGCGTTGTTTGGGGAAGGGCGGCGGCGCTATGCCGGGATCGTGCTGGACATTTTTTACGATCACCTGCTGAGCCAGCAGTGGGAACGCTACTGCGCCACGGACCGGGAAGCGCTGATTGCGCGGTTTTATGCTGCGCTGACGGCGCACGAGCCCGTGCTACCGGCGCGGCTGCAAGAAATGCTGCCTTACCTGATCAGGCAGGACTGGCTGGGGGGATATGCGCAGTTCGACGGCGTGGCGGACACCGTGGCGCGCGTCTCGCGGCGCCTGAGCCGCAATGGCCACCTGCTGCGCGAGGGCATCGAGGATCTGCTTGCGCATCGTGAGGCGATCGCGGCGGGGTTCGGCCAGTTCTTTCCGGACCTGATCGCCTTTGCAGACGCGCGCCGGGCGGAACTGGCCACTGAGGATAACTAAATTAAGCTAAGTTACTAACCAAGTTACCACCCAAGTTACCAACCAAGTTACTTCTTCACCTTGACAGGCCGCGTCCAGTTTTCGATCGTCAGCTGCTTCGGTCGCGAAATCGTCAGCTTGCCGGCCGGCGCGTTTTTCGTCAGCGTCGTGCCCGCGCCCAACGTGGCGCCCGCGCCGACGGTGACGGGGGCGACCAGCTGGCTGTCGCTGCCGATAAAGGCGTCGTCTTCGATCACGGTGCGGAACTTGTTGGCGCCATCGTAATTGCACGTGATCGTGCCGGCGCCGATGTTGACGCGCGAGCCGACGGTGGCGTCGCCCACATAGGCCAGGTGATTGGCCTTGCTGTGCGCGGCCACCTGGCTGTTCTTGATTTCGACGAAGTTACCCACGTGGACGTCTTCGCCCAGCTCGGTGCCGGGACGCAGGCGGGCATACGGCCCGATGATCGATGCCGGGCCGACCACCGCTTCCTCGATATGGCAGAACGGCTTGATCTGCGCGCCGGCGGCAATCGTCGCGTTGACCAGCACGCTGTGGGCGCCGATCGTGACGCCGTCCGCCAGCGTGACCTTGCCCTCGAAGACGCAGCCGACGTCGATCGTCACGTCGCGGCCGCACACCAGTTCGCCGCGGATGTCGATGCGGGCCGGATCCATCACCGTCACGCCTTTTTCCAGCAGCGCCTGCGCCAGATTGTTCTGGTGGATGCGTTCCAGCTGGGCCAGCTGCACCTTGCTGTTGACGCCCAGCACCTCCCATTCGGCCGACGGATGGGCCGACACGACCTCGACGCCATCCGCGACCGCCTGCGCGACGATATCGGTGAGGTAATACTCGCCCTGCGCATTATTGTTCTGCAGCCGGCCCAGCCACGCCTTCAGATGTGCCGTCGGGATGCACATGATGCCGGAATTGATTTCCTGGATCTGCCGTTCCTCGGCGTTGGCGTCCTTTTCCTCGACGATACGCACGATGCGGCCGTCCTCGCGAACGATGCGGCCCAGGCCGTACGGATCGTCCTGTACGACCGTCAGGATGCCCAGCTTGTCCTGGCCGGCAGCGTCCACCAGCGCACGCAGCGACGCGGCGCTCGTCAGCGGCACGTCGCCGTACAGCACCAGCGTGGGGGCGGCGTCGTCCAGCACGGGCAGCGCCTGCATGACGGCGTGGCCGGTGCCCAGTTGCGGTTCCTGCAGGGCGGCGGAGATGTCGATGCCGCCTCGGGCCTTGTGACTGTCCAGGGCAGCGAGCACCGCGGCGCCGCCGTGCCCGTAGATCACGCATAATTTGGCCGGTGCAAGGCTGCGTGCGGTATCGATCACGTGCGACAGCAAGGGCTTGCCGGCGAGGGGATGCAGCACTTTAGGCAGCGCGGATTGCATGCGTTTGCCCATGCCGGCAGCGAGGATGACAACGTTCATATGGCCGAAGGTCCGAAAGTTATAAATATGCAAAAGTTTAACACGCAGACTTTCCGCACGTGGTGCGTTCTGGCGGCGCTGGTTCTCGTGGCCGCCTGCAGTTCCCTGAAGCTCGCGTACAACAACGGCGACACGTTGCTGTACTGGTGGCTCGACAATTACGTCGACTTCGAGGACGGCCAGCGCGACGAGGTCAAGAAGGATATCGATAGCCTGTTCCGCTGGCATCGCAAGACGCAGCTGCAGGACTATATCCAGGTCCTGCAGAAAGCGCAGCGCCAGTTGCAGGGCAATCCGACCCCTGGCGACCTGCTGGCCGACTACAACGACGTACGCGCCCGTACCCAGGCCCTGCTGCTGAAGGCGGCGCCGGACATCGCCGACCTGGCGCTGTCGCTCAAGCCCGAGCAACTGACGCAGATGGAAAAGAAATTCGCCAAGAACAATGCCGAGTTCCGCAAGAAGAACATGAAGGGCGACAAGGACGACCAGAACAAGTACCGCTACAAGAAATCGATGGAGCAGTTCACGCTGTGGTTCGGCAATTTCAGCAACGAACAGGAAGCGATCATCCGCCAGGCGTCGGACGCGCGTCCGCTCGACAACAATATCTGGCTCGACGAACGGATGCGCCGCCAGCGCGCCGTGCTGGCGCTGGCCCGTCGCATCATGGAAGAAAAGCCCAGCCGCGAGCAGGCCACGGCGCAGATCCAGACGCTGATCCGCGACAGCTTTACCCGTCTCGACAATTCGGAGCGCAAACCGTTCTTCGACAGCTACACCAACAGCACCATCGAGCTGGTGCACACCGTCATCCGCATCGCCACGCCGGAACAGAAGGCGCATGCGCAAAAACGCATGCAAGGGTGGATCCAGGACTTCACGGCGCTGGCGGCCGAGGTGAAATAACGTAAAAAAAAACCGGTGACAGGCTCCGAATTCCTGGGAAACCGGAGCCTGTCACCGGTTTTTCCGGCGTCGCCGGTTTTTTTGCGCGTGCTATAGTCCCGCGTCTTTTCCGCCAGAGCCTCCCATGCAGAACAAAAAGCCCGCCAAAGTCCCCGTCCACGGTGCCCCGCACAGCAAGCAGGTGCGCATTATCGGGGGCGACTGGAAACGCACGCCGCTGCCCGTGCTGGAGGCGCAGGGGCTGCGTCCCACGCCGGACCGCGTGCGGGAAACCGTCTTCAACTGGCTGCGCCACCTGCAGGGCGACTGGGATGACAAACAGGTGCTCGACCTGTTTGCCGGCAGCGGCGCACTGGGCTTCGAGGCGGCCAGCCGCGGTGCCCAGTCCGTCACGCTGGTCGACGCCAACACGGCCATCATCCGTCAGCTGGAAGCCAACCGGGACAAGGTCAAGGCCAGCAACGTCACGGTGCTGCGCGGCGACGCGCTGGCGGTGGCCCAGTCGCTGGCGCTGCGCGGACAACGCTTCGACGTCATCTTTGTCGATCCGCCGTACCAGCAGGACCTGCTGGCGCGCTCGCTGCCGCTGTGTGCGCCCCTGCTGAAAGAAGGCGGCCTCGTCTACGCGGAAGCGGAACACGCGCTGACCGATGCGGACGCGCCCGACTGGCTGGCGCCATGGGACGTGGTGCGCTGCGACAAGGCCGGGATGGTGCACTTCCACCTGCTCGGTTTGCGTCCCGCCGCCTGAGGCGGCGCCTGAAGCGCTGCCTGGAATTAGGGCATAATGCGCGTCTGATTGGTGCATAACGCAGGGAGCCGCAATGGTTGTAGCTGTTTATCCGGGAACGTTCGATCCGCTGACTCGTGGTCACGAAGATCTGGTGCGTCGCGCATCGGGCCTGTTCGACAAGCTCGTCGTCGGCGTCGCCGACAGCCAGAACAAGCATCCCTTCTTCTCCCTGCAGGAACGCCTGGAAATCGCCAACGAGGTGCTGGGCCATTATCCCAACGTCAAGGTCGAGGGCTTTTCCGGCCTGCTGAAGGATTTCGTGCGCGAGAACGATGCCCGCGTGATCGTGCGCGGCCTGCGCGCCGTGTCCGACTTCGAATACGAATTCCAGATGGCGGGCATGAACCGCTACCTGCTGCCCGACGTCGAAACGCTGTTCCTGACGCCGTCGGACCAGTACCAGTTCATCTCGGGCACGATCGTGCGCGAGATCGCCCAGCTGGGCGGTGACGTCTCCAAATTCGTGTTCCCTTCGGTGGACCGCTGGCTGCAGAAGAAAATCGCGGCCAACAAGACTGCGTAAGAGGTGTTGCCATGGCTTTGATGATTACCGACGACTGCATCAATTGCGACGTGTGCGAGCCCGAGTGCCCGAACGACGCAATCTCGATGGGTCTGGAAATTTACGAAATCGACCCGAACAAGTGCACGGAATGCGTCGGCCATTTCGAGGAACCGCAGTGCCAGCTGCTGTGCCCGGTCGCGTGCATTCCGTTCAATCCCGCCTGGCGCGAGTCGGAAGACGAGCTGCGCGCCAAATACGAACGCCTGGAAGCGGCCAAGGCCGCCTGAACGTCGGCCCGGCGTCGGGCCGACGTGAAAAGCACGAGCGTGCACCGATGCGGAAGAGGGTGGTATATTGCTCCGGCATGCCGCAACGCACTTTTCGACCCCTCGCCGGAGCCCGTATGTCCTTCACCCGCAGAAAATTCCTTGCCGCCACCGCCGTCCTGCTGACGACGGCCATCGCGCACCCTGTCTTTGCCGCCATCGACGTGGCCGGCATCAAATTCGACGACACGGCCAGCGTGGCCGGCCAGACGCTGAAGCTCAATGGCGCCGGTATCCGCACCAAGATCGTCTTCAAGGTGTATGCGCTGGGGCTGTACCTGCCGGAAAAGAAAAACACGGTAAACGACGTGCTGGCCACGCCGGGCGCGCGCCGCATCCAGATCGTCAGCATGCGCGATCTGACGTCGGACGAGTTCGGCGACGCCTTCATGAAGGGCCTGAACGGCAACACGGACCAGGCCGAACGGACGCGCCTGCTGCCGCAGACCAAGGCGTTCGGCGAGATGTTCGCGTCGATTCCGGGGCTGAAGAAGGGTGACGTGCTGCTGGTGGACTGGGTGCCGGGCACGGGCACCGTCTGCACCCTGAATGGCCGGAAGATCGGGGAAACGGTGCAGGACGTGGCGTTTTACAACGCGATCCTGCGCATCTGGCTGGGCGAGAAACCGGCGGACGGATCGCTCAAACCGAAGCTGCTGGGCGGAAACTAAAGCCGGGATGTGCTGCGGTGCGGCAGCGTGGCTGCCGCCGAGGGAGGGAATCAGCCGCGGGCGGCCAGGGCACGCAGTTCGGCGGCGTCGCTGGGCGAGCCTTCGGCCGAATTCATCAGGCCGCGCATCAGGGCGGCATCGCGCATCTGACGACGCTGCAGGCGCTGTTCCTTCGACAAGCGTGGCTTGACGGCCAGCAGCGCAGCCAGCGCCAGCCCGCGCAGCAGCGGCTTGAACAGCACGATGAACCCGACAGCCACGACGGCGGCGAGCAGGAACTGCACTGCCTCGGCCAGCGAGAACCCGGTTACGAATTGTGCTACGGAAATCAGGATGGACATGCTTTTTCGGTTGCGATTAGAATTTAACGCTACTATAGTGCAGCGCAACATATCATTCCAATTCTGTTTCCCAATATAAATCATCACTCTTCTGAATAACACACCATGAGTTTCCTCACGCTCGACCTGAACCTGCTGCGCGTATTCGATGCGGTGATGACCGAACAGAACCTGACACGGGCCGCCGGCCACCTGGCGATGACGCAGCCGGCCGTCTCCAACGCCATCAAGCGGCTGCGCGAAAGCCTGGGCGACGAGCTGCTGATCCGCACCGCCTACGGTGTCAAGCCGACGCCGCGCGCCGAGGCGCTGTGGCCGGCCGTGCGCAGCGCACTGGCGTCGCTGGAAAACGCGGTGGCGCCGGGCACGTTCGACGTGTCGAAGGCGCATGCGACCTTCCGACTGGCGATGGCGGACGCGACGGCCGCGATGTGGCTGCCGTCGCTGATGCGCTCGATCGAACGGGACGCGCCCGGCATCAATGTGCGCATGATGCCGCTGACGACGCGTGAGCCGCGCCCGATGCTGCTGCGCGGCGACATCGACCTGGCTGTCGGCTTCTTCCCCGGTGTGGCGGCCCAGCTGTCGTACGAAACGGCCACGCCGATCCGGCACGAGCGGCTGTATTCTGGCACGTACGTCTGCGTGATGCGGCGCGGCCACCCGCTGGCCAAGGAAGAGTTGACCTTGGACGCCTACTGCGCCGCCAATCACCTGCTGGTGAGTTTCTCCGGCCGCGCCCACGGCCTGGTCGACGAAGCGCTGGCCCAGCTGCAACGCGAACGCCGCATCCTGCTGACGGTCAACCAGTTCTTCACGGCGGGCCGCGTCGTCGCCAACTCCGACCTGATCACGGTGCTGCCAAAACACCTGATCGCCTCCACCGGCATGACGGACGCGTTGCTGTACAAGGACCTGCCGTTCCAGCTGCCGGCCGTCCACCTGGACATGCTGTGGCACGAACGCGATGCCCGCAGCCCCGCCCACAAATGGCTGCGCGGGCATCTGGAGGGGATGAATTCAGTGGTGCAGAAGACGGCACCGAACACGGCGCCGCGCAGCGACACCTATTAAGCGCTTCACAGCACCATAGGCCTGCCCGTGCATACAACGGCCGGGCTCGTGTCAACATCGGGGTCAGGCACAAAAACTGACACGAGCGCGTCAGCGTTACTGCCCGGACTGGCGCGCGACTCTGATTTCCCGTATTACTCTCGAGCCCGTGTCAGGTTTCGTGCCTGACACCGATGCTGAGTTTCGACGACTAACGGATGCGTTCGTGTCCGTGTCGGGGTGTGACCCCAAGGTGACACGGGCTCTGCTTTAGCTGGTCTTACAGCCGGGCTCGTGTCAGTTTTCGTGCCTGACCCCGATGTTGACACAAGCCCGTCAGTGGGCGCCGGATTTGTAGCCGATTCTAAAACCGCCCCAGTGCTGGCCGTGGACGTAGATCGGTGCGGACAGGTCGTGCATCACCTCTCCCGTATCCCGTTTATAGGTCTGCAGCAGGAAAGGCCGCGTATTGCTGCCGCAGCGCTTGCCCGTGCGGTCGCTGAAGAGACGCTTGGTGCGGTTGTTTACGATGTCGACGTCGTAATTCCCCGTCAGCGGCTGCGAGAACTTGCGATTGTGCGTGGGGAAATAGCCGTGGTCGTCGACGGCGCCCGCGTATGCCAGCTGCGGCATCGCCGCCAGCAGCGCTTCCTGCAGCGGCGGCAGCACGTCGTCCGTAAAGGCGTCAAACAACGTGTTGTACTTGGGCGGATTCGTGCCGGGAATGGGACGATAGCGGCGGTCGAACAGTGCCTCCCGGCTGATCCGGCCGGACGCGATCGCCCCCTCGAACAGCCGGCCGACATCGCGTGCCGCCTGCTGGGCCGCGTCGCGGATGGCATCGTGTGCTGTCACCACGTCCGCTTCGGCCAGCGCGCCGGCGATGATTTCCGCCCGTTCCGCCAAGGCCATCGCCGACGATGCCACGCGGGGCAATTCCTCGTCCGTGGACAGCATGCTGTCGCGAATCCGCGTGATCGCGTCGGCAATCACCTGCGCCGTCGCCACGTGCTCGCGTGACGCGTGGGCGATGGCGTCGATTTCCTTTTCGGACTCGCCCGACGATCGCTCGATATTCGACAATAACGTGTGCACCGTCTGCACATTGCCGGCCGCTTCCGTGACGGCCAGCGCCAGCGAATTCATGCCGCTGCTGGCCTGCTGTGCCTGGTCGTTGATGGTGCGCACCATGGCGCTGATTTCATCCGTTGCCGCCCTGGTGCGTTGCGCCAGCTGCCGCACTTCACCGGCGACGACGGCAAAGCCGCGTCCCTGCTCGCCGGCCCGCGCCGCTTCGATGGCGGCGTTCAGCGCCAGCAGGTTGGTGCGCGCGGAAATTTCGGAAATCGCCTCCGTGAAGCCGGCGATGCTTTTCGCCTTCTGTTGCAGGTCGGCCATCATGGCGGCGGCGACCGTCGCGTCGCCGCTGGCCCCCGAGATGCGGCGCAGCCCTTCATCCACTTCGGCCTTGCCCGCCAGCGTTTCCTCGCGCACGCGATGCGCCACCTGCGACGCGCGCTCGACGTTGGCGGCAATCTGTTCCGTGGTGCGGGCGTTGTGATCCGAACTGGTCACGATGGCGCTGGCCGTCTCGACATCCGCGCCGATCTTGGCCTTGACGGAGTCGACGAAGTACGACGTCTCGGCCGCGCCAATCATGATGGCGTCGATCTGCGCCCCGACGGTATCGGCAAACACGCGGGCGCCGTCGTGATGGCGGGGCCGCGCCACCAGTAACGCCGCGCCGGCCGCCACGATGGCCGCCAGGGTGGCGGGCCAGAGCGCCGTGTCACCGAAAAGCAGCCATGCCGGCACGAGGCCAATGGCCGTGCCGACGACGATGGATCCGGCCTGTCGCAGGACCGGGTGATGCGTTGCTGTCATGTCCCCACCTCCGCTGCCGGCACGGGACACCCGGGCGGCGCTTATTTGATTGGCAACTTGCTTGTGTTCTTCACTTCTTCCATTACGGCATAAGTATGGGTTTCACGCACGCCTTTTTGCAACAACGTTTTGCCGAGGAACTCGCGGTAGGCGGCCATGTCCTTCACGCGCGCCTTGACGAGGTAGTCGAAGCCGCCGGCCACCATGTGGCATTCGAGCACCTCGGGAATGACTTGTACGCTATGCTTGAACGCATCGAACACCTCCGGCGTGGTGCGGTCCAGCACCACTTCGATGAACACGAGCAGCGACACGTCCAGCAGCTGCGGATTGAGCTGGGCCGTGTAGCCCATGATGTAGCCCGACTCATGCAGTTTGCGCACCCGTTCCAGGCAGGCCGCCGGCGACAGATTCACGCGCGCCGCCAGCTCGACATTGCTGATCCGGCCGTCACTTTGCAGCTCCATCAGGATTTTTTTACTGATCTTGTCCAGCATCGCTATCCCCTAATTAATTTTATTTGGTTAAATTCTCTCACCAAAAACTATCTATTGCTAGCCCCCGGCATTACCAGAATTAATCCAGAAGATTCCCCGATACAATCGAATCATTCGCGTTTTACGCTTGGCACGCTCCGCAAACCCCGTTTGCGGGGCGTGTTTTGTTACGTACGCCCAACACTTTGCACCCGATAAAGACCCCATGAATTCTCCCGTTGCCCCTTTTGCCGCCTTCCAAGCCGAGATCCTGCGCGATCCGACCCCGCTGCGTGCGGCCGTGACCGCTGCCTACCGGCGCGACGAACAGACCGCCGTGCAATGGCTGCTGGGCCAGATCCGCGAGGGTGCCGACACGACGATGCAAGCGCAGGCGTTGGCACGCCGGCTGGTGACGGCAGTGCGCGAAAAGCGCACGCGCGCCTCTGGCGTGGATGCGCTGATGCATCAGTTCTCGCTGTCGTCGGAAGAGGGCGTCGCACTGATGTGCCTGGCCGAAGCACTGCTGCGCATTCCCGACAGCGCCACCGCCGACCGCCTGATCGCCGACAAGATCAGCAAGGGCGACTGGCGCAAGCACCTGGGCGAGTCGCCGTCGCTGTTCGTCAACGCGGCAACGTGGGGCCTGCTGGTGACGGGCAAGCTGGTGAGTTCGAGCAGCGAGGAAAAGCTGGGCTCGGCCATTACCCGCCTGATCGCCAAGGGTGGCGAACCGCTGATCCGCAAAGGCGTTGACCTGGCCATGCGCATGCTGGGTAACCAGTTCGTCACGGGCCAGACGATCGAGGAAGCAATCAAAAACGGCCGCGACAACGAGGCGCGCGGCTACCGCTACTCGTACGACATGCTGGGCGAGGCGGCGCTGACGGAACACGACGCGGCGAATTACTACAAATCTTACGAGATGGCGATCCACGCGATCGGCAAGGCGTCGAACGGCCGCGGCATCCGCAACGGCCCCGGCATCAGCGTGAAACTGTCGGCGCTGCATCCACGGTACAGCCGGGCACAGCGCGACCGCGTGATGACGGAATTGCTGCCGCGCCTGCGCGCTCTCGTGCTGCTGGCCAAGGAGTACAACATCGGCCTGAACATCGATGCGGAAGAGGCCGATCGCCTGGAACTGTCGCTGGACCTGATGGAAGCGATGGCGCACGACCCGGCACTGGAAGGTTTCGATGGCATCGGCTTTGTCGTGCAGGCTTACCAGAAGCGCTGCCCGTTCGTGATCGACTACCTGGTCGACCTGGCGCGCCGTACCGGCCGCAAGTTCATGGTGCGGCTGGTCAAAGGCGCGTATTGGGACGCGGAAATCAAGCGCGCCCAGGTGGACGGCATGCCCGGCTATCCGGTCTACACCCGCAAGGTGTACACGGACGTGTCGTACCTGGCCTGCGCGCAGCGCCTGCTGGCGGCCACGGACGTCATCTATCCGCAGTTCGCCACGCACAACGCGCAGACGCTGTCGACGATCTACACATGGGCCAGGCAGGACGGCATCGACAACTATGAATTCCAGTGCCTGCACGGCATGGGCGAGACGCTGTACGACCAGGTCGTTGGCGACGCCAACCTGGGCAAGGCGTGCCGCATCTATGCGCCGGTAGGCACGCATGAAACGCTGCTGGCCTACCTCGTGCGCCGTTTGCTGGAAAACGGCGCCAATTCGTCGTTTGTCAGCCAGATCGTCGACGAGAGCATTCCCATCGACCGGCTGATCGAAAACCCGCTGGCGATCGCCCGTCAGCAACAGGGCCTGCCGCACCCGGCCATTCCGCTGCCGTTGGCGATGTTTGGCGACGGACGACGGAACTCGGCGGGCTTCGACCTGTCCAACGAAGACACGCTGCGCGACATTTCGGCAGCGCTGGCCGAGCCGCGCACCTGGTCGGCCACGCCATTGCTGGCGGGGGAGCTCTCCGTCGGTCAAAACGCGATGCCATTGACGAACCCGGCGCAACGGGGCGATATCGTTGGGCACGTGACGGAAGCCACGGCGGCGGACGTGGAAACGGCGCTGGCCAGCGCCAGCGCGTATGCGATGGACTGGCAGACGGTGGCGCCATCGGCGCGGGCCGATGCGCTCGTGCGCGCGGCCGAACTGTACGAAACGCATGCGCTGGAGCTGATGGCGCTGGCCATTCGCGAGGCGGGCAAGTCGCTGCCGAACGCCATTGCCGAAGTGCGCGAGGCGGTCGACTTCCTGCGCTATTACGCGGAAGAAGTGCGGCACGAAAAGAACGTGCTGGCGCTGGGTCCCGTCACGTGCATCAGCCCGTGGAACTTCCCGCTGGCGATCTTTACGGGCCAGGTGGCAGCCGCGCTGGCGGCAGGCAACGTCGTGCTGGCCAAGCCGGCCGAGCAGACGCCACTGATCGCGCACCGCGCCGTGCAGTTGCTGCATGAAGCGGGTATCCCGCGTACGGCGCTGCAGTTCCTGCCGGGCCGCGGCGAAGTGGTCGGTGCCGGCCTGTGCAACGACGCACGAGTCAAAGGCGTGATTTTCACGGGCTCGACGGAGGTGGCGCAACTGATCAACCGCACCCTGGCCAAGCGGGCCGTGGCGGAACATTGCGACATCCCGCTGATCGCCGAAACGGGCGGCCAGAACGCGATGATCGTCGATTCGTCGTCGCTGCCGGAGCAGGTGGTGTCCGATGCGATCTCGTCCGCTTTCGACAGTGCCGGCCAGCGCTGCTCCGCGCTGCGCGTGCTGTTCCTGCAGGAGGATATTGCCGACAAGACGATCAAAATGCTGAAAGGCGCGATGGGCGAGCTGAAGATCGGCAGCCCGGACCGCCTGGCGACGGACATCGGTCCCGTCATCGACACGGAAGCACAGCAGAACCTGCTGTCGCATATCGAGGCAACCAAGCGCTCCGCCGTGGCCCACTTCTCGCTGGGTGTGCCGGCCGGTGCGACGGGCACGTTCGTGCCGCCGACGGTGCTGGAAATCCGTTCGCTGGACGAGCTGACAAAGGAAGTGTTCGGCCCCGTCATGCACGTAATCCGCTATCGCCGCGACGAGCTGCCGAAAGTGGTGGCATCGATCAACGCCAGCGGCTTCGGCCTGACCCTGGGCGTGCACTCGCGTATCGATGAAACGATCGCGTACATCACATCGCGCGCCCATGTCGGCAACATCTATGTCAACCGCAACATTGTCGGCGCGGTGGTCGGCGTGCAGCCGTTTGGCGGAGAGGGCAAGTCCGGCACGGGCCCAAAAGCGGGCGGTCCGCTGTACCTGAAGCGTCTGCAGCGCGCCGCCGCACCGGTCGAGGTGCATGCGCGGCAGTCGTCGCCCTGCGTCGACGCGCTGGCCGTCTGGGCCAAGGCCAAGGGCAAGCCGCAGGTGGCCGCACTGGCCGAGCAGTACGTCTGCACGACGCCACTGGGCACGGACATCGTGTTGCCCGGCCCGACGGGCGAACGCAACACGCTGAGCTACGAAGCGCGCGGCGCGGTGGCCTGCTTTGCCGCCACGCAGGATGCGCTGCTGAACCAGCTGGCCGCCGTCCTGGCAACGGGTAACGTCGCCATTGTCGTGCCCCAAACGCCGGCCGTCGTTCCGGCGGACCTGCCGGATGCCGTGCGCGACCGGATCCAGGTCGTTGGTGATGTGACGGCGCTGCAGGACGGCTTCCAGATCGCCCTGGTCGAATCCGCGTTGATTCCGCAACTGCGCATTCCGCTGGCTGAGCGCGACGGTGCACTGGTCAGCGTGATCGACACCACGGAGCAGGGCATTATCCCGCTGTGGCGCCTGATCGCTGAACGGGCACTGTGCGTCAACACGACGGCGGCAGGCGGCAACGCCAGTTTGATGACCTTGGGCGCGTAAGCGTTCGCAGCAGTAAAAAATGGCGCGGGGTTCCGCGCCATTTTTTTTGGCTTTTGGGGACTGGCACCTCTGGTGCCTGTCCCCGACGTAGAGGCAACCTCAGTCCGCGACAGCAAGCTGCGGTAAGGCCCAACGTTATGTGCCGCAGTCAGTAGCATCGAATCAAACGTCGGGGACAGGCACCGAAGGTGCCAGTCCCCAGGCCCACCCAAGGCCGCCGGATGAGCCCGAGAGCCCTCGGCATCCTGAAACCACGGTTAGCCCCTGACCCGAACATCCGGACCGCCTGGCGAGGCTGTAAACGCGTCTGGTAGCTTCCTAAGCCACCGACGAGCTGGCCCGGCCTGCCGAAATGGGTATCCGGCCGCCAAAACTGTCACCAGCTGCCAGCTATTCCGCAAACCCTCCAGAAAAGCCTGTAGCGCCCTCGCGGCCGGCAAGCACGGGCGGAGCCTGGACAATATCGGTGCCAGGCACGAAAACTGTCATCGTTGCCGGCAACGCTGCAAACCGCTCAGATGAGCCCGTGTCGGGTCGAAAGGCCGAATAGCTCGCCTGCCCCTGACTCGACCGTTCAAGACGCCTGGCGGGGCTGTAAACCCGTCCAGCGTGTCTTGTCGCTGTTCACGATTACCTCAACTGCCGAGTTCGTGTCCAATTTGCCCCCCCAATGGGGTCACACCCCGACATGGACACAAGCTCATCCGTACACTTGTCAGCGAACAACGTATCCCTGGTACCAACGAGATTTCGCTCAGTACGCTGAAATCGAGCTGGATCATCTCTAGATTTGCCATCGCAGAGGTACCGCCCGTGCGACAGCTCCTGAGCCCACGCTTGGCGGGCCGGAAGGCGATACATCGCTCTGCAATTTATCCTCTCGAGCTCGTGTCCAGTCGGGGTGTGACCCCAAGGTGGACACAGACTCGTCTGTGGACAACTCTTCCGTTCTCCACAGCCGCCATCAGCCGTGGCAAAAATTGCGCAGGATGCCGAACGCGTAGCGGGCGGCGACCGTCTTGACGAAATGCATGAAATCGGTCGCCGCGTCTTCGTTGGCGTTGTCGGAAATGGTGCGGATGACGGCAAACGGCACGTTCAGTTCAAAGCAGACTTGCGCCACGGCGGCGCCTTCCATCTCGACTGCCAGCAAATCCGGCAAGCCGTCCTTCAATGCCGCCAGACGGACGCCATCGTTGATGAACTGGTCGCCACTGCCGATCAGGCCGCGATGCAGCTGCGGACCGTCCGGTTCGTTTTCCAGGTAACGCCGTGCGGCATCGGCCAGCTGGCGCGACAGTTCGCGGTCCGTCGGCAGTTGCGACAGCCCCGTCAGCGGCACCTCGAAGCGTGGGAACAGCGGCGAGGCATCCATATCGTGTTGCACCAGCGATTCGGCCACGACAACATCGCCGACGCGCACGCCGAAATCGGCGCTGCCGGCAACACCCGTAAAGATGATGTGGGTAACGCCGAACTTTTCCACAAGCGTGGCGGCTGTCATGGCGGCAGCCACCTTGCCGATACGCGACAGTACGGCAACAGCGTCTGTATTCCACAACGTCCCGGTCGTGTAGTCACGCATGCCATGCGTCAGCCTGGACGTGCCCTGCATGGCTTCGATCAGGCCATGCTGCTCTTCCGCGAGAGCCGAAATGATTCCCAGCCGCATTTTTTTACCTGAAATCGTCGAAGTCATCGTGGTTCGGGGCCGTTGCCGCCGCCTGTGAGGTTGGTTTTAATTTAGATAAAAGTATTTATATAAGCTGGTAGTAGGTAGTAAACGATGACGTTCCTGTGGATAAAGCTGTTAACATCCACAAAATCATGCGTTTACGCATCGGTTAACCGGCTGGACAAGCATTGTATCCAGATAGGACGAGTTCTGAACAAAAAATCCGGTTCTGCACAACTTCGCCGTTTACGCACATTCGATCCTGTGGATATGCAAGAGGTTATCCACAGAAGGGCTGTCAAAACGGCCATTTTTCGCCACCGGCACCCGTTTCGATGCCCCTGACGGCTTCGATCAATCCAAAAAAAGCGTCTACAACAAAAAAAAATGCCCATGCCGTCGTTCCGGTCGCGACGTCGTCGGCTCATGCACGCTCAAAAAAAAACCACATCCCGTCTTCAGGAAATCCCCGTCGTATGGCAATCTGGACCGCAGCGAACGTTCCTCGGTTTACTGGAATAAGTATGTATATAAAATAGTGGTAGTTGTTAACAGCGGCACTCTTCTGTGGATAACTACCTCAACTGGATTAGAATCAAGCGTTTACGAGCAGCACAACCCGGCGCGTAAACCCTGTATGGCGGCAGAACTGTTTTGGGACAAAAAAATAGTTGCCGACCGCCTCGACGTTTACGCACAAATGGTACCTGTGGATATCCAAGGGCTTATCCACAGGTCGGATCCAGAGGAGACGATATGGATTTACGGTCTTTGTTCCCCCATCCCATCATTCAGGGGCCGATGGCTGGCGGTTGCAACACCCCGGCTCTGGTGGCCGCGGTCTCGAATGCCGGGGGGCTGGGCTCGCTGGCGGGCTCGTTGCTGTCGCCGGAAAAGCTGCGTCACCACATCAGCGACATCCGTTCGCTGACCAGTAAACCGTTCCTCGTCAACCTGTTTGTCCAGCGTCCGCCCCATCCGTCGAAGGAAGAGGTCGAGCAGGCGGTGGAGTTGCTGAAACCGATCTGGACGTCGCTCGGCTGGCCGGATCTCGCCTTGCCGTTCCGCTGGTGCGAAGATTTCAGCGCGCAGTTCGACACGCTGATCGCGCTGCGCCCTCCCGTCGCCAGCTTCACGTTCGACATCCTGTCACCGACGCAGGTGCGGCGCCTGCAGGACGTCGGCATTTTCGTCATCGGCACCGTCACCCGGGTGGATGAAGCGCAAGCCTGGGAAGCGGCAGGTGCCAACGCGGTAATCGCGTCAGGCATCGAGGCGGGCGGACATCGGGGCACGTTTATCGGCGATCAGCGTGACGCGACATTGGGCGCGGTCGAATTGCTGCAGGCCGTCGTGGCGGCCGTGCGCATTCCCGTCATTTCCGCCGGCAACATCATGACGGGGGCCGATATTCGCGAGCGCCTCGATCTCGGCGCCACGGCCGTGCAGATGGGCACGGCGTTCCTCGTCACCGACGAATCCGGCATTCATCCCGCCTATAAACACCGGCTGCAACATGCGGGCAATGCGCGCACCCGACTGACCCGGGCGTTTTCCGGCCGCTATGCGCGCGGTCTGGAAAACCGTTTCATGCAGGTGATGGAGGCGGTCGAGGACAAAGTGCCGCCGTATCCGGTGCAGAATGCGCTGACGGGGCCGATCCGTTTCGAAGCGGCGAAACGGGGCGATACCGAGCTGATGTCGTTGTGGTGCGGTACCGGCGTGGGGCGGGCCCGGCGCATGTCGGCGGCCAGGCTGATGGAAACGCTGGTGGCGGAAATGCAGCCGCGCTAAGGGACGGCCGTGGAATCGGCTGGACAGTTCGATTACATCATTGTCGGTGCCGGCAGCGCCGGCTGCGTGCTGGCCAACCGCCTGACAGCGGACCCCGACGTGCAAGTTCTGCTGCTCGAAGCGGGCGGGCGCGACGATTACGTGTGGATTCATATTCCCGTCGGCTATCTGCACTGCATCGACAATCCGCGCACGGACTGGCTGTTCCGCACCGAGCCCGATGCCGGCCTGGGCGGGCGCAGCCTGCTGTACCCGCGCGGCAAGGTGCTGGGCGGCAGTTCTTCCATTAACGGCATGATTTATATGCGCGGCCAGGCGCGCGATTACGATCACTGGGCCGACGTCACGGGCGACGCCAGCTGGCGCTGGGACAACGTGCTGCCGCTGTTCCGCCAGAGCGAGGACCACTACCGGGGCGCGACCGATTATCACGGTGCCGGCGGTGAGTGGCGCGTCGAAAAACAGCGGCTGTCGTGGGAAATCCTCAACGCCTTTCGCGATGCGGCGGAACAGACGGGCATCCCGAAGACCGACGATTTCAATCAGGGCGACAACCTCGGCTGCGGCTACTTTGAAGTCAACCAGCGCCGCGGCATCCGCTGGAACACGGCCAAGGCGTTCCTGCGTCCCGCCGCCGGGCGGCCGAACCTGACGTTGATGACGGGCTGCCACGTCGAGCGCCTGTTGATCGACCGGGAGGAGGGCGTCGCCATCTGCCGCGGCGTGCAGTTCACCGGTGGCGGCACGCGCTGGACGGCGCATGCCACGCGCGAAACGCTGCTGTGCGCCGGCGCCATCGGTTCGCCGCAGATCCTGCAACTGTCCGGCATCGGTCCCGCCGCCGATCTGCAGCGGGCCGGCGTTACGCCCGTTGTCGATGCGCCCGGCGTGGGCGAAAACCTGCAGGACCACCTGCAGCTGCGCATGATTTTTCGTATCCAGGGCGCGAAGACGCTGAACGCGATGACGCGCAACTGGTACGGCAAGCTGCGCATCGGCCTGGAATATGCGCTGTTCCAGAGCGGGCCGATGTCGATGGCGCCGTCGCAGCTGGGCGCCTTTGCCCGCTCGCACCCGATTGAACCCACGCCGAATCTGCAATATCACGTGCAGCCGCTGTCGCTGGAGCGCTTTGGCGAACCGCTGCATACGTTCCCCGCGTTCACGGCCAGCGTCTGCAACCTGCGGCCCACGTCGCGCGGCCACGTGCGGATCGCATCGGGCGATGCGTACGCGCCGCCGAAAATCACGCCGATGTACCTGAATACACCGGAAGACCGGCGCGTCGCGTGCGCGGCGTTGGGATTGACGCGCCGTATTGCCGCGGCGCCCGCGTTGTCCCGCTATGCGCCGGAGGAATACAAACCGGGGATTCACTACCGGACCGACGAGGAACTGGCCGAGGCAGCCGGGTCGATCGGCACGACGATTTTCCATCCTGTCGGCACGTGCCGCATGGGGCGGGACGGCGATCCGCTGGCCGTCGTCGACAGCCGGCTGCGCGTGAACGGGGTGGCGAGGTTGAGGGTGGTCGATGCGTCGGTCATGCCGACGATCACGTCGGGCAATACGAACTCGCCCGTCATCATGATTGCCGAACAAGCGGCCCAATGGTTGCGTTCCGGCGCGCGCCAGGCGGCGGATTGACGTTACGTGCACGACAGCATTTTCGCGCTGTTTCGCCGCAGAACGTCAAAAGTTTATGGTAGTTATACGGTATTGTGACGAAAAATTGTTCTGTGTATGATCAAAAAAAGATTTAGCAAGATGTAAAGCATCCTCGCCGCACTGCACAACAGTTCGGCAAGAGGGAGACAAGAATATCGGGGAGACACGATGTCGGACTTCATCTTGGAAACACGAGCGTTGACCAAGGAATTCAAGGGATTCACGGCCGTCAACAACGTGAATCTGCAGGTCCAGCGTGGCCACATCCACGCGCTGATCGGCCCCAACGGCGCCGGCAAGACCACCTGTTTTAATCTGCTCACCAAATTTCTCGTGCCGTCCGCCGGCCAGATCCTGTTCAATGGCCACGACATCACGTCGGCCCGCCCCGCCCAGATCGCCCGCATGGGCATCATCCGTTCCTTCCAGATTTCCGCCGTGTTTCCCCATCTGACCGTGCTGCAGAACGTGCGCATCGGGCTGCAGCGCCAGCTGGGCACCACGTTCCACTTCTGGCGCAGCGAGAAGTCGCTGGATCGCCTGAACGAGCGCGCCATGGGGCTCCTGGCCGAAGTCGACCTGACGGGCTTCGCGGACACGATCACGGCCGACATGCCGTATGGCCGCAAGCGCGCGCTGGAGATCGCCACCACGCTGGCGATGGAGCCGGAGCTGATGCTGCTGGACGAGCCGACGCAGGGCATGGGCCATGAGGATGTGCACCGCGTGACCGAGCTGATCAAGAAAGTGTCGCAGGGTCGCACGATCCTGATGGTCGAGCACAATATGAGCGTCGTCTCCGGCATCTGCGACAAGATCTCCGTGCTGCAGCGCGGCGCGATGCTCGCCGAAGGCAGTTATGGCGAGGTGTCGAAGAACGCGCAGGTGATGGAAGCCTACATGGGAACAGAATCGGCGACGGAATCAACTCAGCTGGCGGGGGCACACTGATGACGGCAACCATCCACTCCGCGCCACCGGGCGCGACCACGCACGCGATGCCGAAAGCCGATGCGGCGCCGGGAGCCGCCGCCATGGCGCTGGAGATCAACAACCTGCAGGCGTGGTATGGCGAATCGCACATCCTGCACAACGTCAATATGGCCGTGCGCCAGGGCGAAGTCGTCACGCTGCTGGGCCGCAACGGCGCCGGGCGCACGACGACATTGCGCGCCATCATGGGCCTGACGGGCGCACGCCAGGGCTCCATCAAGGTGGGCGGCAAGGAAGCGATCGGCCTGCCGACGCACCAGGTGGCGCACCTGGGCATCGGCTATTGCCCGGAAGAGCGGGGCATCTTCGCTTCGCTGTCGACCGAGGAAAACCTGATGCTGCCGCCAGCCCTGAAGACGGGCGCCAAGGGCATGAGCATCGACGAGATCTACGAGATGTTCCCGAACCTGAAGGAGCGCCGCCACAGCCAGGGCACGCGCCTGTCGGGGGGCGAGCAGCAGATGCTGGCCGTGGCGCGCATCCTGCGCACGGGCGCCCGCCTGTTGCTGCTGGACGAAATCTCCGAAGGTCTCGCGCCCGTCATCGTGCAGGGGTTGGCGCGGATGATCAAGACGCTCAAGGCCAAAGGTTATACGATCGTCATGGTCGAGCAGAACTTCCGTTTTGCAGCGCCCCTGGCGGACCGCTTTTACGTGATGGAGCATGGCCAGATCGTTGAAACGTTTGCCGCATCCGAGCTGGAAGCAAAGATGCCGGTGCTGACCGAATTGCTGGGTGTTTAAGCCCGGCCGCAAACAGGCAGGAAACCAAGCAGGAACTGACGCAGCCGCCGTCGGCGGACCTGCGTTTTAATCAGCCAACGGACGCCGGCGCGCACGCGGGAGGTTGCTGAAGGAATCCAGCAGCATCCGGCGTGCGTCGCCGACGATCCCATAACGGAGACAAAAAACATGAAACGCACAGCTATCGCCACTGCCGCCTTTGCCGTCTGCGCAATGGGCCTCACGTTTGCCGCCCAGGCCCAGGTCTCGGGCGACACGATCAAGATCGGCTTCATTACCGACATGAACGGCCTGTACACCGATATCGACGGTGCCGGCGGCGCCGAAGCGATCAAGATGGCCATTGCCGATGCCGGCGTCGTCATCGCTGGCAAGAAGGTCGAATTCATCTCCGCGGACCACCAGAACAAGGCCGATATCGCCGCGTCCAAGGCGCGCGAATGGTTCGACCAGCAGGGCGTCGACATGCTGATCGGCGGTACCAACTCCGGCGCCAACCTGGCCATGGCCAAGGTGGCGGCCGACAAGAAGAAAGTCTTCATCTCGATCGGCGCCGGCTCGTCGCGCCTGACCAACGAGGAATGCACGCCGTACACCGTGCACTATGCATACGACACCGTGGCGCTGGCACGCGGCACGGGCGGCGCCATCGTCAAGCAGGGCGGCAAGAACTGGTACTTCATGACGGCCGATTACGCCTTCGGCCACTCGCTGGAGAAGGACACGGCCGAAGTGGTCAAGGCCGGCGGCGGCAAGGTGCTGGGCGCCGTCAAGCATCCGCTGTCGGCGTCCGACTTCTCGTCGTTCCTGCTGCAGGCGCAAGGTTCCAAGGCGCAGATCCTGGGCCTGGCCAATGCCGGCGGCGACGCGATCAATTCTATCAAGGCGGCCAACGAATTCGGTGTCACGAAAAGCATGAAGCTGGCCGGGCTGCTGATCTTCATTAACGATATCCACTCGCTGGGCCTGAACGCGACGCAGGGCATGTACCTGACGGACGGCTGGTACTGGGACGCCAACGCGGACACGCGCGCCTGGTCGAAGCGCTATTTCGCCAAGATGAAGAAGGAACCGTCGATGCTGCAGGCGGCGGATTATTCCGCCGCGGCGAACTACCTGAAGGCCGTCAAGGCCGTGGGCACGGACGATGCCGACAAGGTCATGGCCTACCTGAAGAAAACGCCGATCAACGACATGTTCGCCAAGAACGGCGTGATTCGTCCGGACGGGCGCATGGTGCACGACATGTACCTGATGGAAGTGAAAAAGCCGGGCGAATCCAAATACCCGTGGGATTACTACAAGCTGGTGGCGACCATTCCGGGCGATCAGGCGTACATGACCAAGGCCGAGACCAAGTGCTCGTTGTGGAAATAAGCTGAACCGGCGCCGGTTCATCGCCGGCGGGGCACCGCCTCGCCGGCATTTCACCGCTTTCTTCCACCTTTCTGAGACTGTGCAGCTATGGAACTATTCGGTTATCCCTTGCCCGTGGTGATGAGCCAGCTGACACTGGGCCTCGTCAACGGCTCGTTCTACGCCATGCTGTCGCTGGGGCTTGCCGTCATTTTCGGCCTGCTCAACGTCATCAATTTCTCGCACGGCGCGATGTACATGATGGGCGCGTTCGTGGCCTGGATGGGGATGAGCTACCTGGGCCTGTCCTACTGGGCCATGCTGCTGCTGGCGCCGTTCATTGTCGGCGCGCTGGGCATCGTGATCGAAAAGACGATGCTGCGCTGGCTATATAAACTGGACCACCTGTACGGCCTGCTGCTGACGTTTGGCATCACCTTGCTGGTGGAAGGCGTCTTCCGCTCGTTTTACGGCGTCTCCGGCCAGCCGTTTGAAACGCCGGAACTGCTGCAGGGCGCCACTGACCTGGGCTTCATGATCCTGCCGAACTACCGCGGCTGGGTCGTCGTCGCGTCGCTGCTGGTGTGCTTCTCGACCTGGTACGTCATCGAGCGAACCAAGCTGGGCGCCTATCTGCGCGCCGGCACCGAAAACCCGAAGCTGGTCGAGGCGTTCGGCGTCAACGTGCCGTTGATGGTGACGCTGACGTACGGCTTCGGCGTGGCGCTGGCCGGCTTTGCCGGCGTGCTGGCCGCACCCATCATCCAGGTGTCGCCACTGATGGGTTCGAACCTGATCATCGTCGTGTTTGCCGTTGTCGTGATCGGCGGCATGGGCTCCATCATGGGCTCGATCGTCACCGGCCTGGGCCTGGGCGTCATCGAAGGCCTGACGCGCGTGTTCTACCCGGAATTCTCGTCGACGGTCGTGTTTCTGGTGATGGTCATCGTGCTGCTGCTGCGTCCCGCCGGCCTGTTCGGCAAGGAAAAATAAAGGTCACCCATGAACAAACAAATTGGCTATGCGCTGGCGCTGCTGGTGGCCCTGGCGGCCCCGTTTGTCGGCTATCCCGTCTTCCTGATGAAGTTGCTGTGCTTTGCCCTGTTCGCCTGCGCGTTCAATCTGCTGATCGGCTATACGGGGCTGCTGTCGTTCGGCCACGCGGCCTTCTTTGGCGCCGCCGGCTACGTGGCCGGTAACGCGCTGAAGAACTGGGGCTTGTCCGTCGAGCTGGCGCTGATCGTGGGCGTGGCGGGTGCGGCGATTGTCGGGCTCGTCATGGGGGCGCTGGCGATCCGTCGTTCGGGCATTTATTTTTCGATGATCACCCTGGCGCTGGCGCAGATGGTGTATTTCGGCGGCCTGCGCTTTACCGATTTCACGGGCGGCGAGGACGGCTTGCAGGGCGTGCCGCGCGGCAGGCTGCTGGGCGTGCTCGACCTGGCAGACGACAAGACGCTGTACTACGTCGTTCTGGCCATTGCCGTGGCCGCGTTTGCGCTGATCGTGCGCACGATTCATTCGCCGTTCGGGCAGGTTTTAAAAGCCATCAAGGAAAACGAACCGCGGGCCATCTCGCTGGGTTACGACGTCGACAAATACAAGCTGGTGGCCTTTGTGCTGTCGGCCGCGCTGGCGGGCCTGGCGGGGGCGCTGAAAACCGTCGTGCTGGGCTTCGAGACCCTGACGGACCTGCACTGGACCATGTCCGGGCTCGTCATCCTGATGACGCTGGTCGGCGGCATGGGCACGCTGGCCGGGCCGCTGCTGGGCGCGATCATCATCATCATGCTGGAAAACAAGCTGGGCGACCTCGGCACGATGCTGGCCAACGGCACGGGCATCGAATGGTTCGGCACCCTGGGCGAAGCGGTCAGCATGGTTACCGGCCTGATCTTCGTTGCTTGCGTGCTGCTGTTCCGTCGCGGTATCGTGGGGGAAATCGTGGCCCGCTTTGGCAGGCGCAAGCTTGCCTGACCATGACACGCCGGCCACGCCGGCGTTTTTTTTGACTGGACCCATCGCAGGCGAGCCGCCTGAACAATAAAAGGAAGAGACATGCACACACCCACCCGTACCGCCATGGCGCTGGCCATTGCCGTTGCCCTGTCCGCTTGTGGCGATCACAGCCGTGACGACGACCCGGTCGCGTTGAACCAGAAGCCCGCATACCTGGGCGCCGTCACCAGCACCAGCTACGACGGCAGCAGCGACGACCTGCTGACCGCCGGCCTCGGCGCCAACGGCCTGGCCGCTGCCGCACCGCCCGTGTATAACGACCCGGCCAATCCCAGCGCCCGCGAATTGCGCCGCAACGCCATCTTTGCCAACTACCGCGCCGTGCTCGACATCAACGCCGCCAGCGGCTACGGCACGCTGTACGGACCGAACGTGGCCGTCGCGGGGGGCAATGCCGGCGGCATGATCGCCGGCACGGAGTACGTGGCCTACGCGGACGACGGCAGCGGCAAGCAGAACGTGACGTTGCTGGTGCAGGTGCCGGCCAGCTTCGACCAGGCCAATCCGTGCATCGTGACGGGCACATCGAGCGGCTCGCGCGGGATCTATGGCGCCATCGGCAGTGCCGGCGAGTGGGGCCTGAAACACAACTGCGCCGTGGCATATGCGGACAAGGGCAGCGGCACGGGTTTATATACGTTTGACGATGACAGCGTCATCGGCCTGAACGGTCAACGGGCGACACGCACGGCAGCCGGCAAGAACGCGACGTTTGCGCCGGACCTGACCGACGCACAGCGCAAGGACTTCGCCGAAAAATACCCGGGCCGCATCGCCTTCAAGCATGCGCACTCGCAGCAGAACCCGGAAAAGGACTGGGGCCGGATGACGTTACAGGCGGTCGAGTTCGCGTTCTACGTGCTTAACGAGCGCTATGGCGTGCAGACAGGCGACGGTAACGGCCGCACCGTCCGCTTTACTCCCGAGAACACGCTGACGATCGCGTCGAGCATTTCCAACGGGGCGGGGTCGGCACTGCTGGCGGCCGAGCAGGACACGCGCGGCCTGATCGATGCCGTTGCCGCCACGGAGCCGCAGATCCAGCCGAACAAGGCAACCGGCTACACGATTCGCCAGGGCACCTCGACGGTGCCGGCGCAGGGCAAGGCACTGCTCGATTACTCCAGCTATGCGGCGCTGTATCAGCCCTGCATTGCCGGCGGCGCGGGACGCTGCGCGTCGCTCGTCCAGAAGGGCCTCCTGAACGGCACTGACCTGGTGGCGCGCCAGAACGATGCCAAGGCGCGGCTGAAGGCGTATGGCTGGACGGCGGACGCCGAGCCGCTGCAGGGCGCGCATGCGTTGACCAACGTGCTGGTCGCCGTCACCTACGTGAACGCGTACGGCAAATTCTCCGTCACGGACAAGGTCTGCGGTTTCAATTGGGGGCCCGTCGATACCACCGGCAACCCGACGGCTTTCACGGCGGCGCAAAAGGCGTCCGCCTTTGCCACGCAGAACGGGATTGTCGGCACGCCGATTTATGAAGATTCGGTCGGCGGCGCCAAAGCCTACAACCTTGGCGTGTCCAAATCGTCGGGTATCGAGGACCAGTCGCTGGACGGCTTCCTGTGCCTGCGCTCGCTGGCGACGGGTGTCGATGCGGTGACGGGCAACGCATTGCAGGGGGATATGGCCACGATGAGCACGCGCGTGCGTGCCGGCATGACGGAAGTCCAGGCGACGGGCAATCTGCGCGGCAAGCCGGCCGTGATCGTCGCGGGCCGGTCCGACGCGCTGATCCCGGTGAACCACGCATCGCGTGCCTACCTTGGCCTGAACGCGGCAGTGGAGGGGGCCAACAGCAAGCTGCGTTACATCGAGGTGACGAACGCCAACCATTTCGATTCGTTTGCCAATGCGCTGCCGACCGTCATCGTCCCGTTGCACGTCTATCTGTTCCGCGCGCTGGACGCCGTCTATGCCAACCTGAAGAACAGCGCGACGGCATTGCCGCCATCGCAGCTGGTGCGCACGACCACGCGGCTGGACGCCAGCGTGCCGATCACGGAACTGAACGTCCCGCTGATCTCTACCGCACCGGGATCGAACGCAATTACCGTCAGCGGCACGACGGTCACGGTACCGGAGTAAATTCTTCGGGGTCAGGTCCGACATTCGGACATTTGCCGCGCTTATGTCCGAATGTCGGACCTGACCCCATGTTTCTTCAATAGGCGTTGGCGTAGATCGCCCGCGCATCCGCCAGGGTGACATCGCGCGGATTGTTCCCCAGCAGTCTCGTCTGCAGCATCGCATCCTCGGCCAGCCGGTCGAGGTCATGTTCACCGATCCCGACTTGGCGCAAGGTGCGCTCGATGCCCGTCTGATGGGCGAACTGTTCCATGGCGACAGCCAGCGCCTCGGCCCTTGCTTCGTCGCTGCCGGCAATGCCGGGTACTACAATCTCCGCCAACTCCGCGTATGGCCGCAATGCCGCCTGCGCATTGAAGCGCAACACGTGTGGCAGGACCAGTGCGTTCGACAGGCCATGCGGCACGTGGAAGATTCCGCCGATCGGGTACGCCAGCGCGTGGACGGCCGCGACGGGCGCGTTGGAGAACGCCTGGCCCGCCAATAGCGCACCCAGCAGCATTGCCTGCCGCGCGGGGAGGTTGCGCCCATCCGTGCACACCGTCAGCAGGTTTGCCGACAGCAGTTGCAATGCTTGGCGCGCCAGATTGTCGGAGAGTGGATTCTTCTTGTGGCGGCTCGTGTACGCCTCGATGGCGTGCACCATTGCATCGATACCGGTAGCGGCCGTGACGCGTGGCGGCAGGCCAACCGTCAGCTCGGCGTCGAGGATGGCGATGTCCGCGTACAGTTGCGGTGCCACGACGCCCATCTTGGTGGTGGCTCCCGTCGTCACGATGGCGATGTTGGTCACCTCGGAGCCTGTGCCGGCCGTGGTCGGCACCTGCACCAGTGGCAGGCGTTCGCTCCGCACATTGCCGATGCCGTACATCTGCTGCAATGGCTGATCGGTGCCTGCCAGCACGGCAAGGAGCTTGGCAACGTCCATCGAGCTGCCGCCGCCCAGACCGATGATGACGTCCGTGCCGTGCGCACGCGCGACATCGGCCGCCGCCAGGACGACCGCTTCCGGCGGATTGGCCACGACGTCCGCATACGTTTTCACGTGAAAACCGGCAGCCTCGAGGCTGCGCACAGGCGCCTCGGTCAGGCCGGTGGACAGGAAGCCGGGATCGGTAACAAGCAGCGCGCGCTGCGCGTTGGGGAAACGTTGGCGCACGTGCTGGCCCAGCTGGGTGGCGGCGCCAAGAGCTGACACGATCTGGCTGACGGTGCTGAAGACGAAGTCGTTCATACGCTCTCCTTGAATGGAACGGTCAGCTTACCAGAACAGGGGCTGTCGTTCTTTCGTACAATGGTTAGCTTACAAAAGGAGACGCAATGCTGGACTATGCGATGTTGGGAGTGGCGGCCTTTGCCGCTGGATTGGTCGATGCGGTGGTGGGCGGAGGAGGGCTGATCCAGATCCCCGTGCTGTTCTCC